>Ga0209470_1000952_pt1 | contig 22246 bp, 28 predicted proteins | sample GraSoiAngelo_125_FD_185882 | JGI IMG/M metagenome (GOLD analysis project Ga0209470, IMG submission 185882) | Grasslands soil microbial communities from the Angelo Coastal Reserve, California, USA - 14_0927_05_40cm (SPAdes) (version 2) | ecosystem: Environmental > Terrestrial > Soil > Grasslands ... | reverse complement strand
CAATCGATGTACTAACCAGGGATAGCCGTGGAAATTGAAGATGACGGGCTTGTCGACTGTAAACAAGGAGTCGAAATCTTGGTCCGATAGTCCGTGGGGGTGTTCTGTGTTGGGCTGCAGTTTGAAGAGGGTCAACTACGTTGATGAATCGGACTTTAAGGTCCGGGAACTCCTCGCGCAGTAACATAGTTGCAGCCAAGGCTTCAAGCGCATCACATCGCGAAGAAAACGACCCAGAGGTCGCGTGTTCTCTGCTTCAGTCCGCGCAGGCTTGTCGACCTTAATTGCGTACTCGCGGAAATCTGGCAGGCGAAGGGCTTTCTTGAGCAGACCGCCATTGGTGTGTGGATTGGCGCTCATGCGGCGGGCGCCGGCTGGGGCCCGCTTTAAGTGCTGCAATCAGCTTCCCGTTTTGATCGAATAACGCCTCCGGCTTATACGAGCGCATCCAACGCTCCAATTCTTGAAGTCGCTCGGGATTCTTTTTAACGTCCGCCATGGGAACCTGGTGTGCTCGCCAGAATCCCTCCAACCTGTGGCCAGCTACTTCTGATGGGGAAGTCCATCCCTTTGGTGTCCGCAGCACAATCATGGGCCAGTGAAACCGCTTGGGCGCGCCTGTCTTCCGGGCTTCCTGCTGACAGCTTATGATCTCCTCAATGCAGTGCTCCGTAGTCGCCGCCATCGACTGATGCATGGTGTCGGTCTCGGAACCTTCTACGAAGTTAAGGAGTCCAGCCATAACCCCGAAGCAGGCTGTCGAGTTCCTCATGGCTGATCCGGGCCAATAGAGTCGGATTATTGATCTTGTAACCGTTCAAATGGAGAATCGGCAGCACGGCGCCGTCACGAATCGGATTCAGAAACTTGTTGATGTGCCAGGATGTGGCAAGCGGTCCGGTTTCCGACTCACCGTCTCCGACGACAGCAACCGCGATCAGTTGCGGATTGTCAAACACCGCACCACAGGCGCGAGAAAGCACATAACCCAACTCGCCCCCCTCGTGAATCGAGCCGGGTGTCTCCGGTGTGCAGTGGCTTCCGATGCCCCCTGGAAACGAGAATTGTTTGAAAAATTCTCGCAGGCCTTCTTCATCCTCGCTCTTTTCCGGATAGATTTCGGAGTAGGTTCCCTCCAGATACACCGGACCGAGAACGCCGGGGGCGCCGTGCCCGGGTCCCGCGAGAAAGATCATATCTAAGTCGTATTTCTTAATCAGACGCATCAGGTGAACGTGGGTAAACGCCAGACCCGGACTTGGTCCCCAGTGTCCGAGAAGACGATTCTTGACGTGCTCTGCTTTCAGCGACTCCCTCAGCAGCGGATTATCTTGCAGATAGATCATGCCAAGCATGAGATAGTCACATGCTCTCCAGTAGGCATGAGTTTTTCGCAATTCATCTGCGGTGAGAGGAGCGCCTTGAATGGTCGAGCGGGCTTTTCCGTAAGCACTCAGGGACAAGGAAGCTGGACTCTTGGCGGAGTACTATTGAAATAACGGCAGCATTGGTTTTCATAGTAATGACCTTTTATCTTTCTTATTCGAGAAGGGGCCTTGCCGGCTTTGGTTTCTGTGGCAGCTGTGCTCCTCCACAACGACCAGCCACCGCTTAGCGATGGCGTCGCTTAACGTGCAGTTGTGCCAGTGAGCGAGCTAAAGCCGCGTTTGCGGACGCAACCTCTTCGGAAGAGATTTTTTCACGAAGGCGGGCAGCGGCACGTTGACGCGCTGCTTCGGCCGCTGCTTCGTCGATGTTCTCAACTGCAACGGCCATGTTCGTCAAGATGGACACTCGGTCGTTCGTCACCTCGATGAGACCCTCGCCAACCGCCAAAAAATCATCTTGCCCGCCCTTTCGCACAATCAACTCGCCCGGGACTAGTTGCGTCATCAGCCGGACGTGGAGAGGCAGAACCCCCATCTGGCCTTCCACGCCCGGCAGCGTCACCATATCGACGTCTTCGGAGTAAGCGGTTGCTTCCGGCGTCACAATTTCCAATCTGAGAGTGTTGGCCATATCTGACTGCGTGTTGCGTGAGACCTTTCGGCTCTCAACGCCCCACCCTTAATTCTGTTGGATCTCCTCAATCGTGCCCTTCATGTAGAAGTTGCCTTCGGGCACGTCGTCGTGTTTGCCCTCGAGAATCTCCTTGAAGCCGCGAACCGTCTCGGCCACCGGCACCTGTTTGCCCTCTCGGCCGGTAAACACTTGCGCGACACTGAACGGCTGACTCAAAAAACGCTGAATCTTGCGTGCACGGAACACGGTTAGCTTGTCTTCCGGCGAAAGTTCATCCATGCCCAGAATCGCAATAATGTCTTGCAGGTCCTTATAGCGCTGAAGCACTTTCTGTACTCCACGGGCTGTTCCGTAGTGTTCCTGACCTACGATTTCGGGTGCCAAGGCGCGGGACGTCGAGGCCAAGGGATCTACCGCCGGGTAGATACCCAATTCCGCAATCGAACGTTCGAGCACGATGGTCGCGTCCAAGTGCGCGAACGTTGTGGCCGGCGCCGGGTCAGTCAGGTCGTCAGCCGGAACGTACACAGCTTGAAACGAAGTAATCGAGCCTTTCTTAGTGGAAGTAATCCGTTCCTGAAGCGCACCCATCTCCGCGGCGAGGGTTGGCTGGTAACCCACGGCGCTAGCGGTGCGGCCGAGCAAAGCAGATACTTCCGAGCCGGCTTGAGAAAAACGAAAGATGTTGTCAATGAAGAGCAGCACATCTTGGTTTTTCTCGTCGCGGAAGTACTCGGTAATGGCAAGGCCGGACAGGGCGACGCGCAGGCGCGCACCCGGTGGTTCGTTCATCTGGCCGTAGACGAGGGCGATCTTTGACTCGGCGAGATTGTCTTGCCGGATGACTCCCGCTTCCGACATTTCGTGGTAGAGGTCGCTTCCTTCGCGGGTGCGCTCACCGACACCCGCGAACACAGACACGCCGCCATGGAGCTTGGCGATATTGTTAATCAACTCCATGATGACGACCGTCTTGCCCACACCGGCGCCGCCGAACGCCCCCACTTTTCCGCCCTTTAAAAACGGACAGATCAAATCGATGACTTTGATTCCGGTGGGGAGCACCTCTGGAGAAGTCGATTGCTCGACCAGGGGAGGTGGCGAGCGATGGATCGGATAGTACTTCTCTGCCTCAATCGGTCCACGCTCATCTACAGGTTTCCCAGTCACATCGAATACCCTGCCCATCACGCCCTCGCCGACGGGCACAGAAATGGGCCTGCCGCTGTCGGTGACCTCGAAGCCACGCTTGAGTCCTTCGGTGCCGGACATGGAAATTGTCCGAACCCACTTGTCCCCGAGGTGCTGCTGTACTTCGAGCATCACGGCAGCAGGCTTTTCTTCGACTGAGTATTCACAGGTCAGCGCATTGTAGATCCCAGGCAGTGTTCCCGGAAATTCAACGTCTACTACCGGACCGAGGACTTTAACAATCTTGCCCTTATTCATGTTCATACCCGGTGGCGAAGTCTGTTGCAACATAGTTCCGCCTTATTCGGACTGCCCGCCTGCGATCTCCAGCAATTCCTTCGTGATATTGCCCTGCCGCAGCTTGTTGTATTCAAGGGTCAAGTCCTTGATCAGGATCTCGGCGTTATCTGTAGCGTTTTTCATGGACACCATGCGGGCGCTTTGTTCACTGGCCTTGGCATTCAGTAAGACCTGATAAATGTAAATGTCGAGATAGTGCGAGAGGAGATAGCCCAGCACAGCCTGTGGGTTGGGCTCAAAGACCGCTTCCGTGGTGTCGGCTGCGAGTTCCTCTTCGGATCTGACGCCGGGAATCTTCAGAGCTCTGATTTCGCCCACTGGAAGAAATTCAAGGCAGAGTGGATGCTGGGTGAGAGTGTTGATATAACGTGTCGCAACAATCTGAACCTGATCCACTTTTCGTTTTAAGAACAAGTCGCGGGCAAAGGCGGCAATTGCCCTGGCTTCCGGAAATTGCGGTGTGTCCGCGTAGGCAAACTCGGCAATTAACTGCCGCCGAGTGCGGGCGATGAACTGGGCAGCCTTACGTCCGGCCGTAATGAAGATCGTTGTTTGGGGATCGAATTCGGCTGCGAGGCGGAACAGATTGCTATTGAGCGCTCCGCATAGGCCCTTATCCGCGCCAATCAGAATAATGGCGCGTTTGCGGACCTCGCGCATTTCCAACAGCGGATGGGTGAAGTTGCCCATCCGGGTTGTGGCTTCACGCTGAATACGATACAACAGGTGCACAAAAGGACGCCCGGAGAGCGCAGCTTGTTGCGCCTTGCGCATCTTTGATGCCGCCACCATTTGCATGGCTCTGGTAATCTGCGCAGTACTGCCGATTGAGCGGATCCGCCGTCGCAAATCGCGTGGGCTGTGCATAGTTAGTTGTTCCAAGTCCCAACAATCGCAAGACCCATGCAAGAGTATCGAAAGCCGACATGCGGGCGCTGCGGTCGTGGGCCACTCATCTCCAAGTCTCTTTGAACTGTTCAGTCGCAGTTTTTAACTCCGTCGTCAAAGCAGCGCTGAGCGTCTTTTCCTTGGCAATCTTCGCAAGCAGTTCGGACTTGCGTGTGCTCAGGAACTCTGTCAGATTGATTTGGAACTCCTTGATCCGTCCCACAGGAACATTGTCCACATACCCGTTTTGGACCGCCCAGATGACAGCTACCTGTACCTCGCCTGGAATGGGGCTGTACTGGGGCTGCTTGAAAACTTCGATAACGCGCTTGCCGCGGTCGATCTGCGCTTGCGTCTTGGCATCCAGTTCCGAACCGAATTGCGCGAAGGCCGCCAGTTCGCGAAACTGCGCAAGGTCTCCCTTGAGCTGTCCAGCAACTTGCTTCATGGATTTGAGCTGCGCCGCTGACCCGACCCGTGAAACCGACAGCCCTACCGAAATGGCCGGGCGCACTCCCTGGTAGAACAAATCGGTTTCCAAATAAATCTGCCCGTCCGTAATAGAGATCACATTGGTCGGAATATATGCGGAAACATCGCCGGCTTGGGTTTCAATGATCGGCAGGGCCGTGAGGGAACCGTTGCCGTACTTCTCTCCCACGCGCGCTGCCCGTTCGAGCAATCGGCTATGGAGATAAAATACATCGCCGGGATAGGCTTCGCGACCTGACGGCCGTTTCAGCACCAACGAGACTTGCCGGTAGGCCACCGCGTGTTTGGACAAATCGTCAAAAATAATCAATGCGTCCATGCCATGATCCATGAACCACTCGCCCATCGCAGTTCCTGCGAATGGCGCAAGGTATTGGCTGGTGGCCGAGTCAGAAGCCGGAGAAGCAATGATGATGGTGTACGGCATGGCTCCGGCTTCCTCGAGAACAGTAATGATCCTTGCGATATTCGATTGCTTCTGACCAATGGCCACGTAGATGCAGTAGAGCGGGCGATAGTCCTTGTCGCCGGCAACTTCAGCCGTGCGGTTGAGACGAGCTTGGCTGATGATAGTGTCAATACAAATCGTCGTCTTGCCTGTCGATCGGTCGCCAATGATCAATTCGCGCTGGCCGCGGCCGATCGGAATCATCGCGTCAACGGCCATGATCCCCGTTTGCACCGGCTGACTGACCGATCGGCGCCGGATGATACCGGGAGCCATTCTTTCGACCGGATAGGCGACGTTACTCTTCAAAGGCCCTTTGCCGTCCACCGGCTCTCCCAGCGTATTCACAACGCGGCCTAACAGACCCATACCCACCGGTACCTGCAGCAGCTTACCCGTGGTGCGGACCTCGCCACCCTCCTCGAGCTGGGTATAGTCACCAAGTACGATGACTCCAACCTCAGTCTCTTCAAGGTTTAACGCGAGCCCTGTGATACCGTGGCCTAGGTCGAGCATCTCGTTGAGCATTGCATCGCTAAGACCCTCCACTCGAGCCACACCGTCCCCGATTTCGCGAATCACGCCCACATTCTGTCTGGCTGCTGTGGTTGCTTTGACGCCTGCGATTTGAGCTTCAAGTTCCTCTAGTAGGTCAGCCATGCAGCTTTCACTCCAATTCATCTGAGCGAAGATCCGATTGACGATCAGATCTCGGTGCATCCCTTCCGTTCCTGTTGCTGATTCCAAAGCTTTTCTCCAATGCAGCCAACCTAGACTGCACGCTGCAGTCATAGACATCACTGCCCACGTGGATACGCATGCCCCCGATCAACGCCGGGTTCTGGGCGAACAGGATGGTTATCCCCGAACCATATACGCCCTCTAATCCAGTCTGGACGAGAGTCCGTAAGTCACTCGGCAACGGAATGGCACTCTCGATTTCAGCGGCGTGCCGGGCATTTTCGAACTTCAACAACCGCAGAAAATGCCCCAGCAAGACCAGATAACCGCGGCGCCTGGATTGGAGGACTCGCTGCACCACCTGGCGGACGCGGCTCTCATCCACCCTTCCGTTGACCAGACACAACCGGAATAGTCGCGTAGCTTCCCGTCTGACTTGTTTCGTCGTTTTAATCACTGTTAATTTCCAACTCCCGCTACGCCGCCGTCGCCAATTCCCTCATGGATTCCTCGGCCATCCGCCGCTGATCTTCTGGCGTAAGGATTTTGCCTGTGACTGCCACTGTGGCCTGCACAACCAATCGGCCTACTTCGCGCTTGAGTTCGGCGAGCATGCGGGCATGTTCCTGCACAGCGACCTCACGCGATTTGATAATGATCTGTTCGGCAGCTGCGATGGCCTTCTGGCTCTCCTGCTGCTGCACCCGCGCAGCCGCGGCGTGGGCTTCCTCGATCAGCTTGGCCGCCTGCGCATTGGCCTGCATCATGATTTCCTGCCGCTGTGCCTCGGTCCGGTCCAGTTCGGCCTTTATCTTCTCCGTGTCAGCAAGTCCCTGCGCGATTTGCTGCCGACGCTCTCCCAGCATCCTAAGGATGGGTTTATAGCCGAAGCGGTGAAGAAGAATACAAACAATGCCGAAGCTGATCATCTGGGCGACCAGGTGAGGCCAGTCCACGCCGAAGGTACTGGCAATCTGTTGGATCTGCCCTCCGCCGTCCACTTCGGCTAACAAAAGCGTATTCATAGTCGTCTCTTGTCCTGTTGTGGGCGCCGGGCCGCCGCCGACTTGGCAACCCGGTTTTTCCTTACTTAACCAGGAACAACGCGTAGAACACGATCGCTTCGGCGAATGCAATCGCCAGGATCGACTGGACTAGAATCTTGGTGGAAGCCACGGGATTGCGTCCCACCGCATCCGAAGCGTTCATGCCGATTAGACCCACAGCAATGGCCGCACCCAGCGCCGCTAGACCGACATGCAGACTTCCGCTCATATGATTTTTCCTCTTTCCCGCCAGCTCCCGCGGCTAAGCACGGTCAAGCTGTCGAAATCGATCACTCAATCGTGCGCAGCCACAGATCCCTCTGTCTCATGCTGGCAAATCAACATCGTGAACACGGCCGTCAACAACATGAAGACGAGCGCTTGAACCAGACCCATCACTAGTTCCAGGAAGTAAAATGGAACCGGCACCAGCCAGCCAAAGCCGGGGACCAGCTTGGCCATAGCTTCCAACAGGTTCTCGCCAGCAAAGATGTTGCCGTAGAGACGAAAACTCAGCGAGACTGGCCGGAACAAGATCGAGACGATCTCCAGACAACCCGCCACAAAGAACACGACCACCATCAGCAGCTTCAACACACCTTCGCTCTCGCCCTTGGGCGCAAACAACTCCTTGAGCAATCCCAGTGGGCCAACTTCGCGAAGCGCCCAGACGATCCAGCAGGCGAAAAAAATCAGGGCCATGCCCAACGTCATGTTCACGTCTGCGTTAACGCCGCGAAACAATGGTTGGTCAATTCTGAAGCCATGAGAGGTCGTACGCCCCCAACCGATCGAACCTACACCAGGAATAAGTCCCACCCAATTAGCGGACAGGACAAAGATAAAAATAGTCGCAAAAAACCAGAAGGTGCGATCGGCCAGATGGGGGCCGATGATTCCGGCGATAAATTTGTGGAGACTTTCAACGAGCCACTCCAGGAAATTTTGGGCGCCTGAGGGAACTCGCTTCATATTCCTCGTGGCAACTTGCGCAAATACGATCAGACTTAATGCCACGATCCAGGTGACAACCATGGAATTGGTAATGGGGAAGTTGAACGGTCGGGCGATCTCTACTGCCTTTGCAGACAGACCGTGTTCCTTCGGTTCGGTGGTCACCTCGCGTGGTTCGGCCTGTGGCGTTGACATCGCTGAAGCGAGCTGCGATTCCGTGTAGCTCGCCGAGGCAAATGGAGTGCTTAGACCGATGAACAACGTGACCAGAAGCAGCAGTAGCAAACCCGTTTTCAATCTGCGCACGACCTCACCTGCTTGCGAGGTCAGGATGCGGAGAGGGCATGAGCTTGAGTAGTCGATTATCGACAGTTTGGTACGGATTGCTCCTGTGGGAATGACGCGTGTCAACCGATTCACATCACAACGTTGGTGAACAGCCAATCTCATGGAGGCTACCTATGTGGTCATACGGCAGGTGCATCGGCCAATTCGCCCCTGCCAGATTCCTGATATCCAACGACGGTAGAATACAAGGCACGATCAAAGAACTGGTTCAGCGAACGCAGCGACATCGCACCACCCCAGAACTCAACCGGCTCTTCAAGTAAGCACTCCTGCTGCATGTACTCCCATAGATACTCGCGGGTAATGCACACGGCCCTGGCTGAACGGAACACCTTGCTGCGCTCGTCGAATTGCCAAATCGATGGAGCGGTATTCAACTATTGACTTGATTTCGCCTGCCAGCCAATTCGTCAGGTCTCCGTAGATTTCCATCGCGTATCGCTTATGTTCCTTGACCTGTACTCTGAGTAACAGCTCGCGGATCAATCCCTCGGATATGCGATCCACATTGGTTTTCATGTTTTGGACTAAGTTGAGGGCACGCATCTGCTTTCCTTAATGGTATGGTCGTGATCAGTCAGCACACTCGTCGGGTCACCCTTGCCGACGCATCACCGCCCGCTCTTTCCCCCGGCGGTGCGGAAAACTACACCCTCTTGCCACGACCTCAAGACTGCGATCTTGACAAAGATCAAAGAAGCTTTAAATCAACGAGGTCAGCCTAGTGGCTATGCGGGAATCTGCATACTGGCAAAATCAACAGTCTCTGGTACTCAGACCAGTGGGTCCTTGTGCTGGAATCCCAGCTGAGGCTTCGCAAAATGTCGCGCTCATAAGCTTCCCTCCGTGTGAGCCTCGCCGTACGCATTCGTGGCCCAGCACACGCGCGCCGATACACTTCCCAGCGCAGCAGACGGGCCAGGTGAAAAAATGAGTGAGGACAGTCGCTGAATCGCAATTGTGAACTAACGCATCTTTGCGCCGAGCTGGACCTGGCCCTCGACCACGATTAGAACTCTGGGTTGGTTCGATGTGTTTGGGTTTGCCACCGCTTAGAAAGGACGGCGCTCTTCCCCTGTTCCCTGAGTCAAGCCTACTTTTTCGCCTGAGGAGGATAGTTCTTCAATAGTTTTGCCAGGGCTTTTCCTAGGTTCTTTTCCTGTTTATCAGGTTTGGCCTTCAGATTGATAGTCTTGCTTGCCAAGCCACGCCAGACCAAATCGCGGTTAGCTGAATCGTACAAGTCCAATGCCAACTGACCAACGTAGATTGTTGAGGTTTGTCCTGTGGTCGTGCTCATTCCACCTGCACCGCCGTACCACCCGCCACGGTACCAGCCTCCGCCATATCCCCAGTCGCTGCTGAACGACGTGAACTGTTTCTCCTGCCCAACGCCTGCCTGGTATCCAACATAAAGATTCGCACTGTCATCATCGACCTTGGTGAGCCCTTTCGTTGTCAGTTCCGTGTCCACGGCGGCTATGATCTGTTTCTCGAGCAGAGCGTCAAGCTTCGCGGCATCTTTCAGGGTTACCCATTTGTATGTCTTGAACTTTGAGAAATCCGTATTCTTGTCGAAGTTGTAGCGAACATCCTGGCCAAGTGCGGTAGTTGTAGCAAGCAGGAGTCCCACCACCGAGAAAAACAGAACGTCTTTCATTCTAACCTCCACGTTTTTGCGGATCGGTTTTCAGATCCAAACTGTTAACCGTGTCAACATTCGGGGCACAGTTCGAAGCCGACACTCCCCTGATTCTCTAAAAGCGAGGAACCTGCGCTTATTGTCAGGGGAGAGAAGGGGCCGCAGGAACTGTCACTACTGACAGAGAAGTGGCGCTGAATCTGCACGCCAAACGACTGCAGTCATGCCCCTGATGCTGCGCCGCCCGCTGCGCTTGCATCGATGGATTCCAGACGACGCTGGAAAATCTGCAGCAGGAGCAGCACCGCGAGCGCCATAACTACGTTGAAAATCAATTGTGACCACGCAATCGCCATTCCGGGGTCGCCCGCCAATTCCACCACCCTTACTGCGAACATCCCCAGAAATGGCAGGAACAGCAGCACGCCAAATGTATTGAAGCAGAGATTCGCCATTGCCACGCGTCGCGCCGTCTTTTGCATCTTAATGCTGGCTACCAGCGCAGTCGCCGTCGTCCCAATGTTTGCCCCGATCACGATTGGAATCGCCGCCGCTGCCGACATGAGGTTCTGTTGCACAAGCAGAATGCAGAGACCCGTTGTAATACTACTCGATTGAATTATTGCCGTGATCAACATTCCGGCAAGCACTCCCATCAGCGATGTGCTTGATCGGCTGAGTACCTCAGCAAACATGCGATTCTGGGCCAGCGGCTTCAAAGTAAAACTCGCGAGGTTGAGACTAAAAAAGATGAACCCGAAATAGAACGCGGCTTTGCCTAGGATTTTGAAGCGGGTTGGAAGCGCGCTCAGTGCGGTGCCCAAGACGATGAAGAATGGCCCAATCGATGTCAGCTTGAGTGAGACGAGCCATGCCGTTGATGTCGTCCCGATGTTTGCCCCGAGCAAAACGCCGAGGCTCGACCCAAACGACATCGTTCCGGCATCCACCAGCGCCACTGTCAGCGACGTGATCGCGCTGCTAGACTGAACAATCGCGGTCGCCACCGCGCCTAATAGTAGGCCCCGCCAACGACTTTCGGTCAAACGTCCGAGCCACTTGCTTAGTGTCGCTCCCCCCAACCTCTGAATCTCCTGGCTAAAGCCTTCCAGTCCGTACAGGAACAGCACGATCGCAGAGGCAACAGCGAGGAGGATCCTGAAATTAGACATGCCCATTCCTTGTCAGGCGCCCAACAATCCACCTTAAAAATGGATACCGCTCTCATCAGGGAGCGCGTCATGTCCCGCGTCTTCGGTTGTAAGCAGGAGTCAGTTGGGCTGGCTTGTCGGACGAATTGGTCGCGAGATACATGGTTTGCGATGGAAAAGCAATCTCGGCTCCAGCCTGCTGGACAACATCTATAATGCCCAAAAGCAACTCTTCCTGGATCTCGAGGAAGTGGCTCCAGTCACGGGCGAACACGTACGCGAAAATATCCACATCAAGGGAAAAAGCAGCGAAACGGACAAATCGAACACGCACGGAATCCGAATCAACACCGCAATCCCCTGTAAGCAGCTTGCGAATGCCCGTTATAACTGAACATAGCTGGGCTGGAGTGGTTTCATAGCGCAAACCCACAAGTGGATGGAACCAGAATTTGTCGCGTGCTGAAAAGGTTTCGAGGCTCATGCTCGCGATCTGCCCGTTGGGCATACTGACCACGGTACGTTCTAACGTGCGGATACGGGTTGAGCGGAGGCCGACATCCTCGACCGTGCCCGAGATATCGCCTAGTTTTAAAATATCTCCCACAGGCACGGCCTGATCGGCGATCAGGGAGATACCGCCAATGACGTTTTCGAGCGTCTTTTGGGCCGCGAGCGCAACTCCAATGCCACCGACACCGAGTCCAGCCAATGCGGCAGTTGGGTTTACGCCGAAACGTAGGCGAGTATTCAAGTACAGGGCAGCGATTGCAGCATTTCCTTTCCGTGCGGCAGGGAGAAAACCCAGGACCGTCCCTCGAGGGCTGCTACGACCTAGGGTGTCCTTTGGGGACTCGGGCTGCGGTTCAGGGGTAGCAGCCTTGGGAACCGCAACCTGAGGCCAGGTGGTTGGGCAAGACAGCAACAGCAGAGAAAGTACGGCGACTTTACTTAGATGCCTGGCGTGGCTGCGTAACACTCTCATGGAGATGCGCTTCCCGGTCGAACACACATCGGCCGGTTCGTGGACCCTCATTGCAGCGCAAAGGGTACAACGAAAATATTCCTCGCGGATACAACTTTGGAGAACTGACAGAACTGCCAGTTACTTCACGGGTATGATGACCTACAAACTACTTAGACATCTCTGGATTTCTCCGTTGCAAGGGTACTCATATTGGAGGCGCCAGTGCCGGAAAAGAAGAATGGGAAACAGGCCTTTCAAAAAAGACCCAAGCTCAAGAACAAGGAATACGAGCGAGAACTGCGCAAACTCCAGACTAAGCTGGTGGAAATGCAGGAATGGGTAAAATCCAGCGGTGCCAAGGTCGTAGTGGTGTTCGAAGGCCGCGATGCGGCGGGCAAAGGGGGAGTGATACATCGTATCATGGAGCGCGTCAGCCCTCGTGTCTTTCGCCATGTAGCTTTGCCAGCCCCCACGGAGCGTGAAAAGTCACAGTTGTACGCACAGCGTTACATCAAAGAAATGCCGGCGGCTGGTGAGGTAATCGTCTTCGATCGCAGCTGGTACAACCGTGCTCTGGTCGAACAGGTGATGGGTTTTTGCAGCGACAAACAGTACGCCGACTTTCTGCACATGTGTCCTGCGTTTGAGGCTCTCCTAAAGAACAATGGGATCATTCTTATCAAGTACTGGTTTGAGGTCAGCGAACCGGAGCAGCACAAGCGGTTTCTAAGACGTATCGCGGATCCGATGCGAAGATGGAAACTGAGCCCCATGGATCTTGAATCGCATCGTCGCTGGTACGACTACTCACGTGCCCGCGACGCAATGTTCGCTGCTACTGATACTTCGCAATCTCCTTGGTATGTCGTCCAGACCGACGACAAACGGCGTGCTCGACTGAACTGCATTTCCCACTTGCTTAGCGCGGTGCCCTGGAAGAAGACTCCGCTGGAGAAAGTCACGCTACCTAAACGACAGAAGCCAAGGGGATACAAGGCTCCCGAGTGGAACTACCGGTGGATTCCTGAGAAGTATTGAGCCGGACACCGTGCATTTCAAACTTCCACCGCGAGGGTAACGTGTACGAGAAAGACGAAGAGGAGCTCAAGAAGCTGTGTACCCAGGCCGCGAGTGAGCAAGACGGCGTGAAGCTCTTGGCCCTGGTCGCGCGGATCAACGAACTGTTAGATCAGCGAATTCAAAGGAGGAAAGGAAAGGCAGCATGAATTTACTCAACCTAAAAAACCTGCTCCCCAAAGGAGCAGCCCAAAATTGTTGGCGCACCTGATGCCCTGGTTCGCAGCCGGTAGCCCACATTCACAGCGCACCAACGTGGCATACGATTCAGCGGACCCCTGGACCGTCGCATCGCAGATCACGTTGGCCAATCGCTACATTCACTGATGCACGGGTAAACAATAAGCCTTATGAGGCAGGATTCCGCGTGGTTTGCCAGGATGGAACGATTCGCTGGGTCACAGCCAGAGGCAGGTTTTATTACACAAAGAGTGGCACCTCCGAGCGGATGCTTGGCATGGCGGTGGATATTGCCGAGCGCAAGCAAACTGAAGAGGCGCTGAAGAAGTCGGAGGAAAAATTCGCCAAGGCGTTTCGACAAAGCCCTATGGCTGTTACCCTCACAAGCACGATGGACCATCGCTACCTGGACGTCAACGAGACTTTCGAACGGGTCACTGGCTGGCGCCGGGACGAGCTAATCGGACGCACTCCGTTCGACATTCGTATCTGGGTAGATCCTGCTCAAAGAGAGGAGTACGTTAAGCAAACTCTAGCTCAGGGCGGCACGCGGAACTGGCAGGTCCGCTTTCGTTGCAAGGACGGAGAGCAGCGAGTGGGTTTAGGCTCGGGGGAGATCATCGAAATCGACGGCGAACGATGCCTTCTGATGAGGAGCAACGGGTCGTGCTGTTCAACACTGCCGCAGAAAAAATGTTTGGCTGCGCCGCAAGTGAAGCCATGGGAGCGGCTATCGAACGTTTCATTCCACCACGCTTCCGCTCCGAGCACCGCGCACATATTCGCCGCTACGGCCAGAGTGGGGTCACGAACCGCTCAATGGGCACCTTGGGCGCGCTGCGGGCCTTGCGAACCAATGGGGCAGAATTCCCCATCGAGGCCTCGATCTCCCAAGTCGAAGCCGACGGGAGCAAATTCTTTACAGTGATCATCCGGGATATCAGCGAACGCCGTCGGGCTGAGGAATCGGTTCGCGAGAGCGAGGAACGCTTCCGCCTGGTCGCTAACACAGCTCCCGTGATGATCTGGATGTCCGGAACCGACAAGCTGTGCAACTACTTTAATCAGCCCTGGCTTGACTTCACTGGGCGCTCCATCGAAGCCGAGCTTGGCAATGGCTGGGCAGAAGGAGTTCACGCCGAAGACTTGAACCGATGCCTGGATACCTACACGCAGGCGTTCGACCGGCGGGAGTCTTTCAAAATGCAGTATCGGCTACGTCGACATGACGGAGAATACCGCTGGCTGCTGGATATTGGTGTGCCGAGATTCAGCAAGGACGGCTCTTTCGACGGCTACATAGGCTGCTGCATGGATGTCACGGATAGCAAGGTCGCTGAAGAAGCTCTCGCCAGCATGGGCCGCAAGTTGATTGAAGCGCACGAAGACGAACGCACCTGGATTGGAAGAGAACTGCACGATGATATCATCCAACGTCTCGCTTTATTGGCGATCGAGTTGGAACGACGTACCCAACGTTTACCCGATTCCGCCGGTCAAGGCCGCGATCAGATCTATCAACTCGTCCCGCGCCTCGCAGACATCACAAGAGACATTCAGGCCTTATCGCATCGTCTGCATTCATCCAAGCTCGAGTACCTCGGCATCGTGGCGGCAGCCGAAAGTTTCTGCAAGGAATTATCTGAGCAGCAGAAGGTGGTGATCGAATTCAGCCATTCGGGTATACCCCGCACAGTTCCGAAAGAAATCTCGCTTTGCTTGTTCCGGGTCTTACAGGAAGCAGCACAGAATGCTATGAAGCATAGCGGCGCGCGACAATTCAAAGTGGAACTGCGCGGTGGACCCGAGGAAATTCAGCTGACGGTGAGTGATTGGGGTGTTGGTTTTGACGAGCAAGACACCATCAAACATCAAGGTATTGGCCTTGTCAGCATGGCAGAAAGACTGCAATTGGTGAATGGACAGCTCTCCATCATTTCGAAGCCCGGCCACGGTACAACCATTAACGCCCGCGTACATTTTAATCCCCAGCAGGATCGACTGAGCGCAGCTGGATGAGAGCATCGTCACGCGTGTTCGGCACGATCTCTATAGAGCTGTCGCTATCGTCTTGATGCTTGGGTCAAAACAGCCTCGTACCCAGCCCAAGGAGAAGACAATGCATAAGCTTGCGCTGTTGTATCTTTTGGTGCTGATTAGTTTTTCGAGCGCATGCTCGTGCAAGTCCAGACGGGACAATTGCCCGGGACATTGAAAAAAAAGTCGCTGTTGATCTGCAAGCGCAAGCGTCACAGGTTAAGATCGAAGCCAAACAAGGAAAAGTAACTGTTAAAGGCAAGGCCAAGACTCAGACCGTCGCCAGCAAATAGAGAAGACTGCGACGGAAGAACCAGGAGTCCCGCAGTCGATAATAGATTGATGATCGAACCGGTGGAATCGGCCAAGCCAATCGGCCGCAGCCCAGGAAGCGGCGGAGCGAATCGCTGTTCCACCGCCTTGTCCGCAGTCACCCAAACCGATGGTGGTTCCCTCAGGAACAATTCTGACGATCTTTACCGGTCAAGCGCTGGGATCCAAAATTAGCCAAGTTGGTAGGCTCTGGACTATGCTGGCGTAGAAGCCTGTTTGACACTGCGGTATCGAAGAGTAATCGTTTTTGTTCTAATTCATTTCTGTTTATTCTGACAGGTGACAGGATTAAAGATTGTGGTACGTTCGAAATCGTAAGCTGCAACACTCCCCGTCCTGAGCACTTCAAATTCGCGGACTCTCGCCAGTGCGGCCTGAACGTGCTCTCACCTGCCCATCCGTTCAGGCCGCTAGTCCATTTGCCCATTAGCGAGAACTCGCAGTAGACTTTTCCAGCCGAGGATAAGGTGATCCGCTCGCTCTTGACAGGTTAGATCCGCCAAGCCTGCTCGGTTCTGGCGCCGCTTAGAGAGCGTCCCGAAAAAGGTAGAGGAATAAGCCAGTAATTATGAGAGTGAAGAGAAGTCCCCCCCAACCCGACGTCACCTTGGAATCTGATCTAGGCGAGGGGCTTGCAGAATCGAGCATGATTAGGTCGTCAGAAGGACGGACGTATACGCGGTCGCCGTTGCAAGGGAGGTATTCACGGTAGTCTGCCGGGGAATCCAGGTAAGAAATCGTCGCCCAAACATAACAATCACCCACGTGTACAGGTTCACCACCGATCTGCTTGCGCTCTGTCGGATTGGTCATGAGGGATTCACCAGTGTCGGCGATTCTCGTCGCGCAAAGCCTTTCTTGCACGTATAGCCCGCTTTATACCAAGCAGCAGAGACGCCTCCAACTGGCAGTGTTGACAGATCGATATTGTAACCTGCTGTGTTGTGCGGGAAATCTCCCCTAGGATTGCAATAAGCTGGATTATGCACCTAAGGTCGGCATCTGCTCTTGCGAACTGTCATTTAGTGATGCTTTGTCACGGCGAAGAATATGTTTCGCCAATCGTCGAGCAGCCGTCGTTTAGCCATCATGTTGTGTGCCGGCGGATTCATATCGTTGTGGCATTCTCAGCTTCCGTCCGAAGGGCGCCTGCGCCTGAGGAGAAGGATTCAGAGCAGACTGGGCTGCCACACTTCGGGCGCTCTTACCTGCTCGGAGCTTTCCAGTGCCGGAGGAAGTTGGCTTCAAGCGTTTCACTTGGAAAGATGAAACTGCAGGACAAATCCTGGAAATGGACGCTGACCACTAAGTACGGATCCGCGGGGACTGTCACTACTGACAGTTACAACCAGCTCCCCTTTCTACCTACACTCCGGATGCCAGTGCTGATGATGTGGCGGTGTATAAAGTGCCACGGGCGACAGAACTGATTCATTCATATCTATGGTGTTCGTCCAACACGGGGAGCAACGAACGACGACGCGCGGCAATGAAATGTTTGAGCAGGATTGAGCGCCTGTTACTGATCTCCGGATCGTTGCTGATCGCAATTTACGTTATGGCGCATATCCACAAGGCGATCTTGTCGCGCACGGAGTTGAGACGGTTCCGAGATCTTCAAACCCAACAACCCGTCGAGACCCCCATTGGCTTCCCCGCTGCGTCTCGGTACAAAGTTGATTTCAGCCTCTGGTCGGAGAAGAGGATCGCGGCATACGAACGCAGCCTGGGCGAACACGTCGCACCGCCCATGGCGGTGTTGCGCATCTCCAAAGTCCATCTCGAGGTGCCGGTGCTTGAAGGGACCGATGATGTCACCCTCAACCGGGGCGTGGGCCACATTGCAGGCACGGGCCGTCCGGGGGACGGCGGGAACGTCGGAATTGCCGGTCATCGAGATGGATTTTTTCGGGTCCTGAAAAATGTCGGTCGTGGGGACACGATTGAGCTGCTGACGCCAAGCCGTACAGATACCTACATTGTGGATCAGACTGTGCTCGTCGGCCCCCAGGATGTTTCGGTCCTGCAACCACGGTTGATGCGATCGCTCACGCTGGTGACCTGTTATCCGTTTTATTTCATCGGTAGTGCTGCCGAACGTTACATCGTTCAGGCTACGCTCGCCAATTCTGATTTGCCTAATCTTCACAAGCAAGCGAATTCCGAGGGCAGAAACCTGCAGCTACAACCGAGCAGAAGATGAAGTTGTTTCAAAACGACTAACGTTACTGGACTTAAATCTACGGCTGTGAAAGCTACACAAGGAGAAAACGCGATGAACTCAAAAACCGGATGGGCAAGAGTGTGGCTGATGCTTGCGGTGGGGGTGGTGTCCCTGGCCTTTGCCCTAAGCATGAGCGCACAGGTGCAGACAGAAAGCACTACCACTGCGGGACAGGCCAGTCACGAAGAGACCGTTGAACGTGGCGAAGTCGTCCACGTCTCGGGCAATGACTTAGTGGTCAAAATGGAAGACGGCACCATTCGGCATTTCCCCAATGTGCCGGATAGCGCCCGGGCTACGGTTGACGGCAGAGAACTCGGAATTCACGATCTGAAACCGGGCATGAAACTGCAGCGTACGATCACCGTAACCACAACGCCGCAAACCATCACGACGGTACAGACCGTTACGGGAAAGGTGTGGCATGTGAGTCCCCCGAGTTCCGTAATTCTGAGGTTGGAAGATGGTACGAACCAGCAGTTCAAGATTCCCAAGGACCAAAAGTTTACGGTAGACGGCCAGGAAACCGACGCTTGGGGTCTGAAGAAGGGAATGAAAGTGTCAGCCACCAAGGTCGTGGAGGAGCCCCAAACTGTCGTTGAGCACCAGCGCCAGGTAACCGGCTCGATGCCGCCACCGCCGCCGGCGCCGCCAGCGGATGTGCCGATCCTGATCGCGGTGGCCGAACCCGCACCTGCTCCAGCCTCTCCCGCAGAACTGCCAAAAACTGGAAGTCTACTGCCGCTTATCGGATTACTGGGCAGCCTGCTTCTCCTAGCTTCGCTGGGCCTGAAAGCAATTCGCTGTACCTTTTGAGAACTGCGGGGTTCGAGGCCGTTGTTTTACAGAATCTCTCGAACCCATTTCCCTTTTCTGACGAATGAAGCTGCCATGGATGCAAGGCTATGGTGGAAAGTAGCGACGCTGGGCAACGTGGCCGACTTCCGAACATTGACCTGACCTGCAGCTCGAGTTGAAGGATCGATCCGTGATTTGATGATTTACGCGGGTTGACCGCTATCAAGCGGCTATCAAGTGATTCCTCATTGCGTATTGAACCAGCTCAGCACTGCTTTTGGCGTTGAGTAGCTCCATAATGCGGTACTTGTGAAAGGCAACGGTTCGGGTCGTAATATTCAATACCGCGGCTACTTCCTTCATGCACTTTCCTTCAGCCAATAGCTGCAGTACTTCACGCTGTCTTTCCGTTAGCCGTTCCGCCTCGTCAATCATTCTCTTGTCTTGCCGCAACAGGAAGTCGACTGTGTCTTTAGCGATAATGGGTGACAGGTAGGACTTGCCTCTGAGGACCTCCCGAACTGCAGTCACCAGTTCAGAGGCGGCACAAGTCTTTAGCAGGTATCCCGACGCTCCCCGACGGAATGCTTCAGCCGCGAGGTCAGCATCGTGATTCATCGTCAGGTACACCAACTTGACGGCGGGCAAGAATTCTTTCACCTGTTGCCCTGCATCAAGACCGTTCAACAAGGGCATCGCGACATCAACGATGATGAGATGGGGCTTTAGTTCAACGGCAGCGCGGACTAGGGCACGGCCATCGCCTACTGTCGCCACGACTTCATATTCGGAGTCGAGAAGCTTCTTACATGCCTCAGCCACGAGAGTATGATCGTCGGCGATCAGAATTCTGGGAAGATTTCTTCGTAGCATGTGAACACTCCTTCGTTCAGCCCTTCCGAATCTATTTGATAGCTGGACTCCGTTGTTACAGCATAACCTATCGTGTGTTACAGCATAACCTATCGTGGGGTCCAGTCTGCAGTCAAGTAGCCGTTAAAACGATTTGAAGAAAATGTGAGCGTACGCTTTTAGCCCCGTATGACGACTTGCATGTAGTGATCGTTGTCGAATATTTGGTGTTGCGGGCCGAGCAAGCAAGATTACTGTCGAGTTTGCCATTTGGCAACTAGCAATTTTACTAGTAAACGAGACTGCCAATTTTTGACAGCGTCCCGCTCTAGCGTGTCTTCCCGGGCCAGATCTCGATCCAAACGGTCACTGTCATACGCTCTGTCACCCATCAATCGTGCCGGGAGGGTGTCGAGGAAGCTCTGCCCGAGGAGCCCTTCGACAAGCTGGTTTAAGCTGGTTTTCGTGCGGCGAAGCGCTTTCGATACTAACGGCGAGAGGAAGACTGTGATCATTGGCGAGAGCGTCCCTTTGCCGCGTTTCGTGGGCCCGACCGCGAGGCCCCCTTTCTTGCCCCCGTGAAGGAGGCGTCGATAAGGGCCTCCTCCAGTTCCAGTTTCCTGCGGGCCTGCAATTCCTCCGCCAGAGCACGCAAGATGCGCTCCAGCCTGCCTTCCCTACCCACTGCTGGAAGCGGCGGTGGCAGGTCTAGTACGGCGGATATTTCTCGGGTAGCTCGCGCCACTGCGCCCCGTACCCAAGACCCACAGGATTCCGTTGAGCACCGCTGCGATGAACCATCTTCCTTCAGGTGCAACGCCGCTTCGATTCCATTCATTACCGGCATCGCAGAAAGCCTTCGGCGCGATCTGCGCGGAAATCGCGGCGTGACCCATGAGCGCAACCTTCATACAACCCTTCCGCCCAAATGAACAGACTCAATCTATCGTAGCAAGCTAAGCGGCAGTCGGGTCCCTTTCCGCTAGACGCCGTACTTGGCTCTCGGGAATTGCAAATTCTGCGAAACCGCAATCCACGCAGACCAGCAGCTTTGGAAAGACCCACTCGATGGGTTTGCCCGGACCCTGATGTTCACCCCTCATTCCGCTGGGGCGTGCCAACACCATAATTGGCGAAATCAGCTGTTCTCGACAGTTGTGTTTTTATGCCGACAAAGATCCAACATCATCGAGGTGTTTCCCTACTAGTGTCGTCACCGGCCCGGGCTTGGTACCCAGTTTTTGATGGGCTTACGATTACGCCGCCTCTCTGTTGATGGCGTATTCGCTTAACAATCCCTTGCCCATCTTCTTGAGGCAAGCGTCGAGTTCGTTGGCAGTGAGTGATGGCACCAGCCGCACCTTGTCTGCCCGGGTAACGAGCACTTGTCCGTGGCTGGTTTCCGGGATATCGGGGAGGAAGAGAACGAAGTTGCCGTCATTGTCCTTATCGACAACAAACGCAGGCTGCTGGCAGTCCCCTTGCTTCAACAACGCGCTAGCGTAGGGAAGAATTTTGGTCTTGTGTGCGATCTTCTCCTCAGCTATGGCCCGGTAAGAGGCATAACCCGGAATGAGGCTGGAAATCGTCCGCTCCAGCGTCCTGCTGAGCGCGCCGACGAATGAAACACGCACCAGTAATCCGCATAGCAGCCAGATGGCGATGATGAGCAGGCTGGAGAAAAGTGTAGCGCCACCGACGCCAAGCACTGTTTTCACCCCGAACATCGACGCGAGCTTTGAGCCGACGGAAGTCAGCGATGTCCACGCCTTGGAAATCAGGATGACGACAACGTAGAGGGGGAAAAGAAAAAAGAACCCGGCGATGGCGGTCTGACGGAGGTTGGTGAAGAACTGTTTCATCGGGGAAATCCGTTTGCCCAAAGGGGTATTCGAGTGACGCGAAAGGTTCTGCTTAGTATCTTCTGACTTGAGCGCCGAGGCAAGTAGGCTTGGAAACCGGATTGTATGCTTTGAAAACCGAAAACAATGGTTGTACGCCGCGGTGTCCTTGCCGGTGGGGCTGTCAGTTGGTGAAAAATCCCATTTCACCAACAATCCCGCCAACCCGCCTTGTTGCCGAATTCATTTCCTTCCGACACGAAACAGCAGCACTTGTATATCCTTGAGTGCCTGTTTCCTAACAATGTCGGCGGTGTCAAGCACTGTTTGAGCACACTGCGGCCTGCACTCGGAAAAGAGCGCCATTTCGCTCTCGCTGATGGTTTGCGCTTTCCAATCGAAGGCTCGCTCGTAATCCTTGCGGTCAGGAACTCAGTCCGACCCAACCATCTCTTCGATCACAACCGCGATCATGATTACTAGTTCGAACTCCCCGTGAAGGGAGTGGGATGCCCAATCATTACGCCGGTGATCTACGACACACCCTGGCGATTTCCGGGCTCTCCCACGTGCGAACCGAACTTCCTCATCTGCTCGTAATCCCATTGCTTCCGCCACATCCAGTAGAGTCGAACCGCGAGTTTCCGCGCCATGACTACCTTGGCGATCCGTCTCTCTCGTCGCATGGCCAGGTGGAGAAACCGGCGCCGCCAGTCGGGGTCAGTGCGGACCGTCACCTGAGCTGCTTCCACCAGCAGAAAACGCAGCAGAGAG
>Ga0209470_1000950_pt1 | contig 22251 bp, 26 predicted proteins | sample GraSoiAngelo_125_FD_185882 | JGI IMG/M metagenome (GOLD analysis project Ga0209470, IMG submission 185882) | Grasslands soil microbial communities from the Angelo Coastal Reserve, California, USA - 14_0927_05_40cm (SPAdes) (version 2) | ecosystem: Environmental > Terrestrial > Soil > Grasslands ... | reverse complement strand
TCAGTAGCCGCGGAAAGCCGGCGCGGAACAACAGGATGTTCGCCACGAGGAACCAGAGCCCGGTGAGCGCGAACGTCGAGACGGCGAGCGGATCCGTCGCGGCGACCGCCGGCGGAAAGACCCGCGTCGGATCGATCGGCAGCGTGAGCAGGGCGCGCGCCGACGCGATCTGAAAGAGCGATGAGGTCATCGTGCCGAACGCGGCGATGACGCCGACAAGCGTGGCGAAGAACGACCACGCCTCGCCCTGCGCGCGGACGACCCAGTACACGGCAGCGATGCCGAACATCGCCCAGAGCGCGATGAGGGCGTACAGGAACTGGAAGATCTGGACACCGACGATGTCGGTGCCGGTCTTCGCGACGGTGTAGTACGCACCGACCGCGGCCCACGAGGTGATCGCGAGGAGGATGCCGGCCAGGCCGCCGAACCGCACGAACGAGCGGTCGCTCACGAGCGCAAGATAGCGCCACGTACCATCGCGGCATCGAAGCGACGGATCTGAGCTTCATCTCGATGCACGAGGCCGCGGCGCTGCTTCGCGCGCGCAAGCTCTCGAGCGTCGAGCTCACCGTCACCGCGATCTCGCGCATCCGCGCCCTCGATCCGGACCTTCGCGCGTTCATCGCGACGTCGTTCGAGGCGGCGCTCGACGCGGCGCGCCTCGCGGACAGCGAGCGCGACGCGGGTCAGGACCGCGGCCCGTTGCACGGCATCCCGGTCGCGCTGAAGGATCTCTATGACCAGCAGGGCATCGTGACGACGGCGGGATCGAAGATCTTCTCGAGCAACATCGCGAAGAAGGACAGCGCGGTGACCGCGCGGCTGCGCGCCGCCGGAGCGGTCATCCTCGGCAAGACGAACCTGCACGAGTGGGCCTTCGGCGTCACCAATCAGAACCCGTTCTTCGGCGACGCGAAGAACCCCTGGGACCGCACGCGCATCCCCGGCGGCTCGAGCGGCGGCAGCGCGATCGCGGTCGCGACGGGGATGTGCTTCGTGTCCCCGGGCAGCGATACCGGCGGATCGATCCGCATCCCCGCCGCGCTCTGTGGCGTCGCCGGCATCAAGCCGACCTACGGACGTGTCTCGCTGCGCGGCGTCGTCCCGCTCGCGTGGTCGCTCGATCACGCGGGGCCACTCGCCCGTACCGTCCGCGACCTCGCGATCGCGCTCGCGGCGCTCGCTGGGTATGACTCGGGCGATCCGTCGTCGGCGGATGAGCCGGTCGACGACTACTTCGCGGGGCTCGAGGGTGGGGTGAAGGGCCTGCGCGTCCTCATCCCGACGACGCACTTCTACACCGACATCGATCCCGAGGTCGACGCTGCGGTGCGCGAGGCCGCGCGGACGCTCAGCTCTCTCGGCGCGGACGTGCGCGAGGGGCCGCTTCCCCACACCGAGCTGCTGCTCGAGACGCAGCGCGCCATCATCTCCACCGACGCAGCCGCGTACCACCGCGACCATCTGCGCGACCACCCGGACGACTTCGGTCCGTATGTGCGCGAGCGCATGCTCCACGGCGACTCGGTCAGCGGTAGCGATCTCGCGATCGCGCGGCGCCGCCGCGACGAGATTCGCAGCTCGTGGGTCGACCTGCTGAAGTCGCTCGACGTGATCCTCACGCCGACGACACCCGAGGCGGCGATCGCGCGCGACACCGGTCAGCCCGCGGGCGAGCGCGACGCGTCGGCGGCGCGGCTCATGACCCGGAACACCTCGCCCTTCAACCTCACGGGCCTCCCCGCCATTTCAGTCCCGTGTGGCTTCACGCGCGGCGGTCTTCCGATCGGTCTGCAGCTCGCGGCCGGTCCGTGGCGCGAGGCGCTCCTCCTACGCACCGCGTACGCGTACGAACGCGCGACCGAGTGGCACGCGCGCCACCCTTGATCAACCGCTCGTTGTCACTCGCGAGGCGGATTCACTCGTCGCGAGTAAATCGCTCCTCGCTCAACTCATTCGATCGGCTCACCAGGATCGGTCGAGCCGAAGATCATGAAGACGATGCCGCCGATGAGGATGCCGATGAGGATGAGACAGCCGCAGCCAGTCACGAGTTAGCGGTGCGTCACTTTACGGTCGCGTCGCTAGGGCCTAGTGGCCGCAGGAACACCCACCGCCGAACTTCTCGTTCGTCACGATGAACCCGCCCGGCCCGCTCGACTCGTCGATGTAGTCGATGGTCGCGCCGTCGCAGTACGGGCTGCTCTGCGCGTCGATCGCGAGGGGGATGCCAGCATGCTCCAGCACCGAATCGTCGTCCTCCGCCTTCTCATCGAAGGCGAGGGAGTACTGGTAGCCGCAGCAGCTGCGACCTGCGACCCAGACCCGCAGGTACGCGCGTGAAGGGTCGCCCCCCCGGAGCGCGCTGAGCTTTTCGGCAGCGGCCGGCGTGATCTCGATCACGCATCGAGCCTAGCATTTGGCACAGGCAAAGGGGGAGTCCATGGATCGCCAGGCCGCGTGGGACCTGCTCTGCGAGCACACGAAATCGGACAGCCTGCGCAAGCACGGCCTCGCCGTCGAGGCGACGATGCGGTACTTCGCGGCGAAGTTCGGTGAGGACGAGGAGACCTGGGGCGTGACCGGCCTGCTGCACGACTTCGATTACGAGCGAGATCCCTCCGGCCATCCGCAGAACGGCAAGCCAATCCTCGATCAAGCCGGCGTGCCCGGGCACATCGTCCACGCGATCCAGTCGCACGGTGACCATCTCGGCATCCCGCGCGTCACCGCGATGGAGAAGACGCTCTACGCCGTCGACGAGCTCTCGGGGTTCGTCATCGCCGTCGCGCTCGTGCGTCCGAGCAAAGCGGTGCGCGACGTCGACGCGGGCGCCGTGCGACGAAAGATGAAGGACAAGGCCTTCGCGCGCGCGGTCCCGCGCGAGATGCTGCTCAAGGGCGCCGAGGACCTTCAGGTCCCGTTCGACGACCTCGTCACCGACGTGGTCGCAGCGCTCGATCGCGTCGCGGACGGCCTCGGCCTCGCCGGCGTCGCCGTGTGATCGCGTCCGCTCACCGCCGCCGCCGCGGCGGCGCGTGAGTTCACGCCGAGCGCCCTGCGCGCGCGGCGGATGTGCGTGTCGACCGAATTGCGGCTGATGCCCTCGTGGAGCGCGATCTGCTTGGAGCTCATCCCGCGCGCGACAAGGGTGAGGATCTCCGTCTGCCGCGCCGTCAGCCCTGAAGGGAGATCGCGTGAGGCGATCACCTGACGTGCCCACGCGTAGCCGCACGCGCCGCCGACGACGAGCCAGGCGAGCCCCGTGCCGCGCACCACACAAACGAAACGGCCGGGACTTGCGTCCCGGCCGTCACCTTCGCGTTGCTGGATCGGTTTAGCTCGCGCGACGGAGCGCGCGGCGATCGCCGCTTCGGACCACCTCGTGATCGAAGCGCTCGAGGAAGAGCTGACCACCGCAGCGCGGGCAGAGCGGCTGGTCGGCGGCGCTCCACTCGGGCTGCTCGCGACCGGGCGCGGAATACGCGGTCTTCAGCTGCTCGACCGAGGGCTTGCGCGCCTTGGTCGGCACGACTACCTCGCCGAGGCCGTGACCACAGAAATAGCAGTAGAGCTCAGCACGTACGGCCATTCGCGGGACCTCCAAACCTTCCCGAACCAAGAACGGTGCCAGCGGCACTCTTGTTCCAGTACCCGCTAACGCGCGTGCGCGTTCCATAAAGTGCGACGCAGTCGGGCGTATTACCGCGCGGAAGGAGAGCGTCGCTGCGCGGAAGCTAGGCGGACTCGGACTCCGCTTCGCCGTCGATCTCGAGGCTCACCAGCGAGCCCGCGTCGGAGAGGTACGTGAGCTTGGTGATGACGCCGCGGGGAATGATGTGGAAGTCGTTGTGGCGGTAGTCCTTGCCTTCGTTCGTCAGGTCATAGTCCCCAACGATGACGACGTACTCGCTCGTGTCCTTCCAGAGAAGACCGCAGGTCAGCTTGCGCAGACGGAAGGGCTCGAAGTCGTCCGGGAGCGCGGTCCGCGAGTACGCGGTGATGTCCTCCCACTCGACCGCCACGAGCTGTGTGGGTGCACGCCTCTGCTCGTTCAACGCCTTCCCTCTCGCGCGATGCCGGCCCGTCCGGTCATCGGTACACGAGCGGCTCTCACCGACCATCTCGCGTACAGGCGGCGACGATAGAAGTCGCCACCGTCGTGTCAACGGTTCTGAGAGGCGGAACGCGATGTCAACGCGGGATCGGTCCACGAAAATGGACCGTTCCCCCGTCATGTCTGCGGTCAAAAGAGAGAGCGGCTAGCTTGCCTGGCGGCCGCGGGCGATGAGCTCGGCGACCTTCTGGCCGCCCTTCTTGCCGATCTCCTCGAAGTGCTCGTGACCGTACTTCTCGGACACCGTGTCGCCGCCGATCTTGCCGATGCGGCCGTAGAAGCGCGGCCCGTATAGCTCCTTGACCTTCTGCCCGCCCTGCTTGCCGATCTGCTCGTAAAAGTCGGAGCCGTGGCGCTGCGCAGTGGTCTTGCCACCCTTCTTGCCGATCTGCTCGTAGAACTCCGGCCCGTGTCGCTGCGCTGTCGTCGCACCGCCGCGACGGCCGGCCTCGGCGACGGTCATCGCGCCCTTGTTCTTGGTCATGACACCTCTCCTTGCTGGCGTCCGGAGAGTCCCGCGCTTCCCCGGTCAGAGACCGAGGCTGCAAGTCCTATGCCAGCGCTCGTCTGCTCGATGTCCGGCCGGGAAGACGACCGCAGTGCGGAACGAACGCTGGGGTGGGAAGCGAACAGACCGCTATTTGAGTTGCATCAACACCGTGCAGAGGTCGGTGCAGCCGAGCGCGGCTTTCACGCGCGGTGAGAGATCGAGCTCGCGGCCGGCGATGTATGGCCCGCGATCGACGACGGGCACGGTGATGGTGTTCGGACCGTGCGTGAGGACGAGCATCGTCCCGCACGGGAGCGTCTTGTGCGCGACGCCCCACGTATCCGCGCGGAACTGGATGGGCTGGGCGTTTGCCTGGAGCCACTGCCAGCACGGGAGGCGGTTCTCGTAGAAGCCGGGGCCGTACCAGGAAGCCGTCACGACGACGCCGGCGCCTCCCGGGACGAGCACCAGGGGCGCCGGAGTAGCGGCTACGGCCGGCGCTGAGGTAGGCGGCGCCGTCGGGGCGGGCGTCGGCTCTGGGGCGACGGCGCGGCGTGGACCCCGTGCGACCTGATTCGGTAGCGACACGTCAGTAGCGACCGAGAGCTGCAGCTCGCTCGCGGACGCGACGAGGACGCCCCGGCCGCGCGCGATATCGGAGAGCAGCATCGGCAGCAACAGCGAGAGCGCGAAGACCACGACGCCCGCGCGCGCGATCGCGTGCGAGTGATCGACGGTGCTCGCGATCGAGCGCGGGTGATCGACGGTGCGCGCGATCGTCGCGAGCGACGTCGTGATCGCCGATGATGCGACCTGCGCCGTGCTCGCGAGATCGCTCGCGCGATATCGACGGAGATCCGCGAGCATGTCCGCGCGTCGATACGCGTGACCGTATCGCTCGCGCAGCAGCGCGGTGAGCTCGGAGATCGAGCCACCACACGCGGCCGTTTCGCGGACCAACGGCCGCACGCTCGTGCGGAAGGTCTCCGACCGATTCATGCGTCGGCGCCTTTGCAAAACGGATTCCATGGCGTGTCACGACCGTTGACATGCTGTTACGCGCTCGACACGTAATGCGTGAAATCGGGTCGGAGCGGCCATTCTTCTCGCCAGGCGCAGTGCGATGAGGTGCGGTAACCCCGACGGAGTGTGCGCGGCGCTGAAATCAGCCGGGCTGCGCGATGACGACGAAACGCGGATCGCCGGGGTTCGGACCGGTCGAGGTCTGCAGCGTCAGATGATCGGGTGGTGTCGGTGCGGCCCACTGCACGTCTTCGGGTGGCACGCGCGGATGCACCTCGGTGACGACGTAGCGCATCGCGCGTCCATCTGGCGTACTGATCCACACCTCGTCGCCGACGCGCGCGTTCCACAGCGCGATGAACATCCCGAGACGTGCGTGCGCATAGATGTAGCTGTTGAGTCCATTGCCCGGGATCGCCGTGCCGGGTAGATGGAACGCGAAATTCTCCGGCGTTCGGAGCAGCACGGCGTCGCGCTCGATGTCGCCTTCGAGGATCGGCAGGTCGATGCCGAGTCGTGGGATCTGGATGCGGTAGCCGGGCGGTATTGGCGGCAGGGGCGTCGGTGACGCGAGCGTCGCCGCGGCCGGTGGCGGCGTCCTCGAGGCTTGGGCGGCGGTGGGCGCGGCGGCGACGTCGCCGCGGATCGAGACACCAGCCGCTAGGACGGCCGCCAGGATGAAGAAGAGTGCGCTGAGCGCGGGCGCGAACCGGGACATGGCTATTCTCGAAGCACACCTGATGCCGACCGAGCGAGCAGCCTTCGCCGCGCGCCGCGACCGCGCGGCTGCGGCGCTGGGCAAACGCGGCCTCGCGGCCCTCCTCCTCTCGCCTGGCTCGGATCTCGCCTACCTCTCCGGCTACCGGATCTTCGGCAGCGAACGCCTCACCTGCCTCGTGATCGACGCGAACGGCCGAGCGACGCTCGTCGTGCCGACGCTCGAATCGCCGCGCGCGACCGCGGCCGCACCCGACCTCGTGCAGCGGACGTGGGAGGAGACGGAGGATCCCTATGCGCTCGTCGCGGCGCTCGTGACGTCGCGTGGCGACGTGGCCGTGGCCGACCAGATGTGGGCGCTCTTCACGCTGCGGCTGCAGCAAGCACTGCCCGGTCGCGCGTTCTCGCTCGCGTCGGTGATCACGCGCGAGCTGCGCGTTCGAAAGGATGCACATGAGCGTGAAGCCCTGCGCGCGGTCTCGGCGTCGGCTGATCGCGCGTACCGACGCGTACTCGAGTGCGCGTTCGCGGGTCGTCCCGAGCGCGACGTCGCCTCAGATCTTGCCGGACTCCTTCGCCAGGAAGGGCACGACGAGGTCACATTCACGATCGTCGCGTCGGGACCGAACGGCGCATCGCCGCATCACGCCACTGGCGATCGCCGCATCGAGGAAGGCGACGCGATCGTGCTCGACTTCGGCGGGACGCGCGAGTGGTACTGCTCGGACATCACGCGCACGGTGTCCGTCGGCCAGCCGAGCGCCGAGGTCACGAAGGTGCACGACACCGTTCGCCGCGCGCAGGAGGGCGGGTACGCGGCGGCGCGCAAAGGCGCGAGCGCGGAGTCCGTCGACGCCGCGTCTCGAGTCGTCATCGACGAGGCCGGTTACGGCAAGTTCTTCATCCATCGCACCGGGCACGGCATCGGACTCGACGGCCACGAACACCCGTACCTCGTGCGCGGCAACGCCGAAACGCTCGAGCCGGGCATGGCGTTCTCGATCGAGCCCGGCATCTACCTGCCGGGACGCTTCGGCGTGCGGATCGAGGACATCGCGATCATCGGCGACGACGGTGTCGCGGAGCCTCTCAACAACGCCAATCACGGGCTCGCGATCGTCCACTAGTTGCGCTTCGCGATCGCCGTCATGGTCTCCGCGCTCACGCAGGTCGCCATGTTCGTGCGCATCGCCGACTGGGTCGGCGTCGGCGCGTATCTCGCGATGACGTACATCGTGTTCGCGGCCGCCGGCGCCGGCTGGTTCGCGCGGCGGCGCGCCGCGCTCGCGGGCGCGCTCTCGGTCGTGCTTGGCGTCACGCTCTACGCCTGCCTCACGTACTTCGGTCCCGCGGGCATCGGCACGCCCGCGGTCGACCTCGTGCTCGGCATCCTGCGGCTGGTCATCGCGTACTGGACGTTCATCCTCAGCGGCGCCGTCGCCGGCGCGCTCGGTGGCGCGATCCGGCGCCGCGTCCTCGGCGCGGCCGCCTGACGGCGACGGCCGATGCGCACGCGTCTGCTCGCATCGGTCATCGCGACGACGATAGGTCTCGCGTTCTGGTGGGCCCTCACCGAGCCGCTGCCGGTCCCGCCGGTCATCCTCCTCGGCGTCCCGGCGGCGATCCTCGTCTGCGCGGGCCTCATCGCGGGCCGGCTCGGCGTCGTCGCGGCGCCGGTCGCGCTCGTGTTCTCGCTGTTCGTCGGCAGCATCATCGCGACGCAGCTGCACCAGTACTTCGCGCCCGCGACGCCGCCGATCTCGTCATTCGGCGCGCTCATCGCTTTGTCTCTGCCCGAGGTGCTCGGCCCGGTGGCGATCGCGACGGTCCTTGGCGCGGTCGGCGGCGTCGTCGGCGAGCGCCTCATGCCGACGCGTTGATGCACGACGAGGCGATCGCGCGCGAGCTTGTGGTCATGGCCGAACGCGACCAGGCGATGCGCCGTCAGGCCGCCGCGGACGGCTCAGCCTCGGGAGGGATCTTCGATCGTCCGCATGCCGAGCGTCTTCGCGAGATCATCTCGCGGATCGGCTGGCCGACGCGCTCGCGCGTCGGCGACGCGGCGGAACACGCGGCGTGGCTCATCGCCCAGCACGCGGCGGGCGATCCGGCCTTTCAAGAGCGGTGCCTCGCGCTCCTGTTGGAGCAGCCGGCGAGCGAGGTGTGTCCGCACCACGCCGCGTATCTCGAGGATCGGATCAACGCGCTCGCCGGTCGGCCGCAGCGCTATGGGACACAGCTGATCGAACGCGATGGCGCGCTCGTCCCCGCACCGCTGGCGGACGAAGCGAAGGTCGACGAGCTGCGCCACAGCGTCGGTCTGGGTCCGCTCGCCGAATACGTCGCCGCCGCGTCGCGCCGCTAGGGCAAGACGGGCGAGGCGGCGTCGAGCGCCCACTGGTAGATCGAGTTCGGCACGATGCCGAGCACGACCACCGCGAGCGCGGAGACCCCCAGCGAGAGCGACAGCAGGCGTGACGACACGAGCAGCGGCGCGCCGGTCTCCTCGTCGTACATGTACATGTGCACGACGACGCGCAGGTAGTAGAACGCCGCGAGCACGGCGTTGAGCGCGAGGACGACGGCGAGCCACGCGTATCCCGCATCCAGCACCGGCTGGATGACGAGGAACTTCGCGACGAAGCCGATGGTCGGCGGGATCCCGGTGAGCGAGATGAGGAAGATCGCGAAGGCGAGCGCCCCGAACGGCTCGCGGCGCGCGAAGCCGTTGAGCTCGTCGAGCGTCGCGCCGCGCGTCCCCTCGAGGTCGATGTACAGGAGGCAGGCGAAAGCGCCGAGGTTCATGACTCCGTACGCGAAGACGTAGAAGAGCACGGCGGCCCCGGCGGAGGGACCGGCGGCCGTGGCCGCGACGGCCGCGAGGATGTACCCCGTATGCGCGATGCTCGAGTACGCGAGCATCCGCTTCGTGTTCGTCTGGACGAGCGCGACGATGTTGCCCGCGGTCATCGTGACCGCGGCGAGCACCGCGAAGACGCTCGACCAGTCGACAGCGAGCGGGCCCATACCGGAGACGAGGACTCGCAGGATCGCCGCGAACGCCGCGGCCTTCGGCGCGACGGACATGAACGCGGTCGCCGGAGTCGGTGCGCCCTCGTACGCGTCGGGCGTCCACTGGTGGAACGGGACGACCGCGGCCTTGAAGCCAAGGCCCACGGTGATGAGCGCGAGCGCGATGATCGTCGGCCCGTTCGCGATCCCCGTCGCTTGCAGCGACTTCGCGATCTCGTCGAACCGCGTCGAGCCGGTGATCCCGAAGAGCCACGCGAAGCCATAGACGAGAAGCGCCGAGCTGAACGCCCCGAGGAGGAAGTACTTGAGCGCCGCCTCGTTCGCGAAACGGTCCCGGCGCTGGATGCCCGCGAGCACGTACACCGGGATGGTCATGAGCTCGAGCCCCACGAAGAGCGTGATGAGGTCGGTCGAGAGCGCGATGGTCATCGCGCCGAGCGTCGAGAACAGCACGCTCGCGTAGTACTCGCCCTCGGGGACCTGCTTGCGGAAGAGATACGCGGGCGCGACGGCCGTGCCGAAGAGCGCAAGGAGGATGAACACCGCGCGGAAGAACGTGGTGAACGCGTCGACGTTCACAAAGCCGCCGAAGTACAGGCCCGTGACCGGCGCGAACCGCGGGGCGGCGAGCGCGGCGACGAGGCCGGCGACGGTGATCGCGGGTAGCCAGACCCGCGCGGACGAGCGCGGGAGCAGTGGGTCGACGACGAGCACGACACAGGCGGTGATCGCGACGATGAGCTCCGGCGCGATCGGGTAGAGCGTGTTCTGGATGTCGGTCACCGCAGCGCCACCAGGAACGTCGGGTCGGTGGCCAGGCGCAGCACGCGGTCGAGGCTCGGCTCGATGATCGCGATCGCGGGCTGCGGGAACACGCCGAGCAGAACCGTGAGAACGAGCAGCGGCACCGCGCACGCGACCTCGATCGGCGAGAGGTCGGGCAGCACCTTGTAGTGATCGCGCGCCGGTCCGTACATGACGCGCGAGAACATCCACAGCAGGTAGATCGCGGCGAGGATGACGCCGATCGCCGCGAGCGGTCCCCAGAAGAGGCCGCCGAGCGGCACGCCACCAAACTGGAACGTGCCGAGGAGCACGAGGAACTCGCCGACGAAGCCGCTCAGCCCCGGCAGGCCGAGCGACGCGAGGACGAACACGCCGAAGAACGTCGTGTACAGCGGCCAGTGGTTGGCGAGCCCGCCGAGGTCGGCGATGACGCGGCGGTGTGTGCGCTCGTACTGGATGCCGACGAAGAGGAAGAGCGCGCCCGTGACGAACGCGTGATTGAGCATCTGCAGCACCGCGCCGACACCGCCCTGCGCGTTCAGCACGAAGATGCCGAGCGTCACGAAGCCCATGTGCGCGACCGATGAGTACGCGACGAGCTTCTTCAGATCCTTCTGCACCGTGGAGACGGCCGCGCCGTACAGGATCGCGATGACCGAGAGGACGATGATCAGGGGCAGCCAGAGCTGCGTGCCCGTCGGGAACAGTGGGAGCGCGAAGCGCAGGAAGCCATAGCCGCCCGCCTTGAGCAGCACGCCGGCGAGGATGATCGAGCCGGCGGTCGGCGCCTCGACGTGCGCGTCGGGCAGCCAGGTGTGGAACGGGAACATCGGGAGCTTGATCGCGAACGCGAGACCGAACGCGAGGAAGACCCAGAACTGGAACTCGGCGGAGAACCGGTTGCGGATCGCGAGGAGATCGGGTAATGAGAGCGTGCGCGACCCCTCGGGACCCGACGCGAGCCAGATGGCGACGATGCCCACGAGCATCACGAGGCTGCCCGCGAGCGTGAAGATGACGAACTTGAGGGTCGAGTAGATGCGCCGCGTGCCGCCCCAGATGCCGATGATGAGGTACATCGGGACGAGCATCAGCTCGAACATCACGTAGAAGAGGAAGAGGTCGAGCGAGATGAAGACGCCGACCATCCCGATCTCCAGGATGAGGAACGACGCCATGAACGCGGTGACCCGGTCCTTGATCGCGCCGCCGCTCGAGTAGAGCACCGAGAGGAACGTGAGCAGCGTCGTCATCGGCACGAGCAGGACGCTGATGCCGTCGACGCCGACGAAATACCGGATGCCGAGACTCGGGAGCCAGTCGGCCTGCTCGACGAGCTGGAAGTCGGCCTCGCCGACCTTGAACTGCGCGAGCATGACGAGCGAGAGCAGTAGCTCGACGAACGTCGTGACGATGGCGACCTGCTTCGCCGCGCGCGCATCGCCGCGGAAGAGGGCAAGCGGGATGAGCCCGACCGCGGGGACGACGAGTAGAAGCGTGAGCACGTGGCCGATCGTCATCGCTTGAAGATCCCCGCCGCGTAGCCGCCGTACGCCACGAGCACGACGAACAGCCCGACGACGACGGTGAGCGCGTAGTTGCCGACGACGCCCGTCTGCAGGCGTCGCGCTCCGCCGCCGCCGATCGACGCGAGGCGTCCGATGCCGTTCGCGATCCCGTCGATGACGTGGACGTCGAACGCCCAGAGCACACCGAAGAACGCACGACCGAGGCCGAGGATGCGGTTGTCGTAGAGCTCGTCGACGAAGTACTTGTTGACCAGCAGCGTGTACAGCGGGCCGGCCGCGCGTGTGACCGCCGCGGGATCGGGCCGGTGGCGCGCGTACATGAGGAAGCCGACCGCGATCCCGAGAAGGCCCGCAGCGACCGAAACGGCGGCGAGCGCGAGGATCGTGCCGATCTCCGCGGTGTGCTCGACACCTTCGACCTCGACCGCGGGCCGCAGGAACGAGTGGATGAAGCCCTGGTCCGGCGGGAAGCCGATGAGGATGCCGAGCGTCGCGCTCCCGACCGCGAGGAGGATCAGCGGCAGGGTCATGACCGTCGGCGACTCGTGGGCGTGGTCGTACAGGTGGTGATCGCGCGGCTCGCCGTGGAAGGTCAGCCACATCGCGCGCGTCACGTAGAAGGCGGTGAGGACCGCGGTGATGATGCCGACCGCCCAGAGGACGGTCTGGCCGGAGACGAACGCCGCGCCGACGATCTCATCCTTTGACCAGAAGCCGGCGAGCGGCGGCAGCGCGGCGAGCGCTCCGCCGGCGATGAGCATCGTCCAATACGTCACCGGCATCTTGCGGCGCAGCCCGCCCATCTTCCGCATGTCCTGCTCGTTCCCCGTCGCGTGGATGACCGAGCCGGACCCGAGGAAGAGCAGCGCTTTGAAGAACGCGTGCGTCGCGAGGTGGAAGATCGCGGCCACCGGCGCGCCGACGCCGAGCGCGAGGAACATGTAGCCGAGCTGGCTCACGGTCGAGTACGCCATGACGCGCTTGATGTCGAATTGCACGAGCGCGATCGTCGCCGCGAAGATCGCCGTGAGCGCGCCGATGACGGCGACGACCTGGAGGGCCGGTCCGGCCGCGACGAAGAGCGGCGTGCTTCGCGCGACGAGATAGACGCCCGCGGTCACCATCGTCGCCGCGTGGATGAGCGCGGACACCGGCGTCGGCCCCTCCATCGCGTCCGGGAGCCAGGAGTACAGCGGCAGCTGCGCCGACTTGCCCGTCGCGCCGACGAACAGCGCGAGGCAGATGAGCGTGAGATTCGCCTGCGTCGCGATGCCGACCTTCTCGAACACCTCGGTGAACTGCAGCGAGCCGAAGACGAGGAAGATCGTGATCATGCCGATCGTGTAGCCCCAGTCGCCGATGCGGTTCATCCAGAACGCCTTGTTCGCCGCCTTCTGCGGCGCGGTGTTCTGGAACCAGTAACCGATCAGCAGGTACGAGCAGAGACCGACACCCTCCCACCCCACGAACATGAGGAGGTAGTTGTCGGCCATGACGAGGATGAGCATCGCGAAGACGAAGAGCGAGAACCACGTGAAGAAGCGCGGAAAGCCCTGGTCGTGCGCCATGTAGCCATTGGCAAACACAAAAATGAGCGTGCCGACGACCGTGACGACGAGCAGCATCACGCTCGAGAGCGGATCGATGAACGCGGCGACGTCGATCTTGAACTCGCCGACGCCGATCCAGCGGTAGAGCACGACCGTCGAGCGCTCCACGCCGCGCAGGACATCGACAAACACACCGATCGCCAGCAACGCGGACAGCCCGACGGCACCCGTCGCGATCCAGCCGGTCAGATGACCGAGCCAGCGGCGTCCGAATAGGCCATTGATGAGGAACGCGGCGAGCGGCAGGCCCGGGATCACCCAGACGAGCTGGATGAATCCGGCGACGACCTGCGCGGACGCGACGCTCTCGATCATCGGCTAACCCTTCATCGCGTGGACTTCGTCCACGTCGACGGTCGGCCTGTTCCGATAGAGCGCGAGGATGATCGCGAGCCCGACGGCCACTTCCGCCGCCGCGACGACGAACACGAACACGACGAAGACGCTCCCGCGCTCATCGGGGATGCCGCCGCGGCGCGAGAACGCGACGAGCGCGAGGTTCGTCGCGTTGAGCATGAGCTCGACGCACATGAGGATGACGACGGCGTTGCGTCGCACGAGCACACCGGTGACGCCGATGAAGAAGAGCACCGCGGAGACGGCGACGAACGCGCCGAGCGGGATCATTCTTCCTTCAATCTCGGGCTTACGGCCCGAGACCCGGCTCTCATTCGTCTTCCCGCTTGACCAAAACGATCGCACCGACCATCGCTGCGAGGAGCAGCACCGACGCGACCTCGAACGGGAACGCGAAGTCACGGAACACGCTCGTCGCGAGCGGCGCGAGGTCCGCGCCTTTCGGGCCGGCGGTGCTGTCGCGGAACGAGAACGAGAAGACCGCGACGGCAATGGCGATCGGAGCGACGAACAGCGCCGCGAGCGGCGTCTGCTTCTGGAAGAACAGCGCGTACGGACGGTCGCGCTGCGGGGTGAACATCACGCCGTAGAGGATGAGGACCGTGATCGCGCCGACGTAGATGAGGACCTGGAACATCGCGATCGTCTCGGCGCCGAGCAGCAGGAACATCCCGGCGTTGCAGAGGAACGTGAACGCCATGAGCAGCGCCGCGCCGGTGATGCGGTTGAGCAGGACGACGCCCGCCCCGGCGCCGACCATCCCGATGACGAGCAGGGCGAAGAACGCCGCTTCGATCATGCGACAGCGTGCTCGCGCGCCGCGAGGCGCGCGCGCAGGCTGACGAGCCGGCGCCGCTGGAGGAACGGGATCGACGCGGCGAACACGAACAGGAGGATCCAGTTCGCGATCGCGACCGGGACGAGCGAGGTCGGGAAGGCGAGCACGAGGATCGCCGTGACCAGGAGGTTCACGAGCGTGACCGGTATGAGGAACTTCCAGCAGAACGACATGAGCTGGTCGATGCGGAAGCGCGGCAGCGTCGCGCGGATCCACATGAAGACGAGCACGAAGAAGTACGTCTTCAGCGTGAACCAGAGCACGCCCAGCGCCGGCCCGAGCAGCGGGTGCACGTCGGTGAACGGGCCGTGCCACCCGCCGAACCAGAGCGTCGCGATGATCGATGAGACGACCGTGACCTCGCCGTACTCGGCGACGAAGAACAGCCCCCAGCGCATGCCCGAGTACTCCGTGAGGAAACCGGCGACAAGCTCAGATTCGGCCTCAGGCAGGTCAAACGGCACGCGGTTCGTCTCGGCGAGCCCGGCGATGAAATATGTGACGAACGCGAGCGGGATGATGAGCGCATTGACCTGGAGGCCGGGTTGCGAGCCGACGATCGCGGTCATCGACAGCGAACCGACGACGAGCACGACGGTGACGAGCGAGACGATCTGCGGCACCTCGTACGAGATGAGCTGTCCCGCGGAGCGAAGGCCGCCGATGAGCGAGTACTTGTTGTTCGACGCCCAGCCTGCGATGACGATGCCGAGGACGGTCATCGAGCCGAGCGTCGTGAGGTAGAGCAGCCCGACGTTGAGGTCGGCGCCCATGACACCCGGGGCGAAGGGGATGACGACGTACGAGGCGAGCATCGGAGCGAAGACGATCGCTGGCGCGGCGAGGAAGAACCAATGGTCGGTGAGCCGGGCGCGGATGTCCTCTTTCCCCAGCAGCTTGATCGCGTCAGCGAACGTCTGAAGGAGGCCATACGGCCCGGTGTGCATCGGCCCTGTGCGGTCCTGGATGATCGCTTGGATCTTCCGCTCGAGATAGATCTGCGCGAGCGCACCGTTGAACACGAGCCCGGCGGCGAGCGCGACCGCGATGACGAGCCGCAGCACCGCCCAGAGGACGGGATCGAGGCCGAATGGTCCGGGGACCATCAACCGCCTCGCGCGTCGCTACGCGGTGGGAGGAACGATTTGCGCAGCGGATGGCCGGGGAACGACTCCTCGAGGAAGATGCGCCGCAGATCGGGATGGCCGTCGAACTCGATGCCGAACATGTCGTACGTCTCGCGCTCCGGCCAGTTCGCACCCTCCCACACGCCCGCGAGCGACGGCACGTGCGGGTCGAGCTCGGTGCACGACGTGCGCAGCATCACGAAGACCTTCGTCTCCGTACCGCGCACGAACGTCACGCTGCGCAGTTCGGCGCCCGTGTCGACGCCGGCGTTCACTGAGTAAAGGTCGCAGCGGGTCGCGGGATCGTCGCGGACGATACGCGCCACCTCGACGAGGTTCGCACGGTCGACGTCGACGACGAGCGTGTCGTCGAGGACGCTGACCTTCGCGCGTCCTGCGATCGACCTCTCGAGCGCGGCCCTTGCGGCATCGAGGTCGATCGTCGGTCGATGCGCGCTCAGTACCAATTGAGGGCCTTCTTCTTCCACGCGTAGAACAGCCCGACGACGAGGATCGCGATGAACACCGCCATCTCGACAAGGCCGTACCAGCCGAGCTCGCGGAAGAGCACGGCCCACGGGAAGAGGAAGATCACCTCGACGTCGAACACGACGAACAGGAGCGCGAAGACATAGAAGTGCGTCGGGTAGCGGCCCCACGCCTGGCCCACCGGCTCCTCGCCCGACTCGTACGTGCGGAGCTTCTCGCGGGTCGGCTTGAACGGCGCGAGCAGGTGCGACAGCAGCATCATCACGCTGACGATCCCGGCACCGACCACGAAAAAGGCGAACACGTAGACGTAGGAGAGGTTGTAGTCGGGCACGGCCGTAGCGTACGAAGGCACTAGAACGTCGGCAAATTCGAGCGTTTTGCGATGTCGGAACCGTATCTCCCCCGTCACGTAGGCCCATGGTCCGGGTTGACACCAATGTCGCGGCCTCGGTACGGTGACCGCGCCCGATCGACCAGGTACGTATTGCGTACATGTTTGAAAGAGTTCCTGAGGATTAGCGGGAGGGAACAAGAGATCTTGACGGCGCATAGCCGCCTCGCACAAGCCACGCCTTCCCCGCGCCTCATGGCCGGTCGGATGCTTCGTCAGAGTGGACACGCCGCACGCGCCTGTGCCACCGACGTTGGTTCGGTCCTCGCTCTCGTCTTCGGCGAGCGAATCCCGGCGTTCGCGCTCGAGCTCTATGGTCCGCGCGGACTGCGACTCCTTCTCAACATCGCGACGGCGCTGCTGGTCCTCGCGCTACCGCTGACAGCCGCGGCGCAGTCACAGCTGACCGCGAGCGATCAGCCGGTGCTCCTCGCGCAGGTCGCAACGTACGCGAGCGAGAACTCGACCGCGCGCGTCACGACGGCAGCGCGCGGAGTGAGCGCGGGATCGCGCAGCCCGGTCACCGTCGCGGCGTCCGACGTCGCGGAGATCCCGCACTACACCGTGAAGAGCGGCGAGACGCTGTCCGGCATCGCCACGCAGTACGGCGTCGACATGGATGAGGTCGCATTCGCGAACCACCTCGACGACGACGGCATCGGGGCCGGCGACGTGCTCGTCATCCCGCCGGGTCGCGGCGCGCTCTACACGGTTAAGGAGGGCGACACCATCGCCTCCGTGGCCGCGCGCTTCAAGGTCGGGCAGAGCGCCATCGAGATCTACAACCGCCTGTACTTCGAGCCGGAGCACTTCGCGGTCGGCCAGCTCATCTTCATCCCGGGCGGCGCGGTCCCCGCCGTGAAGCGCCTCAACTACGGCACCGTTAACGTCGCTGCGAGCCAGCTCCCGGCGCGCACCGGACAGCTGGCGTTGCCGGTGCGCGGCGTGTTCACGCAGTTCTACTGGTGGGGCCACACCGGTGTCGACGTCGCCGCGCCGTATGGCACGGGCATCGCGGCGTCGGACGATGGGGTCGTCGTCGCGACGGGTTGGGTCGCGGTCGGCGGTCTTCGCGTCTGCGTGCAGCACTCCGGCGGCCTGCAGACCTGCTACTACCACACGAGTTCCGTCTACGTGACACCGGGACAGACCGTGGCGCGCGGCCAGCTCATCGCCGCGATCGGCATGACCGGCGTAACGACCGGTCCTCACGTCCACTGGGAAGTGAAGCTCAACGGCGTCGCCGTCAATCCACTCTCCTACTAGCCGCCGCTAAGCCTCGCACCCCGCTCGTACCCTTTCTTTGTGTTCCGTGCCGTTCACGCTGACCGCAGCGGCCGCATCCTCGTCACCGATCACCCAGCGATCGCCTTCGATGGCGCACGCGGGGTGCCGTTCGCGGATGCGACGCCGCTGCCCGCCGACGCCGTCGTCGCGCCGATCGAACGCGAGGCGCTCGCCGCGGAGAAGAGCGGCAAGCCGCGTCGCCTCGGACCGGGACGTCTCGCCGCGGCGGCACTATTGCCGCCCGGCTACCTGCGCACGCAGCTTCCGGCGTATGTCGACGCGACCGATCGCGCCGACCTCGTGCCGCGGCCGTACGCGGCGATCGCGGCGGACGAGCGCGGCGAGCTCGTCGTCGCCGCGGTCGGCATCGACCGGGACGCGACGCACGATCGCGCCGCGTACGGCCGGGCCGAGGTCGCCGCGCGCGTCGCGGCGGAGCTGCGCGGACGCACGAGCGATCGCCTCGTGCGGCAGCTTGCGCGGTGCGCGCGCGAGTACGGCTGCCGCGCGGCGACGAACGCGTTCTTCGCGCGTTGGGACTGCGCGCTGCCCATCGCCGCACCGGGCAACGAGCGGCCGCCGGAGGCGATCTCGCTCAAGCGCGACGGCGAGGCCGAGCCGACGGAAAGCGCGGCGTTCCATCCAAGCGGCGAAGAGATCGCGCGCCTCTCGACGGAACATCTCGCCGGCGGCGGCACGATGGTCGCGTTCGGTCGCGAGTGCGAGGGCGAGCCGCTCCTTGCGGCGCGCGAGATCGAGGACGCGATAACGCGCGTTCGCGCGGTCACACGCGACGGCACGATCCACCTCGAGACGAACGGGTCCGCGCCGGGCGGGTTGCGCCGTCTGGCCGCCGCCGGGCTCGACTCGATCGCGATACGCCTCGTGAGCGCGCGTGCGTCGACATACGACGCGATCCACCGACCCGACGGCTACCGCTTCCCCGATGTGCGTGCGAGCCTGCGCCTCGCCTCCGAGCTGCGGCTCGCGCTCGCGATAAAGGTGCTCGTGCTGCCCGGCCTCTTCGATCGCGGCGACGAGATCGAGGCGCTCATCTCGCTCGCGTCCGATACGCCTGAGGGCACGTCGCTCGTGCTTCGCGACCTCCACGCCGACCCGCTGCGCGCGCTCGCGGTGGTCTCGGACCACGGCGAAGGTCCGAGCGGCGTGAGCGCCGCACTCGCGCGACTCCGTGATGCGCTGCCGCACATCAGGATCGGTGCGTTCGTCCGTCCGCTCGCCAAGGTCCCTCATGTTCCTTGACCGCGCTCGCATCAAGGTGCGCGGCGGCGATGGAGGCCGCGGCGTGATCTCATTCCGTCGCGAGGCACATGTGCCACGCGGAGGGCCGGACGGCGGCGATGGCGGCAACGGCGGTGACCTGGTGCTGCGCGCCGATGCGCAGCTCGCGTCGCTCGGCGATTTCCAATTCAAGAAGGAGTACCGGGCGACCGACGGCGCTGCGGGCGAGGGCGGGAATCGCAGCGGCAAGGCGGGCCGCGATCTCGTCGTGGGCGTCCCGGCCGGCACGACGATCCGTGATGTCGCGACGAATGAGGAGATCGCTGACCTCGTAGCCGACGGCGCGGAGATCGTCGTGGCACGCGGGGGTCGCGGCGGTCGCGGCAACGCGCGGTTCGTGACGAGCACGCGTCGCGCGCCGCGCATCGCGATGGACGGCGAGACCGGAGAAGGGCGCGCGCTCGATCTCGAGCTGCGCCTCATCGCCGACGTCGGGCTCGCTGGCCTCCCGAACGCTGGGAAGTCGAGCCTGCTCGCCGCGCTGACGCGCGCGCGGCCGAAGATCGCGGATTACCCGTTCACGACGCTCACGCCGAATCTCGGCGTCGCGCGGCTCGACGACCGCGAGCTCGTCATCGCCGACATCCCGGGCCTCATCGAGGGCGCGAGCCAGGGCGCGGGCCTCGGCGAGGAGTTCCTTCGGCACATCGAACGCACGCGCGTCGTCGTGCACGTCGTCGACGCGTCAAAAGACGATCCCCTCGCGGACATCGCGACGATCGACGCGGAGCTCGAGGCGTACGGACACGGCCTGCGCGACCGGCCCGAGATCATCGCGCTCAACAAGATCGACCTCGCGGAGGCGCGCGACCAGGTGCCCGAGCTGGTGAGTGCGCTGGAGGCGCGCGGCCGTGAAGCGCTCGCGCTCTCGGCGGCGACCGGCGAGGGCGTCGATCGTCTGAGCAAGCGTCTCTTTGTGCTGACGCCGCCGCGCGTCGCGCCGCAGGCCGCGCCGGACGAGCGCCGCATCGTGTTCAAGGGAAGCGCTCGCGACGTACGTGTGCTCCGCGAGGGCGAAGCGTTCCGCGTTCGCGGCGATCGCATTGAGCGTCTGGCTTCCGGTATCGACTGGGACAGCGGCGAGGCGTCGGCGTACTTCCATCGCATGCTCCAGCGCAATGGCGTCGAGAAGCGGCTGCGCGAGCTCGGCGTCAAGGAAGGCGACACGGTGAAGATCGGCAGACTGGAGCTCGAGTGGAAGGACCGCGAATGAAGATCGGCGTCTTCGGCGGCACGTTCGATCCGGTGCACGTCGGCCACCTCGCGATCGCCCAGGCCGCACTCGACAGCGCGCAGCTCGACCGGGTCGTCTTCGTGCCTGCGCGCCGCTCGCCGCTGAAGGATCGCGAAGCGGTCGCCAGCGCGGACGATCGCTACTCGATGCTCGTCTCGGCTACGAAGCCGGAGCCGCGTTTTGCCGTCTCGCGGGTCGAGCTCGATCGGGACGGACCGTCGTTCACCGTCGACACGCTCGAGGCTCTGCGCAAGGAAGGTGATCTGTACCTCATCCTCGGCAGCGACGCGCTCTCCGATCTTGCGCGCTGGAAGTCGCCCTATCGCATCCGCCAGCTCGCGACGATCCTCGTCGCGCGTCGTCCCGGCGCGCCCGACCTCGACGGCACGGTCGGCGCGGTCGTGTTCGACGCGCCCTGCCTCGACATCAGCTCGCGCGAGCTGCGCGCGCGGGCCGCTCGCGGGCTCTCCCTGCGCTACCTTGTGCCCGACGAGGTGTGGCGGCACATCGATCGCAGGGGCCTGTACCGATGAGGACCGACCTCGCGCCGCGCGCCATGGCCGACATCGTCGTCGACGCCGCATCGGACAAGAAGGCCGAGGACATCCTCGTGCTCAACGTGTCGGAGGTGACGACGATCGCGGACCTCTTCGTCCTGTGCAGCGGGCGCAGCGAGCGTCAGGTCCAGGCGATCGCCGACGCCATCGTCGAGAAGGCGAAAGAGGCCGGTCGCCAGCCCTTCGGGATCGAGGGCTATGGCGCGGGGCGGTGGGTTCTCATCGATCTCGGCGACGTCGTCGTGCACGCGTTCGTGCCCGAGGAGCGACAGCTGTACCGGCTCGAGCGTCTCTGGGGCGACGCGCCGGTCGTCCTCCGCATCGCCTAGGCGGGCATCGCGCTAGATCGCGCTCCGCCGGCTCGCACCGCCACCGAGCACGCCGATGTCCGCGAGCACGCCGAGGACGACGAGGAGGAGCCCGAGACCCTGAGCGCCTCCGAGGGAGTTCTGCGCGAACGCGAAGGCGAGCGTCGTCCACGGCAGGAAGAGGAAGCCGAGGAACGGCAAGAGGAACGTGTCAAAGGCGCGACTCAGGTAGTCGGTGAACAGCCAGAGGACGGCGAGTCCGAGCCGAGGACCGACCAGCGCGACGAGGATAAGGACGCAGCACACGCCATCATCGTGTCACGGACGGCGTCACCGCGTCGTCTTCACATCGCCTTCATACGGTTGGCAGAGGCTTCCCGGCGTGGATCACGAGCAGAAGCGGCTCGCCCGGCTCGCAGGGCTGCTGTACGTGGCCATGGGCCTGCCGGGTGCGTTCTTCCTTCAGGTCGTTCCGCGGCTACTGGTCGTGCGCGGCGATGCAGCCGCGACGGCCGAGCACATGCTCTCGTCCGAGCCGCTCTTTCGTATCGGCCTCGCGGCGGAGCTGGTGTCGAACCTGGTCTTCATCCTCACGCCGCTCGTGCTCTATCAGCTCTTCAAGCCTGTCGACGGACGGAAGGCCGCGCTCATGGTGATCTTCGTCCTCGTGTCGATCCCGATATCGCTCGTCATCGTGGTGTTCGAGACCGCGGCATACACGGTGCTGACCGGACCCGATTACCTGTCGGTGTTCACGTCCGGCCAACGCGAGGCGCTGGCGCTCTTGCTCGTCGGCTTGCACTCGCGCGCCCTCGACATCGCGGCGATCTTTTGGGGGCTGTGGCTCGTGCCACTCGGTCTGCTCGTCTACGAGTCCGGCTTCGCGCCGCGTGTCATCGGCGGCCTGCTCGTAATCGCCGGCGCCGCATATGTCCTCGCCGCATTCACCGCGCTGCTCGTGCCCCAGTACGGCAGCGTGGTCGCGAACCTGGCGGCGTTCCCCGAGGGCCTCGGCGAGATCTCGTTCGTGATCTGGCTGTTCGCGGGCCG
>Ga0209470_1000946_pt1 | contig 22368 bp, 20 predicted proteins | sample GraSoiAngelo_125_FD_185882 | JGI IMG/M metagenome (GOLD analysis project Ga0209470, IMG submission 185882) | Grasslands soil microbial communities from the Angelo Coastal Reserve, California, USA - 14_0927_05_40cm (SPAdes) (version 2) | ecosystem: Environmental > Terrestrial > Soil > Grasslands ... | reverse complement strand
GCGCAATGCCCTCGACAGGACACGGACCAGAAGCGAGTTCGGGTTTGCCATCCCGCCTGCCACCGCCGCTTCGGGGTAAAGATCGAAACACCAATGGGCCACGTGCGTTCTGCGGATGTGTTTCCACACGATGGCCGTGAAAACACTAAAAATCGGGTCAGTGCCGACGATCACAACATCAGGCTTCGGCCATACAAATAATGCATGTGCGCTCCATCGCGCGATCATCCAAACTGCGTTGAACAGACGGCCGAGCGACGATGCCTGCCGCATGCGCGGTCTCCAGACTCTCTCAATGTGAACGCCCTTCCAAGTCATCCGCGAGGCATATTTCCTGGATTCGTCCCGGCAACCGCGGTTGCACGGCACCGCAGTCACCTCCCATCCCGAGGCTGCGAGTCCAGCGCACAGTTCGCTGATGTGAACGGAACTCACCACATCATCCGGATAAAGGTAATGATAGAAGACAAGCGCCGACGGCACGGGTTTTACTTACTCGCGACGAGCACGGCAGCCCCGGAAGCGGTAACCCGCTCGCGCAGTTGCTGCTCAATCCAAAAATATGTGGATTCCAGGCCTGTGCGGAGTGGCAGCGTGGGCTTCCAGCCAAGCTTTTCCCAGATGAGACGATTGTCTGAATTACGCCCGCGCACTCCCAGAGGACCGTCGATATGGCGTATCCGAAGTTGTTTGCCGGAGATGTCCATGGCCATCGACGCGAGTTGGTTGATCGTCACCATTTCCTCCGACCCGATGTTGACTGGGCCTACAAAGTCCGAGGCCATCAGGCGTTGGACGCCATCGAGGCATTCATCTATATATAAAAATGACCGCGTCTGGTTGCCGTCACCCCAGATCTCGATCTCACCGCGGTTCGGGGCTTCCGCTACTTTGCGGCAAATGGCAGCCGGAGCCTTCTCTCGTCCGCCCGTCCAGGTGCCCTCTGGTCCGAAGATATTGTGGAAGCGGGCGATTCCGACGGATATGCCGTAATTCCGCATGAACGACAGGTACAGTCTCTCGCTGAACAACTTCTCCCAGCCATACTCGCTGTCAGGCGACGCCGGGTACGCCGAATCTTCCGCGCAGTTTGGGCTCTCGGGATCGCGCTGGTTGTGCTCGGGGTAAATGCATGCTGATGACGAGTAAAAAAACTTCCTAACGCCCGCTCGAACACCATGCTCCAGGATGTTGAGGTTGATCATGGCGGAGTTGTGCATGAGCGCTGCATCGTGTTCACCCGTAAATATGTAGCCCGCTCCGCCCATATCCGCGGCGAGTTGGTAGACGACCTCTATGTCTTCGACACTGCGTGCCGCGGTGTGGGGATCGCGCAGATCCCCCACGATAAACTCGTCTGCTTGGCTCGCGGAAAATTCCGGGCGCTTCAGATCCGCACCCCGCACCCACGCGCCTTCTTCCTTGAACCGTTTCACCAGGTGCCCGCCGATAAATCCGCCGGCACCGCAAACTAATATTCGCTTTCTCATTAGACTTCCATCAGCGATGGTTTACCGGCTCGATTTGATAGTTCTTCCTCGAATCCTTCAAACGAGGATGGAGATTTGTCGCATCACGTAAGATGAGTGTATCGCCTGCCACAATTCCGTCCATTTTGGTCCTGAGGAAGCATTCGAGAGCCTGCGCTGGAGTATCGACGATCGGTTCGTTTTCGTTGAAGCTGGTATTCAGGAGCACCGGAACGCCGGTGAGTTTTTCGAATTCTTGGATCAGCCGGTAATAAAGTGGATTCTGCGTTCGGTTTACGGTTTGCAGGCGTCCCGTGCCATCGATGTGCGTGATCGCCGGCAGAAGGTGGCGTTTCTCGTCGCGGAGCGGGTAGACCTGCTGCATGAAAGGGTCACAAGCCGGATCAACAAAATAGTCGTGGATAGCTTCTTCCAGGATCGAAGGAGCGAAGGGGCGGAATTTTTCGCGAAATTTGATTTTTGTGTTGATGAGCTCGCGCATGTCCGCGCGGCGAGGATCCGCCAGGATGCTGCGATTTCCAAGCGCCCGGGCGCCCCATTCCATTCGTCCTTGAAACCATCCGATCACGTTGCCATCGGCCAGCAGGCGCGCCGTGGCCCGGCAGGTCTCGTCACTGTCGTTGAAACGATGGATCGTGAACTCGCCCTTATGTCCTTTTTTACTGAGATCGGACGTGAGGTTTGAATTTTCGTAGGCCGTGCCCCAGAGGGCGTGGTTCATGACAAACGTTCTCGGTTTTCCGAAGCTCTGGTGCCAGAGGAAATAAGCTGCTCCGAGGGCGGTGCCGTTGTCGGAAGCGGCGGGCTGGACGTACAGCTGCCGGAACGGAGTGTGCGTGCGAACCTTGCCGTTGGCGACACTATTCATGGCACAGCCTCCGGCCAGGCAAAGGTTCGGCACCTTCGTGCGCCCCCACAAGGCGTTGAGCACGTGAAAGGCGCAGATTTCGTAGACCGCCTGCAGGGAGCGCGCAATGTCTTCGTGGCGTTCGGTTAGAGGCTCCTGCGGATCGCGGGCGGGGCCGAGAAGGCGCTCCAGTTCTGGTGAAAAAACTTTTCCCAGTGACGGATAGCCGTCCTCCCATTGCATTTCGACCCCATCGGACCAGTGGCGGAAATATTTCAGATCCAGTTCGAACAGACCGCCGGGCTTCAGACGTACGAGCCGGCTGAGGGCGTCGACGAAGTTGGGTTTTCCGTAAGGGGCCAGGCCCATGACTTTGTATTCGTCGCCGTAGCTCAGGAAGCCGAGGTGCTGCGTGACCGCTGTGTAGAGCATGCCCAGCGAGTGAGGAAAGCAAACCTTTTCGAGAACTTTGAGGCGGTTGTCTTTCCCGAGCGCCATCGATGTGCTGACAAAATCGCCGAAGCCATCCAGGGCGCAGACAGCGGCTTCCTCAAATGGAGAAACGAAGAAGGCGCTAGCCAGGTGTGCCGGGTGGTGCTCGACATTGTGAATCTTCGGCAGCTTGTCCACGGTGACCGAGAGCGCATCCGCCAAAGGAGTCTTCAGAGCTTGAAGCTTCTGAAGATTGCGGAGCCGGTCTCCAATCAGAGCACGCGCGGGGCTGCGGCTGAGGACGAAGGCCGTCTTTCGTAGCAAGTTGGCCCTGGGATTGCGGCTGACGGCGATCGCGTCGATGTCTTTGCCGTCGATTCCACCAATCTCCAGGCACCGGCGGATCGCTGTGGTCGGAAAGCCGGCATAGTGCTTGACGCGGCGGAAGCGCTCTTCTTCGAGAGCGGCGATGAGCCTGCCGTCGCGGATGAGAACGGCGGAAACGTCAGGGTGATAAACGTTGATGCCGAGGATGTACATGGAGTCGGGCAGACTGTAGGGGCGGTCTATGCCCCTATTTGGCTGATTCGAGGAACCACGGGCGCTCACAGAGCGCCCCTACGGTTGCACTCAATTTGTCCACAACTTTATATGACCGCAGTCATTCAACTGCTCTTGGAGCGTTTGCCGTCGGCGGAATAGCTGTACTGATACGAGTAGTAGTAATAGTCGTCCTGGCCTTCACGTCGCAGATCCACATTATTCAGGACGATGCCGAAAACTCTGGCGCCGACGGCAGAAAGTTCGTGGCAGGCGCGCTGGACGGCCAGGCGTGAATTCCGGCCGCCGCGCACGACGAGAATCACGCCGTTGACCATCGTCGAGAGGATCACGCCGTCGGTCACACTGCCGAGTGGCGGTGAATCGAGGACGATGTGATCGTAGCGCTCCGACAGTTCGGCCAGCAGTCGCTTCATCCGCTCCGAGCTGAGCAACTCGGCAGGATTGGGCGGAATGGGGCCGGAGGCGATCAGGCGCAAATTTTCTCCGGGGAGATCCTGGGTAATCTCTTCGATCTCAACGTTCCGGGCGAGGTATGTCGATAGTCCCGAATTGCGTGAGGTCGCGAAGACATCGTGGACCGACGGTTTGCGGAGATCACAATCGATCAGCAAAACCGACGCTCCAAGCTGCGCCAGAGCGATCGCTGTATTGGTGGCGGTTGTGGTCTTCCCCTCTTCCATTCGAACACTCGTGACCAGGATCGTCTTGGGCGGATTTCCTGCGGCCGACAGCAGCAGGGCGGTTCGCAGCGCGCGATAAGCCTCTGAGGCCGGCGAGCGTCCGTCGAATTCCATCAGGCGCGCCCGCTGCATTTTTGCAGAAGGTCTTTCGCCGGAAGCCGGCGCCAGAAGCTCTGGCTGATTCTCCTTGCGTTTGCGTCCATTTAATAGGGAGTTGTTCGAGCCGATCGCGGGTATCACGGCCAGAGCCGGCAATTGCGTGTAGCGGTTGACATCGTCCACGCTGCGGATCGAATCATCGAAACGTTCCAGCAGCCATGCCAGGCCGATTCCTCCACTGAGGCTTAGCAACAGGCCGATCAAGATCGTGCGCTGCCGATTTGGACTGACGGGCGACTTGGGCACACGTGCGGGAGAAATGACGCGAATGTTGCTTTGCTGTTGCGCGACCTCCAGATAGGCCTGGTTCGTTTTCTGCAGGAATTCGGTATAAAGAGACTTCGCGGTATCGACATCCTGCTTAAGGATGCTGTACTGGATGGCACGCTGATTTTCTTCAGCTGCGCCGGCTTTGGCTTCCGCGAGGGCGGCCTTCAGCGCGTTCTCGTCACGAACGACCCGTTCGTAGTCGGCCTTGAGCTTGTCTTCCAACAAGCCGCGGCTGGCGGCGATCTGGTCGCGGATTGCGGACATCTGTTGGTTGATTTCGGCCATCTTTGGATACTTTGGCCCGTAGGTCACGCTCAGTTCCGCGGCGCTCGTTGCAAGCTCGCCCAACTTCTTCTGGAGTTCGACGGTCTGCGCGTCCGCGAAGGCTTCCGGAATCTGGGCCACGCGGCCCTGGCGTACCTGCTCGTACAGGGATTCCTTCAGGATCCGATCGGTCTCCGCCCGGGTGGCCAGATCGTGCAGGCGCGAGAGCTTTTCCGTGATCAGCGTGGCTTTCCCTTCGGTTGAGTAAATGTTGTTGTTTTTGGTGTAGTCGGCCAGCGCCTGTTCGGAATGTTCGATTTTGGATTTTAATTCGCGCGTGGAACGGTCGAGCCATTCCGAAGCGCTCGTGAATTTCTCGACTTTCCGGTCGAAGCTGGTCTGGACGAAGCGCTCGGAGATCGCGTTCGCCACATCGGCGGCAATGAGGGGATCTGTGTGCGTGAAGGTGATCGTCATCGCGCGTGTATCGACGATGGGCCTCACGCGCAGCGAACCCTCCACCATTACGACGTACGGCGCCAGGCGCTCGACCTCTTCGAGCGATCGCTTTCCCTCGATCTTGGACTTCACCGTTGTGCCCGTGAACACCGTGGGTGGTGCGGACGCTTCGTCGCGCTGGATCTTGCCGGCGATCTCATTAAGCGATTCCCAGACCGATTTTCTTTGAGGGGCGAGGAATTCGGGATTCTGGTCCAGGCGCAATTGAGCGACAACGTCTTCCAGGAGGGGCGAGCTTTTGAGGATGACCTCGCTGGTGTTCATCGTCACGTACAGGTAATCTTCGTCCTGGATGAAAACGCCATTCGAATTGACCCGCATGCCGTTATCACGGCCAATTTCGATCGTGGTCGTTGCCTCGTATAGCGGTTTCGTTCGGAAAATGTCGATCGTCACCAGCGTCGTGATAATGAAAGCGATGCCGATGATCAGCCATCTTCGCTTTCGAACGATCCTCCAGAGCCCGCGCAGGTGAAAATCTTCGGCCTCGCCGTAACGGGGCAGGTCGATCTCGGGGTAAGTCACGCTTCGCGAATTTTGCGCCTGACGAGCGGGTAATTGCCGGAATGTGACTTCTGGCGGCAGATTATCCGGATAGTGCTTCTGGTCGGACATGAACGGTTTACCTCAATTTCCGGTCGCGCGGTCATAGACCGCGCCTACAGTCATCGAACGATTGTGGTTATGGTCCAGGCAGCTTGGGCGCCGAAAGCATTAATAACGGGCATGAAGGCGGATTTGGTTTTACTGTTGGGAACAACGATAACGTCGTTGGCCAGGATCGGAACGTCCTGGCTGCGACCGCGCATGACCGCTGCGACATCGACGGGGATTTCCCGCTTCTGTCCGCCGGCATCTTCACGGAAGATCACCGCCTTGCCGGGCGCGGCAAGCGGGTTGGCGCCTTGGGCCAGAGAAATGGCCTGCCGGAGCGTCGTGCCTTCTTTGAGCGGGAAGGAGCCCGGCGCTTTCACTTCACCAGCGACAAAGAAAACGTCCGTTGGCGGAATGTGAACTATGTCGCCGGGCTCGATCGCAATGTTCTCAGCAAAGTCCCCTCGAAGAAGGGCATTGATGTTGGCTTTTCGAAGCTCGTAGTCCGGCCCAGGCTCGGAGCCGGAAGCCGGCACTGTCGCGACTTCATCCGGGCGCGTCCGGACGCCACGAATAATGAACGCGGTGGCGCCGTAGCTGGGGTTGAGTCCTCCCGCAATCGTGATCAGTTCGAGCAGTGAGGGCCGTCCTTCGATGTTATACACACCGGGATTCCGGACGGCGCCCTGAATAAAGAACTGCCGGCTGATCTGCTTCACGATCACCGAGACCTGCGGATTCACAAGATAACCATCGCGCAGTCGATCCGTGATCAGCGTTGCCAAATCCGCCGACGTCTTCTTTTGCGCTTCGATCTTCCCGAGGAATGGCATTTCGATGTTGCCATCCGAGCGGACCTGATACTCGCGCGATAGTTCGGGTAAGCGCAGAATATAGACTTCGACAACATCTTTCGGCCCGAGACGGTATTCCTCGTTGGGCGATACATTGATGGCCCGCGATACGAACCCAGGTGGCGGAATCGGCTGAACATCTTGCCCCATCGCCGGGTTCAACAGCGGCAAACCCACGAGCATCAAGACAAACGCCCGGTTTAGTTTGATCATGCGTTCTCCTTCTGGATGGCGGCCACCTGCGACACCACTGCCGAAAGGACTAGAAACAGCAGCGCGTTGGACGGAATCTGCAGATCCGTGTCCGATAGGCTTTGGACCGCGACTGCAAATATGCCGGCGCCGGCGGCTAAAGCCAGACCGGCAGAGAGCGAATCCCGAAACTGGATCGCGCGGGACATGGCCGAAAAGATCACGATGATGAACCAGACTGCGATAGCTCCACCGACCATGCCGGCCTCGGCCACAATCTGCAGGTAGTCGTTATGCGCATAGTCGAGACCGAAGAGCTTTTCCGTGCGCGCGTAGCGTGGGTAAATCGTGTAGTAGGTGCCCAGGCCCGCCCCCAGTATCGGATGGTCGCGCACCATCTCGACGGTCTCTTGCCAGATCGTGGCGCGGCTTACGTCCGGACTACCCGAGCGCGCCACTTGATCGACAGCGTCGCCGAAACGTTCGATCACCGGCGTGGCGCCGATCCAGAGAACACCTGCGATCATCGCCAGGGTCACAACGGCAATCGGGCCGAATTTCCACAGGAAAAATCGTTCAGATTCTGCCGGATCGTCCACCATAGGGTGCCGGCGGAGTCGCTTGTTCAGCACCGCCATCAGCACCACGGCCGCGGTCAAACTCACCACGCCGCTTCGAGAACCCGAGACGATCGTAGCCGTTCCCATCAGCGCGGCGGCGAACCCGTACACCAGCCGGGCCTGGCCGTGGATAACTCGGACTATCAGTCCGAGTGGCACGGGCATGACCATAGCCATGTAGCCGGCAAAATGATTGTGGTTGACGAACGGCCCAAACACGGAATGACCGGTCGCCCGCAGCCAGTAGAAACGGCCTTGCCAGGTGAAGTACTGGATCAGAGCAAAGGCCGCAACTACCGCGCCAAACACAGTGAGAAGATTCGCTAGCAGGAAGAGGCGTTCGCGCGTGATGAAAAAGTTAGCTGCAACGACGAACGAAACCCCTAAAAAGAATATGACCGTCACGGCTCGACGCGTTGCTTCGACGTCCATCGAGAGGCTCGCCCTCTGGCCGGCCGCGTTGAAAGCCACACTCTGCGTCATTCCCAGCAACAGAAGCGCAGCAATCGGCAGCGCTGTAGCCGGAATTGTTATTTCCAGACGCCGGTCTAGCGTGGCTTTAATGCCCCAGAGCAGCAGGAGTCCCACCACCATCAATTCAAACAGCGCAAGCGACCAGGGTTCGACCGCGCCATGCGCCAGCGTCGTGAAGATCATCACCGACAGCAGACCGGCGGCAATGGATTTGTCGAGATACTGGCTCATCTGTAGGGGCGCTCTATGAGCGTCCGATTTTCCTAGAACCGAGGAAATAGGCGCGCTCATAAGAGCGCGCCTACAGTTTCGGAATTTTTTCAAGCTTGAAGTCATCAAACCAGACGGTGCCGTGTGTAGGGTCTTCGTAGCTGTACCTGGGTTTTTGCTGGATCGCGACGATTACAGCCGGTGAGGATGCGGAAAATTCGACAGTTCCCGGGCGCCAATCACTGGAACCGGCCCGTGCCGGCTCGGAAGCCACGATCCATTGTTGCCACGTCGTGCCGGAGACCACGACACGAGGACCTTCGGGCGCAACCAGGTCCCGGGTTTTGATGTAGTACTGCAGCCGGTACCGCGCGCCTGGCCGGACCAGAATGCGCTGTTGGATTTCGCCTTCAAGACGCGTCGTTTCCCGGCCGATGAAATCGACGCTCAACGAACGTCTGCCGGTATGCGAGGTCCGGCTGTCGATGGATATTCGCGCGTAGTTGCTCGGCTGGATCGACCAATCGAATTGGGCGAAATCTACCAGAATGTCGGACTCGAAGCCGCCGTTCCAAATCAAGTTCGTCCATTCTTCCGGCCCTTCCCTACCCTGCTCCAGCAGTCCAGACCAAAGATTATGGGCCAGTGACACGTGACCGGCACCGATAAGACGATTCAGATACTGAGCGGCGTCCCGATCCGCGAGCACAGCGTCGCGGTCGATTTCCCGGAAGACCGCGGCAGATTCCGACGGCCGGGATTGTTCGAGCAAAAAGCGCGCCAGTGCGAGCTTATCTTTCGCGTTATCCGGAGTAACGGCCCGGACGGCGTCGAGATACTTGCCCGACTCGCTCCAAACCAGGTTCAGGGCCGGTTGCAAATACGCTGTATGCCCTGCGGCCGCCGCGTGAAACTGTTCGAGCGACCCGGCCAGGTTGCCCCTTCTCAAAAGAAGGGCTCCGAGTTGCCAGTGTGCCTGGAGATTGCCCGGCACCAGGTTCAGCGCCGCCCGAGCGGATTCTTCCGCCCCCTGGAGGTTGCCTTGATTTTCCTGGATCACAGACAAGAGCAAGTGCGGCCTGTAATCGTAAGGAGAAAGGTCGATGGCGCGCTTTGCATGAAACTGTGCAGTGGGCCAATCGCCTTCCTCTTGATACCTCCCGAACTCGCCCAATACCATATGGAGACGCGGCGAATTCGGAAAGCGCCGCCCGGCCGCGGCGAGCACATCCGGGTTTATACCGACCCGATCGTCTGTCAAGGGGGCCGTGATGAACGAAGCCGGCGGGGCATCGGGGGTCACGCGGATTCGCTCATCGGTTAATGCACCGATGAGGTAGTTACAGAGAGCCACATACAGCAGCGACCCGCAGAGCCCAAGAACTGCCGCAACGGCTGCTGCTCGAGCGGCCGGGTGTTCCAGGGGCAGATCCAGTTTCATTCCCTCTGTATCAGTTGCTGCCGGTCGCTAAGGCTGACTGGGCGATGGTTTGGCGCAAGCGCCGTGGCCGTCGCATCCTCGGTTCTTGCCACAGCAAACAGGTCTGACATTGGCCTCGTGGGTAAGTAGGCAGCATATTTGCCCAGGCGGACAACATGCGGCCACGCCTTTGGCGTTGGTCCCGCATTGCGGCCGTCCGGTACAGTCGTCTCCAAAAGCAAAAGGGGCCAAAGCCGCGCTCACCAGCCCTCCGAAAATGAGCTTCAACGCCAGCGAACGCGGCATGGGTGTCGCAAGTATGCGGCAAATGTTGTCGAAAAGTTGGTTCATGGTTTTCTCCTTTTACTCGACGCCCTTCCTTCGCAGGGCTCAGGTCCATGCTTCATCGGATTTCTCCGACGTTTCTCATGACGGTATCCTTGCGGATGAGAAACGCGACAGTTCGGAATAGAGCCCTGGTTGATGCCCGGGCCGACTTGGTCTTGTGGACACTGCTGTGGCGGATTCTGTTGTCCGTAACCGAAGGGAGCCAGAACGGCGCTCGCGAGCCCTTCGAAGATCGCTTCAGTGCACGCGATCTCGGCATGGGTGTGGCAAGAGTACGGCAAATCTCATCAACGAGTTTCGCCATGTTTCTTCTTGGTCCCCTCGTTGAAAGGACTCCAAAAACGAGAGGGGAAGTGTGGGTTAACGAATGACCTAACGCGACGCGAGGCCTTCTCGCGCCAGCGTCATGATTTGATCGCGACCTTTTGCAACGTCTCTCATGATGACGCCATCCTTCCCGATGAGAAACGCCACCGGCGTTGCGAAAATTCCGTATTGCCGAGACAATTTCCAACGTTCCTGAAGGACGAAGGGAAAAGCGATTCGGTGTTCTGTCGCCTTCTTTTTGTTCTCCTCGGCATTGCCGCGTCCGACCATGACGACGGCAAGCCCATTATTGCGATGCTTCCGATGCAGCCGTACCAGCTCCGGCGCCAGCTCGTCACACGGCCCACACTGCGGGTCCGTAAAGACCAGGAGCACGTTCCGTCCCCGGAACTGCTCGAGCGAGACGGGTTGACCGTGGAGATCCGGCAGATTGAAATCCGGCGCCGGAGTGCCGGCCTTGAGACCTTCACGCTCGATGCAGCTTTCACTGAGCGGAAGCTTTCGAAGTGCGGCCTTCTTCGGTTGCGCGCCATTTGCGGCTTCCCGCGCGAGAGTGACTACCTCAGTCATCCCTACAGCCAGACGCTGGGCGACGTGTCCTTGCTCGTCCAGCAAATATGCCGATGGCGTGCCGCAGTATTTGAACATATCCTCGCTTAAATATTTTTCCGCCGCGGGATCCTTCAGCAGCAAGATCGTACAGTTCAATCCGTGTTCGGCAGCCAGCTTCTGATTGGCTTCGGCATTGCCATAACTGACCAATACCAGCTGCGTGTGGTTCTCTTCCAGCGCGGACTGCATCTGGACCAGTTCCGGCGCCGACATGTCGCAAAAGCCGCAGTCCGGGCTCCAATAGATCAGCAGGAGACGGCGGCCTCGAAACTCTGAAAGGGATCGGGTCTTGCCGGTTAAATCGGGAAGCTCGAAATCTTCAATAGCGGTTCCGGCTGCGAGCCCTTTCGGGCCTGATGCCCCCCTTCCGTCATCGGGCCGCTTGCCCTCGAGACTATCCAGACGCAGCAAAATGCGGCCCTGTTGGGTGGACAGTTGGAAAAGGAAAAAACTCAGCGTGACAAGAGTGAGGACCTGCAGTATCAGGCCGACAAGTACAACGTGTTCGTACATGATGGCTGTGCCTTAGACATATGGATAGGAGTGACCCAGGCGCTATCGATTTCCACGGCGACGGATCGTTGCAGCATCGTCACGGACAGAATCAAACGGTCTTGCTTTCGTACATCTGCAATGATGCCTTCGAGCCCATCAAGAGACCCGCCGTTGATTCGGACCCGCTGTCCGACTTGAAGAAAAGGGTGCGGGGATAAACCGAATCCCGACGCGACGGCGCGTTGGATCGCGGCGATCTCGCATTCGTCGATCGGAGTTGGTATGGCGCCGATTCCAACAATCGAAATCACGCTTGGTGTTTTTAAGATCGGGATTCGGGCTGCCGGAGTAAATCGGCTAAACACATATCCCGGAAAGAGCGGCAGCTCTACGCTCTTTATTCGGTCCGACCACCGGCGCCGGCTCGTGTATAGTGGCAGAAAACATTCGTACGTCTGATACTGGAGCAGTGACGTCACCCGTTTTTCGTGGGTGCTCTTGACTTGGATTGCAAACCAGAGTGAACCGTCAGATACTTTTCTGAATTCGCCAAACATCGTTCAGACAAACTCCCGCAAAGAAGTCACAGACTTCGGTTTTCAGCCTAACTTTGCCGACTTCTCGCGTCGGAAGATGTGGCGACGCAGCAACTCGACAGCGATACCGTAGCTGCCGTCCCCTTGCGCCTCCACGCTCAGTACCCTGCGATCGAGTGGTCGACATTCTGCGGTGCAATACCGCAAGTTAGTCGGCGAACAAGAGGGAGGCAATAGATCAAGGTCTTAGATTTGGATCTATTCCCAGAAAGAAAAAAGATCTACTTTTCCGTAGATCCTTCGCCGTCTCTTGGCCGCAGTAACTAGTACTTGATGAAAAGCCAAAGACCACCGCTATTCTTTCGAGCTGAAGCGGGACTCGATGGCGTGGCGAATCGCGGCCACAATTTTGGTGCGGGTTGGAAAAAGGATCTCCTGTCGTGGCGGTCGAACGAAAGCTTTCTTGCCATTTTTAGCTAAAGCAACAATGGTGAGCTCGGGGTATTCCGCTATCAGGTGACTGATCACACCAGGCTCCTCAGAATTCTCAAGATCCAGGATCAATGCATCGGCGTTCGTCTCCCGCACCGCGATGAGGAGGTCCACCGGATTGACCATCCCTCCCACTACCTCCACGTCGGGCAGGGATTGAATCATTCCGTCGACGACTTCCTGCATCATTCGACTGCGATTCGCTAAAAGGACTCTGATCTTCTTCACGGGTGGCTTTCCCGGACACCTTGCACGGTATTCTGATGATGATGTGGAAGCAATGAACCTAAGTTGCAGCTTTGGATCTATCGCAAAGAAAAAAAGGATCTACATTTCTGTACATCCCTCAGCGCCTGCCGGCGAAAAGTAGTACGTGGTGAGGATCAACTCGCGCTGGCGATTATCTCGCGCTGGCGATTATCCCGCGCTCGCGGGCGAAGCGGGCCGCCTCCCGACGCCCGTCGAGCTGCAGTTTGTCGAGGATCTTATGGACATGATTCTTCACTGTCGGAAGTTCGATTCGCAGGCGGACGGCGATCTCTTTATTGCTCAGGCCTTGCTCGATCAAGCCGACAATCTCCAGCTCGCGTCGCGTCAGATTCGGAAGACCTAATGCCCGCCGGACATCCCTTTTATTGGCAGCATCGGCGACACGCGAGAAGAGGACAGCCGCTACCTTTGGCGAGACCAGTGCCTCGCCCGAAGCTACTGCACGAATATGTCTGCGCAGGTCTTCAATGGATGCTTCCTTGGGCAAATATCCGGCTGCCCCTGCTTCAATAGCTGCAAGGACGTCAGATTCCAGATCGGTGAGGCCGAGCATTAGAATTTTGGCTTCCTTGTACGAACTGTGGATTAGACGGGCTTCTCCAAGGCCTTCGCGCCCTGGCAGACATAAATCCAAGATCGCTATCGTCGGCTGCAACGCGTTTAGCTCGCCCAAGATCTCAGTGGCGCACTCGGCAGTGCTCACAACAGTTACATTCGGCTGTTGGCCGAGCACGATCGCCAAACCTTCTCGGAAGAGTCGGTTTGTGTGGATGATCAGTATACGAACGCCGCGACAGGGAGCTGGCAATCCCGACACCACCTCGCTTCCTGTGTCATAGGCGCCCTTATCGAGTGACGGCGGAGGACTCATGGACCTGAATGCCGATGCCTTTCAGCCAACGCTCAGGTTTTTGAATTGTGCTGGTAAAAAGCGCTAGTTCAGTGCTGGATTGCCATTTCCGGCCGCCCGAGACCACGGCGTGCCATTCTTCTTCACACTGTCCTAACCAACCTAAAAGACTTCAATGTCTTTTTTGCCGAGAGTAGCCAAAGCGTAGTAATCCATTCACAAGTTGTCAATCGGGTTTATATAGGCACCAAAACTGGACACGGCCCGACAGGTAGGTTGTGGAAAACAGGAACAATGGCCTATCTGTTGACTTTGCCCCGATATGCAGTAATAGCCGTGTCGCAAAATGTGCTGGGTTTTGGTGAAGTCGTAGAGCCGATAGACCCGGTGTCATCTCTCAGGACAAGCACGACGCAGAACTGGTATTCGGTCCGTGAAGCGCCAATCATCTCACTTTGATCGAAGTTGAACATGGATGGGAAGAGGTAACGGTTGGAAGGCCAGCCCCACCCGCAGCGCCGTTGAGGGGTTACCCGGCGGACTCGTCCGAGCGGGATATCACCACAGTGCGGCGCCTTCTTGAAACCGGCACGATCAATCGGCCGGCGGATTCGGACCCTTATTCGTCTTGCGGAGACTGTCTCCGCCGAGCAAGAAGATTTCAGAGTTTTCGACCAAGCGGTCGGCGATGGCTGTGGCAATGGTGGTGTTGTAGAGGATGTTGCCCCAGTCAGAGAACGGTGTATTGGTCGTGATGACGGTACTGCGCTTGCGGCTGTGACGTGTCGAGATCACCTGATAGAACAGATTCGAGGTTTGCTGATCCAGCGACAGATATCCCAGTTCGCGCAAACCAAGAGAGTCGGTTCGGTGTAGACCTTGAGCTTGCGCACCAGCGAGTGATCGACCTGCGCGGCGAGCAGATGATTGAGCATGTCCATCGCGGTCGTAAAGAGCACGCGTTGGTTGGCCTGGCAAGCGCGTCATCCGAGGATCTTCGCTAAGAAGGTTTTGCCGACGCCGGGATTGCCAATGATCACGATGTTGGTGCCTTTCTGAAGAAACTCCAGATCCAGCAAATGCAGGATTCGATTTTTTAACTGAGTTCGGCTTTTGTGATAGTTGAACTGGAAACTATCAATCGAGCATCGCGCAGCGAGGCGCGAGAAACGGAAGCGGCGTTCGATGGACCGGCCATTGCGCGCCTCCAACTCGCGATCGGCGAGCGATTCCAGCGCTGCCGCAAGACTGAGATTCTTGGCGGCCGCATTACTGAGAATCTGGTCCAGATTCTGGCTCATGGTCGTCAGGCTGAGTTGATTCAATTTCTGTTGTAGTGGATTCACAGCACTCCTCGAGAACGCAGGATGAATGCGTCGTATTCGGCCAACGACAACGGATCGGTGGCCAGTTGATTCAAAGCCGGATCTTTCAGCTCTAAGGGAGGCTGAACTTCACGGCGAGCTTGCTGTTGACACAGGATGTTGGCGATGTAGTCGGCGCCGAACGCGCGGGCGGCACGTGCTTTTTCGATGGCTGCGGCCACTGCATTGGGGCCATAGTCGCGAACCAGGATGAGCAGTTCGCGAATCTGGCGACTCAATGATCGATCAGTGTTGGCTAACTGGCGCAGATACTCTTCAGAAGCCGGTCCGAGCAACGCGATAAGGCGATGTTGAGCTGCCGACGCTCGGCTGCAGCCATCTGTGCGAACAAGTCTTTTTGAAAACGCTCCGCACCGAACGTTTGGCCGCGCCACCACGAGCGTGGATCTCCTGCTGCTGGTCATAGATGGCGACCGACGAAGAGTCGGCTTTCACAGTTAGCCGGCGGCCGACGTAACGCGGCGGCACACAGTAGCGGTTGCCATCGAAGGACAGACGGAGATCCTTATGAACGAGAGCCTCGAGGCTATCGCGATGGTCCAGGGTCATAGCGGGCAAAGGATAAATCTTTTATCCGTACATTCTCCGTTTTTTTCAGAGAAGTTTCGAGTCAGGCAGTCATCCTTTCCACGAGACGAAACCTATGGCCTGACAACGCAGCTTCGCAGGTCCGCATCGTCGATTCCATCCAACATTGCCGAAGGTTGTGGGCGAGAAGGGGATGCCGAGTTAGCCCGCTTTTGTCTGATCGCCCGCGGCTCGGCGCGCGAACTGGAATACCAGATCCTCCTGGCTCACGACCTGAAGCTGATCCCATCCGGCCGCTACGAGGAACTGTCTCAAGAAATCACCGAGATCAAGCGCATGCTTACGGTGTTCGTCCAGAAGCTGACAGCTGATCGCTCTCCAGAAACTTGTTTGGGAGTTACGGCGGGGAGTCTTTGTTTTGTCGGCTTTGTTGTGCAGGGTGCGGATGAAGGACTGTGGATTGGACGTCGATCAAAGACACGACGAAGTTAGGCGGCTGTAGCGCGCGAGGTGCGGCTGTTGCGCTTGGTTTCGGTTACTATGCTTCGGCAATGGGAACCAGCTTGAAGCCCTGGGCGAAGGCTTTAGCTTTCAAGCTCGACAGTTCCCGTTCGGCGCGCCTTTGCTCGAATTTCGCGGCACCTCGATCGACCCACGCCTGGCCTTTGGTGAGCATCCGGTAGACCAGCAGCGCCAAGTAGTGAGCCATCGCCTTGACGGCCGCCGCGTAATTGGGCAAGTGTTTGCGCAAGTGCCGATATCGGCCTCCCAGATAGCTCTTACTGTTTAACAGCGTGCTGGCCGCCATGCGTAAAGACGTGGCCACGCGGTTTTGCACGGTCCTCCGGCTTCGCCCGATGACTTTGCCTCCGCTAATGTCTTTGCTCGGTGTCAGACCCAACCAGGAGGCAAAATGGTTTTCCGTCGGGAATGCGGACAGATCCGTGCCAAGCTCGGAGAGGATCGTCTGCGCCGTCATCACATCAATGCCGTCAATCGAGGTCAGATCCACTCCCGAAATCCGTTTCAATTCCCCCGCCAAATCCAGTGCCGGTGCATTGCCTCTAGGCTTCTTAGGCTTTTTCGGCTTTTTGGCCTGCCGCTCGACTGCAGCCGGCTGCAAGTCGGGTTGGTCGGCAACTTGGATCACGCGCGTCGGTAGCATGGCCAGATACGCTTCCAGCTTCGTGTCGCATTCCTGCATCTGCCGGTGCGCGAATTGGTAACTGTCGACGGCCTGCTGCAATTCAAATAACACGTCGGGCCGCCAGTTTCCCTCCAGGCTTCGCGCGACCTCTTCCCGGCTGGCCTGGACGCGTTCGTGTTTCAGATCCGCCAGTTTGTAGGGGTCCCGCTCGCCTTTCAGAATTGCGGCAATGATCGCCTGCCCACTGACGCCGCTGATATCGCTGATCACGTTGGCGAGCTGAACGTTCATCTTGGTCAGCGCCTTCTGCATGTGCTGCACCGACCGTCCCGCCTGCTTGACGTGCCGGTCCCGCAACCGCCAGATCGTCCGCACCCCTTCCATGGTTTCCGCCAGCCGGAACGAGTTGCGGAGCAGCCCATAGGTGTGCAACTTCATCAGCCACTGGCTCTCTTCCGATCGGTCCGAGCGGGGGCAGAACGGAACCGCCTTTGACCTGGGGGTCAAACGCATCTACTGGCGTAAAACCCGCCTCACCCTTTGAGAAAATCACAAGATGCGCGCTCAGCCGACTTGCTCCCACGTTCATGCCTATCATTCTTCCAGCCGAACTGCCCTTTTCGGCTTTCAAGATGCAGCCGGTGATAACGAGGCTCCCTACTGGAATGGTCTGTGGATCAGGATCAACCATGACCGGCATCTTTTTCGAAAGTCCTTTTTGAATTTCAGCGGAGATTGAATCGAGGATTTCCGGATCGACTGTCCTAATGTTCGGCGTAGCAGCGGCACTATTCGAGGGGACACTGCCGATTGAGTTCACCCGTTGTCGTCTTGAGGACACGCCTGTGAAGACAAACCCACCGAATCTGTGACGGGTTCCGATTGCACCGCAAATCGGAAAACCACAGCTGTTCGCTCCGGAACAGCCTGGGCGGCAACTTCCTGCCGTCCGGTTTGTTTGGACTGAGCATAGGCAGGTAGCGCGATGGAGCCCAGTCCCGCCATCAACATCGTTACTAAGGTTTTTTTGAACATTTCGTTGCTCCTTTCTGTTCTGAACCCCAACCGGGGTTCAGCTCCGGTAATGCAGCGGCGATTCCAGTTCGCCGTGCAGGGAACTCCACCACTGTCAGCGTCTTTTTATTCACTGGCTGCCGACTTAACGATTAGGGCATCGGCAGGTGCCCAAATCCTGGCACTTTGCCGATGAATCATGCAGGACTTCTGGAGTATCAACTGGAAACAGGGACAATGCTAGCGGTTCGGTTGCGGACAGGTCGGCAGCGAAGCGCTATGAAACGCTGATTCGCATCGCGAATTTCACCCGTCGCTCAAGGAGCCACAGGAGCTGTTTCAGGTTCTGGTCGACGAATCCGGCGCCGGGGGTCGGTGTTTTTTATAGAAGCTGGCGCGCCGCGTGAGGGTTTTAGAATTTGCGCAAATCTTGTGACCCTCACCCGACCGCCTCCGGCGGTCGCCCTCTCCCTTTGGGAGAGGGCATTCATCGCCTAGTACATGGGAGGAGCACCGCCCGGGGGACCTGCCGGAGCTTTCTCTTCTTCCGGAATTTCGGAGACAAGAGCTTCGGTGGTCAGCATCAGAGCGGAAATGGAGGCAGCGTTTTGCAGCGCCGTGCGAGCGACCTTCGCCGGGTCGAGAATACCGGCTGCGATCATGTCGGTGTACTCTTCGGTCGCCGCATCGAAGCCGATATTGGGGTCCTTTGCCTCTTTGACTTTTCCAAGCACGACAGCGCCTTCATGGCCGGCATTGGAAGCGATCATTCGCAGCGGCTCTTCCAGAGCTCTCTTCACAATGTTGACACCGATCTGCTCGTCGTGTTCCAACTTCACTTTCTCGAGAGCCGGAACCGCGCGAATAAACGCTACACCGCCGCCGGGGACGATGCCCTCTTCGACAGCCGCGCGGGTGGCGTGCATTGCGTCTTCGACGCGAGCTTTCTTTTCCTTCATCTCCGTCTCGGTCGCAGCGCCGACTTTGATGACGGCGACACCGCCTACAAGCTTGGCCAGCCGTTCCTGAAGCTTCTCGCGATCGTAGTCCGAGGTGGTTTCATCGATCTGCGTACGCAGCTGCTTCACGCGGCCTTCAATGGCTTGAGACTTGCCCGCGCCTTCGACAATCGTGGTGTTGTCCTTGTCAATGACCACCTTCTTCGCCCTTCCGAGGTCCTCGATGCGAACGTTTTCGAGCTTTATACCGAGATCTTCGGTCAGTGACTTGCCGCCGGTGAGGATCGCGATATCTTCCAGCATCGCCTTGCGGCGATCGCCAAAGCCGGGAGCCTTGACGGCTGCAGCCTGCAGCGTCCCGCGCAGCTTGTTGACGACAAGCGTTGCCAGCGCTTCTCCTTCGACTTCTTCCGCAATGATCAAGAGCGGCCGGCCCATCTTGGCGACTTGTTCGAGGAGCGGAAGAAGATCCTTCATGGTGCTGATCTTTTTTTCATGGATGAGGATCAACGCATTCTCCAGAACGCATTCCATGCGGTCCGGATCGGTTACGAAGTACGGCGACAGATAGCCGCGATCGAACTGCATCCCTTCGACGACATCGAGGGTCGTTTCGATCGCCTTGGCCTCTTCAACGGTGATAACGCCATCCTTACCCACCTTCTTCATCGCTTCGGCAATGATGTTGCCGATGGTGGAATCGTTGTTGGCAGAAACCGTCGCCACCTGAGCGATCATTTCCCCCTTCACAGGTTTGGACAGTTCTTTGATTTTCTCTACTGCAACTTCAACCGCGCGCTCGATGCCGCGCTTCACGGCCATTGGATTCGCGCCTGCGGCGACTGTTTTCACACCCTCGCGGAAAATCGCCTGCGCCAAAACGGTGGCCGTCGTAGTACCGTCTCCAGCGACGTCGCTCGTCTTGGAGGCGACTTCTTTCACCATTTGAGCGCCCATGTTCTCGAGCGGTTCTTTAAGTTCGATTTCTTTGGCGACGGTGACACCGTCTTTGGTAATGGTTGGCGAGCCAAATTTCTTGTCGAGAACGACGTTGCGTCCTTTCGGGCCAAGAGTGATCTTGACCGCGTCCGCAAGCATGTTCACTCCACGCAGGATAGCCTGCCGGGAATCTTCGCCGTGGACAATCTGTTTTGCCATTGCCGCCTCCTATCTCTTTCCGGCTGCTTTGCCGGTGGTCGCGAGAATTCCGAGAATTTCGTCTTCCCGAAGAATCAAGTATTCGTTGTCGTCGACTTTGATCTCCGTTCCCGAATACTTTCCAAACAGGACCCGGTCGCCCTCTTTCACTTCGAGCGGGATCACTTTCCCATCCTCCAACCTCTTACCGGTACCGACGGCGACGACTTCACCCTCCTGGGGCTTTTCTTTCGCCGTATCGGGGATGATGATCCCGCCGCGAATCGTTTCCTGCTCTTCGATTCTCTTGATCAGAACACGATCATGCAACGGTCTTACTTTCATGGTCTGCTCTCCTTTGGTCTTTTGTTTTAAGTATATTACGAAGGTTGGTTAGCACTCCTCAACACCGAGTGCTAATTTTAAGAAGATGCCAGCGTATGTGTCAATAGGCTCAGTGCGCCGCCGCGGCGGGCTTCACATACTGCGGACGAGTGGACGCATTTGCCAACTGAAAAGCGGTTAGGTACACCAACTTGGTGATCTTTTCGAGCTTCGTGTAATTGATCTTCTCGGGCATATCACGCGGGGTGTGGTAATCCGGATGAAGTCCGGTAAAGAAAAATATCGCGGGGATCCCTCGTTGTAAAAACGACCACTGATCACTGCGCCGCATCAGATCTTCGGCGCCGAAGTCATACCTAAAGCGGAGCGTGAGATTAGTCTGGGTGTTCAGGGCGGAAATGGCGGCCTTCAAATCCGGACTAAAGGCCGTGCCAAGGACATTCAGGCTATTCGTATTTTCCGAAGGACGCTCCTCAGGAATTTGCTGGGATTTGTTTTCGCCATGTTCTTCGTTACGGCCGATCATATCCAACTGGAACATGGCAACCGTACGGTTGAGCGGAAAGAAAGGATGATGGACGTAGTAGCGGCTTCCAAGCAGTCCCTTCTCTTCTCCAGCCCACGCACACAAGAGAATGCTGCGTGCCGGCGCGGAGGATCCGTTGCCGAAGGCCTCGGCCAACTCCAGAAGCGCAGCGGTCCCGGAACCGTTATCGTCCGCGCCGTACCAGATTTGTCCGTACGCCTCACCATCGTGGTCATAGTGGGCTCCGACGATCATGACCTCATTCTTCATTGAAAGATTCGAACCTTGTATTAGCCCAAGTACGTTCTGCGTCGGGTGAATCTTGCGCTCGACATCGACGGTAATCGTGGCGGTGACGCGAGATTGAGGCTTGTGGAGTGCGGAAATGACGTGCCGCGCGATCTCGGCGGATACCACAAGCACGGGGATGCTCGGGTAATCCGGCACGCCAATAGTGGCCATTGCCGTTAAACGCACCGGCAGATCCTCTCTGAAATCCTCCGCCAGCGTGACCATCCGGCCGCGGCCTCGATCCGTGGCACCCTGAAGGATGATGACAGCGACGGCGCCCGCATCTTGGAGGCGCCGCTCTTCGGTAGCCGTTGCTGGGAACTCTGGATCGTCGGAAACGATTCGATCCTCAACCTCAACCGCAATCTTGCCCTGCAGGTCCTGACGGCGCTCGTCTTCGATCAACTGCAACGGACCGTTGACAGTGCCGCTCACCGACCAAAGCTCAGGAATAAAGTCCGTCCGAACTTTTAGGTTGAGATCGGCATCACTTGCGCCGTGGATCCGCAGATCATTGTTTGAACCCAAACGGGAAGAATAGATATCGAAGTGTTGATAGTAACCACCGTTGTCGCCGGCCGGCTTCAAGCCGTTGCTGGCGAAAGTATCGGCGATGTATTCGGCCGCGAGATTCAGTTCGTTCGTCCCGTTTCCGCGTCCTTTGAACTGCTCAGACGCCAGGAAGGTTATTTTTTCTCGAAGCTCCTCTGCGTGAATGGAGTCGACGCGGTTCGGTGCCGGTCCCTGCGCCGTCGTGGTGAAAACCAGACAAGCTGTGAGAATAGAAAAGAGGAAGCCGGTCAGGTGGATTCGGAGGCTATGAGACCGAGGCATTATGAACTCCGTTCCTTACTCTTGAATCCTCTGCACCCAGTGCAAGACTTCCTCGGGAGTATCGGCCGTTTTAATAATGTCGAGATCCTCTACGGCAATCATTCTTTCACGCAAAAGTATCTCACCAACCCAATCGAGCAATCCTTTCCAGTAATCCCTTCCGACCAGGATCACCGGGAACGGCTTAATCTTACGTGTTTGGATTAACGTGATCGCTTCGAATAGTTCGTCGAGCGTCCCGAACCCACCGGGCAAAATGACGAATGCGATAGAGTACTTCACGAACATGACTTTTCGTACGAAGAAATAACGAAAATTTAGAAGCTTGTTCGCATAGATGTTCGGCTTTTGTTCCAGAGGCAACTCGATATTCAGTCCTACCGAAGTCGAACCGGCTTCTGTAGCACCTCTGTTCGCAGCCTCCATGACGCCGGGTCCGCCGCCAGTGATGACGGAATAACCGCTCTTGCCGAGAAGTGTTGCTATTGCTTGCGCCCTATCGTAGGCAATGCTTCCCGGTAATGCCCGCGCCGAACCGAACATCGCAACTGCAGGAGGAATCTTACCAAGCATTTCGAAGCCTTCGACAAACTCCGCCATGATACGGAAAATGCGCCAGGTATCCTTACTGGTGAAATCGTCGATGACGTATTGTTCTTCAACTCCGTTCTTTTTCATGATGC
>Ga0209470_1000945_pt1 | contig 22373 bp, 18 predicted proteins | sample GraSoiAngelo_125_FD_185882 | JGI IMG/M metagenome (GOLD analysis project Ga0209470, IMG submission 185882) | Grasslands soil microbial communities from the Angelo Coastal Reserve, California, USA - 14_0927_05_40cm (SPAdes) (version 2) | ecosystem: Environmental > Terrestrial > Soil > Grasslands ... | reverse complement strand
GACGTAGGGTGCCTGGAGGTCCGCCTCGAGCCCCGCGGAGACGAGGTGCGCCTCGACGTGGTTCACCCCCACCCAGGGGATCCCGCGCGCTAGCGCGAATCCCTTGGCGAACTCGATCCCGACGAGGAGCGAGCCGACGAGCCCGGGTCCGACCGTGGCCGCGACGGCTTCGATCTGATCCACCGTAACTTGGGCTGTGTCGAGAGCCTGCTGCACGACACGCGGAAGCAGCGTGATGTGGGCCCGCGACGCCAGCTCCGGGACCACGCCTCCGTACTCGAGGTGGATATCCTGTGCCGCGACGATGTTGGAGAGAATGCGGCCGTCTTCGACGACGGCGGCACCTGTGTCGTCGCATGAGGTCTCGATGCCGAGGATGCGCATGGTGGGATTGTACGAAATCGGAGGGTGCTACGGCTTCCCTGGCCACCCCCAGCCCAATGTAAGACCGTAATGGGTTCCGCCGAGTGATGGATACCGCTGATGCCCTGCGCTCGAACGGACCGCTAGACCTAGATTGACCCCGGACGGGAAGCGCCAGAATCCACCCCACGATACCCAGCGCTGGGGTTCGGTCTCTTGGAACCTCCGTTCCCCACTCTCACCTCCTGGCCCGATGTGAGCCTTCCTCGTGATGCGCCCCCACCCAAACCCCAGGTGAGGGAAGAAGGATCCAAAGCGCCAGATACCCATCAGTCCTCCTCCCGTCTCATATCTCGCCTCGGTTATGGGGTCATCGAATGAGTTTTGACCCTCGCCCCAGGAGCCGCTGGAATAGGCATCCAGAAGCACAGGACATCCTCGGACCCCACACGTGACGTCGAGTGAAGCCGCAAGTTGGTCATCCGTACGGCTGTACTCCACGTGCTTCGCACCCAGGAGAAAGTTGACGTTCCCGGTAGTGCTGAGGTTCGCCTTGGCTTCAGGAATGCAGCCAAAGACAGTTAATGTGAAAAGGAGGAGAGTGGGGAGGAAGGCCGTCGAGCGGGCCACGATTCCGCTCCAAGTTGGGTGATACTGGAATCTCGGGCGCCGTTACCAGCCACCCCGTAGAGGCGAGAAGGTTCCCAAGGCGGGTTCTAGACCGCCGCCGGAGCCACTTCTACAACCGCCGAATCCGCCAGCACCGTGGCGTGGTTGTCCGATACCTCGAGGAACCCGCCGGTGACGTGATAGGCCGTCACCCGCCCTGAGGGATCCTGCACCTCGAGCTTCCCCTCCTTGAGGGCCGTGATGAGAGGCGCGTGGTGGGCGAGGACACCGAGGTAGCCCTCGGAGCCTGGCACCTGCAACGACGCCACCTCGGCTTCGAGGAGAAGCTTCTGCGGGGTCACAAGCCTCAGGAGAAACGTGTGCTCGGCCATTCGTCGGGCGTGCGCGGCTACGCGGCGGTCGCCACTCCCATCTGTTCCGCCTTCTGGAACACCTCGTCGATCGTCCCCACCATGTAGAACGCCTGCTCGGGGATGTGGTCGCACTTGCCCTCGACGATCATCTTGAAGGAGCGGATCGTGTCCTCGAGCTTTACGTAACGTCCCTGCTGGCCGGTGAAGGGCTCCGCGACGAAGAAGGGCTGCGAGAGGAATCGCTGGATCTTCCGGGCCCGAGAGACGATGACCTTGTCGTCCTCGGAGAGCTCGTCGATTCCGAGAATCGCGATGATGTCCTGCAAGTCTTTGTAGCGCTGGAGGACTTTCTGCACCGCGCGTGCCAGGTTGTAGTGCTCCTCGCCTACCACGTGGGGGTCCAGGATGCGCGATGTGGAATCGAGCGGGTCCACCGCGGGGTAGATCCCTAGCTCGCTGATCCTTCGCGAGAGCACGGTGGTCGCGTCGAGGTGGGTGAAGGTGGTTGCCGGGGCGGGATCGGTGAGGTCGTCCGCGGGCACGTAGATCGCCTGGACCGAGGTGATGGAGCCGCGCTTCGTCGAGGTGATGCGCTCTTGAAGCGCGCCCATCTCGGTCGATAGCGTGGGCTGATAGCCGACCGCCGAGGGCATCCGGCCCAGGAGCGCCGAGACCTCCGAGCCCGCTTGGACGAAGCGGAAGATGTTGTCCACGAAGAAGAGAACGTCCTGGTTCTCCTGATCGCGGAAGTACTCCGCCATCGTGACACCGGTCAGGCCGACGCGGAGCCTGGCGCCGGGAGGCTCGTTCATCTGACCGAACACCATCACGGTCTTCTCGATGACGCCCGATTCCTTCATCTCGAGCCAGAGGTCGTTCCCCTCACGCGTCCGTTCTCCCACACCGGAGAACACCGAGAAGCCGCCGTGCTCCGTGGCGATGTTGCGGATCAGCTCTTGCAAGATCACCGTCTTCCCGAGGCCCGCGCCGCCGAAGAGTCCGATCTTTCCCCCCTTCGCGTAGGGGGCGAGCAGGTCGACTACCTTGATCCCGGTCTCGAAGATCCGCGCCACGGTCTCCTGCTCTTCGAACGTGGGTGGAGCGCGGTGGATCGGAAGCTTGAGCTCGGGCTCCTTCACGGGGGGGCCCTGATCGATTGGCTCCCCCAGGAGGTTGAACACGCGGCCGAGTGTCTGGCGGCCCACGGGCACTCTGATCGGGCCGCCGGTGTCGACAGCCTTCATGTCGCGGACGAGGCCGTCTGTCGAGGACATGGCCACGCACCGGACCACTTCATCGCCGATATGGAGCGCCACCTCGACGGTGAGGTGGATATCCTGCTCCGGGTACTCGATCCGGAGCGCGTTCAAGATCGGGGGCAGATGCTCCGGGGCGAACCGCACGTCCACCGTGGGCCCGATCACCTGGATGATGCTGCCGACGTTGTCGCCCTTGCCATTCGTCTGGGTCGCGTTGGTCCGCGTAGCGTGTGCCATGGTCCGTCCTTTTATTTGAGCGCTTCGGCCCCGCCGACGATCTCGACGATCTCGCGCGTGATCGTGGCCTGGCGGGTCCGGTTCATGTGCAGCGTGAGTGTCTGGATCATCTCGTTCGCGTTCTTCGTGGCGGAGCCCATCGCGATCATGCGCGCGCCGTGCTCCGCCGCGGCGGATTCCGCGAGCGCCATGTAGAGCCGCATCGCCAGGAAATAGGGCACGATACGGGTCAGGATGGTGCCCGGGTCGGGCTCGTAGATGTAGTCGCGCCGCGCTCCCGAAGCCTTGCCTTCCATACCCGCGCCCGGAACCGGCTTGGGGGCGCGCGCGAAAGTCTCCCTCCCTAGCGGCAGGTACGGCTCCACGACGACGTAGCGGCTCAAGGCGCTCTTGAAGCGCGTGTAGATCAGGTCCACCTCGTCGATCTCGCCCGCCTCCACGCGCGAGAGGACCGCGCGGCTCGTCTCCTCGGCGAATCTCCAGTCGGCGACACCGCCCAGGTCCGTCTTGGAGACGAGAATCGAGGCGCCGCGCCGGCGGAAGTAATCGAAGCCCTTCTTGCCGAGGAGGACCAGCCGCGTGGGCTGGGGCTTCTCTCGCATGCGCACCTCGGCGGCCCGGACCAGGTTCGTGTTGAAGGCTCCACAGAGACCCCGGTCGGAGGTGACGAGCAGGATCGCGCGGTTTTTCACGTCGCGCTTCGCGAACGCCGGGTGGCTCAGGTCGCTCGAGGCCTCGGCCAGGTTGGTGAGCACGGCGCTCAGGTCGCCCGCATAGGGTCTCGCGGACTCGACCGTCGCCTGCGCGCGGCGGAGCTTCGCCGCGGAGACCATCTCCATCGTCTTCGTGATCTGGGCCGTGCTCCGGACGCTCCGGATCCGGCGCCGTATGTCGCGAAGGGTCGCCACGGATTACCTCGCGGCCGCCCCGCGCTTCTTCGTGAACTGCTCCTTCCAGGCCACGATCGCCTTCTTGAGCTTGGCCTCGATCGCATCCGTCAGCTCGTATTTCGCTTTCAAGTCGTGCATCAAGTCCGCGTAGTCCTTGTCGAGGTACTCGTAGAGTCCCGTTTCGAAGTCGCGGATGTCGGTCGTCGGAAGGTCGTCGAGATAGCCCTGCGTCCCCGCGTAGATGATCGCAACCTGGCGCTCCACCGGTAGCGGCTCGTATTGCCCCTGCTTCAAGAGCTCCACCATCCGCTCGCCGCGGGTGAGCTGGTCCTGGGTGGCCTTATCCAAGTCCGATCCGAACTGGGAGAACGCCGCGAGCTCGCGGAACTGCGCCAGGTCGAGGCGCAGCCGGCCGGCGACCTTCTTCATGGCCTTCGTCTGCGCCTTGCCGCCGACGCGCGAGACCGAGATCCCCACGTTGATCGCGGGGCGGATGCCGGCGAAGAAGAGGTCGCTCTCGAGGAAGATCTGGCCATCGGTGATGGAGATTACGTTCGTCGGGATGTACGCCGACACGTCGCCCGCCTGGGTCTCGATGATGGGAAGCGCCGTGAGCGAGCCCGCGCCCAATTTGTCGTTCAGCTTCGCCGCGCGTTCGAGAAGTCTGGAATGGAGGTAGAAGATGTCGCCCGGATAAGCCTCACGCCCCGGCGGTCGACGCAGGAGCAGCGAGAGCTGCCGGTAGGCCTGAGCGTGCTTCGAGAGGTCGTCGTAGATCACGAGGGCGTGCTTCCCCGCGTCGCGGAACTCCTCGCCGATCGCGCAGCCGGTGTAGGGCGCGATGTACTGGAGCGGCGCGGACTCGCTCGCCCCCGCGGCCACCACCGTCGTGTATTTCATCGCGCCGCGGTCCTCCAGCACCTTCACCACCTTCGCGACCGTGAAGTCCTTTTGGCCCACCGCGACGTAGATGCAGTGGAGGTCGCCCGCGGTCTGGTTCAGGATCGTGTCGATCGCGAGCGCGGTCTTGCCGGTCTGGCGGTCGCCGATGATAAGCTCGCGCTGCCCGCGCCCGATCGGGATCATCGAATCGATGGCCTTGAGGCCGGTCTGCACCGGCTGATTCACCGGCTGGCGGTCCACGATGCCCGGCGCGTGACCCTCCAGGGGTCGCGACTTGTCCGTGACGATCGGACCTTTGCCGTCGATCGGCTGCCCGATCGCGTTCACGACCCGGCCGATCATCGCCTCGCCGACCGGGACGGAAGCGATCTTTCCGGTGCGGCGCACGGTGTCTCCCTGCTTGACGTTGTCCGTGCCGCCGAATAGGGCCGCCCCCACGTTGTCCTCTTCCAGGTTAAGGGCGATGCCGGTCAGGTCCCCTGGAAAGGTGAGGAGCTCCCCCGCCATCGCGTCGTCGAGACCCCAGATCCGGGCGATTCCATCGCCGACCTGCAAGACCGTCCCGACGCTCTCCATCTTGAGCCGGGATTCGTAGCGCTCGAGCTCCTGCTCGAGGACCGAACTCACTTCTTCTGGTTTGAACGCCATGGGTTGACCTCTGGCCTCAGACCCTCGCCTCACGCAGCTGCCGGCGAATGCGCCAAAGCTGCGTCGCGAAGGTGCCGTCGATGACTTTGTGATCCAACGAGAGGACCGCGCCCCCGAGGAGCGCGGGATCCACTTCGCGGGTGAGCGTGACCTTCCTGCCGGTGCGCTTGTTGAGCGCGCGCGTCAGGGCGTCCGCCTGCCGGTCGCTGATCGCGACCGCGGTCCGGACGACCGCGCGGGTGATCCCCTGTGCTTCCTCCGCGAGCTTGTGGAACTCAGCCCCGATCGCGACCAGATGGTCGAAGCGCCGGCGGCGGAGCAGGAGCACCAGCAGCCCGTACACGTTCCGGTTGAGCTTGGGCTTCCATCTCCGGGCGAGGAACGCTTCCTTCTCGGTGCGCGCGATGTTCGGCGCCTCGAAGAACCGCCGGACGCGCGGGTCGCTCTCGAAGATGCCCGCGACCCCCTGGAGATCCTGATGTGTCTCCTTTAGATCTCCGAGGCGCTGGGAGAGACCGAGAAGGGCGCGGGCGTAGCGGCGCGCGAGGACGGCGGAGATCACTTGACCTCTTCGACCTCGGCGAGGAACTCATCCACGAGCTTCCGGTGCTTCTCGGCCGTCAGCTCTTCCCTGATCACCTTCCCCGCGATCTCGACCGCCAGATCGACCACCTCGTTCCGGAGGGTGGCCTGGGCCTTGTCCCGTTCGATCCCGATCTCCTGGCGCGCGCGGGTGATCATCTCCTGGGCTTCCTTGCGCGACGCCTCGCGGATTTCGCCCGCCACCCGTTGGCCTTCGGCGACCGCTTCCTGGATCCGCTGGCGGCTTTCGGCGTCCAGCTTCTTCGAGTGCGCCTCGTACTCCTGGCGGATCTTCTGGACCTCCGCCTTTTCCCGCTCGATGCGCTCGAACTCCGCGCGGATCCGCTCGCGGCGCTCGCGCATCGGGGGGAAGATGATCGCGTTGAACGCCCCACGGACGAGGAAGAGGAAAATGATGAAGCTGATCGCGTGGGCGAGGAGTTGATTCAGATGAACGAGCTTTTCCATGGGCCCTTTCGAACCTAACCGATACGACCCTGAAGGAAGAACATGGTGACGAACGCGTAGATCGTGAGCGCTTCGGCAAAGCCGAAGCCGATGATCATGGCGACTTGGAGTTTCGGAAGGATCTCGGGCTGACGTCCCATCGCCTCCATCGCTCCCTTACCCAGGAAACCGATGCCGATCCCCGATCCGATGGCCGCGAGGCCGATGCCGAGCGGTAGTCCGAGTCCTAGTGCGGCTGGAAAAAGCATGGATTCACCTCCTCCTCAACGGTTTCGATTCAGTGCGTCTCGTGTGCCTCCTCGTGCGCGTGCGCCTCGTGCGGCAGCATCATGTAGAGGTACACGGTCGCGAGGAGGGAAAAAATCAGCGCCTGCACGATGCTCGTGAGCGTCTGGAGCATCATGAAGAGCGCGGTAATACCGGCCATGGGCGGTACCGCGAGCGCGACGAGGGAAGCCTTGATCAAGAGCGCCGTGGCCCCGACGAACACCACGATCAGCGTGTCCTCGCCGAAAATGTTGCCGAAGAGTCGGCAGGAGAGGCTCACGGGCTTGGCGAGCTCTCCTAGGACGTGGACCGGAAGCATCACCGGGAGCATGGCCCAGCCGATCGCGTCGCGGGGCGACCCTGCGAGGTGGTCCAGGTAGCCGACGATCCCGAGATTCCAGATCCCCCAGAACTGCACGTAGAGAAACGTGATCAGCGCCAGGGCCAGGGTCAGGTCGAGCGAGGAAGTCGCCGACTTCATCCCAGGGATGATCCCCAGCATGTTGATCGTAAGGATGTAGAAAAAGAGCGCCCCGATGAGCGGGAAGTGTTTGTCGATCTGCGGTCCAAGGAGCCCCCCGCACACTTCCTCCATGCTCTCGACCATCCACTCGACGGCGTTCTGAAAGGGGCCCGGCACCATCTTCGGCTTGCGCATCGCGAGCCAGCTCACGAGGAGGAAGAGGAGCCCCGCGATCCACGCGAACACGATGACCTGGTTTTTCTCGAGCCAGCTGACGAGCGGGTTCCCAGGGTTGAAATCGTGGAGGATCACGAGCCAGTTGGGAAGCTCCGCCGCGCCTTCCTCGTTGTGCTGGGCCGCGTCCCCATGGGCAACCGCCGCGCCCCCATGGGCAACCGCCGCGTCATGGGTCGCCGGCGCGCCATGCGCCGCCTCGTCCGCGAGCGCCACCCCGGGCAGCGCCGAGAATGCGAGGAGCGCCGCCACACCAAGGAGGAGGAGAAACACGGCGGGCTTGGCCGCGTTCCCTAGGGAACGGGCCGTTTCGGTTGCCCGCCGTGCGGTAAGCGAGGCTGGCCCTGCACCCAGGGCCAGCATGATGGATTTGAGGAAAAGCATGAGAAACGGGAGCGCGAAGCCGGCGCAGAGCGGCACATAGCGGACGCCACCCAGAGTGATCAGCGCGGCAAGCCCCCCGTACACGAGCGTGACCTTGGCCGCGATCATGAGCGCCAGGCGCCGATCCCTTCTCCCCTCTGTGAAGAGTTTCACAATCTTGCGGAGGGAAGTGAAGTGGAGGAACGCGAGGAGCTGGCCCGCGAGGATCGCCGCCGCATCGCGCGGACGGCCGGGCGCCACGGTCGCGGCAAGCGCGAGCGCCGCGAGCCACGAGGTCCGGAGCGCACGATCCAGGATGTCGCGCCCGGGGCGGGCCTGATCCATATCGGGGGTCAGTCCTCCTGTTGCGAAAGCTTGACGATCTTGATCGTTTCGCGCACTCCCGCGACAAATCCCAGGCCGCACAAGACGTAGGTCAGCCAGGAAGGTGTCCGAAAGCGCCGCTCAAGTTGTTGCCCGATGACAAGTCCGATGATCGGTGCCAGGGCGAGAATGAACGGAATCGACGAAAGCAGCCCCACCTGCCGCCAGCCCGTGACCTTTTTCGGTGTCTTCCCGGCCACCTGGGATCTCCGCGCGCCGAACTCGCGGCGGCGAACGGAACGCCGCAGAAGGCCCAACGTCCATGTTTGCAGGAGGAATAGTACCGTCGACTTCGAGCGGAAGAAGATATCGAACGCGGCGGGAGGGGTCAACGAAAAATGAGGGCGGCGCGACCACGGAGGACCGGCTGGAAACGCCAATGCCGAGTCTACCGACCGCGCCTACCCCCACTATAACTTCAAGGCGGGACGCCTCTTTGCCTCCTCGGCTTCATCACACCGCGGCCCCGACTCCGCAGTGCTCTCCCCCAAACAGAGCGTCCCGCCGCCATCGCAGCATCGCAACGGGCGTGCCGATCACCGGCTGGCAGCCCACACCGCGAGGAAGCCTCTATGCCACAGGGACTAACGGGGGGCGGAGGAGCCCCGGCCCCGAGAGTCCGCATTGGACGATGGCGACGGTTGTTGACGCGAGGAGGCGGGCGGCTTCGCCGGGCGTCAACGGGAGGAGCGCCGCCGTAGCCTACTGGCCGCGGTCGAAGGAGGTGGTTGCCCTGACCGAATCGTCGAAGACCGTGGGATTCCGGATCAACTGGATGCTCCCGTCTTGGAGCGCGCGCACGAGCACCTCGACCACTTCGGCGGCAAATTGGGTGCCGGCCTTTTGCTGCATCTGATCGACAGCCTGCTCGATGGTCAGGCCCGCGCGATAGGGACGCTCCGTCGTCATCGCGTCGAACGCATCCGCCACGTTCACGATCTTCGCCCCGATGGTGATTTCGTCGCCGCGCAGCCCGTCCGGGTAGCCCTTTCCATCGACGCGCTCGTGGTGGTGGCGGACCAGGTCGGTCGCCTTCTCGAGGAACTTCACTCCTTGGAGCATTTGCGCGCCGCGAACCGGGTGTGCCTTGACGAGGCGCCACTCTTCGTCGGTGAGCGCTCCGGGCTTATGCAGGATCGAGTCGCTCGTGTGGAGCTTGCCGATGTCGTGGAGGATCGCACCCAACTGGATCGTCTGGATCTCGTCCGAGCCGAAATCCATCGCCCTCGCGATCCCGACCGCGTACTGCGCCACGCGCTCGGTGTGCCCGTGCGTGTAGGGATCCTTCGCCTCGATCGTCGAGACCAGGACCCGGACGGTGGCGAGATACGTATCCTGGAGGTCTTTGAACAACCGAGCGTTCTCGATCGCGATGCCCGCCGACTCGGAGAGCGCTTTCACCATCTCGAGATCGGTGGACTGAAAGTCCTGTCCGCTCACCTTCTCGCCGACGGCCAGAATGGCGGTGAGCTTCTCCTTCATCATGACCGGGCATGCAAGCGTGAATCCGGCCGCGTAGAGTGGCCCCACGTCGTGCTCGAGGGAGGGGTCCTCCGACAGGTCTTGCAGCCGGATCGGACGCGCTTCCTCGCCGTCGACCGGCCGGATCGCGTGGGCGAAATCATCGTCGTATGCGAACGTGATCGAACGAACCAGCTCCTCCTTCACGCCCTTGAAGGTCCAGGCATCCAGCCGTTTCGGATTTTCGCGCGAGTCGGTCAGGAAGAGGCAGGCGGAGTTGACGCGGAGCTGGCCCACTACGCTCAGAATGACCGTACCCATCAGGGAGTCGAGATCGAGCGAGGAATTGAGCTGGTGGGTGAGGCCCATCAGGGTCTCGAGGCTGAACACCTGGAAGCGGAGCTCCTTGTTCCGAACGACCAGGTCCTCGCGGTTCCGGGCCACCTCCGTCTCGAGCTCCCGGTTCTTGGTGCTCAGGACCTCGGCCTTTTCCATCCGCTCGAAAATGCGACGCACCTTGATCAGGAGTTCCTTCGGCGAGAACGGCTTCGTCAGGTAGTCGTCCGCGCCGTGCATGAGGCCCTGGAGACGCGCGTCGACCTCGGCGGTCGCGGAGACCATGATGACCGGGATCGCGGAGGTCTCCTTCGAGCTCTTCAGCGCGGCACAGACTTCATACCCGTTCTTCTTCGGGAGCCTCAAATCGAGAATCACCATATCCGGAGTCTCCCGGCGCACCGCCTCCAGCGCTTCCTCGCCGGTGGAAGCGGTCGTCACGCGGTAGCCGTTCTGCGACAGGGAGAGAAGCGGACGATCCACGACGCGCCGGTCGTCGTCGACGACGAGGATCGTCCGCTTCTGCTTGCCCTCGCGGGTCTCGAGAGCGGGTTTCAAGCTCTCGGGGGTCATCGGCGTGTCTCCGCTTCCATCGCGGGCCCGGACCCGAACTTGGTAGAGCGGTCCGGAGCCGGGTCCTTCTCAAGGGGAATCGTGGCGCCCGAGGCGAGAGGATCCAGAGCCGCCGAGCCGCCTGCTGGCCCGGGCTCCGCGCCCGCCGCGGTTCCGGCCGCTTCGGGCAGGGGTTGGCCTTCGCGCAAGCGCGTACGGCGTTCGATCTTGTCGAGAACGGTCAGGAACACCTCGATGACGCTCGGATCGAAGGGACTCCCCCAGTTTTCCGCGATCACCTGACGCGCTTTCTCGTAGGGGAGCGCCCGGCGATAGGGCCGCTCGCTCGTCATGGCGACGTAGGCGTCCACGAGCGAGACGATCCGCGCACCCAGCGGGATTTCCTGGCCGCGGATCCCGTTCGGGTATCCTTCCCCGCCCCAGCGCTCGTGGTGATTCAAGACGATCGCGATCACTTCCTTGGGGAAGTTCATCTCCTCGAGGATCTGGGCCCCGCGAAGGGGGTGCTGCTTGATGAGCGCCCACTCCTCTTCCGAGAGATGCGCGGGATTCTTCAAGATGAGCCCGCTCACCGTGATCATCCCGATGTCGCGAAGCACCGCTCCGTACACGAGCGATTTCAGGTATTCCTTCGGATAATCGAGAAGGCGAGCCACCGCGCTCACGTACCGGACGACGCGCTCGGTGCTGCCCTTCGCGTATCCATCGCGGCTCTCGATCAGCGCCATCATCCCGCGCACGAGCCCGAGATTCCGCTCCTCCTGGGCCCGCTGAACCCTTGCGTTCGAGATCGCAACGGCTCCCTGGTGCGAGAGAATGGTCAAGAGGTCCCGCTCATCTTCCTCGAATTTCTTCCGGCTGCCGCGGCCCCCGAGGAAGAGCACCCCCTCCAGATCGCGACGGACCCAGAGCAGGATCGCCCACTCGAACCCCGACTCCCGCAAGGCCTCGATCTCCTCGGAGCCGCTCTGCTTGCCCTCCATTTCGTGAAGGGCCACGAACGAGCGATCGGGGGCGAACCTTCGAAACGCGGTCCACGGAACGGTGAAATCCTGAAAATGGTTTTGTGCGAACCCGCGCACGTGGCGGGGGACCAAGTGGCCGTTCTTGTCGGGATCGCTGAGAAAGAGCGCGAGCCGCTCCAAGCCGAACTGGCCCATGACGCTCAGGCCGAAGAGGTTCAGAACCTCGTCCAGGTCTTGCGCCAGGTTGAGCGCTTGGGTGATCTCGAACAGATTTCGGAATTCGACGATCTTCCGCTTGAGCTTCGATTGGAGCGAAGCCAGCTCCGGGCCGGTGGGGGCATCGAGCGGCGTGGCCTGAAAACGCCTCGCGGGATCCGGATCGACCGTGATCCCCGGAGGCTCGACGAGACGGTCGGGCGGCCTTGGAACGGGGGGACTTGGAGCGGTCTCAGCCGCGACGGCGATGGCGCCCGCCGTGGGCATCGTGTTCGCGACGTAGACGATCGCCCCAGACTGCTGAAGCGTCGCCTGGACCTCCGGCGCCAAACCGTTCAGCTCGATTCGGCGCTCGGTCTTCTCGTAGACGCGGCCCCAACGGCTCAAGACGGAGATGCCGAGGGTCGAGATGCTCTCGACTTGCGCCAAATCGAGTCGCACGCACGGCGCGCTTCGTCCCTGGCAATTCAGGAGGAGGCGGTCGATCGAGCGCGCCCCTTCCGCATCGATGACTCCCCGGAGCGCGAAATGGAAATCGTCCCGCGGTCCCAAGCGCTCGATCTGGAGGGCTCTCACGAGGCGGCGCCTCCCGAGTCGGCGTGCGCGTCGGGACCCCCGGCGTCCGTGGGCGGGTCGCCTTCCGCGCGCGTGCGCTTCAGGAGGGCGCTTGGGTTCAATACGAGCGTGATGCCGGAATCGGGAGTCATGATGCCTCCGAGGACTTCCTCGACGGGAAAGAGTCTCGGAGGAAGGGGCTTCAAACGCGCGTTCTCGCGCCACACGAGCCGGTCGAAGCTGACCACCGCCGACCCGCTCCCGGACCGAAGCACAGCCAGGGGATGCCCCTCGCCGCCGTTCTCCGTTCTCGAGCCGCGGCCCGCGGTGCCCGTCGACGGACTCGCCTCCGACCGCGCCCCGTCCGGATCGCGGCCGAAGAGCGCCGCAAGCGAGTAGATTCGCCTGGGGCTGCCGGCTGACGTCCAGGCTGGATCGGAATCGCTCGAATAGATTCGCTCCACCGCACTCCACGGGAGCGCGATCCGTTGCCCCCCCGCTTCCACGATCAAGAAGCTCCGGAGGGATCTCGCCATGGGGAACTGCAACCTCAGGCTCGTCCCCGCGCCGGGCGATTCGTTCAGCGAGGCAAAGCCCCCGAGGCTTTCCAGAGCGTTCTCGAGGAGCCGGACCGGCTCCAGATCGAGCGTGATAGGACCCTCGATTTGAAGCCGCGCCTCGAGCCCTTCCCGGGCAGCCGTGATCCGGATCTCGAGCGTCTCACCGGCTTCGGTCAAAGGCTGCATGGTCTCGAGGAGCCGCAGCACCAGCGGGAGTAGGATCGCCCCGATCTCAGGCTCGAAACCGACCCCGCCGGTCTGAATCGAGAGACCCATCCTCTGGCCGCGGCTTCCGCACTGGGCGGCGGTATACATGTCGTCGAGATAGCGGTCGAGTGGATCCAGGAATTCCCACAGGAGATGCTCGTCCAGATCGCGGGCCCTTCGCTCGAGCGAGTACTGAAGGCCCAACAGCATGTTCAGCTCATGGGAGATGGTGCGGAGCCCCGACGCCGTCTCTTGGAGGCGCTGGTTGATGGTCAGCGACCTCCCCTCCAGGGGGCTCGGGTGCTGGCTCGCCTTCTTTCCATGCGAGATCCGCTGGCGCTCCACAGCCTTTTGGACGATGTCCCACTCGGTCAGCGCCGAGTGCGCGGCGTCCAGCGTCTCGCCGACGACCTCGCTCATCGAGCCGATCCGTTCATTCTGATGAATGAGCGAGTTCTTGATCTCGAAGGTAAGGGCAAGGAGGTTTTCCTGGCTCCCCACGTCCGGCGTGGCATCGTCGATCATGCCGCGGGCCGAGTTGAGCTCTTGCGCGCGTGCCTGCTTCAGATTCGCGCGCAGACCGTCCAGGGCGTCGCTCACGAGGCCCGCGTGATCGACCAGGGCCGCGAACCCGTCGGAGCGCAGGCGCTCGACCAGGCGCTCCTCGGCCTCCAGCGCGACCCGGCACTGCGTGACCACGTCCTGACGCTCGGCGGGCCGTAGCTGGCCCAATTGCGCCAATGTCTCTCTCATCTCGAAGGCTAAGCTCGCGATCTCGCTGACCTCGAGCCATTCGGCGCTCCGCTCGACAAGCCGCACCGCAAGCTCGGCGATCGGGAGGAAGTCGCTCGAGTCGTAGTTGGTCTCATCGTCGAGGAAGCGGCGTACGGCCGCGACCTGCTCGTGAATGAGCGCACCGAAGGTCGCGCCCAGACGAGACATGATTTGAGTTTGGCTTAGGTACTCGGACGCGGCGGTTCTCATGCTGCCTCTCGATGGCCTGGGCGAGGGGTCAGCTCTCGAGGCGGGCTCCGGGCTTCAGCCCTTCGATCAGCAAGATCCCCTCCGCAGGCAATTTGTCGGCGGGTGGCGGATCGTTCTCCACGTGTTCCTGCACCGAATTCGGGCCGGCCATGGGGTCCCCACCGACCCGGTCGGAGGAGGGGGTGTTGAGCGCTCGCTGAAGCTCGCGGGCCCGATCGAGCAGCTTCCCGATTTGGGCTCGCGCGCTCCGTGCCGACGCCGGGAGGGGTGTGGCGGCGCCGGACATCTCCGCCAACGACGTCTTCGCGTGCTCGCTGGTGGCGTGGATCGCGGTGATCGTTTCGCCGACCTTGTACTCGATCTCGGACGCAAGGCGCGAGATCGTGTCGGTGGCCTCCCGCGCGAACTCGGCCAGCCGCCGTGTCTCCTCGGCGATGGCGGCGAACGCTTCGCTGCCGGAGCGGGTCGCCTCGAGCGCCGCGTTCAACGCGAGCAGGGTTGCGCGATTGGTCACGCGCTCCGCGACGGACGCCAGCTCATTCGCCCGCATGAGGCCCGCCGCGAGGTCCTCGATTCCGTCCGCGGCGGTGAGCACGACGGCATCCACCAGCTGAGCTGGGCTCCTGAGATCCGGGTTCTCGCCCCCCGGCGTGGTCGGCCTCCGGCCTTCGCCCCCCAGGGTGGCGCCAAGCGCCTCGAGATCCTGAACGAGGTTCCGGAGCCCGCGCGCGACTCCCTCCGCGATCGCGGGGCCGCGAGGGGATGACTCCCCGGTCGGTTTGGGCCAGGTCGGGGGCAGCCCCTCCCCGTCCGTGCCGATCAATTCTTCCTCCCCGAGCGGAAGCCGGCTCACGACCGGGGTGGATGCCGCGCTCTTGATGCCTTCGAGCAGGGACTGGAGCGGTCCGACGCGCAGCTCGGGCGCTTCGGTCAGCGGGTCCTTGCCGTCCCTCAGAATGGAGGCGGCGAGATTGGCCTGCTGGCGGAATCGTTCGAGCTCGGCAAGGGCGGTCGAGCTGGTCCGCGCCTCGAGGGCCATCTTGTTCAGACGCTCATAGAGCGTCCCCCATTCCTCCGTGAACTCCACCGGCGCCTTCGCCTCCTGGGAGCCACCGCGGTCGAGCATGAGGAGGAGTCGTCGCGCCTTGAGGGGGCTTTCGGCCTTCACCCCCCTGGATGTCCTCGAGGCGAGGTACGCGCCGCCGAACGTAATCGCCCCAACCCAGACCCAGGCGGCCAGCCCCGCAAGGATGATTCCGGCGGCCCCGGCCAGGACTGCCGTGGCGAACGTAACGAGGACCGCGGACGGTCCTGCACTGCCCCCGCGGTCGTCTTCCCTCCGCCCTAGCATCTCTAGTTCCCCCGTTCCGTGGAAGACCGGCCCGGGCCAGCGGCGCCGCTGGGCGGAATCATGGATTCGAAAATCTTCCAGTAGTTGAGGCAGTGGAAGTGATCCTGGTCCGTCTCCAGCTCCGATTCGAAAAGCTCGCCCAGCTCGGGATCCACAGCGGAAGCGGGCGCTTCGCGAAGGTCGCGGCCCAGGACCAGCTTGGGGATCTCAGGAATGAGCAGCGCGAATCGGTCCACGCCGCGGGTGAGCACGAGTGCGTAGCGGGGGCCCGGGAGGCCCTGGGTCTCGATGCCTAGGTATACGGCGAGGTCCACGACCGGGACCATTTCGCCGCGAAAGGCTGCGACCCCGGCGACAGACTCGGCAACGCACGGCAAATGCGCGAGCCGTTCGGCGTCGAGGACTCCGCCGGCTTCCTCGACACGGACGGCGAACGAGAAATCACCGAGCCGGAAGGTAAGCGCGCCCCTCGTGCCGAGGTTCATGTTCACGTCGACTTCTCCTCGATCCGTTGCGACGTTGATGCGGTGGCTATGGCGAAATCGGAATGAACCGCAAATACTGTGCCACCTGTTTCGTGTAAATCCTGCCCGCAGGCCTGGGTACGTTTGCACATTGGGTGACTTCTCCTCGTCTCTTCGGACCGCTTCTCCAACGAATGCAGAGTGCTTGGCGCCGTCCGAATTGCAAAAGGCTTGTAGGACCGCAAAACGCAAGATCGGGCCCATCTATATAAATGGGTGCTTACGCCCGTTTCCTCGGTTCCTTCAAGCCACACCGCGACACATCGGCAAGTGTGACCCCGATGTCGCGCGCGATCTCACTTGGCCCGATCTCCATGCTGCAGCAGGAGTTGCCACCCCATGCGTACACGGCCCATCCCATGCGGCACGCCGGATGCAGTGGTACTCGATTCGGAATGTGGATGGGATGCGGTCCGGGCAGGGGATGCCCTTCCAAGGAGTACGGCAATGTCGGCAGCGCGAAAGTATCTCGCAGGCAAGGCGGTGCAGAGGAAGCTGCAGCCGACACTCTATTTCACAATGAACTGCCTCCTCCTCACGAAAGCGGAGGGCACGCCGCAGAACGGCGACCCGCTTCCTCAGGAGGATGTGGATGCTTACTTGAGCGCGTTGCGCGACCAGTTCGAGGCGCAGGTGCCCCTACCGTCGGAGCGCACCCGGCTTCTCTCCCGGTACGACATCGGGGCCTGGCGCCGGTTGGCCAACTCGAATCACGGCGCCCTGAAATACCTCATCCTTCGCACGCCCGACGACCTCTTGCTCATCTCGATCGGCATCTTCGAGCACCACGGGCCCAACGTGCCGAGCCGACGCGACGGCATGCTCCCCGGTGAGGAAGCGGACGTGGGGCGGAGCCCCAACTGGTATCACTTCACGTATACGTACGGCGAGCTGCTCGAGAATCCGGCCGAGACGATCGCGTCAGTGCTGGAGAAGCTGACGCTCGGGCTGGAGCGCTACCACAAGCTTCTCTCGCACATGAAGGGCGAGTACTGGAGCGTCTCGAAGCGGTTCCGGAAGGCGCATGTGATTCGGCTCGAGCGCAAGGTCGACGAAGACGCGAAGGAACAATCGCTTCGGGATATGCAGGACCTGTTGCTTGATGCCTACTCGGAATGGAAGCGGACCGGCGAGCGGAAGCTCCTGGATCAGATGCGCGGACTCGCTCGCGAGATCCGTCAGCTGTCGCCCGATTTCCACTTTTCGTTGCCCGCAGGAGGCCCCTAGCGGGAGCACCGATCCCCCGCGTGCCCTTCGTCCCCCGACCGACTCACCCCCGGAGGGCACGCACCCCTTGAACAAACGCGGTCGAACACCACGCCCCGCTCCCCCGGCGGGGCGCCGCGCTTTTATCGGATTTCGTAGTTCGGAGCTTCCTTGGTGATGGTGAGATCATGCGGGTGGCTTTCGCGTAGGCCGGCAGCGGTGATGCGGATGAACCGCGTCTTCGTGCGGAGCTCCTCGGTGGAACGGACGCCACAGTACCCCATGCCTGCTTTGAGGCCGCCGACGAGCTGATAAATGACGTTCGCGAGCTGGCCCTTGTAGGGGACCCGTGCCTCGATTCCCTCGGCGACGAGCTTCTTCAGGTCCTTGACCCCCTCCTGAAAATACCGGTCGCCGCGCCCGCCCGACATGGCGCTCAGCGAGCCCATGCCGCGATAGACCTTGTAGGTGCGCCCTTCGTAGAGCATCGTCTCACCGGGACTTTCCTCGGTTCCCGCGAGCAGGTTTCCCAGCATCACCGAGTGCGCACCGGCGGCAAGCGCCTTCACGAGGTCGCCGGAATACTTGATTCCCCCATCCGCGATGAGCGGCACGCCCGCGTCCGCGGCGGCGGCGGCGCATTCCAGCACGGCCGTGATCTGCGGCACTCCGACCCCCGCAACGACGCGGGTCGTGCACGCCGAGCCGGGGCCCATCCCCACCTTCACCGCGTCCGCGCCCGCGGCGATGAGGTCGCGGGTGGCCTCGGCCGTGGCCACGTTCCCCACCATGAGCTGCAGGCTTGGATACTTGGCCTTGACCGCCCGCGCCGAATCCACGACCGCCTTGGAGTGGCCGTGCGCGCTGTCGATGCAGATGACGTCGACTCCGGTCCGCACGAGCTCATCGACCCGATCCAGGGCCTCGTGCCCCACACCGACCGCGGCCCCGACGCGAAGCCTTCCCAAATGGTCCTTGCAGGCTTTCGGATACCGGATGCGCTTCTGGATGTCCTTGACGGTGATGAGCCCCCGAAGCTGGTAGCTCTCGTCCACCACCGGGAGCTTCTCGATCCGGTTCTGGTGCAGAATCCGCTCGGCTTCCTCGAGCGTCGTCCCGACCGGTGCGGTGATGAGATTCTGGTGCGTCATCACGTCCTTCACCCTTAGATCGGTCCCGCGCACGAACCGAAGATCCCGGTTCGTGAGGATGCCCACGAGGCGCTTGCCCTCCGTGATCGGCACGCCGGAGATGCGGAACTTTTCCATCAGCTCGAGCGCCCGGCTGATCGGAACGTCCGGGGGAAGCGTGATGGGGTTCACGATCATTCCGCTCTCGGAACGCTTCACGCGGTCCACTTCCTCCACCTGCTCCGCGATCGGAAGATTCTTGTGGATGATCCCGATCCCGCCCTCCTGCGCGATCGCGATCGCGAGCGCGCTTTCGGTGACGGTATCCATCGCGGCGCTCACGACCGGAACGTTGAGCGTGATCCCGCGGGTCAAGAGCGTGGTCGTGTCGACGTCGCGTGGATGGACTTCGGAGTAGCCTGGGAGGAGGAGAACGTCGTCGAAGGTGAGCGCCAGATCGGTTCCCACGCGCGTTCCCGGCCCGGCCTCGACGGCCGGTTGGATCTTGGCTCCGGGAGCGGCGAACGTTTTCATGCCTATTCCGGGAGGCCCGTATTGATTCGCTCGCTGAGCGAGAAGAAGAAGCTCACGCCGAGGCGAACTTGCGCGTACGCCTTGTTGCCGTTGTATCCGCTCGGGAAACGCTCCGTGTCCTTGGCGAAGATGTAGTGATAGTTCGCGTCACCGGTCATGGCGATGTGCTTCGACATGCGACGCTCCATCCCGATCATCCCATGGACTCCCGGACGGGCCCTTCTCAACCGCTCGAAAGTCACGGGATCCTTCGCGGCACCCAGATCCTGGGTGAGAATCGACCATACATATACGCCGCCACCCGCCCCGACGTAGGGGCGCCATACCTTGCCGTCACGCAGGAAATACCGCGCGCCCAAGGTGATGGGGGTCGACGTCGCGACGTAGAATTCCGGGTTGCCGGTCTCAAGACGGTTCCACCCGTATCCCGCCGTCACGTCGAGCGTGGCATGGTCGGTCCACGCGTAGCTGAACACGAGATCTCCTGAAAGCCGCGGCTTGGCGTCTTGCTTGGTCCACGCGTCTTTGGTGAACAGCAGCGATCCTCCGCGCGCGCCGATGGCCCCCGAACCGACGAGATCGTTTGCCAGCGAGGGTGTAGCGAAGCCCGCGAGGAGGATTACGAACAACCCCCCTACGAAATTTCGAGACATGAGGTTTGGAGATCTCCCTGAAGGCGCCGGTGCGCCGGTGGAGCCGGCCTGCGAAATGGTAATTCTTGAGTATACGAATCGGCATCCGGCCATGTCAACCGGCCCGCCTTGACACTGCGGGGTCGCGTGACTACGATCCTATTCTCGCTGGCGGTGTAGCTCAGCTGGTAGAGCAGGGGAATCATAATCCCTTGGTCCGGGGTTCGAATCCCTGCGCCGCCACCATCTTGCGCTTGGGCGCGGGGCTTTGCCCCGCGCTTTTTGCGCCCTCCGGTATACTCCTTGGGTGGCTCCCTTTCCGACACGACGGCCCCGGGGCATGAAGGCGGCCCGCCCCAACCCACGCGATCAGCGCCTGGAGCTCAACGCCGAGCGCCTCATCGTCGCGCATGGGCTCATTCCGCGGGAATCAACCCTGCTGGTGGGCGTTTCGGGGGGGCCCGACTCGATCGCGCTCCTCGATTTCCTTGCCGGATACCGCGAGCGCTCGGGAATTCCGGCGGGAAAGCTCGTCGCGGGGCATGTGAACCACGGGCTCCGAGGGACCGAGTCGGAGGAGGATGCCTCATTTGTGCAGCGGGCCGCGGAGCAGCTCGGCGTCCGGTGCCTTTCGACACGGGTCCTGCCAGGGCTCAGGCAGCGCGAACGCCGCGAATCCAAGGAGGCTGCGGCCCGGGTGGTACGCTACGAGGCGCTCCGTAAGATGGCGGAGGAGGTCGGAGCGGACCGGGTGGCCGTCGCCCACACCGCGGATGATCAGGCCGAGACCGTGCTCCTTCGGTTGATCCGCGGCGCCGGGCTCACAGGGCTCTCCGGGATGCTGCCGGTAAGGAAATTGCATGGCCTTTATCTGGTGCGCCCGCTCCTCACAACCACACGGGAGCAGGTCCTCGACTACCTGAAGCGCCGCGCTCTCGCGCACAGGCTGGATTCATCCAATCTGGTGCCGGACGCCCGGCGGAATTTCTTGAGGCTCGAGATCCTGCCGCGCATCCGGGAGGCCATGAACCCATCCATCTCTCAATCCCTGGTCCGAGAGGCGGCGCTTTTTCGCGAAGCGGACGCCTATTTGACCGTGGAGGCTCGTCGGATCCTGCCGAGCCTCGTCCGAGCAAGCGATTCCGGGAAAATCGAGCTTGATGCGGCCGGGATGCTCCACTACCCTGAGCTTCTGCGGAAGTACCTCTTCCGCTGCGTCTTGCAGGAGTTGAACGGGGACATCCTCGAATTCTCGACGGCTCACATCGACGCCCTCCACTCGCTCCTCACGTCACACGCCGGCCGGTCCGCGGACATCCCGTTGGGGATCCAGGCTCGCCGCGGGCGGGAAACACTCGTGCTGAGGAAGCGCGAAGCGGAACCGGAGCGCGCCGAATCGCCATCCAAGACTTGAGTAACCGGGCGTTCGGGCCGATATCCCGGTCGACGCCCTCGAACCCAGACAGGACCTAGCCAGCCTATGATTCGAATCGACAACGAGAAGGCGCTCACCATGCTCCGCAAGTCCGCCGGTCCGCCGCCCCGGAAGGGTCGCCCGCCGAGGATGCCGCAGCGGAAGTCCGCGCCCTTCGGACCGGCACGGCCGATCCGCACCGCGCTACTTTGGCTCATCCTCGTGCTCGGCGTGATTCTCTTCGTGCAGATCTACGGTGAGATCAAGGCCAAAACGCACGAGATTCCCTACTCCGAGTTCCTCGCGCAGGTGGACTCCGGCAACCTCAAGGCCGTCACCATCGTCGACCGCGAGGTCGTGGGCGAGCTCAAGCAGAGCGCCCTCACGCACGAGGAGGGGCGGCCGGCCTCCTACGTCTTCTTCAAAGTTTATCTTCCCGCCGAGGACAAGGATCTCGGAAGAGCGGTCCTCGCCAAGAGCCCCGACGCGACGGTCAACTCGAAGCCCCCCGGGATGAATTGGTGGAGCCTGGCACTCTCCTACCTGCCGTTCGTGGCGCTCCTCGTTCTCTGGATGTTCATGATCCGGCAGATTCAGTCGGGCGGCGCGAACGCGATGAAGTTCGGGAAGAGCCGGCCCAAGGTGCTCATGGAAAACAGCCCCAAGGTCACCTTCAAGGACGTGGCCGGCGCGGACGAGGCGAAGCAGGAGCTGGAGGAAATCATCGAGTTTCTTCGCGACCCGAAGAAGTTCCAGCGGCTCGGCGGACGGATTCCCAAGGGCGCGCTCTTGCTCGGCCCACCGGGAACGGGAAAGACGCTCCTCGCCAAGGCGGTCGCGGGCGAGGCAAACGTGCCGTTCTTCTCACTCTCCGGCTCCGACTTCGTGGAGATGTTCGTCGGGGTCGGCGCCTCGCGGGTCCGTGACCTTTTCGACCAGGGCAAACGTAACGCGCCTTGCATCATCTTCATCGACGAGATCGACGCTGTCGGACGCCACCGCGGCGCGGGCTTGGGCGGCGGGCACGACGAGCGCGAGCAGACACTGAATCAGCTCCTCGTCGAGATGGACGGTTTCGAATCGAACGACGGCGTGATCCTGATCGCGGCCACGAACCGTCCGGACGTGCTCGATCCGGCGCTCCTGCGCCCGGGCCGATTCGACCGCCAGATCGTGGTCGACGTTCCGGACGTGCGCGGGCGTGAGGGAATCCTGCGCGTGCACACGCGCAACATTCCCGTCGGCGAGGACGTCAATCTGAACACCATCGCGCGCGGCACCCCGGGCATGGTGGGCGCGGACCTGGCCAATCTCGTGAACGAAGCCGCGCTCCTCGCGGCGCGGCGCAACCACAAGCGGGTCTCCGCGCCGGATTTCGAGGACGCGAAAGACAAGGTGATGATGGGGACCGAGCGGCGCAGCCTCGTCATCTCGGATGCCGAGAAGAAAAGCACGTCCTACCACGAGGCGGGACACGCGCTCATGGCGTGGTTGCAACCCGGGAGCGACAAGGTTCACAAGGTGACGATCATCCCACGGGGTCGCGCGCTCGGATTGACCGCGTACCTGCCCCAGGACGAACGCCACTCCTTCTCGCGCGAATACTGGCTCATGGTTCTCACCCACCTGATGGGAGGGCGCGCCGCCGAGCAGGTCGTGCTGAATCAGCTCACCACGGGGG
>Ga0209470_1000944_pt1 | contig 22409 bp, 19 predicted proteins | sample GraSoiAngelo_125_FD_185882 | JGI IMG/M metagenome (GOLD analysis project Ga0209470, IMG submission 185882) | Grasslands soil microbial communities from the Angelo Coastal Reserve, California, USA - 14_0927_05_40cm (SPAdes) (version 2) | ecosystem: Environmental > Terrestrial > Soil > Grasslands ... | reverse complement strand
GCGCCTCGACCGTCGCCGGGTAGACGCTGCCCCCGCGGTTGCTTCCCGAGGCGACCCACGCGAGCACCATGCTCGGCGCCACGCCTCCCGCCGGTGATGTTGCCGCCTGGTTTGGCATAGCTGGCAATGAATCCTTGTTCGACCGGGTCGCCGACGTTCGTGAAGACGACGGGGATCGTCCTTGTGGCGTTCTTCACGGCCTGCACGTACTCCGACCCCCAACAACGAAGACATCGACGGGGAGGTTTACTAGCGAGTCGACGGCGGCGGGGATGAGCTCGAAGTGGCCTTCAACGTCCCGCTGCTCGATAACAAAGCTCTGCCCCTCCCGATGCCCAAGGACTGCCAAGCCTTCCTTGAGGTTATCGACGGCCTGGCGACTGGAAGCGAGCAGTCCGATCCTATGCACCTTTTCCGTCAACTGCGCTCGGGCGGAGAGCGGCCCGGCGAGCAACGCGATGGAGCCAGCCACGAACGCGCGTCGCGAGATCATGTGGTGTCCCCTCGCGGCGCGCCAGCCCTTGCGCGCCGCGGTACTGCCAGCCTCGCCGCGCCCCAGCCGGCGGACTGACGATCACAATAGATCGTGGGCAATTCTTGCCTGATCTTGCCCCGCCATTCTACGGTCTCAAATTCCCCGTTTCAGGGGTAGGCGCGCGTTCGCCCGCGTGGTTCTGTAGGTCGTGCGGGCCCTCCGTGGGGGCCGCGGAAGTTGATCGCGCGCGGGGAATACGCGCGTTGACTCAGTATCAACGGGAGGGCCGGCCTTACCCGCTGTGCAGGAGTGCTTCAATGCTGAATGGCCGTCAGCGCGCCGACCAACGCCGAGAGCGGATAGCGGAGGAGACATATGAGCTTCGAGGATCCAGTCGTCGAGACGGAGACCGACACCGCGATGTGCCCAGCGTGTCTCGTGCCGCATCCGATTCTTAGCGAGGATGAATTCTGGATCGTCGTGGACTGTCCTAGCAAACCGCGAAAGGTGACCAGCCGCGGGTGACGGTTCGCCATCACTCGATCACGGTTGATGACCAGCTCGAACTTCGTGGGCTGTTCGCCGAGACGGATGAGCCACCGGCGAGAAAGCCGACGCGGGGAACCTTCCCCGCCTGCTGCGCCTCGGCGGCGAGCGGCGCGGCGAGCGGCGCGGCGAGCAACCCGGCGAAGCCGGTGACGAAGACGCGGCGCTTCATCTGTGTTCGGCTCTTACTTCAACACATGGTCTTCATCGGGTCATCTCAGCGTGGGAGACGCGCGCCGGGTGCCTCCGAAGACGGAAGGCCAACCCCAGCAGCAGGAGACCGAAGACCAGCGCATAGGCCCCGACCAGCCACACGAGCGTGAGCAACCCGATGACTGGAATGGTCACAAGCAGGATACCGAAGAGGACCGAGAACGCGCCGTTGAGCCCAAGCAGCCACTCGCCCTGGATCGTCCGACGTAGGCGCACAGCCGCAGCGATTTCAAGAGCCCCGGTTATGATTGACCAGCCCGCGATCAGGTAGAGCAGCACGACGGCGGTGAGAGCGGGCCATACAAAGGCCAGTACCCCGGCCGCGATCCCTGCGATGCCTTCGAGCAGGAGAGCCCGCCAGCGCTCATGGTGCTCGGCGGCCCTGATCGCGGCGACGATCGCGAACATGCCGTCAAGCACGGCGTAGATCGCGAACAGCAGAATCAGGGCGCCAAGCGTGATCCCTGGGAACAGAAAGGCCGCGAGCCCGAACAGGATACCGAAGACTCCGCGCAGAGCGAGCGCCCACCAGTTCCGAATCAGCACTTGTGCCATCGGTCCTCCTCTCAGCCGAACCTGATCATCCAGTCGGCTTGTGTCATTCGTAGGGTCGAGGACTGGCGCGGTACTCGCCTGAGCCCGTTTCCAGCCCCCGCCTCATCGAACGGCGCAGACGGATTTCCCGTACGCCGCTCTCCTGTCTGCTTCGCGTCATGGGTTATGTGACCTATGGACTGGGAGCGCTTTCGGGCGCGACCCAATAGCGAACTCGATAGTCTCCGAAGAGACCGAGCCGTTCATGGAGCCACGCCGTACTCCACCTCTTCCAGCCAAAACCGTTACGGCCCCTCGCCCTCATCAAATGTCGCCGCACTCTCTGCTCCACCCACTGCCTCACAAAGGCAAAGCACCGACGCGCGTTCCCGATCCGGAAGTAATTCGCCCACCCCCGAAGGATCGGGTTGATCTCGGCGATCATCCGATCGACCGGTTGTGATTGATACCGTCGGAACACTTCCCTGAGCTTGCCCAGCAACGCTGTCCGCTGGGTAAGCTTCGGCGTCACTTGCGCCCTCCAGACGCCTCGCAATGAGCGAACGCGTCGGAAGTCGAAGCCCAGGAATCCAAACGTCTCCCCTTGTCGCAGGTCTGCGAGCCGGCTCTTCTCCTCATTGAGCCGCAGATCGAGCTTCGCGAGCTCCTCGCGGAGTCGCCGGTGCACGGCCCTCAGCAGCCAGTCATGCCGACGGTGCCAATCCACGAGAATCACCAGGTCATCGGCGTAACGCGCGTACTCCACCCGCGTGTACGCTCCTTCCCGGGTCACCCTGATGGCCCGCTCCAGCATCGCATCTACCTCGGTGAGATAGATGTTCGCCAACAGCGGCGAGAGCACCCCGCCTTGGGGCACGCCCCGTTTCCCGGAGGCTTTGAGCATCAGCTTGAGTAGGTGCAGGATCTCGCTATCCTGAACCCGACGGGCTACTTTCCCGAGCAGCAGATCGTGCCGCACGGTATCAAAGTAGGCCGCCAGATCCACGTCGATCACCCGCGTCTTACCCTCGACAATGTCCTTGTCCACCCGAGCCACCGCCTCATGGGCCGTCCGCCGCGGTCGATACCCGTACGACCCGTTGCAGAAGTCAGCTTCGAAAATGGGCTCCAAGATAAGTTTGAGCGCCCCTTGAACCACCCGGTCTCGTAGCGCCGGAATTCCTAACACGCGGACTTTGCCTCCGCGCTTCGGGATCTCGACGCGCCGATTCCGCAGCGGCCGATAGGTGCGGGCGACCAGTTCGTCCTGTAGCTGCGCGAGAAACACTTCGACGCCGGCCGCCTCGATCGCCGCGAACGTGACCCCGTCAATGCCCGGTGCCCCGTTGTTGCGCTTTACGAGCGCGTACGCCGTCTTCAACGTCTCTCGTTTCACCACATGAACGTACAGGCCCCAGAACCGCTTCGTCTTGTCAGCCTTCGCCGTGACGTAGATCCTCCGCCTCAGGTCCTGCAGACTGACCGGCGTCGTTGTCATGCCGCCCCTGCCTCCCGTGTCGTCGCAGGAAGTGCAGAACAGCAGGGTCCCTTCGCTCCACGGGCATTACCCCGTTTCATCGCTACTCCGGACCCGTCCGCCACCCGCTCGCCGTCGGCCGATTTCCCGGGACCACCGGTTATACGACTGACCTGACTCCGCTGATTTCGCAGCGGGACGAGGAGGGCTTCTCCAGTTGCTCGATGCGTCTTGGTCACCGTGCTGTCGCTCCAAGCCCCGCCGGAGCGCACCGCCGCGTCAGCCAGACTGCGACGGCCCGTGTTGCCTTCGCGGGGTAATCGACCGCTCGGCCTCCGGGGTTTGGATCTTTCGGGGCCAACTCACGTTCACTTGCGTTACGGCCCGGTGACTCGCTCACCATCCGTCCGATGGCTTTGTCGATAGGCTTCAGAGTCTTGGTCTCCCTCCACCCTGCTATCCAAGCTACGGGGCGTCTGGCTCTTGCCCCGACGGGACTAGCACCCGCTAGACGCACCTGCCTTCTCTGGACACGCGATCACCTGATCAGCCCGCGCCAGTACCGACGGCGGGATCGTCAGGCCGAGGGCCTTGGCTCAACGCCGGGCGTATGACATTCTCTCGCCCGGCGTCGGCATCGACGCACCTACCTTCCAAGCCCTTTGATCCCCTTGAACCTTCCGGTCCCGCCGGTCGTCACATAGGTCCCCATGAAACTCGTCTTTCTGCTCCGTTCAGGATTCATCACTGTCTGTATCGCGTGTTGCCCTCCCCTTATGAGGTCCGCGACGGTTGAGCATGCTCGTTGCGACGGTGAGAAAGACGAATCGGTGGCGGTCGGCTATACGCTTGCATCGACATCGCTCTCCCGCGCCTTGATTTCGTTAAGGGACGGGCAGTCTATCGTGACGGTTAAGCGAGCACAATAGCGGAGCGGATGATGGCGATAGGGGCGCGATGATAGCGTGACCGCCAGTGGTCCGTCTGGACAATCACTCTGACACGGGGAATGGAGCGAGTGGCTTCCGCCCGCGAACCCCCGTTAATCCGTCTTGACGGGACGGAGTCCCAATCCGCAATCTCGTTCTGTACCTGGTATCGAATGCTGGCTGTACAGCGGAACATTGAACGGCCAGTACGTGACGCTGACAACCTTGTTGCAGGCAGGGCAAACGGCGTTGCGGATCTTCGTCATCCCGTGATCTTGCTCGATCTAAGAGCGACGCCCCGTGCCGACACTGACTCTCGGTGCCTCGTATTTCCCTCCCGTTTCAAGTGCCGTGCAGCCCACGCTGGCCCATGAGGCCTTCCACCGTCCCGGCTGGATCCGAAGGCGCGGTGCGACGGCGCTCACACCACGCCCCCGGGTTGCAGGCGCCGGACGGCTACTTCACATCCCCCGCCGAGGTAATCGTGTCCCGCTTGATGTCGCAGCCCTGGCCCACGGCGACGATCTGCTTCTCTTCCCTGGTCTGGTCGTAGACGACCAGGCAGTTCCCCACGCGCCACCACTGGGTCGACGGCTTCGTGGCACATCCGGCGAACACGAACGCGATGAGCAGCGTGAAGAACAACAGCACCCGACGAGGCTTCATACGACCTCCAAATCTCAACGCCAGGCCCCTGTGGCCTCAATGTGAAGTCTCACGAGACTACCCGCGCGTAGACGAGTGACGCGCGGGTCACCGTAGAAATTGGAATGGCGGCGATGCCAGTGTCAGGGCTGAGGCGCTTCAACGTTGGCAGTGCCCCCAGGGCTCGACGCGGGGAGCGCGCGGCATCGAGCAGCAGCACACGCGGTCGATAGGGGCGAAGCACCCGACGGGCTCCCGCGAGCGAGGCGCCCCGGCTGGCGATGCGCTGCCTGGCGAGGACGGTCTGGCATCGCAGACGCTTCGCTGCGTCCGCAACGACGACGATTGACAGGTTGGCTTCGCTGGTCTTCGGGGCGTCGGATCGTGTCACGGCATAGCTTCATGCCACGACACGACGGTCGCCGACAATCGGACCTAGGTCTATCCGACCTTTGTCTGAGTCGAGGCGGCGCGGCCGACGGCGACGGCCAGCTCGAGCCTCGTGGAGAGTCCGAGCTTCCTGAGAAGATGCTGGTCAGGTGAACACACTCGGTTGGCTCGTATAGCCCGACGCCGGATTTCCCAGGAGCGCGTGGAGGCGATCCGTCAAGTGTTTGGTCCTGCCCACTCCGGCTTTGGTGCCCGTTCGCGCTGACTCGCGGACAGAACGCGGGACAGCGCCCTTTTAGGACGCCACTCCCGCGACGGCGAACCGCTTGACGATGAAGTGTTCCAGTGAACATCCTCTATGGACCCAACGAGGGGCCACATGGTCAGCCGCCGAAGCTGACGGCCGTCGAGCGTCAGGCGTCGGCCCGCCGTGACGCCGCGGACATGGAGCGTGCGCTCGACATTATTTGCGAGGCGCTGACCGACTGGCAGGGCATGCTGCGGCAAGAGACGGGACCGGCCCGGCGCGCAATGCAGGCGCTGCTCAAGGGTCGTCTCGCGTTCGTCGAAGGCGCGCGACTCCCTGCGCGCGCGGAGACCCCGCCGGCCCTCGTTTGAAGGTGATCCGGACCTACTTGCCCTTGACGAAGCCGTGCTTGACCAGTCGCAAGTCCTGGTCCCCCACGAGACCGATCCCCGGCGCGTGATACTTGTATTCGGTTCCAGAGCTGATCGCCGAGCTTTCCTTCACTTTCAGGCATCTGGCGAACGTTCCCGCCGGTGTCTTGCACGTCTCGTTCAGGCCGACGATCTCCGCCCGGTCCATGGCCACGCCGGGCGCGACCTCCTGGTAGTACTTCATCTTCAGTTTCGGAGCTCCCGGCATCATCAGGCCCGCCTTGGCGCCGTTCTGGCCGGCGAGCCACGAGCCGTCGTGCTTGACGACCTTCCCTTTCTCGTAGAAGTCGACGTCCTCGCCGAAATAGAAGACGTCCTTCGTTTGCTCACAGATCGCGAAGTAGTTCCGCGCCACCTCAAACAATTCTCCCTTCTTCCACTCTCTCTCCTCGACCACGCGCGTGACCACGCCATCGATCGTCCTGGTCTCGTCGAGGACGGTGATCTCGACCTTCGTACCGCCTCCTTCCAGCACCAGCTGGAAGCCTGGCTCCAGCACGAAGTAGTCGTTGCGGCCCGTCGTCTGCAATTTGCAGCTCGAGATCGCGAACTCCTGTTGCCACGAGGAGTTCGTGGCCCAGCCCACCCCACATGCCGGGGACAGTGCGAAGATCACGGCAGCGAGAACGACACTTCGCGGAATTCGCTTGGTCATGGCTTGCCTCCGCTCGCGCGTCACCTGATGTTCACCACCAGAACTTGGCAATGACGGACATCGCTTGGTCAGCGCGACGAATGACGGGGGCTTCCTCGTCGCCCTGGTTCCTCAAGAAGGCTTGGCCGGGGTAGAACCAGCCCATCCTCACGTCCAGTCCGAGCCGCCGCAGACCGAAGAGCCGGCGGAATCCGATCACGAGGTCCAAGCCGCTCCCGACGTCCTTGCTGCGCGGCCTCAGGGGGTCGACCTGGTTCATCTCGGCCGTGAGGGCGGAATTGGAAAGGCTCTGGGCGAACTCGTCCAGCCGGTAACGGTGCCAGACCACGTCGACGAAGACGTTGGAGAACGGCCGAAAGCCCACCCCGGCCGTGAAGATCTCGATATTGCTCAGCTCCGGGTCCAGGGCCTCGCCATAGATCTTGAACTTGGACAACCCGCCGAACCGCGTTTCGTTCGTATGCAGGCCGGATTGACGGAACTGGTTGTTGTGCCGGTCGTTCGGGCTCTCGTCGCCGCTCCCGACCGCATAGCTGACAGTGATGCTCGGCGAGAACGGGATCCAGGGGAACCGATACGTGGCGCCCACATCGTATCCGTGAGCCGCGAACCTTTTGGTCGGCGTTCCGCCCCTGACGGGCCCCCCGACCGAAGGCCCATCCTTGCCGATCAGCTGCGCGATCTCGATCCAATAATTGAAGCTGTCGGACGGCCTGCCCAGGGCGCGCACGCCGATGAGCTGAGCTCGCGTCTTCCGTTCGAGGAGCCTGCGCTGCTTCTCGGTGAGCAGATCGTCACGGACGATCGTGTAAGCAGCGAATCTGTGGTCCTCGATTCCGCGGTAGTCCGCGTACAGGATGTAGGTGTCGATTCGGTCCCTCGGCTGACGCTGATTGGGCGCCAGATCCAGGTCCAGGTAGACCTCGCGTCCGGCGGTCGCCTCGATGCGAAATGGGCCGGCCTTGACGGCGACACTGGCGATGTCGAGCGAGGTGTCATACAGCCAGTGCCGCTCGTCCTCGTAGTTCTTTCGGCCCACCGAGATCTCGAAGGGGGAAATGATCTGATGGACCTTCACGAATGCCTGGTCGACGAGGAGCGACAGGCGCCGTTTCGGCGCGCGCTCTAATTCTCCGTTCGGCAGGATGACCTTGCTCTCCTCCTGGACGGGGATCTCCCACTCGAGTATCCCTTCGAGCACTGTCTCGAGCCAGTCGTAGGGGCGATACACGATGATGCCGTTCAGCTGAGGCTTCAGGAGGAGGGAGTTGTCGCGGACGAGGTCGTGAAGATCCCGGTTGCGTCGGTACACGATGTCCGACTCGCTGCCGTAGGCATATTGATACGTCAACCGTGTCGTGGCGGGTGGTGGTGGAGCTCCCGCCTCAGGCTGCTTCGGCGGCAACTGAAATTGCACCTTGAGACGGGTGCTCTCGTCGTCCAGGTCGCTCCAGCGCCCGTCGTCCGTCGTGCTCGGTAGCAGCGCGAAACGAAGCGCATCATCGCCGTGGTCACTGCCACGTCGAGGCAGGAGTCGCCACTGGATCGACGGACTGCCGCCGGCCGGTGCCGCCGCCTCGGACTCGGTTGGACGAGTCGTGGCCAACGTCTCGGTAGGCGGTGGTGACTGTTCCGCCCCGGCCGCCTGAAGCCCGACCGTCAAGGCGACGGCCAGCACGGTCGATGGAAACGCGCGGTTCACGCGTCGGCTAAGCTGCCTCGAGCTGGCGTTCGGCCCGCCCCGAAGGCCACATAGAGGGCCGGCAGGACGAACAACGTGACCAGGGTGGAGGCGATCAGGCCGCCGATGATCACGATGGCCGTGGGCTGCAGGATCTCGAGCCCCGGAATCTGCCCGAAGACGACGATCGGCAGAAGGGCAGCGAGGATGGCCACCGAGCTCGCAAGGATGGGCGACAGCCGTTCGCCGGTTCCGCGAAGGACGACGTCGCGAGGAGACGGCATCCTTTCGTCTCCCTCGAGATGGCGGTAGTGATGGATCAGCGAGAGGCCGTTCCGCGCGGCGATGCCCAGCACCGCCAGGAACCCGACGATCGAGCCCAGGGAGATCACGCCGCCGCTGACGAACGCCGCGAGCAGCCCGCCGACGACGGACGCCGGAAGAGCCAGGAACGCGAGCACCGCCAGACGCCAGCTCCGGAATGACGCCTGCAGCAACAGGAAGATTCCGATGACGGAGGCGACGGCGATGCCGAGCATGCGGCGCTCGACGCCCTGGCGCTCGCGGTACTCTCCGAGGATCTTCGGGCTGTGCTCGAGCGGGAACTGGATCCGATCGAGGCTGTCGTCGATCGCCTCGACCACCGAGCCGAGATCACGGCCCGACACGTTCGCGACGACATCGACGTACGGCGCGAGGGCCTCGTGCTTGATGACCGTCGGCGTCGACACGATGCTCACGTCCGCGACGTCGGCCAGACGCACCTGGTTGTAATCGAACTTCCCGACCCACAGCTCCCGCAGATTGGTCAGACTCTGGCGTGTCTCGGGGGCTCCCCACACGACCACGTCGAGGATCTTCTGCTCGGCGGAGAGCAAGCCGACGGTCAATCCGGAGAACACCGTCGCGGAGACGCGCCGGACGTCGCCCGGCTTCACGCTCGCCTTGCCCGCGCGCTCGAGATTGACCGTGACCGAGACCTGTGGCTCCTCCACCTGGCCTTCGGCGCGCAGGTCGACGATGCCGCGGATGCCGGACAGCGCCGCCCTGACTTCCTCCGCCTTCGTACGTAGGATGTCGGGCTTGGGACCGTAGATGCGCACGACGAGCGGCGTGGTCGCGCCGGTCAGCGCCTCCCCGACGGTGTCGCGCAGGTAGGCCTGCACGTTGCTATCGAGACCGGGGTAGCCGTCGATCGTCTCGCGAATGGCGGCGACGGTCTTGTGGTAGGGGGCGTTGGGATCGATGCTGATCCAGATCTGGCTCGAATTGATCCCCACGACCTGGTCGCCGGTCACTGCGCGCCCGACATGAGCGCCGACGCTCCGCACCCCCGGGAGCGTCTGCAGTTCGCGGCTGACTCGAGACGTGATCCGGTACGTCTCCGCGTAGGACGTACCGGGGGCGGTGCTCACGTTCACGAGCAGGTCCCTCTCCTTGAAGGCGGGGAGCAGCGACTGCCCGAGAAAGGGTGCGACCGCAACGCCGACCACGAGCACGACGCCCGCGACAGCATAGATCACGCGAGGCGCCCGAATGACAACTCCCAGAGCCGTCTCGTATCGGTCGCGAAGCCACGCGGCAACGGGCGGCTCGCCGACGCGGCGGGACCGTGCGCCGAGGAGGATCAGGCTCAGGGCAGGCGTGACGCTCAGTGCCACGGCCATCGAGGCGACAACCGCCAGCACGTAGGACCGGGCCAGGGGTGTGAAGAACGCTCCGGAGATCCCCCCCATGAAGAAGATGGGCATGACGGCGAGGACGACGATCAGCGTGGCGTAGATCGCGATGCTTCGCGTCTCCAGCGTCGTGTCGTGGATGAGCGTCAGGAGCGAGGCGCGGTCGCCTTCCTTGCGCTCGCGCAGCCGCCGCGCGAGCTTCTCCACGTCGACAACGGCGTCGTCGACGACGACGCCGAGGGCGACGAGAAGGCCGGCGAGCATCATGGTATTGAGCGTCGCCCCCGTCAGGCCGAGCACGATCACCGCCGTCAGGAGCGAGAGCGGGATGGACACGACACTGATGAGCGCGCTGCGCCAGTCGAACAGGAATGCGCCGATGACGAGAACGACGAGAACCGCCCCGAACAGGATCGCCCGGGCGAGATTGGCGAACGAGTCTTCGATGTACGACGCCAGCCGGAAGACGCCGGGGTCGATGTCCACGCCGGGAAGACCACGACGCAACTCCGCGAGTGCGGCCTCCACTCCGCGCGTGACCTCAAGTGTGTTCGCGGACGGAAACTTGTCGACGACGAGCAGGAGGCCGTTGCCGTTGTTGACGAACGCGTCGCCGATCAGGGGCGGGTGGGCGAACGTCACCTCGGCGATCTCACCCAGCGACATCGTCTTGCCCGTCATCAGCAGGTGCTGCGCGCCAACGGCGACCTTGGCCATGTCCTCCGGCGTCGTGATCGGCATGCCGTGATAGACGCCGAGCCGCTGATTGCGATTGTCGATCCACCCTCCGGTGACGGGCGCCGATCCCTTCAGGAAGGTCAGCGGCGTCACCCAGAAGGCGTCTCCGGCGGCGGAGATGATGTCGTCCTGCATCAAGCGGGAGTCGCGCAGCCGGTCGGGATCGATGTGGACGTGCAGCTGCCGCAGTCGCTGGCCCCAGATCGCCACGTTGGCCACACCGGGCACGCCCAGCAGCTTGGGCTTGATGGTCCAGCGAGCGAGCAGAGAGAGCTCCGTGGGCTCGACCTTCTTGGCCGCGATCGCGATCATCATGAAGCGGCTGGTCGTCGACCGGGGCTGGAGCATCGTCGGCGGCGTCGAAACGTTCGGCAGGGTGTACGCGAGCGTGAGGCGCTCCTGGATCATCTGCCTCGCCCGCATGACGTCGGTGCCCCCCTGGAACGTGAGGGTGATCGACGAGAGACCGGTCACCGACTTCGACCGGATCGACTGCAGCCAGGGGATGCCACTCAACAGCTCCTCGAGGTTGAGCGTGATCAGGCTTTCCACCTCCTTGGCGGACAGCCCGATCGCTTCGGTCTGGACCTCCACGACCGGCGCCGCGAACTCGGGGAACACGTCGACGGGCATGTTCCGAAGTCCGACGGCTCCGAACGCGACCAGTGCAGCCGCGACACCCACGACCAGGAAGCGGAACTGCAGGCTCGAGCCAATGATCCAGCGGAACATGGCTAGATCCTCCACATACCTTTATTTACCAAAGACTTCTGCTATTTACCAAAGACTTCTGCGCCGTACAGCAGGGCCGCGCCGACAGTGACCACCGCGGTCTTGACCGGCGGGCCCTCGGACAGCACCGCCAGATCACCGATCACCCGCTCGATGACGATCTTTTGCCGTTCGAACGTCCGCGGGGCCGTGTTCACGTAGACCCAGGTGGCGCCCTGAGCGTCGTAGTAGACGGCGCCGTAGGGCACGACCGTCCGCACCTCCTCGTCCCCGGCCAGCTGCAACTCGACACGCATGCGCGTGTTCGGCGTCAGGCCGTGGTCCTTGCCGGGCACCGTGTAATACACCTTCAGCATGGAGCGCTTCGTGTCCTCGACCGGCGGCAGGCCGGATGGTCGTGCCAACAGCTCAGAGCCGGACGCCTCGCGCGTGGCCAGCGGTAGCAGGCGCGCGGGCCTGTCCTTTGCCACCCGGTCCCATTCGACCTGGGTCAGCGTCACGAGCATCCAGGCATCGCCGGCGGGAGGCGCTGTCGTCACTGCCGCAACCCGGTGGATCGTCGGTGACGCTGCGGGCGAGGCGAAGCCTCCAACCTTTGCGCTTCCAAAGATGCTGCCTCCAGATCCGGGGCTGGCCGTCGCCGGCTGCTTCTCCGGTTGAGCGACGACCAGGCCACCGACCATCTGCCTGCGGACGATCGGCTGCTTGCTCACCGTGCCCGTCTCGATGCCCAGCCGTTTCGCCGCAGTCTCGCTCAGAGTGATGCGCTTGACCGGGCTCCCGGGGATGCTCTCCAGCTTCACCGCATCGCTCTTGGCGCCGGCCGCTGCCGCGGGCGCCGTCGCGGCCGGGACGGACAGGACCGCAATCACTGCCAGGGAAATGAGCCCGCCGATCACGCATTCGGCTTTCATCGAGCGCTCCTCCTCGCCGACCTGCTTGCTTTCTCAGAACCGCGGCACGACGCCATCCTTGCCGACGAAGATGAACACCGCCATATACCGGCCGTCTGGGCCCTCCTGCGCGCCGGCCACCACGTGGGCGCCGGGCTTGAGCAGGCTGAAGTCTCCGCGCGACATCGCGAGCACCGGCACGTCGCGCGGGACTTCGACGTCGGTTTCCTCTTCTTCCGTCGGGCCGTACTTGATCGAGATGACACGGTCCTCCATGTCATCCACCCAGCCGTGCGTCATCACGCTGGTCGGCGTGAGGTCCCACTTTCGATGCCCCACCGCGATGCCACGAAGCTGCTCGTCGATGATCCGCAGCTCGTACCCCCGGTGCAGCCAGCTCAGCGAATCGCGGACGATGGGGCTGTAAATATCGTCGCCGAGCTTCTCGGAAACCGCCCCGACGTACTTCCCGAAGGTCACGTCCGCGAAGCTGGCCTTCGACAGCCCGAAGATGGTGACGGACTCCGAAAGGTGGAGGCGCACGGTCTTGTTGTCGCTGCCGCGCACGACGATGAGCGACTTCTCGACCGAGGCGAGGACACCCCGGATACGCTCGGGCTCCGCGTTTTGCGCCCAGGCCGGCATGCCGGCGAGCGGCGCCACGGTCACGGCAACGATCACCCCGCAACGACCGAGCTGGCGGAGATTCATGGGCGCGTCCCTTCGGGTGCTACCGCGCGAGGGAACGAGTCGTCGATCGTTTGGCGCGATTGGCGTCCGAATCGGAGATACAGGAGCGGCACGACGAAGAGGCTCAGCAGGGTCGACGTGACGATGCCTCCCAGGATGACGACGGCCATCGGATGCTCGATCTCGTTCCCGGGAACGCTGCCGGCCCACACCAGCGGCACCAGCCCCAGACTGGCGCAGAGGCTCGTCATCAGGATCGGCGACAGCCGTTCGTTCGCGCCACGCAAGACGAGACCGATGCCGAACGGCTCACCCTCGACGTGCTCGAGATGCCGGTAGTGCTCGAGGAGCATGATGCTGTTCCGCGCCGCGATGCCCAGGACCGTGATGATCCCGACCAGGGAGCCGAGCGAGACGACACGGTCGCTCATGAAATTCGCGAGCAGGGCGCCGACCAGCGCGGCGGGAAGGGCGAGGAAGATGAGGGCCGCGAGCCGCCAGTTGCGGAAGGTCGTCTGCAGCAGGAGGAAGATCACGATCGCCACGACGCCGCCGGCGATGAGCAGATTCGTCTGCGCCGCCCGGCGCTCCTTGTACTCTCCGAGCAGGTGCGGGTGGTAGCCGATCGGGAACTGGACCTTCGCGAGGCGGGCCTCGACCTCGCTGACCACCGAGCCGAGATCGCGGCCCCGCACGTTCGCGTGCACGTCGAGGCGTCGGGAGCTGTTCTCGCGCCGGATCTTGTTCGGCGTCGGCGCCACGGCCACCTCCGCCACTTCTCCCAGCCGGACCCGGCCGCCGTAGGCCGTGTCGATGGGGAACTCGCGGATGGCGTCCACGCTGCCACGGACCTCTGGCGGCGACCACACGAACACGTCGTAGACCTTCGCGTCCCTGTGGATGTCGGTGACCTCGACGCCCGTCATCAACACGGCCGCCGCCCGGCGCACGTCGCCCGGCTTGAGGCCATGGCGCGCGGCGGTCTCGAGGTTCGTCGTGATCTGTATCTGCGGCACGTTGACCTGCTGCTCGACGTGCAGATCGACGAGACCCGGGATGTCCTTGATCGCCGCCTCCACCTCGCGCGCCTTCGCCCTCATGACCGAGAGCTCGGGTCCGAAGATGCGGATCACGATGGACTCGCCCGCACCCGTCAGGACCTCCTTGATCCGCTCCTGGAGGTAGGTCTGCACGTCGCGGTACAGCCCGGGATAGCTGGCCACGGCCGCCTCGATGGTCGCCCGCGTCTTGTCGTAGTCGACCGCGCGATCGACGCTGATCCAGTTCTCGGTGAAGTTGACGCCGTACGGCTCGTCGCCGGCGACGGCTCGCCCGATGTGGGCGCCGAAGTTGCGCACCCCCGGAATCGCCCGGAACTCGCGGCTGGCCTGCTGGGTGATGCGCACCGTCTCGGGGTGTGAGGTTCCCTCGGGGGGCACCCAGTGCATCAGGAAGTCGCGCTCCTTGAACGTCGGAAGCAGCGTGTGTCCGAGGAAGGGGAAGACGCCGAGGCCGGCGATGACGACGACGAGAGCCCCGGCGTACACCGTGCGCGGCGTCCGGACGGCTCGTGACAGCAGCGCCTGGTACGCCCGCTTGAGCGGCGGCAGCAGCGGGGACTCGCGCTGCTGGATGCTCCGGCGGCCCACCAGCATGAAGCAGAGGGCCGGCGTGACCGTCAACGCCACCACCATCGACGAGAACATCGCGATGAAGTAGGCGAGGGCGAGCGGCGCGAAGAACGAGCCCCCGAGCCCGCCCATGAAGAACACCGGGGTCACCGTCAGCACGATGATCAGCGTCGCGTGCACGATGGCCGTGCGCACCTCGAGGGAGGCGTCGATGATGACGCGAGCGATCGAGCGGCCGTCGCCCGTCAGACGGTGCTCTCGGAGGCGCCGGACGATGTTCTCGACGTCGATGATCGCGTCGTCCACGACGTCGCCGAGCGCGACAATGAACCCGGCCAGGACCATCGTGTTGAGCGTGGCGCCCAGGTGATAGAGGACCAGCGCCGCCGTCGTGAGCGACAGCGGGATCGCGATGGCGCTGATGAGGGCCACGCGCCACTCGTAGAGGAAGGCTCCCAGGACAACGATGACCAGGACGAGGCCGCTGATCAGCGCGAACGTCAGGTTGCCCATCGCCTGCTCGATGAAGGTCGCCGGCCTGAAGATCGTCGAGTCGATCTCGATGCCCGGAAGGCCCGGCTTCAACTCCGCGAGCACCTTCTCGACCCCCCGCGTCACCTCGAGCGTGTTGGCCCACGGCAGCTTCTCGACGATCATCATCAGGCCCACGCCGTCGTTGATGACGGCGTCACCGATGAGCGGCCAGGTGTCCCACTTCACGACGGCGACCTCGTTCAGTCGCGGCGGGCTTTTGCGCCGGTTCTTCGACGCGACGGAGACCTCGGCGAGATGCTCCGGCGAGAAGACCGGTGAGTCGAAGTGGATGACGAGCCGCTGGTTGGGCGTGTCGAGCATGCCGTCGATGCGGGTCTTTGCCCCCTGCGTGTACCTCAGGAGGCCGAAGTCGAGGGCGTCCGAGGTGGTCTCCATGACCTCCTCGAGCGTGACGTCGTGGGCACGCATGCGCCCGGGGTCGACCTGCACCTGCAGCGACTTGATCTTATCGCCCCAGATCGGAATGTTCGCGACACCCGGGACGGACATGAGACGGAACTTGATCGTCCAGTACGCGATCATCGAGAGGTCCATCGGGTCGTGGGTCTTCGACGACAGCCCGATCTTCATGACGCGGCTTGTCGATGACAGCGGCTGCAGGATGATCGGCATGCCGGCGGACTGCGGCAGACTCGAGATCCCCAGCTTCACGCGCTCCTGCACGCGCTGTCGCGCGTCCATGAGATCGGTGCCCATCTTGAACAGGACCGTGACCTGCGAGAGGGCGAGGACCGACGAGGAACGGATCACGTCGACGTTCGGGATGCCCCTCAGCGCCTCCTCCATGGGAATCGTGATCATCTCTTCCACTTCGGCGGCCGTCATTCCGGGTCCCTCGGTCTGGATCTCCACCTTTGGCGGGGCGAACTCGGGGAAGACGTCGACCGGCATCTTGCGAAGTTCCTGGCTTCCGAAGACGAGCAAGGCGGCGGCGAGCGCCAACAGGAGGAACCGAAATCTCAGACTCGAGCCGACGACCCAGCGGAACATAAATCTCCCCCCCGACCCGGGGCGCGCGGGAAGGGATCGAACTAATTACAACAGAGTGGCGCGGAGCGTACGCTCCCCGTTGCCGCTCCGCAAGTTTTTTTTCAACCATGAGAATTGTTTCGCAACCGTGAGAGAGGAGGGGAGTTCGGCCATCGTCGACGCGCCCTGCGCTGACGGCGGAGGTCGAACGCGCATCCCTCGTTCTGAACACGCCCGCTGCGCGCCTGATCGCGAATGGCGGGGAGCGACTCCTCCTGCTCGAGGAGGTCGAAGCGTTGCTGGCGTCGAACGGATTCGTCGTGGACGCGTGCCGTCATGTCGTGCGCCGTGCAAGCACGGTGGTGTCGCTCGCCAAGCGTCCGGTGTTGTGCGCGCTCGCACGCGCGCTGAGCGAAGCGTGGCCGGGAGACGTACCGAGGGACGCGCTCGTGGCGCGGGCCTTCGGAGCGAAGCTCGCCGATGAATCGCATCGCGCGCGGTTGCGCGTCGAAGTCGGGCGCCTTCGCACGGTGCTTCGGACGCTGGCCGACGTGAGCGCGACGCAGCGAGGGTTCGCGCTGGCGCCGCGCACGCGAGGTGGTCGTGCTGGCCCCCGCCAGTGCCGGGTTCACGACCACCTTGTTACTCCCCTCGCCTGCGGGAGACCGGCCGAGTGCTCGCCACGATCCCGGCGCCCGGCGGCGGCGGTGACTCGGGGCTGACGTGGGCCGAAGGGACGCTCTGGGTGGGCGATTCTTCGCACGATCGAGTCCAACCGCTTCGTCACCGGGGTCACCTGGACCGACGGAGAGCTGTGGCACGCCACCTGGGAAGGTGACGAGAGCGATTTGCGGCGAGTCGATCCTCGAACGGGCGAGGTTCTGGAGAGGCTCGAGATGCCGCCCGGAGTGGCCGTGTCGGGGCTCGAGTCCGATGGCGGCGATCTGTTCTTCTGCGGAGGAGGAAGGAGCGGCAAGCGGGCGGCACAGTCGCCGCCGCCACGCGCGTTCACATTTTACGGACTTACGGAGCCTCGTCTCTCATACGCTGCTGTTGCTCGAGTCGGCCTGGGCGGGAGTCGTTCAGAGCGCGGTCGCCGTAGTCAGCGCCGTGACGCCGGTCGAGTCGCAGCTCGCGTTGTGCTTCCAAACGCCGATACTCCGAGTATTCTTTCGGTCCACCCACGTATAAGCACTTGCAGTTCGTGGGGTCGGCGTACACGTACTTGACCGCCCCGCTGCTCTCGCGGCTCACCAGCCGGTACGGCGGCGTGGCGTCGAGTTGCTGGGTGTCGGCGGGCTGCGTCCTGAACCCGGCCGCCGCCAGCCATTGCTCGGTTTCGCGCGTCTGCCAGCTTCGCGTCGTCGCGCAGCCCGTGAGCACCACGGTCGCCGCGACGGCGAATAACGTGAGTGTTGTCCACCGTGTTTTCATGCGCTCGTCCTTTCGCGCACGCGTTTGCGTACATCTTCTCATTCCTTGAGACGAGCACCAAGCGACGGACGTTGCGCTTCGCGGTCTTGCTCGGGGTTTAGGCAGACTCCCTTGGCAAACCCTTGAAAAGCAGGCTCTTGCCGCCGCCCGTCCCGTGCCAGATCCCGATCGCGTTCATGCGCCGGGGCTTGACCTCTTGAGTGAACGCCTCGAGGCCGAGCCGCTGCATCCGCTCGACGACGAACCGGGCGAGCTCGCCTTCCGCCGGCGTGCCCGAGTAGCTCTTGAAGCGGATCATGTCAGCGAGGAAGTCGAGCGCGCGCTTCGCGTAGTCCCGGTTCATAGCGTCACATGGCTACCGACGGGAGCTGGGACGATAGAACGGATCGCGCGCCGCCTCGTCCAGCCAGCCGTCGTAGAACAGCTTGACGTGCGGGAACACGTCGCGCGCCAGGCGACGACGGCGCTCTTCCTCGGGCGAGAGCGGCACCTTGAACGAGTCTGACAGCGCCTTCAGGACGTCCGCCTTGTTCACCCGGGTGATCCGGCCGTCGCGTAGCACCGGTTCTCCGGCGACCAGCACGGTGTCGACGGCGAACGACTTCGCACGGTGCACCACCGCGTCGATCACGGAGACGTCATGCTCCAGATACGGATATCCGATGTCCTGCCAGCGCATGAGCACGACGTCCGCCGCCTTTCCCGGTTCGAGAACGCCGATCGAGTCCGCGAATCCGGTCGTCCGGGCGCCGTTCTCGGTCGCCATGCGGAAGACCTGGGCCGAGGTCGGCACCACGTCGTCCATGCCAGGCACGCGATGCAGACGCAGGACGAGACGCATCTCCTGCAGCATGTCGCGATCGTCGTTGATGCCAGCCTCGTCGAGCCCGAGCGCCACGATGACGCCCGCCGCCATCCAGTGATTGAGCGGCGCGACGCCGCTGCGCAGGCGAAGGTTCGAGCTCGCGTTGTGACAGATCATCGTGCCCGTGTCGAGGACGCGCTGGATGTCGTCTTCGTTGAGCCATACGCCGTGGCCGAGCGTCATGTGCGGGCCCAGCATGCCCATGTTCTGTATGTGCCGGACGGCGGTGGTGCCCGAGCGGCGGTCCGCGTACTCCTTCTGGTACGCGGTCTCCAGCAGGTGCATGTGCATGCCGACGCCGTACTTCGCCGCGTGGTCCTGCAGCCCTCTGAGCGCTTCGTCCGAGCACCAGTGGAGGTTCGCCGGCGCGAGCTGGATGCGAACGCGGTCGCGCGTGTTCCAGCGCTGCCACAGGTCGACGAAAAGTCCCAGGTTGTCCGCGATCGGAATCGTCTGGGTCTTGAGCCACTCTCCGAGCTCGGAGGCGAGTGCGGGCGGCAGGCGCTTCAGGAACGCTTCGTCGGGCTCGTAGACGAGCCGGCTCTGGTCCCGGAGCGCATACGAGTACGAGACGCGCATGCCGATGTCCTCGTAGGCCTTGAGGACCTGCTCGGCGACCGCCTGGACGCGCGCGATCGGCGCGATCCGCAAGCCATGCAGATGCTGCACCGTGGTGATGCCGCACTCGAGCATCTCGAACGCGGAGTAGAGCGTGTCGAGGTACGGATCGACGTTCCGTGTCGCCATGCGACTGGCGAACCACAGCTCGAGCGGATAGTCCGGCGAGCCGAGCTGGAACGGCGTCACGCCGACGTGGTGATGGCTGTTCACGAAGCCGGGCATGACGACGTGCCCGGCGGAACCCACGATCGTGTCCGGCGCATATTTCGGCGCGAGATCCTGGTGCCGGCCGATCTCGACGATCGTCCCGTCGCGCTGGAAGACCGCACCGTCCTCGATCACGCTGACGTCGGTGCGACTGGTGGCTCTGGCGATGACGTACTTGCCGCGAATCAGTGACGAGGCCATGACCGCTCTCCCCGGCGCGACGGCGCCGCCTTACTTGATGCGCGTGTCCAGCATCTCGGCGAGCTCCTGCTCCTGGAAGGCTCGAGTCACCTCCGAGCGGAGTCGTTCGACGAACAGCGCGCGATAGCGTTCGAAGTCGGGACTGATGACGTTGCGCGGCCGCGGCATGTCGATGTCGACACTGTCGAGCAGCCGGCCCGGCCGCGCCGTGAAGATGACGACGCGATCCGCCAGGTACGCGGCTTCGTCGATGTGATGGGTCACGAACACGACCGTCTTGCCCGAGCCCAGCCAGATGTCGAGCAGGAAGCTCTGCATGTGGAACCGCGTCTGCACGTCGAGCGCGGCGAACGGTTCGTCCATCAGCAGCACGTCGGCACCGAGGCACAGCGCGCGAGCGATCGCCGCGCGCTGCTGCATGCCGCCGGACAGCTCGTGCGGATGCTTGTTCGCGAACTCCCGCAGGCCGACCTGGCGGAGGAACTTTTCCGCCTGTTGCCGTCGCTCCTTGCGGGGGACGCCGCGGAGCTGGAGCCCGAACGCGACGTTATCGATCGTCGAGCGCCACGGGAACAGCGACGGCTGCTGGAAGATCAGTGACCGATCGGCGTCGGGGCCGGTGATCGGCTTGCCGTCGTAGGTGATCGTCCCGCCCGTCGGCATCTCCAGGCCGGAGAGGAGCATGAGCAGGGTGCTCTTGCCGCAGCCGCTCGGACCGATGACGACAACGAACTCTCCGTGCCGCACGGAGAAGCTTACGTTCTCCAGGGCGGCGACTTCCCGCGTAGTGCCGACGCCCCAGACCTTCGTCACGTTCGTGCAGACGATCTCACCCATCCCGATGTCCTCGACCCATCAGACGCGAGCCGCACTTCTCCACCAGAGCACCCGTTTCTGGAGTACCCCCAGTCCCACGTCGAGAAGGTAGCCGACGAGCCCGATGATCGCCATGCCGAGGAACGTGAGGTTCATGTTCATCATCTGGCGTCCCATCACGACCACGGCACCGAGGCCGGTCCGCACGCCGACCATCTCCGCCGCCAGCACACCCATCCACGCCGCGAAGAAGTTCATCCGGAGCACGACGAAGAGGTTGGGCAGGATCGCCGGGAAGATCACGTGCCACATGATCTGCCGGCGACTCGCGCCGAGGACGCGGGCCGTGTTCACGTACACCTGATCGACATTGTTCATGCTGTTCAGCGTCGCCAGCGTGAGGGTGAAGTAGATCCCGACGAAGACGACGAAGATCGCCGCGCCGTCGCCCATGCCGAAGGCGAGGATCGCCAGCGGGATCCACGCCGCCGGCGCGATCGGCGCGAGCATCGTGATGGTCGGGAACGTCAGGTTCCGGAAAAGCCAGAGATAGAACGCGAGGCTGCCGGTGAGCACGGCGGCGAGCGAGCCGAGCAGCAACCCGATCAGCACGCGGCGGAGACTCGCGCCGATGGCGGTGAACACCGCGAAGTGGAGCGGTATCGCCGTCACCCCGGGCTGCGGCATCAGGAATTGGGACTGATCACGGATCTCCGCCACGAACTTGTGCGGTGGCGGCAGGATGATCGTGTTGATCAGCCCGAGGGCGGCGGTGATCTCCCAGATCCCGATGACGATGCCGACCGAGAGGACCCACCACCCGGCCTCGACGACGAACCACCGGAACCGCAGCGAGCTCGCTCGCGACGGAACGCGCAGCGCGGCCGCCATCCCCGCTCGCACGCTCATACGTGAGCCACGCTCTTCCACCAGAGCACGCGCCGCTGCAGCAGCCCGAGTCCGGCATCGAGCAGATAGCCGACAATTCCGATCATCGCCATCCCGAGGAACGTCAGGTTCATGTTCATCATCTGCCGGCCGACCAGCACGATCGTGCCTAGCCCCGTGTTCACTCCGACCATCTCCGCGGTCAGCACACCCATCCACGCCCCGAACAAGTTCACCCGCATGATGACGAAGAGGTTCGGCAGGATCGCCGGGAAGATGACGTGCCACATCACCTGCCGCCGGCTCGCGCCGAGGACGCGCGCCGTGTCGATGTAGTGCTGATCGACGTTGTTCATGCTGTTGACGGCGGCGAGCTCGAGCACGAAGAAGATGCCGACGAAGACAACGAAAATCGCGGCGCCGTCGCCGATGCCGAACGCGACGAGCGCGAACGGGATCCAGGCCACGGGGGCGATCGGCGCCAGCAGCGTGATCACCGGGTACGTGAGCTTGTGGAACACGCGCAGCGAGAACGCGAGGCTGCCGAGGAGCACGGCGGCGATGAACGCCAGCGCCAGCCCGCTCACGATGCGCAGGAAGCTGGCCCAGATCGCCGTGAGCGCGACGAAGTTCCCGCCGATCCGCTGGACGCCGATCTGCGGCAGGAGGAACTGCGCCTGGTTCTCGATCTCGCGGATGAAGACCCGCGGCGGCGGAAGGATCACGGTGTTGATGAGATCGAGCGCCGCCGCGAGCTCCCAGAGGCCGACCATGGTGCCGACCGACAGCACCCACCATCCGGCGCGGACGGCCAGCGATCGCATCAGACCTACGTCCTCGAGTGGACCCTCACCCGTCTCCAGAGCTCGGGGCTCTCCTTGATGACGGCGTCGAGGTACTTGAAGTTCACGAAGTCCTGGTCGGGATCCTTGCTGATGTAGTTGAGCTCGCGCATGCTCTTCGCGCGGCCGAACATGAACTCCCGCTTGTCGCGGATGTCGACGCCCGGCGGCTGGGCCTTCGCCGCGGACAGCAGGCTCGCCATGTCCGTCTTGTAGTACTTGCCGACCATCAGCTTCGCGGCCTCGTCGATGTTGCTCTCGATCTCGTACTCCGCGTCGAAGAACGCGCGGATTACGTTCTTGACAACTTCGGGCTCCTTGTCGACGACCTTCTTCTGCGCGAGGAGCACGCAGTCCGGATAGCCCTGGCCGTATATGTCGATGCCATCGCCGAGGAAGCTGCCGCCCGTGGCCGTCTTGCACTT
>Ga0209470_1000943_pt1 | contig 22425 bp, 22 predicted proteins | sample GraSoiAngelo_125_FD_185882 | JGI IMG/M metagenome (GOLD analysis project Ga0209470, IMG submission 185882) | Grasslands soil microbial communities from the Angelo Coastal Reserve, California, USA - 14_0927_05_40cm (SPAdes) (version 2) | ecosystem: Environmental > Terrestrial > Soil > Grasslands ... | reverse complement strand
CGAACAGTGAGCGGGCCAGCACGTCGCGCAGGAGCAGCACGATGCCGACCACCTCGCGCGTCTCCACGCCGCGCGGCACGATGCGCTCGGACAGCTGTCCGGCGTAGGCCTGCACCGCCTCGAGGGTGCCGGTCTCCAAGGCATCGAGGTAGTTGTCATATATGGACGTCGCTTCCGCGAAGATCTCCTCCTGGCTCATCGCCGTGAGGGTCCGCGCCTCGATGATGCGCCGCACCCATTCGTCGCGAAGTTGAACGCGACACTGCCGCAGGTGCGCCACGATCTCACGCAGAAGCACCGCCGCCGAGGTCCGGGCCGGCGGAGGTGCGTCCGGCTCGGCAGAGCGCCGGCCGGTCCTCGCGGGCGCCAACCGCGGGCGGGCAGGGGCAGCCGGCACGGGCGAGCGATACGCTCTCATGACTTCGCCCTCCTGTTGCGGTCTAGTGTGGTGTGGACACCACACTAGCTGTAGCTATGGCTTCGTCCGCCGACTTGCGCAATACAGCCGTCGGGACGGCCGGCGGCGTGCGCCCTCGCTACGTGCATCCGTACCATGGCCCCGCTTGCTCGACCGCGGGCAGATGTTCTCCCGCCCAACATCTCGTGAGCCCGCGTTCTCCGGCGCCAGTGCTCCTCGATCAAAAGGGGCAACCACGCTGCGTCAAGGTGACGAGGCGGTGGCCTGATCCCAGCTGCGCTCCCAGGTGATTACCCTACCCCATTTTCAGGGTTTCAACGGACTTGTTCTCGTTCCTCCCGCCGGCAAAATGATGTCCGTGCGTAGAGTGATGATCACGCTCGCAGAGAGGACGGGAGGACGCACTCGGCCTCTCGATCGAGGGCCGCCTTCGCCACTGCTGGTGGCGTCGAAAGGCGAAGGTTCACTGTTGTAAGGTTCACTCTTTCGGAAAGGAGCATGAGCATGAAACGATTCGCACAGGCACTTCTGGTTGCATCCATGACTTTCCTGGGTAGTACCCTCAGCTTGGCGGACGTGGCGGCGGTGGGCGCCGGGACCGGCGCCGCGGTGGCGGGGGGTGGCGGAGGCGCGGCGGCCGTCGGCACCGCGGCCGCTGCGGCGGTCTCGTCCGGCGGGTGTTGCGACTGCGACGACTGCTGCGGGGGCGGGGGCGCCGTCGCCGTGGGTACGGGCGTAGGGGCCGCTGTCGGCGGCGGTGGCGCTGCCGCGGTTGGCATCGGGACCGGCATCGGACTGGCGTTCTGAGATACGCCAGCGACCGCTGAGTGAAAAAAGCCCGCCGGTCTCGGCCGGCGGGCTTTTTTGCTTTTAGGGGAAGTTTCGAGCATGTCCAGGCGTCGTCAGCCACAGACGCTGCGTCGGGCGAGGGCCATTCCCAGCCCTGACCACTCCGCCAGGGTTCCGCTGCCGTCGCTCGGGGGCGGATCGCGGCGGGCGGTTGCGGGGACCGCGGAGGGGCTGAAATGGGCTTGAGGCGTTTGCTGCGGAAGAAGATCGCGTTGCCGATCCTCCTGGGCGGCGTTGCGCTGGCCGGTTTGCGGACGGCATCCCCGCACGCGGCGGGCGAGCGCTACGGGACAGAGGCAGCGGGGCTGGGGGACATCAGCCAGGCCGTGTCGGCCAACGGCACTCTGAACCCGGTGGTGCTGGTGCGCGTGGGCACCCAGGTGTCGGGTACGGTGAGCAAGCTCCACGTTGACTTCAACGACCGGGTCTACCCGGGAGAGGTGCTGGTGGAGCTGGATGACGCCCTGTTTCGCGCCCAGGTGCAGCAGAGCGAGGCCAACGTCGCCAACGCTCGGGCCGCCCTCGAACTCGCCGTCGCCAACGAGGCCAGGATGCGGCAACTGCAGCGCCAGGCTTTAGTCTCCAGGCAAGAACTCGACCAGGCGGTGGAGGCGGCGAAGTCGGCGCGGGCCCAGCTGGCGCTGGCGCGGGCGCAATTGCAGAAGGACCGGACCAATCTCGGCTACACGGTCATCCGTTCGCCGGTGTCGGGCGTGGTCGTGGACCGGCAGGTGGACGTGGGCCAGACCGTCGCGGCGACCTTCCAGACGCCGACCCTGCTGCTCATCGCCCAGGACCTCACCAAGATGCAGATCGATTCGAGTTTCGCCGAGGCGGACATCGGCAACATCCGGGTCGGGCAGCCGGTGAGCTTCAAGGTGGATGCCTTCCCCGACCGCGCGTTCCAGGGGACGGTCAAGCTGATCCGGCTCAATCCGGTGACGCAGCAGAACGTGGTGACCTATGACGTGGTCGTCGCGGTGGACAACCCGAACCAGATCCTGCTGCCGGGGATGACCGCCTACGTGAACATCCTCGTCGCCCGGCGCCAGGGCGTGCTGGCGGTGCCCAACGCGGCGCTGCGCTTCAGGCCCATGGAGCCTGCCCTGGTGGCAGCGTCGCAGCGGGGTCCGGAGGAAAAGCGCGAGGGCCCGACGGCCACGATCTACGTGCTCGAAAACGACCAGCAGCGTGGCCAGCTGCGCCGCGTCAGCATCGTCCCGGGAATCACCGACAACCGCTACACCGAGGTCGTCTCCGGCGAGCTCGAGCCCGGCGCCCAGGTGGTGGTCGAGGACCGGGAAGCCGCCGCTCCGGCGAGCCCATCGGCGAGCACCTTCCAGATACGGCTGTTCTGATGCCGGCCGAACCGGTCATCCGTCTGGCGCACCTCGGCAAGCACTACGAGACTGGGGCGGGGCCCGTTCCGGTGCTGACGGACGTGAACCTCGACATCGAGCCGGCGGAATTCGTCGCCATCATGGGGCCTTCCGGGTCGGGGAAATCGACGCTCATGAACATCCTCGGCTGCCTCGACGCGCAGAGCAGCGGGACCTACGAGTTCGAGGGCCGCGACGTCGGCGCCCTGAACCGGGACCAGCTCGCCGATCTGCGCAACCGGGCGATCGGCTTCGTCTTCCAGGGCTTCAACCTGCTGCCCAGGGCAACCCTGCTGGACAACGTGGCGCTGCCGTTGGTGTATGCGGGCGTCGGCAAGTCGGAGCGGCTCCCCAGGGCGGGCCGGATGCTCGAGCACGTAGGGCTGGGCCCGTATGCAGCGTCGCTACCTGGCCAGATCTCCGGCGGACAGCAGCAGCGCGTCGCCATCGCCCGCGCCCTGGTCAATCGCCCGCGCCTGATTCTGGCGGACGAGCCCACGGGCAACCTGGACAGGCGGACCAGCCAGGAGATCATGGGGCTCTTGCGGCAGCTCAACGCCGAAGAGGGGATCACCATCGTCCTGGTGACCCACGATCCAGACATCGCCGCCAACGCCGGGCGCCTGGTGCAGCTGGTGGACGGGCAGGTGGCGCACGATGGCCAGCTGCCGCGCCGCGTGCCAGGCCGGAGATCGGCATGAAGATCGGCCCCCTGCTGAGCGAAGCCTGGCAGGCGATGGGCGCAAACCGGCTGCGCACCTTCCTCACCATGTTGGGAATGATGATCGGGGTGGGCGCGGTCATCATGATGCTCGCCGTCGGACAGGGGGCCCGGGACCTGGTGGACCGGTCCATCGTCTCCATGGGCCGCAACCTGTTCGTCGTCCTCGCGGGTTCCGCCACCGCCAGTGGCGTGCGGCTCGGTACGGGCAACGTCCCCACCCTGACCCTCGGGGATGCGGAGGCCCTGGAACAAGTGCCCACCGTCGGCGCGGTGGTGCCGATCCTGCCCGGCACTGCCCAGGTCGTCTACGGGGCGAACAACTGGGGGACCAACGTGCTGGGCACCACGCCACGCTTCCTCGACGTGCGCAACTGGCGTCTGTCCGCGGGATTGCCGTTCAACGATTCGGACATGCGTTCGGCAACGCAGGTCGCCCTGCTCGGGCAGACCGTGGTGAAGAACCTGTTCGGCGACGAGGATCCGGTCGGGAAGACCGTCCGGATCGGCAAGAGCCCATACGTTGTGATGGGCACCCTCGCTGCCAAGGGGCAGAGCCTGGACGGCCGGGACCAGGATGACGCCGTCCTGATCCCGGTCACCACCGCCCAGCGGAAGCTCTTCGGCAGTCAGTTCCAGGGCAGCGTGCGCTTCATGATCGCCCAGGCCGCATCGGCAGAGGCCATGCCTGCGGCGGAGCGGGACATGACGCAACTCTTGCGCCAGCGCCATCGTCTCGCCGACGGCGTCGACAACGACTTCAGCATTCGCAACCTCACCGCCCTCGTCAACACGGCGGCAGAAACCACCCGCACGATGTCGCTGATGCTGGGGGCGATCGCCTCGATTTCCCTGCTGGTGGGGGGCATCGGGATCATGAACATCATGCTCGTCTCGGTCACCGATCGCACGCAGGAAATCGGCATCCGCTGCGCCACCGGCGCCCGCGCCCGGGACATTCGGCTGCAGTTCCTGCTGGAGGCGCTCATCCTGTCCGTCGTCGGTTGCCTGGTGGGCGTGTTCCTGGGGGTGGGCGGCGGGCTGCTCGTCAGCCTCGTCGCCCGAATGGCGGTCGTCGTCACATTGAGCTCGGTCGTCGTGGCGTCGCTGGTCGCCGCCGGGGTGGGCATCTTCTTCGGCCTCTACCCGGCCGACAAGGCCGCCCGCCTGAAGCCCATGGACGCCCTCCGCTATCAGTAGCCGCAGGCTGCAAGCTGCCTGAACGCACGGACTGCAACCCCGGTGCCTCCGGCAGCTTCGACCCGTTCCGGCGACTCCGGCCCGGAGCCTGGCGGCCGGGACGCCGACGCGCTAACCGTGGGGCCACGATGCGCAACGCCGAGCTCGCTCGCGTCTTCCGGGACATCGCCGCCTATCTCGACATGGACGACGTGCCCTTCAAGCCGCGCGCCTACGAGAAGGCGGCGCAGGCGATCGAGTCGCACGACCGGCCGCTCGAGCAGGTCTACCGCGCGGGCGGCGTGAAGGCCCTGCTCGAGATTCCCGGTATCGGCGCCTCGATGGCCGAGAAGCTGGAGGAGCTGATCGCAACGGGAAAGTGCAAGCTGCGCGAGGAGTACCACCGCCGCATGCCGGTCGATCTGGCCGCGCTGACCGCGCTCGAGGGCGTGGGGCCGAAGGGGGTGAAGGTCCTCTACCAGCGGCTCCGTGTGCGCACGCTCGCCGACCTGGAAGCCGCGGCGCGCGCCGGCAAGGTCCGCGCCCTCCCCCACTTCGGCGAGAAGAGCGAGCAGAATATCCTGAAGGCACTCGCCTTCGTGCAGACGAGCGGGCAGCGCACGCCGCTCGCCGCCGTGCGGCCCGTGATCGACGAGCTGGCCGCGGCGCTCGCGCGCGCGCCGGGTGTGACGCGCGTCGAGGTCGCGGGCTCGATCCGCCGCCGCAAGGAGACGGTCGGCGATGCCGACCTCCTGGTCCTCGCACGCAAGGCCGAGGCGGCGATCGCCGCTTTCGCGAAGCTGGCGGCGGTGGCGCGCGTGCTCGGCCAGGGCGAGACCAAGTGCAGCGTGAAGCTCCGCGACGGGCTGCAGGTGGACCTGCGCGTCGTGCCCGAGGAGAGCTTCGGAGCGGCGCTCCTCTACTTCACGGGGAGCAAGGCGCACAACGTCGCCCTCCGGCAGCTCGCCATGAAGAAGGGCTGGAAGCTGAACGAGTATGGCCTGTTCCGCGGCACGCGGCGGATCGCGGGTCGGACCGAGGAGGATATCTTCGACCGCCTCGGCCTCGCCTGGATCCCGCCCGAGCTGCGCGAGGACCAGGGCGAGATCGACGCGGCGCGCGCGGGCACGCTCCCCCGCCTGGTCGAGGCGGGCGATCTGCGCGGCGACCTCCAGACGCAGACCAACTGGACCGACGGCGCCGACTCGCTGGAAGCGATGGCCCGCGCGGCGCGGGACGCCGGCCTCGAGTACATCGCCATCACCGACCACACCGTGAGCCTCGCCATGACGGGCGGCTGCGACGCCAGGAAGCTCCGCCGCCAGATGCGCGAGATCGAACGCCTCAACGCAAAGCTCGACGGCATCCGGGTCCTCACGGGCGCCGAGGTCAACATCAATCGGGACGGCACGCTCGACATCGACGACGAGACTCTCGCCCGGCTCGACGTGGTCGGCATCGCGATCCATTCGCACTTCAACCTCCCGCGCGGGGAGCAGACCAACCGAATCATCCGCGCCATGCGCAACCCGCACGCCGACATCCTCTTCCACCCGACCGGCCGTGTGATGCAGAAGCGCGAGCCCTACGACGTCGACATCGAGGCGGTGATCGCCGCTGCCAGGGAGACCGGCACCGTGCTCGAGCTCGACGCCTACCCCGACCGGCTCGACCTGCGCGACGAGCACGTGCGGCGCGCGACCGAGGCCGGCGTTCCCATCGTCATCGACTCGGACGCGCACAGCGTGAAGCACCTCGGCTTCCCGCGCACCTACGGCGTAGAGCAGGCCCGCCGCGGCTGGGCGACCGCGACGGACGTGCTCAATACGCGGCCGGTGGAGGCGTTCCTCGCCGGGCTGAAGGGTGGGACGCCGCGGGCGCGGCGTCCCGCCTGAGCGCGCGGCTCCCAGGCGTCAGGTGATGACGCTCCGGATCACCTCGCCCGCTTCCATCGCCCGAAAGGCGTCGTTCACGCCCTCGAGCCTGATGGTCTTCGACACCATCGCGGAGGTGTCGAGACGGCGGGTCTCGATCAGCTCGACGAAGCGCGGGAAGTCGCGCCGTACCTGCGCCGAGCCGTACTTGCAGCCTTTCACGGTCTTCTCCTCGTAGAAGATGCCGAACGCGGGCAGCGTGAACTGCGCGTCGAAGCGCGCCATGCCGACGATGATCACCTCGCCGCCGCGGCGCGCGAGGTTGTAGGTGGTCAGGATGGTCTCCGGGAGCCCGATCACCTCGAAGCCGTAGTCGGCGCCCCGCCCGCCGGTGAGGGCTTTCACCTGCTCGACCGGGTCGCCCTTCGACGGGTCGAGGACGTCCGTCGCGCCGAGTTGCTTCGCGGTCTTTCGCTTGAGCTCCTGAGGGTCGATCGCGATGATGCGGCCGGCGCCTGCGATGCGCGCGCCCTGGATGACCGCCTGGCCGACACCGCCGCAGCCGAGGACCGCGACTGTGGAGCCCGGCCTCACCTTCGCCGTGTTGAGCGCCGCGCCGACGCCGGTCGTGACGCCGCACCCGATGAGCGCGAGCTGCGCGTCCGGGAGATCGGTCTCGACCTTCACCACGGACGCCTCGTCGACCGTCATCACCTTGGCGAACGTGCCGAGGCCGGTCATGCAGAAGTACGGGTTGCCGTCAGGCCGGGTCCCGCGCACCTGCATCGAGACCTCGGGCTCGCGCTCGCAGAGCTCGGTCTGCTCGCGCAAGCAGTGCCAGCAGGCGCCGCACGCGGGCACGAAGGACGCGATGACCCGGTCGCCCTTCTTCACGCGCGACACCTCAGGGCCGACCTCGACGACGCGTCCCGCGCCCTCGTGGCCGAGCACCATGCCCGGCGGGACGGGGACGTAGCCGCGCATGATCGACAGGTCCGAGTGGCAGACGCCGCTCGCTCCGATCTCGACGATGACGTCGCGCGGGCCGGGCGGGTTGGGCTGCACCTCCTCGAGGGACAGGGCGGTGGAATTTCCGTCGTAGACAGCCGCTTTCATTGGGGTCTCCGATCGCGCGCAATAGTGATGGGCGTCATGTACCCCGTCTCGGCGCTCCGAGGAAGAGGGCGCTTCCCGCCCCCCACCTCCGGCGCGGACGGTGGCGCGCACCCTCCTCGGCTTCGAGTGAGGCGTTCGGATATACATCCCTTGCGCGCGAGTGCAACGCGCACCGATCATGAGCGTGACGCGAGTGTCGTGGGCGGCGGTGTTCGGCAACGATGGCCCGGTCGAGGTCGAGATCGGCCCGGGACGCGGCGAGCTGCTGCTCGCCTTCGCCACGGCCGCTCCGGCCACCAACTTCTTCGCCATCGAGCGCGCGGCACACGTCGCGGCAGCGATCATGGAGAAGGCGGCCGCGCGGTGGCTCGCGAACGTGCGCGTCGTCGCCGGCGACGCGCGCTGCATCATCGCGCGCCTGGTCCCCGACGCCTCGGTCGCCGCGTATCACGTCTACTTTCCCGATCCCTGGCCGAAGACGCAGCACCGCGCGCGCCGCCTGACCGACCCGCGCTTCGCGGCCGAGCTGGCGCGAACGCTGACGGGGGGCGGCACCGTCCACCTCGCCTCCGACCTTCGTCCGCTGATCGACGACTTCACGGCGGTCCTGGCGACCGCGGGACTCGTCCCGCAGACCGGCGCGACGCCTCCCGCGGGGCGGCCGACCACGGCCTTCGAGCGGAAGTACGCGCGGGCGGGCACCCACTACGCCCGCTTCGTTCGCCCGCGAGGGACGGGGGCTCCGGCTCCCGTTCGTGCGGGCTGAGTGGGATTTGGAACGGCTTGCTGAGTCGCGGAAGGGCGAAAGGCGTGAGGCGCCGGAGCCCCGCTCGTCGGGTGAAGCAAAGCGGGTGCCAGGGAGGGTGAGCCCTCCGTCGAAGGCAGGAGGCGCAGCGCCGCCAGATGTGGCAACGCTGCACTGACCGGTCGCCCTTCCTACCAGAGCAACCGCAGGCTGGCCAAGGTGATGCTCAGGGCGCGGCGGCGGGCTCGGGCGCCTCGGGCTGGTGGCCGCCGTCCGGGCCGGCGCCGTTCCCGCTCCCGAGCCCGCAGAACATCTCGTAGTCGATCAGCTTGGTCACCGTCGGCCGCTCGCCGCACACCGCGCACTTGGGATCACGGCGGAGCCGGAGCATGCGCACCTCGCCGGAGAGCGTCTCGAAGTGCATCATGCGGCCGATGAGCGGCGTGCCCTGGCCGAGGATCAGCTTGATCGCCTCGAGCGCCTGCACACAGCCGACGATCCCGGGGAGCACGCCGAGCACGCCCGCCTCGGCGCACGACGGCACGGCCCCGGGGGGCGGCGGCTCGGGGAAGAGGCAGCGGTAGCACGGCCCGTGCGGCGGGTGGAAGACGGTCGCCTGCCCCTCGAACTGCCAGATGGCGCCGTCGACGAGGGGCTTCTTCAGCATGACGCACGCGTCGTTGGCGAGGTAGCGCGTGGGGAAGTTGTCAGAGCCGTTCACCACGATGTCGAACTGCTCGAAGATGCGGAGCGCGTTCTCGGAGGACAGCCGCTCGCGGAACTCGACCACCTTGACGTCGGGGTTGAGGGCCTCGAGCGTGAGCCGCGCCGACTCGGTCTTCGGCATGCCGATGCGGTCGTTGGTGTGCAGGATCTGACGCTGGAGGTTCGAGAGGTCGACCACGTCCATGTCGACGATGCCGAGCGTGCCGACGCCCGCCGCGGCCAGGTAGAACGCCGCCGGCGAGCCGAGGCCGCCCGCGCCGATGCAGAGCACCTTGGCGCCGAGGAGCTTCGCCTGCCCGGCCTCGCCCACCTCGGGGAGGAGGAAGTGGCGGCTGTAGCGGATCTGCTGCTCGGCGGTGAACTGGCGGTCCTCCTTCACCGGCAGGCCCTGGTTCTTCCACGCCGTGAAACCGCCGCGCATGGAGACCACGTTCGCGTAGCCGAGCTCCTTCAGGATGCGGCCCGCCAGCAGCGAGCGCGTACCGCCCGCGCAGTAGGCGACGATGGGGGCGTTCTTGTCCGGCACCGCTTCCTCGACCCGCATCTCGAGGAAGCCGCGCGGGAGCGAGATCGCGCCGGGCACGTAGCCCTGGCGGACCTCTTCCTTCTCGCGCACGTCGAGCACGACCGGGCGCTCTCCCGTGTCGAGCCGGGCCTTCACCTGCTCGGGGGACACCTCGGGGACGAGCTGCCGTGCCTCGTCCATGATCTGCTTGTAGGTCTTGGCCATCGCTTCAACCTTCGACACCGTCGAAGAGGTTCATACGGTACTCGACCCAACGCGCCACCGCCTCCGCGTAGCGCGGAGAGAAGAGGAGGCGCATTGGACCCAGTATGCGCCACATCGGATACCGACGCGAGAGGGCGAGCGGGTCGCGGGCGAGCCCGAGGAAGTGGCGCAGCTTCTCGCGGTCGGCCCGCTCGAGGAGCCCGCGGCGCCAGAGGGCCACGAGGATCACGTGCGCGGCGGCTCCACGGCCGGACCGATGTCCCGCCCCTCCTGGTACGCCCGCTGCAGGTCCTCCATGAGCGCGTCCCGCCCGCGCTCCTCGAGGATGCGGGAGCGCTCCATGAGGACGGCCTTCGTCTCGATGAAGTCCTCGCGCCGGTAGCCCCATACCCGTGGGTGGACGAACGTGTCCATGCGGATGGCGTCGCACGGGCAGGCCTCCACGCACATCCCGCAGTAGATGCACTGGAGCGTGTCGATCTCATAGCGCACGGGGTATTTCTCCACCTCGGGATCGGGGTGCTCGCCGGCCTCGATGTTGATGCACCTGGCCGGGCACGCGGTCGCGCAGAGGAAGCACGCCGTGCAGCGCACCGAGCCGTCGGGCTTGAGCGTGAGCCGGTGCGCGCCGCGGAAGCCCTCGCTGTAGGGCTTGCGCTCCTCGGGGTACTGCGTGGTCACGGCGGCCCGCCTGTCGCGCGCGAGCCCGAAGAGATGGAGCGTGTGGAGGACCAGGTTGCGCACGAAATGCCGCGTCGTGACGGCGACACCCTGCACCACCTGCGGCAGGTAGAGGCGCTCGGCGAGCGTCAGGCGGGGGGCCTCCACGGCGCGTCTTCCTCAGTGCGCGCGGCCGGGCGTCCCGCCCGGGTGGAGGCGCAGCTCCTCGAGCCGGAACTCGAGCACGTCGGCGAGACGACGCGCGCGCTCGGCGAGCGTCGCCGCCTCGAGGAGCGCCTGCTTGTCGAGCGGCTCGACGTCGAGGTGCTGGGCGAGGAAGTTGACGAAGGTCTCGTCGTCGACGCTGCCGCGCAGCAGGTCCTCCTCGCCCACCGCCTTGCCGCGCAGCACGAGGTAACGGCGCACCAGCGCACCGACACCCTCGCGCAGGCCGGGCGGGAGCGGCGCGGGGTCGGCCGCGCGCCATACGACCACCGCCTCGCGGTAGGCGGCGCGCTCGAGCTCGCGTACGATCGCGTACTCGCGCAGCCCGCGCAGCACGATGTTGAAGCGGCCCTCGGGCAGCTCCTCGACGTGCACCATCTCGCCCACCGTGCCGGTCGCGAAGATGGGCGGGCGGCCGTAGTAGTCCCGCTGCCAGTCGCCGCGCAGGAGCGCCATGCCGATGAGACGCGCGCCGCGCGCGACTTCGCGCACCATGGCGCGGTAGCGCGGCTCGAAGATGTGGAGCGGGAGCGGCATGCGCGGGAAGAAGACGACGTTCGGGAGAGGGAAGACCGGGATGACCTCGGGCAGCGTCATGACGCCGCCCTGGTGCGGCACGCGCGGCAGCGCCCCGAGAGCACGTACGCGTGCGACGTGACCAGATGGCCGGCGCGGCGCACGGCGCGCAGCCCGGCGAGGGGGCGGCTCGGCGCCAGGTCCTCGATCCGGCCGCAGCCCTCGCACACGAAGTGGTCGTGCGTCGAGGGCGTGGGGTCGAAGCGCGCCACGCGCCCCTCGAGGTAGGTGACGCCGATCCGGCCCTCCTCGGCGAGGCGCTGGAGGTTGCGGTACACCGTGCCCAGGCTGATGCGCGGCATGACCTTGCGCACGCGCGCGAACACACGGTCGGCGCTCGGGTGCTCGACCCCGGAGCTGCGCACGGCCTCGAGCACGACCGAGAGCTGGCGCGTGCTGCGGCGCGCGCGCGGCCGCTCAGCCGCCATCGCGCACCTCCCGCAGCGCGCGGTCCGCGGCCGCCGGGTCGGCCAGGTCGGCGGCCAGGCTCGCGCGCACGGCCTCGGGCAGCAGCGTGCGCGCCCGGTAGCTCGGATGCGCCACCGCGAGCGCGAGCGGGGCCCCGGCCGCGATGCGCCCGCGTCCCTCCGCCTCCAGCGGGAAGCGGACGTATTGGACGGCCGATATCTTCTCCGCCGTCTGCCGCCCCGCCTCGAAGGTCGCCGCCACGCGGAGCTCGCCGCCCACCTCGAGCGTCACGTGCTCGTCGATGCCGACGAGGCGGTTCAGCTCCTCCCTGAGCCGGCGTTGCTCCTCGATCTCGATGAGCAGCGTCGCCGAGAGCTCCCCGGGTCCGGGGAGGAGCGCGTTGTAGACCGCGAGCTCCTCGCGGATGGCGTCCAGGTCGGTGATCCGCTCGATCCAGAGCATCTCCTGCGTCTGATACCAGATCGTGGCGCGGTCCTCGAACAGGAAGGAGAGCCGGTCGCCCACCGCCACCCGCCGGGCCTGCTTGTGGGCGATGATGCGGCGCCGGATGGCGTCGCGCTCGGCGCCGTAGCGCTCCCGGCCGAGGAAGTCTGCGAGCTCGATGGGACGCATGCGGGTCAGCGCGGGAGGGTCCGCCCCTCGTAGGCGGCAAGCAGCGCTTCCACGGGATGATACACGCGCTGCCCACGCGCCTGCTCCATCTGGAGGGCCGCCAGCGGGCAGTCGGAGACCAGCAGGTCGGGCTCCGCCCGCTCGATGTCGCGGAGAAGCGGTCGGGCCACCTTGCACGACTCGTCGTAGAACTCGCGCTTGAAGCCCCAGGTCCCGTCCATGCCCGTGCAACGCTCGATCAGCTCGACGCTCGTCCCCGGCACGAGCCGCAGGGCATCACGCGACTTGAAGCCGATCTCCTGCACGCGGAGATGGCAGGGGGCCTGGTAGGCGACCCTGCCGAGGCCGCCCCGGAAGTCGCGCGCGAGCCTGCCCTCGGACGCGAGCCGCATCAGGTACTCGGCCAGGTCGAAGACGCGGCCCGCCACGCGCGCCGTCACCGCGCCGGGCACCAGGCGCGGGTAATCCTGCTTGAGCATACGGCTGCAGCTCGGCCCCGGCACGACGATGTCGTAGCCCTCCTCGACGAGCGGGCCGAGCGTGGTCAGGTTCCGGCGGGCGCGGCGCGTCGCACCGGCGAGGTCGCCGCCGTCCAACGCCGGCATGCCGCAGCAGACCTGCGGCGGGCAGACGACCTCGACACCGCTTCGCCAGAGAACACGCACCGCTGCCGCGCCGGTTTCGGGGACGTTGAACTCGACCGGCGTGGTGTAGAAGAGCGCGACCTTGCCGCTCCGGCCGAGGTCCGCCGGCGGCGCCTGGCGGCGGAACCAACGGCTGAAGCGCCGCGCATAGCGGGGCAGCCTGCGGCGGCGATCGATGCCGAGCGCCTTCTCCATGCCCCAGCGCAGGAGCCGGTTACGGTTCGCCCAGTTGGCGAGCCGCGGGACGGCGGAGCCGAGCCGCCCGAGCAGCTCGGGGTTGCCGAGGAGGCGGTCGCGTAGCCGGATGCCCTCGCCTTTCGCGCGCGCGATGCGCGCCCCGAGCATCAGGCGCGGGAAGTCGACCGCCCAGCGGTGAGGCGGTGTGTAGGGGCAGTGCGGGTAGCAGAGGTGGCAGCCGAAGCACAGGTCGACGACGCGCCGGTCCTCGGCCGGCGTGAGCGCCGCGCCGTCCCCGTCGTGCTGCTCGTCCGCCGTGTCGAGCAGGTAGTTGAACGAGGGGCAGAGGTTGTAGCAGCGCCGGCAGCCGGAGCAGATGTCGTAGACCCGCTTCGCCTCGGCGGCCAGGGCCGCCGGAGCGGAAGCCTCCGGCGACCCCGCGCCCGCCGTCACGCTCATGCGCTCACTGGCCCAGGGTCTGGAGACCCTTGGTGAAGCGGCCGGCGTGCGACTTCTCGGCCTTGGCGAGCGTCTCGAACCACTCCGCGATCTCCGCGAAGCCCTCGCCGCGCGCGGTCTTCGCGAAACCCGGGTACATCTCGGTGAACTCGTAGGTCTCGCCCTCGATCGCCGACTTCAGGTTCTGGTCGGTCGAGCCGATTGGCGCGTCCGTCACCGGGTCGCCGACCTCCTTCAGGAAGTCGAGGTGCCCGAAGGCGTGGCCGGTCTCGGCCTCCGAGGTGTCGCGGAAGAGCCCGCCCACGTCCGGATAGCCCTCGATGTCCGCGCGGCGCGCGAAGTAGAGGTAGCGGCGGTTCGCCTGCGACTCCCCGGCGAACGCCGTCTTCAGGTTGTCGTGTGTTTTGCTGCCCTTGAGTGCCTTTGCCATCATCCCTCCTGCAGGGCGGGGGCGATTCCGGCCGCCGCCCGTGATCTTTTGCGAACGATTCCTATTACGATCATGGGCGGATCGTGTCAACCACCCCGCGGGCCGCGAAAGTCGGCACCGTGCGCGCGCCGGACCCGGTCAGGTCACGACCGAGCCGGCTCGGAGGACACCGTCAGAGCCCGAGGCTGCGCACGCTCGACCGCGCCCGGATGCGGTCGATCCAGCTCTGCACGGGGGCGAGCGCCGGCTCGAGCTCCACGCCGAGACGCCCGAGCACCATGATGCGCGGGGCAAACGCCATGTCGGCGAGCGTGAACTCCTTGCCGACCAGGTACTCGTGCCCGCCGAGAGCATCGCCCAGGAAGTAGAGGCTCCGGCGCAGCTCGTCGCGTGCCTGCTCGACGCGTTGCTGGTCCCGCTCCGCGTCGGGCTTGCGGAGCTGGGCAAGCAGCGCGGTGGTCGGGGGGATGAAGGAGTTGTCGCAGTAATCCTCGAGGAGACGTACCCTGGCCCGCCCCTGCGAGTCCTCCGGCATCAGCCGGGGGAGGGGGTACTCGTCCTCCAGGTACTCGTTGATGATCGTCGAGTCGTAGATGACCTCGTCCTCGTCGACCAGGACCGGGACCTTGCCGTACGGATTCAGGCGCAAGAAGTCGGGTGACTTCTGCTCCTGCTTGCGCAAGTCGACGAATATCTTCTCGTACTCGAGGTCCTTCTCCGCCAGCATGACACGCACCTTCTGGCAGAACGGACAGTCCGGATAATCATACAGCTTCAGCATCTTGCTCGTCGCCTCCTTCCGCCTCCACCGCCACTGCCGCCACTACGGACGAGCGCACACGCTAATGGAAATGGTCCGGGCAGGCAAGATTCGGGCCGCTCCGAAGTCCCTTATTTTTACAAGTTTTTTGCAGGGGGGACGTGCGACCAGGCATGGTACGAGCTACGCACGAGGGGGCCGGCCTCCACGTGGCGGAAGCCGAGCGCCAGGGCCTCGGCGCGCAGCACGGCGAACTCCTCCGGGGGGACGTAGCGCTCTATGGGCAGGTGCTCGGCGGAGGGTCGCAGGTACTGACCAAGGGTCAGGATGTCGCAGCCGATACGGCGTAAGTCAGCGAAAACGCTAACGAGTTCCTCGCGTGTCTCACCGAGGCCGAGCATCAGCCCGGTCTTCGTGAGGAGCCGGTCCCCCGTGCGACGGGCGGCCTCGAGCACGGCGAGGGAGCGCTCGTAGCGGGCGCCCGCCCGCACCCGGCGGTAGAGCCGGGGGACGGTTTCCAGGTTGTGATTGAAGACGTCGATGGGCGAGGCCCCGACCTCGGCGACCGACGCCAGGTTTCCCTGGAAGTCCGGCACCAGGACCTCGACCCCACACGCGGGCACGAGCCGCTCGATGGCGCGCGCCGTGGCGGCGAAGTGCGCCGCTCCGCCGTCGGGGAGGTCGTCCCGGTTGACCGACGTCACCACCACGTGGCGGAGGCCCAGCCGCGCTACCGCCGAGGCCACGCGGAGCGGCTCGCCGGGGTCGACGGCGCGCGGACGGCCGTGGGTCACGGCACAGAAGCCGCAGTTGCGCGTGCAGGTGTCGCCGAGCAGCATGAAGGTGGCGGTTCTGTGCCCCCAGCACTCGCCGATGTTGGGGCACCGCGCTTCCTGGCAGACGGTGTGAAGGCCCAGCTCCCGCACCGTCGCCATCGTCTCGGCGAACCCCGGACCGCCCGGCGCGCGAACCTTGAGCCAGGGCGGATGCCGCCGCGCGACCGCCATGCTCACGGGCGCGCCTCCCCGCCGAGCGCATCGGTCTCGAGCGCCGCCCACCCCCGATAGCCGAAGGTGGCGACGAATCGCCCGAGGACGACCGGCACGACGGCACCCACCTCGCCGGGCCCTCCCTCGCGCGCGACGGACGTCATCTCCACACCGGTGATGCCACAGGGCGTGATCGGAGCGAAGCCGCTCACGTCGAGGGCGACGTTCAGCGCAAAGCCGTGCCAGGCCACCCAGCGGCGGAGCGCGATGCCGATCGAGGCGATCTTGCGCTCGCCGACCCACACGCCGCGGAGCCCCGCGCGCTGCCCCGCGGCGATGCCGAGATCGGCGAGCGTGCCGATGAGGACGCTCTCGAGCATCTCGAGATACCAGCGCACGTCGGGCCGGAAGGCGCGGAGCCCGATGATCGGGTAGCCAACCAGCTGCCCGGGCCCGTGGTAGGTGACCTGGCCACCGCGGTGGGCCCGGAAGACCGGCACGTCGCCCGCCGCCGTGCCGAGAAAGCGCGGGTCGGCGCCGCGGCCCAGGGTGTAGACGGGGGGATGCTCGAGGAGGAGGAGCGCGTCGGGCCCGCCGGCGAGCCGCCGTGCGACCAGCGCCTCCTGCCAGGCGAGCGCGCGCCCGTACTCGACCCGTCCGGGGAGGCCCACCTCGAGCCGCATGGCCGGATCAGACATTGATCCCCTCGCCGCGCGCGACGAGCGCCGCCTCGCGCAGCGCCTCCGCCATGGTCGGGTGCGCGTGCACCGTCGCCACCAGCTCCTCGGTGGTCGCTTCCAGCGTGCGCGCTAGCCCGGCCTCGGCGATCAGATCCGTCACGCCCGCGCCGATCATGTGCACGCCCAGGATCTCGCCGCGGCGCGCCTCGCTCACCACCTTGACGAAACCCTCCGTGTGGCCGCTCGCCATCGCCTTGCCGAGAGCGCGGAAGGGGAACTTGCCGACGCGAAGCTCGTGGCCGCGGGCGCGGGCCTCCGCCTCGCCGAGCCCGACCGCCGCGACCTCGGGCATGCAGTAGATGCACGCGGGCACCCGGGTCGGGTCGAGCCCCTGCCCCTCGGCGCACCTCCCGGCCATCGTCTCCACCGCCACGATCCCCTGCGCCGAAGCGGCGTGCGCGAGCAGCAGAGGCCCGACGAGGTCGCCGATGGCATGCACGCCAGCGGCGCTCGTGCGCATGTTCGCGTCGACCACCACGAAGCCCTGCTCCGTCCGCACGCCAGCCTCGTCGAGCCCGAGGTCGTCGGAGAGCGGCGCGCGCCCGACCGCGACCAGCACCTGCGCGGCCTCCAGCGCGCGCGACCCGTCCGCGCCCGCCACCGTGACCCGCGCTCCACCCTCGTGGCGCACGAGGCTCTGGTAGCGGTGGCCCACCAGCACGTCGATCCCCTGGCGCGCGAAGGCGCGCGCCAGCTCGCGTCCGAGGTCGGCGTCCATACCGGGGAGCAGGGTCTCCTCCATCTCGACCACGGTCACCCTGGCCCCGAAAGTGGCATAGACGTACGCGAACTCGACGCCCACGGCCCCGCCGCCGACGATCACGACCGACGCCGGGAGCACCGGCCGCTCGAGCGCCTCGCGGCTGGTGAGCACGACCTCGCCGTCGATCTCGAGGCCGGGCAGCGTGCGCTCGCGGCTCCCGGTGGCGAGGAGGACGAAGCGCGCGCCCATCCGCGCGCCGTCGACCGTCACGCCGCCGCGCACGAGCCGGCCCACGCCGTGGTGGTATGCGATCCCGTTCTTCTTGAACAGGAGGTCGACGCCCCTCGCCTGCCGGTCGGCCACCTCGCGGCTCCGCGCGATGACCCGCGCGTAGTCGACGCGCACGTTGTCGGCGAGGATGCCGCGCCGGGCGCCGTCCTTCACGTCGGCGAAGAGCGCCGCGTCGGCCAGGATCGCCTTCGACGGGATGCAGCCCCAGTTGCCGCACACGCCGCCCGGGCGGTCGCGCTCGACGACCGCGGTGCGGAGCCCGAGCTGCGCGGCCCGGATGGCCGCCACGTAGCCGCCCGGGCCCGCTCCGAGCACGACCAGGTCGTATTCGGCCGACCCGGTCACAGGACGAGCGCGAGCGGGTTCTCGAGGAGCCCCTTCAGCTCACGCAGGAAGCGCCCCGCGAGCACGCCGTCGATGATGCGGTGGTCGCAGGAGAGGGTGACCGTCATCATCCGCCCGGGGACGACCTGGCCCTCGCGCACGACGGGCGTCTCGCGGATCGTCCCCACCGCCAGGATCGCCGCCTGCGGCGGGTTGATCACCGCCGCGAACTCCGTGACCGGCAGCATGCCGAGGTTGGAAACGGTGAAGGTGGCGCCCGTCAGGTCGTCCGCCGCGAAGCGCCCGCTGCGTGCCCGCTCGAGGAGGGCGCGCGCCTGGCGCACGATGGCCGCGAGCGGCTCGCGGTCGCAGTGGCGCACCACCGGCACGACGAGGCCGTCGGCCACCGCCGTCGCCACGCCGACGTTGACCGCCTCGTGGAGCGCCATCGCGTCACCGTCGTAGGACGCGTTCAGCTCGGGCACGCGCGTGAGCGCGAGGCCCACCGCCTTCAGCACGACGTGCGTGTAGGTGAGGCCCTCGTACTCGCCCTCGAGCGCAGCGAGCGCCTCCTTCAGCCGCGCCGCCTCGTCCATCGCGATCTCGGTCGAGGCGTAGAAGTGCGGGACCTCGCGCTTCGCCTCGCCCATGCGCTTGGCGGTGGTGCGCCGGATGCGCGAGAGCTCGACGCGGCTTCCCGCCGCCGGGCGCGGCTCGGCGGGCGCTGCCGGCTTCCGGGGCGCGGGGGCCGTGCCGCCGCGGGCGGCCAGCGCTGCCTCCACGTCCTTCTGCACGATGCGTCCGCCGGGGCCGGTGCCGCTGACCTGTCCGAGATCGAGGCCGTGATCGCGCGCGATCCGCCGGGCGAGTGGCGAGGCCTTCACGGCCGCGCTGGCGCCGAGGCTCTCCCCGGGCTCGGGGCGCCGCACGACCGTCGGCCGGAAGCCCTCACGACCCGCCTCGGCCTTCGCGGGCGCCGCCCGCGGCGTGCCGGGCGCCGCTTTCGCAGCGGGCGCGGCGGGCGCTGCCTTCGCGGCCTTCTCGGCTCCCGCCGCCGGCCGCGCGGCCGAGCCCTCCCCCGGCGCGGCGAGGACGGCGATCACCGCGCCGACCGGCGCCGACTCGCCCTCCTGCACCCGCACCTCGGCGAGCGTGCCTTCGTCGTAGGCCTCGAGCTCCATGTTCGCCTTGTCCGTCTCGACCTCGGCGATGATCTCGCCGATCGCCACGCCGTCGCCGGGATGCTTGAGCCACTTCAGTATTTTGCCCTCCTCCATGGTGTCGGAGAGCTTGGGCATGGTGACGTCGATCGACATGGGCGAACGGTCAGGGAACCACGCGGCCGGCGCTCGTGCAACCGCCGGCGCAGGCTGCGCGCCGCTCTAGCGTGAGTGAGGCGGGCGGGTTCCGGGACCGGCCGCAGCCGCCGACGAGCAGCCGGCTACCGCCCGCGCTGCGCGCGCGCCGGGTGGACGGGGGCGCCCACCCTCCTCTCCTCCGCCCCGAGCAGCCGGCGCACGGTCGCGACGACCCGCGCCGGCGACGGCAGCACCAGCTCCTCCAGGTTGCGCGCGTAGGGCATCGGCACGTCGAGGCTGGTCACGCGCTCGGGCGGGGCGTCGAGGTCCTCGAAGGCGTCGCGCGCGACCAGCGCGACGACCTCGGCTCCCACACCGGCGAACGGCCACCCTTCCTGCACGACGACGCAGCGGTGCGTCCTCCGCACGGACGCGAGGATCGCTCCCGCGTCGAGGGGGCGAACGGTCCGCACGTCGACCACCTCGGCCTCGATGCCGTCGGTGGCGAGCTGCTCGGCCGCCTTGAGAGAGGTGTGCAGCATCTTGGACCAGGTGACGAGCGTCACGTCACGCCCCGGGCGCTTCACGTCCGCGACGCCGAGCGGGATGACGTGCTCGCCCGTCGGCACCTCGCCCTTGAGCGCGTACATCACCTCGCTCTCGATGAAGCAGACCGGATTGTCGTCGCGGATCGCCGCCTTGAGCAGCCCCTTCGCGTCGGCCGGCGTCGAGGGCATGACGACCTTCAGCCCCGGCACGTGCGCGTAGAACCCTTCGAGCGCCTGCGAGTGCTGCGCGGCGAGCGCGTGGGCGGCGCCGCCCGGGCCGCGGAACACGATCGGCAGCGTGAACTGCCCGTTCGCCATGTAGCGCAGCTTGGCGGCGTTGTTGATGAGCTGGTCGATCGCCGTCAGCGAGAAGTTCCACGTCATGAACTCGATGATCGGCCGGAGCCCGACCATGGCGGCTCCGATGCCGACCCCGGCGAAGCCGGTCTCGGCGATGGGCGTGTCGATCACGCGCCGCTCGCCGAAGCGCTCGAGCATGCCCTCGGAGACCTTGTAGGCGCCGTTGTAGTGTCCGACCTCCTCGCCCATCAGGAAGATCGACGGGTCGCGCTCCATCTCCTCCACCATCGCCTCGCGCAACGCCTCGCGGAAGGAGATGACTCGCGGCTCAGGCATAGACGTGCTCCTCGACGGTCTCGGGCGCCGGCGCCGGCGACTCCTCGGCGAAGCGGACGGCGTCCTGCACCTGCGCCTTGGCCTCGTCGTCGACCGCTCGGAGCTGCTCGTCGGTCGCGATGCCGAGGGTGCGGATGCGCCCGGCGAGGATGCCGATCGGGTCGCGCTCCATCCACTTCTGCACCTCTTCCTTGGTGCGGTACTTGGCCGGGTCCGCGACCGAGTGGCCGCGGAAGCGGTACGTCTTCGCCTCGAGGAAGAAGGGCAGGCTGTCTTTTCTGGCTCTGCTGATGGCGTGGCGCACGGCCTCGCGCATCTCGAGGACGTCGTCGCCGTTCACGATCTCCGCCTCCATCGGGTAGCCGCGCGCGCGCACGGCCACGTCCTCGACCGAGAGCGTGCGGTAGAGCGGCGTCCCCATGGCGTACTGGTTGTTCTCGCAGATGAAGACGACGGGCAGCTTCCAGAGCCCGGCCAGCGCGAGGCCCTCGTGGAAGGCGCCCATGTTGGCCGTGCCGTCGCCGAAGAAGCAGAGGGTCACGTCCGGCTCGCCGCGGTACTTGCTCCCGAACGCCACGCCGGCCGCGATCGGCACGTGGCCGCCGACGATCGCCCAGCCGCCGAAGAAGCGCTTGGCGGCGGCGAAGAGGTGCATCGAGCCGCCGCGCCCGCCGCTGCAGCCGGTCGCGCACCCGTAGAGCTCGGCCATCGCGCCGCGCGCGTCACCGGTGCGCGCGAGGTAGTGCGCGTGCTCGCGATACGTCGCGACGATGTAGTCGGTCGGCTCCGCCGCCGAGATGGCGCCCACCGCGACCGCCTCCTGCCCGATGTAGAGGTGGAGGAAGCCGCTCACCTTCCCCTGCGAGTACGCCTTCGCCGCGGCCTCCTCGAAGCGCCGGGAGAGGCACATCTGCCGGTAGAGGTCGAGGAGCAGGGTCGCGTCCATGGGGGTCGAAACCGATTATAGGCGTTCCCGGCGTTAGTAAAAGCGCCGACCGGCCGTTAGCATGGGTTTGTGGGTACGCGACCGCCGCTGTCGGCGAGGCTGAGGTTCCACCTGCTCGGCGTGCGCCCCGCTGAACGCTGGCGCGAGTGGGCGGAAGCTCGAGTGATGTCCGCCGCCTGGCTCCCCATGGTCGCGACACGTGTCGCCTTGCCCCTCACCCTCGTGGCCGTCCTCATGTGGGCTCTCACCCCCCTCAGAGCAGCGGCCTGCGCGCTGTTCCTGCTGCTGTTTCTCCTCGTCATGATCCCGCTCGCGCTGGCCATCAAAGATAATGACGTTCACCGGCGCCGGGAGATCGCGCGCATTCGCGGCCTCGGGCCGAAAGGGCGAGGCGGCGTTCTACGCGGTGCTGCTCGTCAACTGGGGACTCGGCGTGTTGGACCGGCGGGGGGACCTGCCCTTGAGCTCGGTTCCGTCTGGCGTGCAGATTGGGCTCGTGCTGGCGATGGTGCTTGCGGTCGCCTGGTGGCGGCATGAGCAGCACGTCTTCGATCGCGAGGTCGCAGTGTCAGGCACTCCACCTCCCTCACCGAGGACGTAGTCGGGCGAAACGCCCCCCGCGCTGCCCGCCCGCGACGCGTCAGTCGGCGGCGAGGAGCGGACCCAGCGCGAGCTGTGGATCCGCCTCACCGCGTGCGGCGGCCCGCACCGGCGCGAAGGAGCGGCGGTGGATGGGCGAGGGGCCGAGCGCGCGGATGGCCGCGAAGTGGGCGCGCGTCGAATAGCCCATGTGGCGCGCGAAGCCGTAGCCGGGGAAGCGCGCATCGAGCGCGCGCATGAGTGCGTCGCGATGGACCTTGGCGACGATCGAGGCCGCGGCGATCGAGCACACGAACGCGTCGCCCTTCGGATAGGCGCTCTGCGGCATGGGGAGGTCGGGGATCTCGCGCCCGTCGACGAGCACGAAGCCCGGCACGAGCGGCAGCGCCTCGAGCGCCCGCCGGCAGGCGGCGAGCCCGGCGCGATAGATGTTGACGCGGTCGATCTCGTCGGGCTCGACCACGCCGATGCCGACGGCGACCGCGCGGCGGCGGATCTCGACGTCGAGCCGCTCACGCAGGGCGGCGGTCAGGACCTTCGAGTCGGCGACGCCGTCGAGGCGCGTGCCGGGCGGGAAGACGACCGCGGCCGCCACCACGGGGCCGGCGAGCGGTCCCATGCCCACCTCGTCCACGCCCGCG
>Ga0209470_1000937_pt1 | contig 22501 bp, 26 predicted proteins | sample GraSoiAngelo_125_FD_185882 | JGI IMG/M metagenome (GOLD analysis project Ga0209470, IMG submission 185882) | Grasslands soil microbial communities from the Angelo Coastal Reserve, California, USA - 14_0927_05_40cm (SPAdes) (version 2) | ecosystem: Environmental > Terrestrial > Soil > Grasslands ... | reverse complement strand
GCGGCGCTCGAGCGGCTTCTTTCGTGAATGCAAAATCCGGACCGCCCATGCTTCCGGATTTATCGAGCACGATGATCATTGCCGAAGAGCGGTGAGGTCTCTTCGCGTCGAATGTTATCGGGAGGATCCTTTCAATTTCCGTCTTGGAGTAACCTCCGTTGTCGCCATAATAGATTTTCGGAATCGATTGTTGCCGCCGAAGCGGTCATCGGGAGAGGGGATTTCCGCTTCAAGCACGACGGAACCGGATTCATCTTTAATGCTTGTGTCGAATGGGATGCGATTGAGTCCGGCAACGAGCAGCACTTCCCGGCTGCCAAGCGTCGCTTCTCCATGCCGGAGCTCAACGTGCGCTGAGGTCCGGGTCCGGCTGTAAACGGCAACTTCCACCGAGAACGGTTCTTGAGCCGCCACTTCCGGCGGAGTCTCGATCGACTCTATCGATACATCGCGGTTTAACCTCGCCTCGAGCGGCATGGTGTAAACGCGACATTTCCGATTGGAGGCGCCGAACCATGTTTAGGACGCGACCCTGGTTTTCATTTCCGTCCGTGAAATAAAAGGACAACAAGCGCGGCGTAGAGTAGACGTAATACAAAGCGCAACAAAAATGCTCGGACGACGTGGAACGGCCGCTTTTCTCTCCACAAGTAATGTCTGGCGCGGTATCGCGAACTGAAAGCCCTGAAGGACAAGGTTCGCTCATAGACGTTCCTGAGATGCCAAAAGAATTTCTTGCTGTAGAGGAAGTTTCGTACTTTCATCGCGGCCAGTGGTGTTAATTTTAAGAAGCGAAAGCGCGTGATAGTTACAGGAGCGTGAACTTTGTATATCAGAACGGAGGGTCAGAATACGTCCGAGCATGCAAGACACGTTCACTTGCGGTAGTCTTAATAAAAAGGGGGCGGCCCGATGACGATACACATTTCGGAACAAGCCGAAGCCCGCGTGATCGAAGAAGCACGACGGCAAGGTATATCCGTGGAAGCTCTCATCGAGAAGCTTATCAATGAAGGCATCGGTAATGGTGGGCCTTCGCCCGCGGCGACTGGTGCGGCGCTTCTCGAAGTGCTTCAAGCTTCGCCCTATCCGGACATCGACCTCACGCCGCAGCGCGAACGTCTGCCAGTGCGGGACGTCGTGATCTAAATGGCATGGCTGCTTGATACCAACGTTTTGTCCGAAGCAAGCGGAAGCCGGAGCCGAAGGTTGCCGCTTTTCTCACTTCGCAGCCCCTCGAAACACTCTACACGAGCATCGTAACCTTCGCTGAGATTCGCTTCGGCATCGAACTCCTAGAAGATTCGGCTCGTCGCGTGGAATTCAATGATTGGTTGAATCTCAAATTGCGGCCGATGTTTGCCGGGAGGCTTCTGCCGATCACCGAGGACATCATGCTCAAATGGCGGCTGTTGGTGGAAGAAGGTCGAAAAATTGGATACACGTTCTCACAACCCGACCTCATCATCGCCGCCACTGCGCTTCACTACGGACACACCGTTGTCACTCGTAATCGCACGGACTACGACAAGGCGCATGTACCCGTGTTTAACCCGTGGGAGGACGGCTCCTGAAAAAGACGGCCGAGAAACAAATCATCGCAGCCAAACGGAGGCCCTAGGAAGCAAGCGAAGAAAGTTGAAGTCGAGGAACGCGGTGTTCAATACGTGGAAATCTACTGCGAGAACGACTGCCCGGCACGAGAGGCTAACATCACTCTGAAAATACATTCCGACGAAGATCGGGATGCTGCCGATAAGGCAGACTGGCAATGTCCGCTGTGCCACAAACCAGCTAAAGTGCACTGGGTCCGCAATTCACGCGAACAGGCGAAGGCCAACTTGTCTAGAGCGATCTCGCAGGTCAATGTGGCTCTTTATAAGCGTGAACACCGCGATCTAGGTGTGCCCCTTACGGCGTTTATCCGTCACCTGCCGCGGCAATGGCAGCCTGTTGATGGCGCAAAATAGACCGCCGTCCAATCTTATACCGCGATGCTGTCTCTGGCGAATTCGTGCTCACGCGGCGATTGGTGTGTGGTACAGCCCACGACATCAGTCGGGTCGACCAGATTGCAAAAGCCAGGCTCATGAAACGCTGGAAGCCAGGGGTGCGAATCCCAAGTGGCTATCGTTGGCAGCCACATTGTGTGGGCAATCGTGATGATGCTCGCAATCCCTCTCGTGTCCTTTTATATAGGGATGTATTAAGGGGGACAGAATCCGTAACTCCATTTACTCCATTAACGTTCGTTTGATTGTAATTTAAGGTACGAAGGCTACAGAAGCGGGGGGCTATGACCGCCGGCAATCTTTCCAATCTGGGCTTGATCTCATCCGGCCATTTCTCGTGGTAGCGTTTCGCCGTGGCCTAACCTGACTTTCGCAGCAAAATTGCGAAAGTCAGGCTAAGTCACACCAGCCTCGGTGGCGGAGCGGCGGCATCTCAGTCTTTCAGGCGTTTGAAGTAGAAATAATCCTGGGCGCCATGCGCCAGTGTTGCAGCAAGTTCCCAGCCGTCTCTGCCGAGCTTTAAAGGGAACTCCCGCTGGTCAGACTGCGTGGAAGACCACTTTTTCGGGAATGGCGCCGCTGAGCCCGGCGAAGTATGTCTCGATTGCGACGGACGGGAACATCTCACTTAGCCGGGCGCCCGCTCGCTTCAGATCGGAGATCTGCCGGGCTCTAAGATCGATCCGGAGCGGACCGATCTTGCGCGTCTGATACCAGGCGCAATCTTGATGCGCAATCGCGATGATGCGCCGCGTACCGTGCGATGCGACCAGTCCTTCGATGCGGCGGCGAAAAAAGTTGAAGTCTTTGGGGACCAGGTCGAACAGCGTCATCGGCTCGATGCCGCCGGGGACCGCCAGGTAGTCGGTGCGTGAACCCGCCTTGAGGCGCGTCCGCGCGAATTCCTCGAAATGGCTGAACCAGCGGCCGTCAACGCAACAGATGATCACGGTATTGGGCCGTTCAGGGTCCCACGGCAGCGGACTTTCGTAGATAACGTCCTGAGTCGCAATTTGGCCGGGCCCTGTCCCCATGTCAGCGCTTTCCGGCTTTCTTATCGGCCTCCTCTGCGGCTGCTTCGGTCTTCGCCTGCATCAGCCGCGCGATGTCGATGCCGAACTCATCCTTGAGCATCGACAACATCGCGGTCATGCCGCCCCCGACGGTGCTCATCACCTTGCCGATCCCCCCGGAGCCTGCCGAGCCATTACCCATCTCGATGATGTTGATCTTGTCGATGCCGGCAAGCTGAGTGGCGAAAGCCTGGGCGAGATCGGGCATTTTCTCCACGACCATGTTGATGACGGCTGCCTCGTTGAAGTTCTTCCACGCTTCTGCCTTCTTCTGGAGCCCCTCGGCCTCGGCGAGCAGTTTCTTTTTGATGACTTCGGCCTCCGCCTCGCCGACGGCCAACACCTTCGCCGCTTCGGCCCGTCCGACCGTCTCGATTTTCGCCGCCTGGCCGGCGCCCTCGAATTCCAACTCTTTTTGCGTGGCTTCCGCCCGGATGATCGTTGCCTGCTTTTCGCCCTCGGCCTTCAGGATCGCGGCTTGTCTTTCCGCTTCGGCCGGCTTGACGACGGTAGCTTGAAGCTCCTTTTCCTTCCGGGCGGCCTCCTGCTCCTGGACCAGCACTTCCTGTTGCTTGCGTACCTGATCGATGCGGGTTTCCTGCTCTGTGACCTTCTGTCTGGCGATCGCAGTTGCGAGCGGTCCGGCCTGCTCGGACTCGGCCTTCTTGGATTTCACCATGGCGTCGAACTCAGCCTGACGGGTTTCCTTGTCCCGCAGAGACTGCGCGATGGCGACGTCGGCCTCATAGCGTTTGGTTTTGCCTTCCTGGTCGGCCAAAGCCGACTTGATCATCGCGTCGCGCTGGGCCAGTGCCTCGCCGACCACCGCGTCGCGTTTGACCTCAGCGGTGCGCTTCTTACCCAGGGCGTCGAGGTACCCCTGTTCATCGCTGATCTGCTGGATCGTCAGAATATCGATGCTGACACCCATCTTCTTCAGATCAACCGCCGCCTCGTCGGTCATCTTCTGCGCGAACGCCGACCGGTCGGCGTTGATTTCTTCCACGGTGAGCGTACCGAGGATCGCCCGAAGGTGGCCTTCCAGCGTTTGGAAGATCACGCCTTTGATTTCTTCCTGGCCCATGCCGAGGAAGCGCTCGGACGCGCTGCGCAACGACATGTCGTCGCCCGCGATCTTCACGTTGGCTACGGCCTCCACGGTCACGGGCACGCCTTCCTTCGTGTAGGCGCGCTGTATCTTTAGCTGGATCGACATGATGTTGAGCGAGAGGTATTCGACCTTCTCTAGCAAAGGTACGCGCAGCGCGGCACCGCCTCTCACGACTCGAAATCCGACGGTCGCCCGGTTTCCTTTCTCATCGACGATCGTGTGCTTGCGGCCGTAGAAGATCGCCACCATTGACGGCGGGACCTTGATGTAGTTGCGCGCGAACAAAGCCATGGCCGCGAGCACACCCAACAGCCCGAGCAGCACCGCGAACATGACCGTAACGGCGGAGAACTCGAACCCCAGCAGACTCACGTTGACCCTCCCGGCGCCGTCGGAACCGGCGGCGCGACGATCACCGTGTCTCCTCTCAGGCCGGAGATCACAACACTCGTGCCCTGGGACAGCGCGCGGCCATCGTCCGACCGGGCGATGTGCTCGCTGCGCTCGCCCCCATAGGTCAGCGAGATTTGCCCAACGCCGTCCTTCCGGATAGCCACGGACACCTCCGCATAACGCCCCACCAGCGCCGACATGCGTACTTCGCTGGACGCCTGTTGCGAGTAAAGCAGCCTCGCGAACTGATACACAATCCCGGCCATCACGACACCGGCAACCACGCCGACGCCCGAGGCCACGGGATGAGACAAACTGTAATAGCGGGCAACAACACCTCCCACGCCAAACGCCGTGAGGAACGCCGCCATGATGCGCGCGCTGAGCCAACTCGGGCCGCCATGATCGCCGGCATCGGTTGGGACTTCATGCCCGCCAACATCGTGATCGCCGCCGAAGATCTCGCCGACAAACAGCATGACTATCAAAAAGAGGAATCCCATGGCGCCTATGGCCGCATAGATGAGCATGGATGCCGTACCCTACATCGAGTCGGCCAATACTGTCAAATGCTCGGCGCGATTCTGCGCATCGAGGGTGTGCGACAAAAATAAAGGGGAAGTCTGTGCGGGCATATTCCCCTCCTGGAACAGGAGGGGGTGGCTGCGCCATCAAACAAAATGCAGCGAAGCCACCTTTAATGGCGCAGGCGGGGGTGGTCGATTTCGGAGAATGTTTTGAAGGACCACCCCCTCCTGCGCGGTTATCGGTGGCCTTCGGCAGCTTTTTTTGACGGCGCCGCGGGTCCTAAAAATCCGCGCACGGGCCAACAAATCTTTCCGGGCTATCCGGCAGGCACAGAGGCTGTACCGAATACGTGGGCAACCTGGATCACAGGGTCGTACAACCTTCTGTGCAGGCGGCATTCGGCAATTCCTATTACGGTGATGTCGTATTTGAGAATCCGAAATGGGACCTTCGTTTGTTGAACTTCGATCGTGATGAAGAACGATGAGCCGGTCGAGCTTTAGTGCCCAAACAGCGGGAAGCCGTCTACGCAGCGTTTTGATATCTATATTTATCAATCAGTTACGGTCCTATTTTGGCGATAGTGTCTGATTTCGATTGCTTCGATTAATTGCGATTGATTCGATTGTGTGGTAAGTTAGGACTCAATGAATGAAAAGCCGGGGGTGACTAAAGTGGCACAAGCAACCTTAGATCCGAGCCTTCCTTCCGAGGCCGAAGCGGCTGTGGCAAAAGAAACTAGCCGTATCTTGGCCAGGAGACTTCGAGAGGAGGAGCCCCTGCGGTTGCGCATTTCGGACGACCCTTCACCGGAAGGAACATTCAATCTGCCCGCTTCTGCTTTGCGACTACTCGTACGGATACTTGAAGAAATGGCGCGCGGCAATGCCGTCACGCTCATCCCGGTTCATGCGGAACTGACAACGCAGGAAGCAGCCGACATGCTGAACATCTCGCGGCCTTCACTGATCCAGCTTCTCGACGAGGGCAAGATCGAGTTTCGCCGCGTCGGCACGCACCGCCGCGTCCGGTTTGAAGCCCTTATGGAGTACAAGCGCCAAGCGGATACTGAACGCCGAAAGGTGCTGAAACAACTTGCAGCTTACGACCAAGAGCTCGGAATCTAAGCATCCGTGTCCAGCTTTACTGCCCTGTATGACGCCAGCGTTCTGTACCCTTCCGATCTCCGAAATCTTCTCATGCATCTGGCGCTGACAGGGCTATTCCGAGCGAGGTGGTCGGCCGACATTCACGAGGAATGGATTTCAGCTCTTCTCAGAAACCGTCCCGATCTGACTCGTGCAAAGCTTGAGCGCACTCGTATGCTCATGGACGAACACGCTACCGACGCGCTCGTAACGGACTATCAACACTTGATCCCCGGGTTGCAACTCCCCGACCCGAACGACCGGCATGTCTTGGCAGCTGCGATTCGTGCGCGTGCAGATGTGATCGTCACGATCAACCTGCGCGACTTTCCTGCGGAGACGCTAGCCGCCTTTGGCATTGAAGCGCAACATCCGGACGAATTCGTTCTGCACCTGTTGGATCTGTCGCCAGGTGTCGTGGTCGGTGCGGCACAGGATCACAGGCTGAGCCTCAAGAATTCCTGCAAAAACGGAGGCAAGTTTGCACTTGCTGGTTGGCGCTACAGCTCGATTGAGGGCGGCCAACAGCATGTACTGTCCGACGCTGGCTCCCTGGCGGCGCTTGAGCGCATGGCGGTCGATAGTTTCAACCACTTGGAGATCCTGGGCGATGTCCCACAGGGCGGCGATGGCGCCAAACTCGCGTTGTTCAGCGTAGAGAGGACGACTTGGGGCTTGGGATAAGAGGTTCAACAGCGTCTGAGCATTACCGAGATGACGGACCACGCGCACCTTGGGCCGCCCTCTGGCGTCACGGTAAGACTCCACGATCCGCCAGTAGCGCTTGCCGTGAACGGTATAGGACTGCACGCTGGCCATCTGTTTAGTATATACAACACGTGGAGAGCCTCGTCAACAGGCAGCGCGATATGTAGCGTCAATAGCATATTGGCTGTAAATACGCCAATTCCCACGTAACCATGAAGTTTTTGCGGGCTCGTTCACGGGTGGAATGATTCGTATATACATCAGCTTGGGGTAAGCTTATCCCGGCCAGATCTATGGATGTCGAGTGAAAATATGCTGAATACCCACGTCAGCTCTACGTTTCAACACCAGGCTTGATCCAATGCGATTAATCAGGTAGCTTCACGATCCGGATTGAAGGGCCAAACAAACCGGAAACTTGGGCTAGCAATGTCCGAAAGCTTGAAGCGGCTTTCGGACTCTTTCCCAGCCCCCACCGCGGATGGACGCCGCAGGAGTTTGGTCACACTATTAAAAAGAACCCACCGCTACAAATTACAGAAACATCACAATTTGTAATGCCGGGCCTTTTTTACTGGTGTGACAAGATTCACGAACTCAAGATTTCGGCAGTAAAAGTCAAACAATTCGGGACTTCTTGGAGGCGGTTTGTGTGAAGACAATCCCTAACGTCACACCATGTCGCAGATCGCTCCAAATTCATACACGTCTTCTCAGAGTCGGAGCAGAACCTATTGAAGGACGCGACCTGGTCGCTCACAGGTCTATACCTCGACCGTGAAGGAATCAGCCGAGATGATCTGAGCCCAATGCTGGCGAATAAACTCTTTCCAAGTCGTTTTGCACTTTCGCTATGAATGCCGTGACGCTTCAAATGTTGGCGATTGTCGTCCGCACGACGATATGTCCGAGATTCGACAAAGCACCCTGAATCCGGCGGTAACCCCAAGGATCCAGACGCGCTCGCATCCGCGCAGCCTATCACGCGCTCCAGCTGATTGGCCGCTCCCAAGGAATTATCGAATTTTGGAAATTACGGGATCGGTTTTAAGTGACGCTGCTCGTGAGAGCCTCAGTCTATCGGTAGCCTTGGAATGGCTCGTCGATCGTGAGCTGCAAGCCCGAAATGTCTGTCCATCCACCGCCCGGTTTTCGCCTCATCTGGTCGCCCGTTATTTCATCGATAGCTTCCACTTCAAACTTCAAATAATTTCATAAATCAGTAGCGTTGCATTGCAATCTCGTCTCGGCGGTATTCTCGGTATTTGACCGCTGCCTTGATCGGTTCACCAGGACGACGCAAGTCTTAGTAGTGCTGCGCTGCGATCATGCCTGAGGCTTCAATTGAGATACATGACGGCCCGGTTTGCTCGACGGCACTCGCGTGGCGGTCAGCATGCGTTCCCTGTTCCCGGCCCGGACTGCCACTACAGGGAAACGGTTATGTCTTTATGGTCGTTCTGTCCTACGCCCACCGAAACCTGCCGATGTCCGTCGACATACACTTCGACTTTCCCCGTAGGAATATCGTTGAAATCGACGGTGCCGTCGCCGTCGGTGTAATCTTCAGAGTGACTGTCTACAAAAGTACCCACAAAGTTGACGAACACTCGTTTGCCAGCAATCGGATCGCCAGCGTGATCCCGCAGATGCACCATGAGTGCCCCCATGAAGCTACCTCCTAGGTTTGTCGACCTCAAAAAACACCTCAAACTATCTTCGCTTCGGACGTGAATAGCTTGTTCGCAGGAATTCTACTGGCGACACGGGAAGAAATCACGATTTTCGGCCAACTTAATTAAGAGGGCTGCTGAAATACACACTTAATTTAAATTCCGAATCAAATGTAACGACGCCAAAACGGTCTGGGTCGGCAAGCAACTGCAGCGGCGCCCGAGCGGCTTCTTTCGTGAATGCAAAATCCGGCCGCCCATGCTTCCGGATTTATCGAGCACGATGATCATTGCCACAGAGCGGTGAGGTCTCTTCGCGTCGAATGTTATCGGGAGCAGGCACTTCTGTTTCGGACGCTCGCAACGTTGCGAGCAGACGTTCCGGTATTCAACACGGTGGATGACTTTCGCCGGCATGCCGCACTAGGTGGTATTTAATTGCGGGGTGAACTTCCGCTTTGCGTTTCAGAGTCAGGCAGAGTCGGTGCATTTTCGCGAATGACTTCAACAGATACATCGAGCTTGAGTTTGGACCACAACTTCTCCGCCGTCACTACGGTATTCTTTCGTGCCAGACCCAGGGCTAAACACGCACGGTCGCCTAAAGAAAGGCCAAGTCTCTTGGTATCGACGATTAGGACTCCGGCCTTATAGGCCAGTTCTGTATCGAAGGGAATTATTTCCAGAGTGATCAGTCCGATGCTAGTCCGTGCATCCTCGACACTCATCCCACCGCTTGTCAGCTTTGCGACGGTCTCGCACAGGTTAACGGCGCCGATGACCGATTCTGGAATGATCTCCTGCACGCGTTGCGAGCCCGCTTCGTTGTTGAGGAGCGCCAGAAGCGCGGAAGCATCCAGAACATACTTACTCACGTTCGGCTTCCTTTCGTCGTTCCCGAAGTAACTCTTTAACGAGAGACCGACCTTTCGGGATACTCTTCCTTACTAAAGCTTGCGCCTTCTGGATCGCTTGAGACCTTGTCAAAATGTGAATCTCTCCTCCGGCCAGGCGGAGGATCACCTCATCGCCGATGTCGGCTCCTATCCCACGTCTGAGATCAGCGGGTATGACAACACGTCCACCCACGCCGATTTTGGTTGTAACATCAGTTCTTGGCATTCATGCCTCGCCGTGGCCTCTATAAAGGATATTACCAGATTTGCCACATGTGGCACAAAATCGATGCCGTGGAGGGTCGTCAATGTTCAGCGTGATGGGGGCGCGCCAACCCGGTTGCCTGCACCGAAAGATTCAAATAACACCTATGCGCACTCCGGTACACGGCCCGGCCCGTATTTCAAATTCCTATCGGCGTCCGAAGCTGACCCGTCGCAAGAAGATGTCGGCGAAATAGAGGACCAACGCGATACTCGCCAGATAGGGCCAGAGCGGCATCGGCAGGATTGTGGTTTCTCCGTGTGTCGCAAATATGTCCAGCCCGGCCGGTTGGAACTTGCCTTTTGTTTCGTCGCTAATGGCGCGCAAGAGGTCGACGTTCGGTTCGTGAAGGTGATATTCGTCGGGATAGGAATATGCGAGCGTCCTCGAAGCCCCGGCGTTTTCACCGGTCACGTGAAAGACGTAAGAACCTTCTTGCTTGAGAGGGAACTGGACTTCGTAGGATCCGGGTCCCACCTGAGGAAGAGGGACATTGGATATCGATTGATCAGGCTGCACGACGCTCAATTGAAATTCGCCGTTGTTGAGGAATTTCCCGTCTTTCTGAATCGCATCGGCGGTGATCCTGGCGTGATCTCCATCACGAACAACGCTTAGATTGAGTTCGCTGTTGTCGCGTGGGCGCATGGTTTCGCGCACCAGTTGGGACCAGAACTTCGAGTAGCCGTTCCAGCGAAGCCAGTTTACAGCCCATCTGTCCTTTAGATCAGACGTAAAAGCAGCGGTTCTTCCCAAGCCGTATTGCCAGCGAACGAAGAGGGGATCCTCTCTCGGTGATTCCAGGAGCACTTCGGATTTTTCTTTGGCCTTCGCCACGGCGTAGCCAAGCAGGTCGGGAGCGTTTTCGAAATCGATTCCTTTGAGGACCTGAGCTTTTTTCTTCACTACTGGTGTGAAGGGCGATTCCCTCAGCGTGCTTCCGGTCGTGAGTTCCGCCTCATACGTGAAGACCTGTGGAACATGCGACGCGTCGGTTACGTAATATGTGCGTCCCTTGCCCCAGCCTGCAATTTTGGCGAGAAGATCTCGATCGGCCGCGGCGCCCAGAGCAACTGTGGAAACGGTGATCCGGGCCTGTGCCATCTTTTCGACAAGTGACTGGAACGGATCACGCCCCGTGTGGCCATCCGACAGCAAGATGACATGCTTGATTTCGCTCGAATCGTTCTTCTGACCGAACATCAATTGCGTAAATTCCGTGAAACAGGTAACCGCACGCGGCGGCCAACATGGCCCAACCGCCTTTCAGCCACGATTGACACTGTTCGAGCATCGAAACGCGGTGAGACAGCCCGCGGATTTCGACCAGTTCACCTTGGATTTTTCCCAGCTCGTGACGAATTTGGCCCAGCGTCCGGTGGATCTCGTTAAGCACGTCAAGCAAACTCATACTTGTTTTGCTCCTTTAATTGAGGCTGCGCGCTATTACTTGATGTTTCGCGCTATCGCGCTCACGCTTCGCGCGCGCTTGCGCTACGCGGTAATTGGCGCCGCGGAGAATTCGCGGCGCCTTAGTGCGGTTTAGGTCGCCATACGGCTGACGGGATCACTCCAGTTGGTGTATCCCAGCCGTCCCAACGCGCGGACCTGGAACGTGTAGGTGATTCCGGGCGTCAGATTGCTGATGATCATGGACGTCCCCGTGGAGATGGGTTCCTCCGTCCATGACGCAGGCTGGCCGCCACCGTTCGGAAGGGCGGCCCAATGGATGTGGTAACTCTTTGCTTTGGGAACGGAAGTTACCTTGATCTTCAGTTGCCCGGTGAGTGGCCCCGGCACAACAGAATCGATCGCCGGCTGAGCGAGCGGCTCCGGGCGGGGTTTTGATTGAAGCGGCCGGCTGGAAACCGGACAGCAAAAACGTCGTCAGGTCGTCGTTGCAGTTGGCCTCGACGTAGCGTGCGAGTTGGACGTACATACGCACGGCGGCGTCACGCAGTTTGTTCTTATGCGCGATGGCCGTCTTGCTTCCGTCGAGGGCCGCCGGAATGGCGGCGTCAAATGCGGCGATGGCGGACTGATAGGCGGACAATTCCACCGGTGGCTTCGGAAAGATCGCGGCGTTGTCGGTCAAACCTTTCAACGAGCCGTCCAGCAGATGCTGAACATCGCCGTCAGACAGCTTGCCCAAGCCGAAACGCGCGCGGATCTTCTTGGCCTTTGTTGTCATAGAGTTCCTCCTTTTTTGGTTTAGAGACACTTCCAGCCGCGTGAATAAAACGCGGTCGATTACGACTGGATTGGAGTGACGCATTCCCCTCCTCGCAGAGGAGGGGAATGCATCCACAGTCAGCGAAATTGCGGAACGCAATACTAGAGAAGGGCGGTTATTCCTTCTGCTTTAGATGACAAATGACAATTGAACAGTGAACAATGACAGAGCATTTGAATGGTGATTGTTCACTGTTCAATTGTCATTTGTCATTCGAGACGGGATCCTTCCGTGCACGGGCCGTCGAGGTCCTCGCGGGCAGTCATCAATTCTTTCCCCTCGATTTTGGCCCGGCGCAGTGCCCGGTCGCCATCTTCGGTAATTTCGTAGCGACGTAGCGGTTCATCATCGGCAGTCGCTGGGCCGGTGTGGACTGTAAGGAGCTTGCGCTCGGCGAGCCGGCCCAGCGTCAGATAAACATGGCCGACCATCTCGCGTCCCGTCCACTTGTCGACCATTCTGGTAACGCTTTTCAACGTGCCGCGGTCACCTAACAAAGAGACCGCGCTCAGAACTTGAAATTCCGTTTGCTCCAGGGGCGCGGCGCTCCAGCCGTCACCGTATAGAGATCGCAGTGAGGTGTCATGCTTGTCCAACTCCGCCTCCAGCCGCTTCCACACGCTGGCGCCGGCCGCTTCGACCTCCTCTTGCGACGCTTTCGGCCAATGCCGCTTCAACGTTTCATGCATGTTCATCTTCTTGCGTTTCATTGTATTCCTCCTGGATCCCTCATCAGCTTCCGTAGTTTGCGGAGCACCCGGTGCAGATTCAGACGGACGCCGAGGTTCGTACGGCCCAACTCTTCTGCGATTTGCTTGCAACTATACCCCTCGTCGAAACGAAGCGTGAGCATCGTAACTAACTGAGGATCGAGCTCGGATAACGCAGCGGTCAGGCGTTCACGAAGTTTATCCTTGTTGCCGTCCGCCGCGATGTCAAGTTCACTCACGTCCGCCTCCACCTCTCTTCGGAGGCGGCATGATCGAACGATGTTTCGAGCTTCGTTCATGGCTGCCTTACATAGATATGCTTTTGGGTTCTTTTGGAAATTGCTCGATGGCTGCCCTTGGATGAGTTTCACGAAAACGTTTTGAACAGCATCCTCGGCGTCGTGCTTGTTTCCGGTAACGCTTTTTGCCACACGGTACATCAGTTGAAAATTTTCCCGGTACAGCTCATCAAGCTGCTGCCTGAAGGTTTCGTCCTTTGTCGTGGGGATTCTCGCTGTCTCCATTTTGTCTCCTACTGACATGACACTTCAGAAGGCCCGTTTGTTTCAGGCCTCCTCCAATTTTTTTGCCCATGCGGGAAAATGCCGAGCGCGCCAGGTTTTTTGTCCGGAATGACATCATCGCCCCTCGCTCGCGCGAAGCTCCCGAAGTCTTTGATCGAATACCGCTGCTGTCTAGGGCTGTCCGTTTTCGCGAAGAAGGGGCTCCGACTCTGGTCTTCGGTGAAAACAATCAGTTTCTATACTCCAATGGAACGCTGTGGATCGAGCCTGAAACCGGACGAGTGTTGCGAACGGAGTTCAACGTTGAAAGTCCGTACATCCGATCGCGTGTTAAAGCCAGAATCGTTGTAACGTACGCTGAAGGAAAGAATATGAAAATGCTCGTGCCCAGTCTCATGGACGAGCATTACGAGAGCGAATTCAATACTGTCGATTGTAAGGCCTACTATTCCAACTTCCGCCCCTTCGAAGTTGAGGTGAAGTTTGAAATCCATCCGCCCGTCCAATGAGCCGTCATCCGGCGTTCCCACTTTCGTCAAGAATGTTCGGATTCGCTTGGGTCAGTAGCTCAATTACCGATACAGGCGGATCGATCGAGGCCGGTTGGCATGAAGGTCGTTATCCGGTTGTCCCAACCTATTTGAAAGATATCAGCACAAATGCCGCGCTTCTTTCCCTTTGGAATCGGGCTGCGGATGCCCTTGCCAACGCAGCACAAGTCATCGTTATCGGATACCGGTCTCGATACATCAGACGCGCTTGCTCGGCAACTCATCGCACTATCACGTCGATCGGGACAAGCAGTCGGCAAAGTTCTGGCTGAATCCGGTGGGGCTTGCCCGTAACCTCGGATTCAGTCCTGTGGAGCTTCGGCGGATTCAGCGTATGCTGAAGGAAAACGAAGCGATCCTCTTGGAGAAATGGAATGCACGTTTCGGAAGTTAAGCCTGGCGAACGCGTGAAAGACGTTCACTTTACCGAAGACACGCTGGCCGTCGATTTGGTTGATCAGGAGCAGCGGGCGCGCCACGTAGCAAACCCTCAGTGCTGAGGTCCTCATCAATGTCGGGCCAGTGAATTCCGTACCCGGCACCGCTGATTTTCCAGTTCAGGCGTAGGATTGTGGGCGACGTATGGCCGCACGCCCTGGCATATCGAAGGCGGACTGGGGAACACTCCTTATGCCGTCCAATTTCAGCTACGCCCGAATCGGCTTGAAAACGCGAACTAGTCTGCGATTTTCCGATCGAGGTCGCGATCACCAAAGTCCGCTGGGTGATGAAGGCGGGCAGCGTTGTCGTCGACAAAACGAACCCAACGTGCAGATCTGGTTGGCAAAAAGCGTAGGAGAATCGAACGCGGTTTTTCTATGGGGCTATGGGCAGAGATCCGGAAACGGGCAGAGATCCGGCAGCCGGAGCCGCGACAATCTCGTAGGGCCCGAGTTTACTTCCGGCAGCAAGGCTCATTTCTTTCCCGATGGCGACGAAAAGACGGCGGGATCATATCCAGAGAAGAACGACGCGGCAATGACGCTACATCCTCGGCGGAGGAATCGCGCGTCAAACTGTTTTGGGGATGATCGGTTCGCGATGCCTTGTGTGCTAATCTTCGGATCATGAGGGTTCCGGTGGGTAAAATGATCGCTTGCTGGCGTTAGTCCCGGCCTTTGTTCTCGTCGCCATTTCTTCCTTCCATCGTGAACGCATCTTGGAGAGTCCGGATCGACAGCGACTCAGAACGTCATTCTTGTCGCGTTTTTCACCGACTTCGCGGCCGGTTTTTTTGATTCTTCCTGATTCTCTCGGGCTACGGAGTGACGGTGACTATCACGTTCTCATACGTAAACAGCGACCCATCACCGGCGACTGCGCGCAAGGTGTAAATGCCCGCCTCCTGGAACCTCACCTCTGTGATCCATTTGCCGTCCAGAGGCGGCTCGGGAATGGTGAAGGGAGGTGACCATGGTGCGTTTGCCCATGCGCGAGTGTCGGTCCATGTCTTCATCTGTTCAGGACTGAACGTAACGGTCGAGGCTTTACCCCGGTACACGATCCACGACAACCGCAAACCGGGTCCGCTGGAGGGAACGATCGACGATGGAGGTCTGTAGAGAAGATTGGCGGCATTCGTTTCCGCGGTTGTGGGTGCCGCGCGTGGAGCCGGTGCCTTCTCCGCTTCTTGAACCGGCCGCTCTCCGGGGTGGCGCGGCTGCAGTTTGCCGTCGCGTCTCGCGGGCAGGTTGTCGGGATCGCCGGCTAGGGCCACCAATGTGACCGGTTCACCGATCTTGACCGTTCTCCGTGCTTCTCCTTCGACGACAAGCTCCGGCGGGATGTTGTACCGGAGCTCGTCGCGCAGACTGCCGCCGTCCCCTCCAACTTCGGTCGAAATCACCTGTTTGTCGATCTGGTAATCGCTCTTGAGCGATGCGTAGGCTTTCTCGGTTTTGCCGTGCGTCGTGAGGGTCCAGATCAGTTCTTTATTGCCGAAATCCTTGGGCGCGCGGATCGTGAACAGGAATGGGTTCCGCCGTGGATAAAAGTGCGTGGGTTGTCCTTGATCCGGCCCTCCGGGTTCGATGTTGTTGTCCGGCCCAACAGGAATATCGAACTCCTCCAGCCAGTTCGTATTCATGTAGCCGAAATACAACGTGAAGGAGCCATCCTCGTTCGGCATCCAGCCTTCGTATGCCGGCGACACGCTCTGTCCTTTCGAGTATGTGAACCTGGTCTGAGCCCCCGCAGATTGCACCAGGAGGAGGGCGGTCAGCGACACAAGCGCGAGCGGCCCAACCGGCCCAACCGGCGACCATCTCAACGCGAGAATAGGGCCACGAATCATCATTGGATACTATTGTCCGCCCGCGGGCTGCGTTGCGGGCGCCGGCGGCACGGGAGGCGCCCAGCACAGAGGACAACCGATATCGTAATCGTTCCGGCTCTTCATCTTCGCTCGCCGCTTCGCCATTTCCGACTGAAACTGTTCCTCCGTGAGCGCGACGGAATATCCAAGGTCGATGAACATGTTCGCGATCGAGCGCCGGCCACCGCCGGCCCAGTTTCTTGGATCGGCAGGGTTCTTATTATTAGCGGTGGTGTCGAGGAAACCCATGAGATGAACAATGGTGCCTTTCGGCAGGAGCGGCGCCGCATCGTCATCATATACGTATTGCTTTACCCAGTTGTGGTCGTAGCCGACGCAATTCAGGGTCTGGATGTTGTGGCCCCAGATCGCTTCCAGGCACATCCGCACGCCAGGCGCGTGCAAGTGGGGCTCGAATGCGATGATCTTGGTGTTCTCCGTCAGCGTAGCGTAAGCATGCAGCTCTTGCTTCGCCTGATTCGGCTTCACGTCGATGTCGATGCCGTTGCCCACACGCAGCGTCGAGCGGCGGAAGAGCGGTTTGTAGCCCTTGGGGAAGAACTTGAACCCGAATTCAAGATGCGCCTTCGTTTCCCGTCCGTTCGGGTGAATGTGGCCCGCGGTCAGAGACAACGCCGAATTGGCGGCCAGCAGCCTGCCGGCCTCGGGCGATATCTGCGTTGCGTCCAACCTCATGAATGGGCCAGGTCGTCGCAGTTTCTTCGGCGCTCGCTGAATCGTGCTGGCCCGGCACGATGCTGGAATACGTCATGTGATGGAACGCATAGCGTCCGCCAACGGTCTTGGTCGCGCCGCCTTTTGGAATGTCGTTGACTTCGCGGACCTCTACAGCGGAGACGTAACGGTCCTCCGTGAGGCCGGTTGGAATGAGCCCGACGTCTCCCCACCAATCCGGCCCCCTGGCCGGAACGGTTACTTCTTTCGATTTCAGCACCAGGTCTGGTTCGCCGATCGTCCAATTGTCGGAGTCGTCGAAGTTGGGGGACGCTGGCATGTCGGCCGGATTGCCGCGTGGCGCTCCGCTGTCTGCCCACTTTACGATCTTTGCAATCTCCTCGTCACTCAATGATGGGTCGTTCTTGAATTTCTGAATGCCGATGTCTTTTTCCACGAACCAGGGCGGCATGACGCCGGCCTTCGGACCTAGGCTCGTCCGCATCTTCATCTCTCGGGCCCACGGTCTGACCTGTTCGTACGTGACTAGCGGCATCGGAGCAACACCGTCCGGCCGATGACACGGCTGGCAGCTCCGCTGCAGGATCGGCGCAATATCCTTCGTGAAAGTGAGGTCGCCTGGAGACACCCCCGACTGCCCCCAAATGGCGGCTGGTATGAAGAGACCCGCAAAAACCGGAACGAGCCACACGAGGCGAAGAGCAGAGGCGCGAAACCCCAACGGACCTCCGACGTTCATTCTCATACCTCCCTGAATCATGGGGTATTTCATAGCAACGTTACTCTGAAGGGGCCGAGTATTCAAGCATTCTCAGACTGTAGGCGCGCGCCCGGAGGAACTCTCGAAGGCTGTCGAAAAATGCTTATCAACGTGACGAATCCATTGTAGCGGCGGTCTATGACCGTAGGGTGTGGGTTGCGGCGAGCGGAAGGACGAGAAAGTCCGGGCGTAGCGTGACAACCTTGTCGCGTTGATCACGACATTGCCGACTCTTTCATCGCTGATTCCCGTGAACGCATCCCTTACTTCTTTTTGAATTGCGGGAGGGGCGAACACACTTCGTCCCGATCAGGTAGGCTGTGCGGGCTCCTAATTTACTGAAAATCGTGGGAATTCCCGAAATTTGTGACACTAACTCCCAAACGCTGACAGCTGCTCATCAATGAATGACGAAATCATCTTGTTGTCCATCGTCTGACGAATCTGCAGCAGCGCCTCGCGCGCCTGGTCGTGCTTGTTTTCTTTGAGGCTGATGGTGACCAAGAGTAGGGATGCCTCCAGTAGGCGCGGATCGGTCTCGCGGGCCTGCTTCACATACTCTTCGGCCTCTTTATACTTCATCTGAAGGTAATCGATCTTTGCGACGTAGTACTGGGCTAAGGCCAGTCGCGGGTACCTACTGAGGACGTTCTTAAACAGTTTCATCGCGCGCGGGTACTCGCCTTGTTCGCTCAACGCGATGGCTATGTTCAGGCTGATGATGACGTTGCCTTCGTCGATTTGCTGGGCCCGCCGAAGAAAGGTCAGTGCAGACTGCGGCTGGTTGTAAAGAATATAGATCGTACCAAGATCTCCAAGGGCTGAAAGGTAGTCTGGATAAACCCGCAGGGCTTTTCCGTATTGCATCATCGCCTCTCCCAGCTGCCCTTCGCGATGCCGTTCTACGCCTTTCAGGTATGCGTCTCTTGCCTCATCTGGAATCTTCTCTTGTAGCGCCCTGACCGAAACCGTATTTGCTGCGCCTTGCTGGAACCGCGGTTCATTGCGATAGGGATATAAAACGACAATGGAGTACTCGGTCGACCGAGGATTGGACTTGAAATCGAAGTCGAGCTTTGCCGTAACGTAACGTTGCGAGGAGATCCGGAGTTGGTATTTGTCTCCCGTCAACTGTCTGACCGTGAATTCGCCATTCTTGTAGCGTTTTCGGGGGTATAGTTCCGGCTTCTGTGACTCGTGCCTGACGGTTATTGTGAATTCGGGCACCGGAATCCCATCCGGAGTAACGACGACACCTCTTATGGTGTGGGCCGTCGCCGCTTGCGCCAGGTCAATTTGTAGGCAGAATACACAAAAGATGAAGACCGCTTTCGTCAGGTTCATGTTCACGCAAAGGCATTTTTCTTGCCATCAAGTGATCTGAACGAAGGAACAGATGCATGAATGTAGGAAATTAGTGACCTACGGATTTTCCCAGTCCTCGGGCCTGATGTGCTCGTGGCTTTTGCGTTCCAGAGATTGTTCCTAAACTACCCCGATGTGGGACTTCGCCACGAGTGCTTGGCTCTCGCCCCTGCCCTTCGGGGCGTCACCACGCCTTAACCAAGGCGGGGAGTCACGTGTATTGCGACTTTTTGTCCAAAGCCGATCGGCGTCCAGAAATGCGCGGTGTTTGCACATCGCGCACAACTGTGCTTACATCACAGCCCATGAAATCGACGCTCATCATCATGCTGCTGTTTTGCCTGACGCTCTTCTCGCGCCTCGATTTCGGCCAAACCATTGACGGCAATTTAACGGGTTCGGTTTTGGATCCAACGGGCGCCTCCGTGCCCAATGCGACGGTCACCGTGACGAATACGGCGACAGGCGTGAAGTATTCCACCAAGACCGACGTGGACGGCTTGTACCGCCTCAACAACCTGCCGGTCGGCGACTACGATGTCACGGTCGCGGCCAGAGGGTTCGCAGACAGCGGCGTCAAAGACGTGCTGGTGGAGTTGAACAAGACGGCGACTGCCAATGTGACGGTTCAATTGCGAGGCGTGACCGCCTCCGTAGCAGTCGTGGAAGCGTCAACCACCGTGGATACGACATCCTCGCAATTGCAATCGACATTCAAACCCGAGCAGGCCGTGAATCTGCCGATCATCGAATCGAGCGGCAGTTTTTTCGGAGCTCTCAACCTGTCGCTGCTCAGCGCCGGTATCGCGAGTAATGGCGGGATCGGCCAAGGGACAGGGCCTTCAATAGGCGGCCAGCGGCCGACGAACAACGATTTCATGATCGAGGGCGTGGACAACAACAACAAAACGATTACCGGTCCGCTCGTGTATGTGCCGACAGAAGCCACGCAAGAGTTCTCGCTCCTGCAAAACCAGTTCAGCGCGGAATTCGGCCATTCCACGGGCGGCCAGTTCAATACGATCGTGAAGAGCGGCGGGAACAACATTCACGGTTCGCTGTACGAGTACTTTCAGAATCGCAAGCTGAATGCGATGGACCAGTCCTTCAAGCGGCTCGGAGAAACGAAAAATCCCCGCTTCGATCAGAACCGGATGGGCGGCAGCATCGGCGCGCCGATCATGAGCAACAAATGGTTCTACTTCGCTAACTTTGAGTACGCGCCTTTGGGCCAGGGCTCGACGGCAGCGACTCCGGTGAGAGCGCCGACCGCCGCCGGCTATGCTCTGCTGGATGCGATGCCCGCGCTGAATGCCGCCGGCACAGGCGGCGTCTCGAAAACCAACCTGGCGATTCTCCAGCAGTATGCGCGCGCGGCGCCGGCCGCGGATCGAACGACGACGGTCAACGGCGTCGCCATTCCGATCGGCATTCTGCCGATTGTCGGCGGGAACTATACCAACCAATATGCGCTTGTCGGGAGCAGCGACTACAACTTCGACGGGGGAGATCAACTCCGCGGCCGCTTCATCTACAACAAGGTCGACTCGATCGATACGACGGCCAACCTCCCGGCCTTCTGGACGAAACTTCCGAGGCGTTACTCCTTAGCAACGGCAGGCTTCTACCACACGCTCTCGCCGGCATTCACCAGCGAAACAAGAATCGGATTCAACCGCTACACGCAGTTTTTCGTCGATCCGGGTTTTCAGTTTCCCGGTCTCGATCGATTCCCCAACATCACGGCTGAAACCGACCTGGGCCTGAACATCGGCCCCGATCCGAATGCGCCGCAGTCGGCGGTTCAAAACACGTATCAGGCGGTTGAGAACATGAGCTGGAGCGCCGGCCGCCACAACATCAAATTCGGTTTTGATGGCCGCCGTTCGATTTCGCCGCAGCATTTCATTCAGCGCGAACGCGGCGACTACATTTATCAAACGCTGCAGTCTTACCTTCGCGACGTCGTTCCGGAAAATCTGGCGGAGCGCGATCTCGGCGGCGCCACTCAATATTTTGGAAATAACTGGGCGACGTATCTGTACGGCCAGGATGAGTGGCATGTCACGCCGAGACTGACGCTGAACCTTGGTCTGCGGTGGGAGCGCACCACGGTTCCCGCAACCATGCAGCTGCAAACGCTCAATGCCATTTCGAGCGTGCCTGGCGTCATCAATTTCAAAGAGCCCGGCGTCGGCAACAAGAACTTTGCTCCGCGGCTCGGCGTCGCGTACTCGCCCGGCACCAAGGGAACCACTTCGATCCGAGCCGGAATCGGAATGGCCTACGACGTCATCTTTGACAACGTCGGAAGCACGGCCTACCCGCCGCAGCTCAGCGCAACTGTCGATGCCGAAAATTTTCCGACCGTGTTTACGGCGCCGTTCCTCGCAAAGGGAGGAATCGCTCCCGGCAAAATCACGTTTGGCCGCAATTTGAGCCAGGCGGACGCTCGGGCGGCGACGTCCAGCTACATCCCCGACCAGGTTCCGCCCTACTCGATCCAATGGACGCTCGGCGTACAACACCAACTGCGCAAGGACTACACCGTTGAAGCGCGATACCTCGGAACTCGCGGCGTCCATTTGCTGGTACAGAATCAGATGTTGCGTTTCGCGCCCGTGCAGCCGGATCGAACGCTTCAAACCTACTTGTCAGCGCCGTCGCAAGCGACGCTGAATTCGCTGCCTTACTTTCTGGCCGGCAATACCGACACCGGGTTCTATCTGGGAGGCGCTGCAGGGAACAGCTCCGGCGCGCAACGCAATCCGATCCTTGGTCCGTTGGGGTTTTTTAGCGCGGTGACATGGTGGCCGCCGATCGGCAACTCTTTTTATCACGGACTGGCAGCGCAACTGACGCGGCGGTTCACTCGCGGTTTACAATTCGTGAGCGCTTACACCTGGAGCCACAACATCGACGACAGCAGCGCGACGCATTTTTCGACGTTTCTGACGTCGCGCCGGCAGCAGGACTTCTTGAATCTGAGGAATGACAAATCTAGGTCCGCCCTCGATCGGCGGCATCGGCTGACGCTGAGTTGGACCTACGAACCCCGGTGGTTCAGCGATTCGTCGACTTGGATCATGAAGAACGTTGCCGGGAACTGGCGATGGGCGGGAATCTACACTTACGAATCGCCGGAATATGTCACGGTGCAGAGCGATCAGGATTCCAACTTGAATGGCGACAGCGCAGGCGATCGAGCCGTTGTGAATCCGGCCGGCGATCCAACCAAAGGAAGCGACGTTACACCTCTGAAGAACAGCGCGGGACAGACTGTGGCATATCTCGCGACGAATCCATCCGCGATGTACATTCGCGCGGGCCTCGGCGTTTTTCCGAATGCCGGGCGTAATACTCTGCCGACGCGGCCGATCGATAACTTCGATATGTCGTTTGCGAAGAGGTTCGTTGTGCGGGAAGGTCAAGCGATCGAGTTCCGCGGCGACTTTGGGAATATCTTTAATCATCCGCAATACACGCCCGGATTCGTCAATTCCGTGAAGTTGAACAACACCTATGTGACGAGCCGCAGTTT
>Ga0209470_1000934_pt1 | contig 22549 bp, 20 predicted proteins | sample GraSoiAngelo_125_FD_185882 | JGI IMG/M metagenome (GOLD analysis project Ga0209470, IMG submission 185882) | Grasslands soil microbial communities from the Angelo Coastal Reserve, California, USA - 14_0927_05_40cm (SPAdes) (version 2) | ecosystem: Environmental > Terrestrial > Soil > Grasslands ... | reverse complement strand
CCGTGCGGCTTGACCACATATGAACTCATAACGGACGACAATTCGGAGACGATGCGTCGTCTGGCTGCACTCGAGGATCTCCGTGTTCGGAAAAGTTCCCGGTGGCATTGCCGGAGGGGCCACACCCGTTCCCATCCCGAACACGGAAGTTAAGCCCTCCTGGGCCGATGGTACTGCGCTGGTAACGGCGTGGGAGAGTAGGTCGCCGCCGGGGTAAATCACGCGCCCGGGTGAAGCCGCCCGGGCGCTCGTGTTTCTGTGATCCGTCAACGCGCCCGCAGTCTCCGGCCGCGATGCTTACGCGCATGGAGTGATCATGGACGCATGGGGCAAAGAGCTGGTGGTCGAGCTCTACACGCGATATGCACCGGACGTCGAGCGACTGCAGCGCTTCGACGCCTTCATTCCGACGATCGGGAAGTCCTATGCCGGGGAGGAGCGCCGACTCCTCTACCTCATGACCCGCTTCATCGAGCCCGAGTTGATCATCGAGTTCTCTCCGAAGCGGGGCTGGACCACGCTCCACATGGCAGCCGCCCTCGAGGACAACCACAAGGGGCGAATAATTTCATTCGAGCTCGATCCGATCTATGCGGCGCTGACGAAGCGGACGGTGAAGACGGCCCGCCTCGCCCACCGCGTGGAGGTCGTCGTCGGCGACGTCCGTGAGGAATTTCCGCGCGTGTACGGCGACCCGGGCACCTGGCGGTCGGCACCGGAGATCGGATTCCTCTTCGTGGACTCCGACCACAGCGCCGAATTCGCGCACTGGTACCTGGGCAACCTGTTTCCGCTGGTCCGGCAGAACGGGGTGATCCACGCTCACGATATCGAGGCGTCGCCGGAGCGCGTCGTGAATCAAGAGCCGCTCCCGCTCGAGCCGACCGGGGAGGAGAAGGTCCTGGCCGAGCACCTCGTTCGCCATCGGGACCGATATCGCTGGTTCAGTGTCGCCGACGCGGTCCGCGATCACGCCTACCTTGCCGCCGTAAGACCGTGGGGAGGCGGGGACCTTTCGTTCCCGCCCGGTCGGGTGCGACTCCATCCCACGGAGAAGCGCATGGGATTCGAGCGCAATCCCTCGTTGTGGATCCTTCAGACCGGCGCCCAGGAATCGAAGGCGTATCCCGACCGACCCTTCGAGCCGTTGCACCGCACCCTGAAGCAGCGTCTCGCGTACGAGACGCGGAAACAGATCGCATCGTTCTACGCGCCGCTGCGCGAGAGGCGACGCATGCGGAGGCAGACGTCTCCCCGCGGATGAGGGTCCCTACGCCCGGCGGGCTAGAGAAGCGCTGAGCCGAACTGGAGGGCGAAGGCGAGCGCGGTGGCGATGATGCAGAGGGCGGCGAGCATGCGGTCGAAGCTCTGCTCGCGCCCGCGCTCGGCCGCCGAGAGCGAGAGCCCAACCAGGAACCCGCCGATGAAGCCGCCGGCGTGGGCGAAGTTGTTCACGCCGGACATGAAGAACCCGAAGATGAACAGCACGAGCGCCCACTGCCCGTACTGCCGCAGGATGAGGCCGCCGAACACACCGCCCCGCTTCCGTCCGTACGCGACCATGGCGCCCAATAATCCGAAGATGGCGCCGGAGGCTCCGATCGTGAACGGCACGCCGACCAGGTTGGAGGCGACGAAACCGAGCGCGCCCGACACGGTGAAGATCACGACCAGGCGCGCCGGCCCGAACAGATCTTCCACCGCCGGACCGAGCTGACGGATCCAGAGCAAATTGAAGAGGATGTGAAGGATGCTGCCGTGGAGATAGATGCCGGTCAGCAGCGTCCACCAGTGCCCGTACGCCCAGGGTATCGTTCCCGCCCCGCCGAGCGAGAAGAGCATGCGGTCGCTCGGCGCGAAGGCATCGAAGAGGCCTCGCGGCCGAAGCGCTGAGGCCGGGTCCAACACGATGCTCGCCACGTACAGCACCACGCAGAGGACCGTGACGGCATTGATGAAATTCCAGCGCCGGAAGAGCGTGCCGAGGGTGCCGCCGAAGCCCCACATGCCGGGATTGCGCCGACCACAGATGAGACAGACCGGCGCGTCAGCGTTGGTCAGGCGGCCGCACGATGGGCACAGGATGGCGCCAGACGTCTTACGAAACATTGTCGGAATGTTGCCTCTCGTCGATACGATACCCTTCATCGAGCCAGACACCGAGGTCGATCAGCCGACAGACGAGCGAGCAGAATGGGCGGTGCGGATTGCCCGGCCAGACGACGTCGGCATGACAGGTGGGACACGTGAGGCGATGCATCGTGTGGGCATCGTACTCAGCGCCCACAAAGTGTGTCAACTCAGTGACTTTCCTGACGCTTGGGAATCATTTCCCATTGACAGCCCAGACGCCCTCGCGTAGTCTGAGCCGCGAATTCGTGCCCTGCGTCCATGCGGACGACCAGACCGAAGATCAACCGCCGTGGCAGTCGGCCCAACTCAGGAGTCCACAGCATGAGTGACAGCACTCGCATTTCGCCGTCGCACGCCCGCCGAGCGCTCATCGGGCTGTTCACGATCGTCGCGGTGCTGGTGGCAGTTCTGGTCGCGATCGCTCCGGCGCTTGCCCAGACCCCGGCGCCGGCGTCGAGCCATAGCGGCGGCGAGGCGAGCCTCAAGATCCCCGACCTCGGAGGGATCGCCTTCTCGGGTGTGCCCGGGCGGACGCTGTTGATGTTGGGACTGATCGTCTGCGGGCTCGGCCTCGTCTTCGGCCTCGTGATCTTCAATCAGCTCAAGAACCTGCCGGTTCACGCCTCCATGCGCGAGATCTCCGAGCTGATCTACGAGACGTGCAAGACGTATCTGATCACCCAGGGCAAGTTCATCCTGCTGCTCGAGGTGTTCATCGGCATCATCATCGTGGTGTACTTCGGCTTCCTTCAGCACTACGACGCGAGCCGCGTCATCATCATCTTGCTCTTCAGTCTCATCGGCATCGCCGGCAGCTACGGTGTGGCTTGGTTCGGCATCCGGATCAACACGTTCGCGAATTCACGCACGGCCTTCGCCAGCCTGAAGGGGGAGCCCTATCCGGTCTACGCGATCCCGCTCAAGGCCGGCATGAGCATCGGGATGCTGCTTATCAGCGTCGAGTTGTTCCTGATGCTCTGCATCCTCCTCTTCATCCCGGGAGACTACGCTGGTCCCTGCTTCATCGGCTTCGCCATCGGCGAGTCGCTGGGCGCGGCCGCCCTCCGTATCGCGGGCGGGATCTTCACCAAGATCGCCGACATCGGCTCCGACCTGATGAAGATCGTCTTCAACATCAAGGAGGACGACGCCCGCAACCCGGGTGTGATCGCCGACTGCACGGGCGACAACGCAGGCGACTCCGTCGGACCGAGCGCGGACGGGTTCGAGACCTACGGCGTCACCGGTGTCGCGCTCATCTCGTTCATCCTGCTCGCCGTCCGCGAGCCGGCGGTGCAGGTCCAGCTCCTGGTCTGGATCTTCTTGATGCGCGTGCTCATGATCGTGGCCAGCGGCGCGTCGTATCTGATCAACGAGGCCTGGGTGCGCGCCCAGTATGCTGGCGTCGCCCGCATGAACTTCGAGGCACCGCTGACCCGGCTGGTGTGGCTGACGTCATTTGTGTCCGTCGCGATGACGTACCTCGCCTCGTGGGTCCTCGTCAGCGATCTTGGCGATGGCACGCTGTGGTGGAAGCTTTCGACCGTCATCACGTGCGGCACACTTGCCGGCGCGATCATTCCCGAACTGGTCAAGATCTTCACGTCCACGGAGTCGAGCCACGTCAAAGAGGTGGTGACCTCCTCGCGCGAGGGAGGCGCCTCGCTCAACATTTTGTCCGGTCTCATTGCCGGCAACTTCAGTGCATTCTGGCTCGGCATCACCATCGTGGTCCTCATGGGTATCGCCTACGTGGTCAGCACCACCGGGCTTGGAGCGCTGATGGTCGCTCCCGCCGTCTTCGCCTTCGGCCTGGTCGCCTTCGGCTTCCTGGGCATGGGCCCGGTCACGATCGCCGTCGACTCGTACGGCCCGGTGACCGACAATGCTCAGTCGGTCTTCGAACTCTCCGTGATCGAGACGATGCCTGGCGTCGCCGAGCAAATCCGGCGGGACTACGGATTCACCGTGAGCTTCGATCGCGCCAAGCACCTGCTCGAGGAGAACGACGGCGCCGGAAACACCTTCAAAGCGACGGCCAAACCGGTGCTCATCGGCACGGCCGTCGTCGGCGCCACCACCATGATCTTCTCGATCATCGTGGTGCTGACGGCCGGCCTCACCCAGAACCTGGACAAGCTCTCGCTGCTGCATCCGCCCTTCCTGCTCGGGCTGATCACCGGCGGTGCCATCATCTACTGGTTCACCGGCGCGTCGACGCAGGCCGTCTCCACGGGAGCCTATCGCGCTGTCGAGTTCATCAAGGCGAACATCCGGCTGGAAGGCACGACCAAGGCCTCGGTCGCCGACAGCAAGCGCGTGGTGGAGATCTGCACGCAGTACGCCCAGAAGGGGATGTTCAACATCTTCCTCACCGTGTTCTTCGCCACCCTCGCCTTCGCGTTCCTCGAGCCGTACTTCTTCATCGGCTATCTGATCTCCATCGCGCTCTTCGGGCTGTACCAGGCCGTTTTCATGGCCAACGCGGGCGGCGCCTGGGATAACGCCAAGAAGATCGTCGAGGTCGAGCTGAAGGAGAAGGGCAGTCCGCTCCACGCGGCGACGGTGGTCGGTGACACGGTGGGCGATCCCTTCAAGGACACCTCGTCGGTGGCCATGAACCCCGTGATCAAGTTCACCACGCTGTTCGGCCTCCTCGCCGTGGAGCTGGCGGTGAGCTTGGCCATCGAGCGCGGAACCGGTCTGACCCGCGTGCTGGCCGCGGTGTTCTTCGTCCTCGCCCTCGTCTTCGTGTGGCGCTCGTTCTACGGAATGCGCATCAAGGGCGGAGCGGCGGTCCCGGCAGGGGAGCGCGTGCCCGCGCACCAGCTCAAGTAGCGCGTCGTTGGACTTCCTGTTCGGTGCCCTCACCGGCGCGCAGTCGCTCGACGCGCTCATCCGGTGGGGCGGTTACACCGTCCTGTTCGTCATCGTTTTCGTCGAGACGGGCCTGTTCGCCTTTTTGCCCGGGGACTCGCTCCTCATCTCCGCCGGCCTGGTGGCGGCCGCCGGACACCTGAACATCTGGTGGCTCAACGTGTTGCTCTCCGTCGCGGCGGTGCTCGGCGACAACGTCGGTTACGCTATCGGCGCCCGCATCGGCCCTCGGCTCTTCACGCGCGAGAAGTCGCTGCTCTTCAACCCCGCCCATGTCGAACGCACCCGGCGCTTCTACGACCGCCATGGCGCCAAGGCGATCGTCATCGCGCGCTTCGTGCCCATCGTCCGTACGTTCGCGCCCATCGTGGCCGGCGTCGCCGGCATGCCGTATCGTCGGTTCTTCTTCTACAATGTCGTAGGCGGAACCGGATGGGTCCTCAGCATGACGTGGGCGGGGTATCTTCTCGGTCAGACGGTGCCGAACATCGACCGCCACATTCACATCGTCGTGATCATCGTGATCGTGCTCTCGCTCATCCCCATCCCGATCGAGATTCTCCGGGAGCGCCGAAGGTCGTCAGCCGCGCGGTGACGGGCCTGGCCGCGACGGTGGGGCGATTGCCCTTACCGATGGCGGCGTGGGTGGGCCGCCGCGTCGGCGACATCGCGTACGCCCTCCTCCCGGGCCGACGGCGGCTGGCGCTGGCGAATCTCGGCCACGTCTTTCCCGAGCGCAGCGCCGCCGAGCGGCGCCGCATCTACCGTGATTCCTGCCGGCATCTCGGCCTCGTGTTCGTCGAGTTGTGTGAGCTTCTCGCGCGTCCGCTCCCGAGATTCCTCGAGCGCATCACCATCGATGGGCTGGAGCACGTCGAAGCGGTCATGGCCACGCATGGCCGGGCCCTTGCGCTGTCGGCCCATCTCGGGAACTGGGAGCTCCTGTCGGCGGCTCATCGGTTGTCGCCCTACCATCTGGCGGTCGTCATCCGCCCGCTGGACTCGCCGGCGCTGAACGCGCTCGCCGACGCAGTCCGTAACAAGACGGGGGTGGAGTTGATCGACAAACGCCGCGCGCTTCGCCCGGTCCTCAGCGCGCTCGGACAGGGACGGATCGTCGGGATCTTGCTGGATCAGAACGCGTCGCGCCGTGAGGGCGTCTTCGTGCCGTTCTTCGGGCGTCCGGCCAGCACATCGCGCTCGATCGCGCTTCTCGCCGTGCGCACCGGCACGCCGGTCTTGCCGATCTTTGCCCGCCGGGAACGCGCCGGCCGCCACCGGGTCATGGTTCTTCCACCCCTCGCTCCGCCCCAGACGAATGACACCGAAGCCGCGGTCGTCGAACTGACGGCTCGATGCACCTCCACGATCGAGGCCGCCATCCGCCAGACTCCCGAGCAGTGGCTCTGGATGCACAACCGCTGGCGAACACAACCGCCCGGGGGATGAGCGTCCGCCAGGGCCGGTACGCGCTTGCCGTCCTCGCCATGGCCACCGCTGCCTTCGGCGCACCGCTCGACCTGTCGCTCGACGCCTATCGCGTTGCCGCGGCGGACGGGGCCACCGGGACGGTGGCCGGTCGCGCTGTGGACGAGGCCGACCGGCGCAACAGCCAGGACGAACCCCGGGTCGGCATCGGAGTCACGCTCGTACCCTGGTCGCGAACGCTGCTCGACGAGCTCCAGGAAATCAAGCGCCGGGTTCGCGTGAAGCCGGCGACGTACCCGACATCAGCTCGATCCGTCGTCGAGGCTCGCCGTACCTACGAGCGGACGCTGAACAGCGCGGGCGCCGGGGACCTCGTTCGTTATGCTCCTGGCAGTGCCGACGGCACCTTCCAGTTCGAGCATGTTCCGGCCGGCCAGTGGATCCTGATTGTGGAGCACGCGGTTTTTGTCAACAAGCCCGGCCAAGCTCAAGGCGCTCAGGAGTGGAACACGTTTCGGAAGAGGCCCCAGTTCCTCGGGTACTACGCGGTCACCTTCTGGCTCGACGAGCTCCGGGTGGCCCGTGGTGAGACCGCGACCGTCCAGCTTAGTGAGCGGAACGCGTGGATGACGGGGATCGACGAGAAATGGACGCCGGGGCCAGAGCCGCCCCGGCGTCCGGCGCGTTAGCTCGCGGGGCCTTACTTCTTCTCTTCGGCCTTCTTCGCCGTGCTGCCGCCCCGCACACTGATGGACTGGGCGACGGTCTTGCCGTCATGGTCCATGTAGCGGACCTGAACCGAGTCGCCCGGCTTGAGATCGGCGGCGCTGACGTCCTTGCCGCCCTTCTTGACCTTGGTCTTCGGGTCGACCGCGAAGGTCCACTCGGCGTCCTTGCCCTTCTCCTTGCCGGCCACGACCACGCTGTCGGCGGAGGCGGACTTCACGGCGCCGCTCGCGCTCTTGGACGACATCTTCTTCTCGCCCATCTTCTTGTCGGCCGACTTGTCCATCTTCTTGTCTTCGGCCTTGGGCATCGGTGCAGTGGTCTGAGCGAACGCGAACCCGGTGGTACCGGCGACGAAGGTGACCGCGATGAGTAGGCTGACGATCTTCTTCACGTGTGTTAGTCCTCCCGACATGGTTGCTGGTGATGTGATCGTACTATCTCCTCTGATCCGGCTGGACCCCCGCAGTCCGTCCTCCTCTTGCTAAGTGCTTGAGAAATAGACCCATAATCCTTGGCCCTCACTTTATTGCAGCGCGTAGGGGGTGTCAAGTATTGACCCCCTGTCTTGCCCCGTGGTACACCCTTAGGTAAAGCTTTTCTTACATTCATGACAATCAGAGCCTGTTTCTCTCTCGCGACAGGCAGTTTGCTGTGTTTTTTGGCGCCGGGCACCCTCACGCCCGTCGCTGCCGATCCGTTTTCAACTCCCGCCGCAGCGGTCGAGTATGAAGCCTTCCCGTCTTCCCGCGATGATGCGAGCGGCCTCGAGCTCCTGTGGGTTGAACGGCTGGCCGAAGAAGGTGGTTCCGGAGCATCGCTGACCGACGTTGCAGCGGCTGACGACAGCACGGATGCTTGGGCGGAGGCGTTCGCCGAGTCGAGCCGGCTCCGTGCGACGGTCGTGAGCCCGCCGTACCCCCTCGTCATCAACGGCGCGGTCCAAGCCTTCATCGAGCGCTTCACCGGAAGCAGTCGCGATGTCGTCGAGCTGTGGCTGAACCGCTCGGGTCGTTATCTGACGATGATCCGCGACGTGCTTCGAAGCCAGGGCCTCCCTGAAGACTTGGCGTTCGTGGCGATGATCGAGAGCGGCTACAACCCGCTCGCGGTGTCACGGGCCGGCGCGAAGGGAATGTGGCAGTTCATGGCGGGGACCGCGCGCCGTTACGGTCTGCGCGTGGATCAGTGGGTCGACGAGCGGCTGGACCCTGAAAAGTCGACCACGGCCGCTGCCAAGTACCTGCGCGACCTCTACCACCAGTTCGGATCCTGGGCCCTCGCGAAGGCCGCCTACAACGCCGGCGAGTTGAAAGTGATCCGGGCCATCAAGGCGGCGAACTCGACCGACTTCTGGGCCCTGGCCAGGACTCGGCTCCTCCGTCAGGAGACGCGTGAATTCGTTCCCGCGATCCACGCGGCCACCGTGATCGGCCGTGACCCCGGGCGGTTCGGCTTCACACCCGACGAGCACACCCCGGTGGCGATCGAGAAGGTCATGGTGCCGGCCTCCACGAACCTCAAGAAGCTCGCCGGTGGCGCCGGGTTGCCCGACGATTCCCTGCGCAAGCTGAATCCTGTCCTGGTTCGCGGTACCACGCCGCCCGGCGCACCCTACGAATTGCGGGTGCCCGTGGGCTCGCGCGATGCGATCCGGACCGCGCTGGCTCCGAAGCCGCGGCCCGCGGTCGCGCGGGTTCCCCGGCGGGTCAGCAGCGTCAAGCGAGATGCCGTCAGCGACGAGGTCCATGTGGTCCAGCCTCGTGACACCGTCAGCTCGATCGCCGATCAGTACGGTGTCCCGGTCCGCGACATCCTCCGCTGGAACGGTCTGGAGAAGCAGGCGGTCATCCGTCCAGGCGATCGCTTGCGGATCGCCGAGGTGCGGCTCTCCGCCGAGGGCGCCGGCGCGTCCGGCGCTCGTTGATCGTCGAAGTCAGACTCTTCGCCACCTTCACGTCGTACCTTCCTCCGCGCGACCGAGCAACCGGTGCGACGGCTCTCGATGTTCCTGCCGGCGCGACGGTCGACGACGTCGCCGTTCGGCTGGGAATCCCGGAAGCGATGGCCCGGGTCGCTCTCGTCAACGGTGAGGACGCCGGCCCCGAGCGTCATCTGTCGGCGGGTGACGTCGTCACGCTCTTTCCGCCCCTGATGGGAGGGGTGTAGGGGGCTGCTGCACTAAGATCCGTGGCGTGCTCGATGACGGAATTGATCTCCGCCCCGGCCAGGAGCGCGATCCCGCTCAGGTAGAGCCAGAGCATCAGCATGATGACGCCACCGAGGGGCCCATACATCGCGTTGTAGTCGCCGAAGTATTTCAAGTAGATGCGCAGGCCGAGCGACGTGGCGAGCCACGCCAGGAGCGCGAACACCGAGCCTGGCGTGAACCACTGCCACCGCCGCCGGATCGCGGGGGCCAGGTGGTAGACGAGCGTTGTCCCGGTAAGGACGAGCACGCCGACGACCGGCCACTGGAGGACGTTCCAGGCCACCGCGAAGGCCTGGCCCAATCCGAACCACGTCGCCACCGCTTCACCGATGCGCTCACCGAACACCAGCAGCAGCAACGCCACCAGCGTGAAGACCGAGAACGCCATCGTCAGCGTGAGCGCGATGAGTCGGCGGAGCCACCACGGCCGGATATCGTCGATGTCGTAGGCGACGTTCAGCGCGATCACGATCGACGCCATGCCATTCGAGGCGCCCCAGAGCGCGGCGAGCACGCCGACCGAGAGCAGACCACCGCTGGCGCCGCGAACGACCTCACTGACCGTCCGGTTCACTAGCGTCGCGGCATCCCCTGGTAAGACCTGGGCGGCGTACGTCATGAGCGTGTCCCAGAGACCGGGAACCGGCAGCAGACCGAGCAGCGCCGTGAGGAACAGCAGGGTCGGGAAGAGCGCGAACAGGAAGTAATAGGAGAGGCTGGCGGCGCGCTCCATCACCGCGTCTTCCTTGATCGAGGACCAGACGCGTCGGGTCAACTCCACGAGCGTCAACCCTCCGAGCGCCCACGGCGAGGGCATCGCGCCAGGATGGTACACTCCGGGAGGCTTCGGAAGCGTCTAGGAACCCGGTGGGCCTCCCGGACTTCAAATCCGGTGTCCGGCTCTAGACAAGCTGGAGGTGGGTTCGACTCCCACACGCTTCCGCCAGCGGGGGACGATGGCGAAGCGGCAGGCCGACCGCGGTACGAATCGAGCGAGGCGCCAGCGGCGGTGGGCGGTCGTCGTGGCCGCGCTCGTCGTCATCGGCGCCGGAGTGGGTTACTTCGCGTACCGCGCCGCAGCCGATCTCCCGGGGATGAAAACCGCCGACCAGGGAAACCGTCACGTGCAGAACGGCGAGTCGCACGAGGCGTACAACACCGAGCCACCGACGTCCGGGCCGCATCTCCCGTACATCGCGCCCTGGGGCGTGCACACACGGCCGATCCAGCCCGAGCTCCAGGTGCACAATCTCGAGGACGGCGGCGTGGTAGTGCAGTACAACTGCGAGTGCCCCGAGCTCGCCGAGCAACTGAAGAAGGTCGTCCAGGGGTATGACAAGTACGTTATCCTTGCGCCCTATCCCTCGATGAAAACGCGCATCGCGCTCACGGCCTGGACGCGCATCGACACCTTCGACGACTTCGATGAACGGCGCATTCGACGGTTCATAAACGCCTACCGTGGGATCGACCACCACCGCTAGGGCCCTGGTCGCCGGCGCGCTTGCGCTGGCCGGCTGCTCGCGCCTGCACATCTCGCCGCTCCAGCCGCCGCCGTATCGCGCTGAGATCCCGGCCGCGTACGACTCGACGTGGGGCGCCCTGGTGCGTGCGCTCGCCCATCAAAACGTGCCGCTGCGTGCCATCGCGCGCGATTCCGGGGTGATCGCCTCTGACGAGTTCGTGTCGCCCATCAACCTCTATGCGGACTGCGGGCAGTTGAGCGGCGATCAGCTCGAGGGCGAGGCGATCGTGTCGTTCACGGTCTTCGTCGAGTCCAACGGGCCACAGGCCACGCGCATCCAGGTGAACTCGAAGATGCGCACCCAGGCCTTTCGTCGCGGCAAATCCGGTAAGCTACGCCCTATGCCCGTCTACAACTGTGCGTCCACCGGGCGGTTCGAGGCCAACCTCGTCGATGCCCTGCGGGACTACGTGAAGGAATGAGCGTGCCGCCCCGGCTGGCCGATCTCGTGCGCAAGGCGCGGCGGCTCGCTGCCGAGCGCGACCGCCTCATCGAGGCGCTCGCGGTCGAGTGGGCCCGCGCGCTCAAGGGCCAGCGCCTGTCCGCCGCGGACCTCGACGAGCTGTGGGCCGGGCTCACCGAGGATGCGGTACGTCGCGGCGGTCAGGCCCGCGACGCCGGCTGGACGGCCCAGGCCTGGCGACGAGAGGCCCAGGAAGTCGTCGCGCGCCTTCGCGAAAAGGTCGAGGCGACGCTGGATGAGCGCTGACCGCGCGGCACGCCTCCGCCGGCTTCCCGCCGTGGACCAGGTGCTGCGCGAGGTCGGCGACCGGCCGGAAACGGTAGCCGTCCCGCGGCCACGCCTGACCGCTCTCGTTCGCGGCGTCCTAGATGCCGAGCGGCGGCGCATCATGAGCGAGGACGCCGAGCCCCCGGACGCCGCCGCCGTGGGTGAGCGGGTCCTCGAACAGATCGGCCGCCAGGGAACGTTCTCGCTCAAGCCGGTGATCAATGCCACCGGCGTCGTCCTCCACACGAATCTCGGCCGAGCCCCGCTCAGCGCGCTCGCCCTCGAGCGCATCGCCAGCGTCGCCGAAGGCTATTCCAACCTCGAGCTCGACCTGGCCTCCAAAGAGCGTGGCTCGCGGTATGCGCACGTGGAGGAGTTGCTGCGGCGCCTGACGGGCGCCGAGGACGCGCTGGTCGTCAACAACAACGCGGCGGCGGTTCTCCTGGCGCTCGAGACGCTGGCCCACGGCAAGGAGGTCGTCGTCTCTCGCGGTGAGCTCATCGAGATCGGCGGAGAATTTCGGATCCCCGACATCATGCTGCGCAGCGGCGCCGTCTTGCGTGAGGTGGGGACGACGAACCGCACCCACCTGAAGGATTACCAGGGTGCGATCGGAGACAACACCGGGCTGCTCCTCAAGGTTCACACGTCGAACTACCGTGTCGTCGGGTTCACCGCCGACGTCCCGTCGCGCGAGCTGGTCGCGCTCGGCCACGACCGCGGCCTGCCTGTCATGGAAGATCTCGGCTCGGGCAGCCTCATCGACCTCCGCGACTGGGGCTTCCCTTACGAGCCCACCGTGCAGGAAGTCGTCGCCGCAGGCGTCGACCTGGTCTCGTTCTCCGGCGACAAGCTGCTGGGTGGGCCGCAAGCCGGCATCGTGGTCGGCCGTCGTGAGCTCGTGGGGCGCCTCAAGACGAACCCGTGGAACCGGGCGTTGCGCATCGACAAGCTCACGCTGGCCGCGCTGGAGGCGACGCTCTATGCGTACGACGCCGGCCGGGCGCTCGAGACCGTGCCGACGCTCCAGCTCTTGACTGAACCGCTCGTGGCGGTGCGCCGGCGCGCCCAGCGACTGGTGGCCCGTCTGGGTCCCGATCTCCGACGGCGGTTGGACGCGAAGGTCATCGAGGATCGCGGCCAGGTCGGAGGCGGAGCGCTGCCGACCGTCGAGTTGCCGACCGCGGCGGTGGCGCTGGGCGCGACCGCGGCGGTTGCCCGGAGCCTCGACGGGGCGCTGCGACGCGGCAACCCACCTGCGATCGGTCGCCTCGTGGACGACCGCCTCCTGCTCGATTGCCGCACGGTGTTGCCCGCCCAGATCAATGCGCTCGCCGCCGCCATCTCCGCCGCCTCAGCAGCGACCCCTGGATGACGAGTCGGACGATCGATGGGAATCGGGGGTACGGGCAGGTGAATCCAACACATTGCTTCGTACCTTGAGCAGGCCACCCACGGGTCAAGCCGTACTTGCGGCACCCGCTACAATCGTCGTCGGCACTGCGGGCCACATCGACCACGGCAAGACCTCGCTCGTCAAAGCGCTGACCGGTATCGACACCGACCGGCTGCCCGAAGAAAAGGCGCGCGGCATCACCATCGATCTCGGCTTTGCCTTTCTCGAGGAGCCGGACGGACTCACCATCGAGATCGTCGACGTCCCCGGTCACGAGCGATTCGTCAAGAACATGCTCGCGGGAGTCGGGGGCATCGACCTCGCCATGCTCGTCATCGCCGCTGACGAAGGCGTGATGCCCCAGACCCGCGAGCATCTGGCCATCTGCTCGCTCCTGCGCATCAAAACGGGCGTGGTCGTCCTCACCAAGGCCGATCTGGTCGAGCCCGACTGGTTGGAGCTGGTGCGCGAGGACGTCGCCGGGCTGGTCCGCGGCACGTTTCTCGACGGGGCTCCGATCGTGGCCGTCTCGGCCAAGACCGGCGCCGGCCTTCCCGAGCTGCGGGCGGTGTTGCGCACGCTGGCTGCGGCCGTTCCTGCCCGCTCGACCGACGCCCTGCCGCGTCTGCCCATCGACCGGGTCTTCACCGTCAAGGGATTCGGCACCGTGGTCACCGGCACGCTGATGGCCGGCCGGTTCGCGGTCGACGACAGGGTGGAGGTCTTTCCACGGGGAGCGACCGCGAAGATCCGCGGGCTTCAGACGCACGGTCACGGAGTGCCCGAGGCGCGCGCAGGTCAACGCACCGCGATCAACTTCCAGGGCCTGGAGCGTGCCGCGGTCGAGCGCGGCGACGTGGTCGGTCTCACCGGCACGCTGGTTCCGTCGGTCCTGGTGGATGGCCTGCTCGAGCTGCTCCCCGATGCGCCGCGGTCGCTCAAGAACCGCGACCGCGTGCGCTTCCACGTCGGCACGAGCGAGGTCATGGCCCGCGTGCTGCTGCTCGAGCACACCGAGCTCGCCCCCGGCGAGCGTGCCTTCGCACGCGTCCGTCTGGAGGCGCCTCTGATCGCGCTGCCCGGCGATCGCTTCGTCATCCGCTCCTACTCGCCCATCGTCACCATCGGCGGCGGCACCCTGCTTGACATCGACCCGCCGCGCTTGCGGCTCAAGGCTCCGGCCCGCCTCGCCCACATCCGCACGCTCGCTGAAGGGACACCGGAAGAGGTCGTCGAGGAGCACGTGCGCCACGTGGGGATGTCGGGTGTGAGGCTGGCGGCGCTCTCCGGTCGCGTGCCCTATGGCCCCCAGCGCCTCCGCGGACTGCTCGACGCTCTGCAGACGAGCGGCCGTGTGGTGGCCGTCGAGCGCGACTGGTTCCTCCACGCAGACAGCCAGTCCCGCCTGCGGGGCCTCGTGCTCGCCGCGCTGGAGAAGTACCACCTGGCCAATCCACTGCGGCCGGGGATGCCGCGCGAGGAGCTGCGCGGCCGGGCCGGAGGCGCCGATGAGCGTGTGTTCGCCCACCTCATGACGGCGCTCGAGGCGGAAGCCTCGGTCAAGGCCGAGCGAGACAAGGTCCGTCTCGCTTCGCACGAGGTCCGGCTCTCCGCCGAGCAGCAGCGGATCGTGGATCAGGTCGAGCACGACTTCATGAACGCCGAGGCGGCGCCACCCAGCCCCCAGGAAGCGCTCGCCCACGCCGGCGTGACGGGTGACGAAGAGCACGAGCTGTTCCAGGTCCTCCTGGAAGCGAGAAAGCTCGTCCGTGTGAAGGAGTCACTCTTCTTCCACACGCGGGCGCTCGACGCCATCCAGGACAAGGTGGTTGCCCTTCTCCGCGAGCGGAAGGAGATCGGCCCCGGCGACATCAAGGATCTGCTGGGGATCTCCCGCAAGTACGCCATCCCGCTCCTCGAGCACATGGATGCCCGCCGAGTGACGACACGCGTCGGCGAGCGCCGGGTCTTGCGGGGGGCGTAGGGGCGCGCTATCGTGAAGGCCGCAGGAAAGGAGCACCACATGTTTGGGCTGGGCTATCAGGAACTGCTGATCATTCTCGTGATCGTGTTGATCCTCTTCGGGGCCAACCGGCTGCCGGAGCTGGCGCGGTCGCTGGGCTCGAGCGTCAAGGAGTTCAAGAAGGGCGTGAACGAGGCGCAAAAGGACGAGACGCCGAAGCGAGACGACGAGAAGAAAGTCTAGTCGTTCCGCGCCTTCCATGTCCCGCACCGCGCCGCGTCTCGACCTGCTCTGCGCGGTGGCGCTCTCGCTGTTGACGGTCCTTTCCCGATTGCCCTTCCGCGCGCGGATGCTCTACAACTGGGACGCCGTCCAGTTCGCGCTCGCGCTGCGCGAGTACGACGTCAGCAAGCACCAGCCCCATCCTCCGGGCTATATCCTGTACGTCGGGCTCGGCCGGATCGTGAACGCCTGGCTCGGTGATCCGGCCGCTGCCTATGCGCTGCTCGCCGTCGTCTTCAGCGGACTGACGACCTTCGTCGTGTTCTATCTCGCCCGGGAGGTCTACGACCGGGCGACCGCACTGGCCGCGGCCACGCTCCTGGCCGTCAGCCCTCTCTTCTGGTTCTACGGTGCCGTCGGGCTGACGTACGCCGGCGAGGCGCTCTGCGCGGTCACCGTCGCCTACTTCGCCTTCCGCGCGCTCAAGGGGAGTGAGACCGACTCCTGGCTCGCGGCGGGATATCTCGGCCTGGCGGGTGGACTGCGCCAGTCGGTGCTGCTGCTCCTGTTCCCGCTGTGGCTCGGAGCGACCGTGGTCGGTCTCCGCCGTGTCGGCACGGTCGTGATCGGGCTGGCGGTGATCGCGGTTGCGACGCTGACGTGGTTCGTGCCGATGATCTGGCTCAGCGGAGGCCTCGATCGGTATCTCGCCGCGTCGCTCGAGCTCGCCGACAGCGTGGTGAAGCCGACCTCCATTCTGGGCGGGCCGTTCGAGACGACGCTTCGGATCTCGCGCTACGTGCTGGAATCGGTCCTCGTCGGCCTGGGGCCGCTGGCGCTGGCCGTGTTCCTCGTGCCCTGGTACGCGCGCCGCTACGGCTGGGGCCGCGCCGAGTGGTTTCTCGTCGGATGGACGGTGCCGCCGATCGTCGTCTACACGCTCGTCCACTTCGGGCAGGCCGGGTACGTGCTGACGTTCTTGCCCGCGCTCGTCGTGCTGCTCTCGCGCGTCCTGATGGCTGCGCTCGGCGACGCGTTGCTGACGCACCCACGACTGCGGCCCCTGGCGACGACGGCCGTGGTCACGCTGGTCGTGCTCGTCAACGGCTCGTTCTTCGTCAGCGCTCGGCCACTCTCGCGTGACTTCGACACGCCCAGGCCGGCCTGGCAGAAGACCGCCGAGGACGAGGCGTTCGACTGGATCTTCAGCCGGACCGCGGCGGCGCTGCAGGAGCACGAGCGCGTCGTGCAGACGTTCGTCGGCGCCATCCGGGGACTGTACGCGCCGGACGAGACCGCCGTCGTGACGGAGCTCGGCAACCCGCGCTCGTATCCGTGGCTGCGCCACGCGATGTTCTACCTGCCGGAGTACCCGATCTACGAGCTGACGGTGGGCGAGCTGCCCGCGGGATTCTATGCGCCGCGGATGGCCCAGGTGATGGCCCGCGTGCCCGAGAGCCACATCGCGCTGCCCGCGGGCGTCAAGCAGCTCGTCTGGTTCGTGGACCACTGGAGCCCGCTGACCGAGCGCCCGCTCGGCCTCACCGAGATCGAGCTTCCTCACGGCCGCTATCTGTACCTGCTCAGCATCGGCCGCAAGCCCGTGGACTATGCGGGCTACACCTTCGTGCGCGAGAACGCAGCGGGTCGTGCCGTCCGGACGCCGCGGTAGCGTCCTCCTCGTCGTCGCCCTCGCCGTCCCGCTCGCGGTCCTGCTCACCTCGGAGCGCCGCATCGCGGGAGCGGCCGGCTTTCCCCTCGACGACTCGTGGATCCACCTCCAGTTCGCTCGCAACATCGCCGAGGGGGCTGGCTTCTCGTACAACCCGGGCGTGCCCGTGGCCGGCTCGACGGCGCCGCTGTGGACGCTGCTGCTCGGCGCCGCATTTGCGCTCTTCGGTCCCTCGATCGTGATCGTGAAGGTGATTGGTGTTGCTCTGACCCTCGCCGCGGGAGTGGTCACCCGTCAAGCGGCCCTGGCCTGGGGCGCGTCGGCCTCCGCTGCGCTTGCGGCGGCCTTCGCTGTGCTGTGGACGGGGCCGCTCGCATGGGGCTCGCTCTCGGGGATGGAGGTGCCGCTGGCCGCCACACTGGTCGCCGCGACGCTCTGGGCTCACGCGCGTGGCCGGCTCTTTCTCACCGCGCTGTTCGCCGCGCTGGCGCCGCTCGCTCGCCCCGAGTCGATCGTGCTGCTGCCGTTGATCGCGCTGTCCACCCCACCGACCCTGCGACGCGTCGGCGTCTTCATCGGCCTCGCCGCCGTTGCGCTGGCCCCGGCCGTGGCCTTCAGCCTGGCGACCGTCGGCACCCCCGTGCCGGCGCCTGCGGCGGCCAAGATCGAGGGCGGCCTGCTCGGCTGGCTCGCCGGCGTCCACGAGCCTCTGGGCCGGCTGCTCGTGACTCGCCCGTGGCAATTCACTCGCGAGTGGATCGGCTGGCTCTGGACGACGCACGTCCTGCTGCCGATCGCGCTGGCGCCGGCGGTGATCGTCGTCTGGCGCCGCGTCGGTCCGGCGCTCGGCCTTCCGGCTTTGGCGTTGATCGTCCATCCACTGGCGATGGCACTGCTCGCGCCCTACCGTGGCCCCGGGTTCCAGGAGGGCCGCTATTCGGCCCACCTGCTGCCGCTGGCCTTCATCGTCCTCGTGGTCGCACTCGGGCCGACGTGGACGCGACGGCGTGGCGCTCTCGCCGCCGTCTGGCTCGCGCTGGCCCTCGCCAGCCTCCTCCCGGCAGCGGCGCGTTACGCCTGGGGCGTGCAGAACATCAACGCGATGCAGGTGCGCGTGGGCCACTGGGTCGCCGAGAACGTTCCTCGTCACGGGCGCCTGGCGCTCAACGACATCGGCGCCATCGCCTTCATTTCTCGTCGTCCGGTCATCGACCTGATGGGCCTGGTGACGCCCGAGATCATCCCGTACCGCCGCCAGGGCGAGGAGGGCATCCTTCGCTTCGTCGGCGAACAGTGCCCCGATTACGTGATCGTCTTTCCGGCCTGGTTTCCCGACATGACGGCGCGACGCTACCTGCTGGAGCCGGTCTTCCGGGTGCGTCTCGAGCGCAACGAGGTGGCGGGAGCCGACGAAATGGTCGTGTATCGCCTCAGACGCTGCGCGGTATGATCGAGAGGTGACGCGTGGGGCTCGCCCCCGCGTTGCGTCGACACTCATCGCGCCGAAGCGCTGACGCGCAGTCGGCGGGAGAGGAGCACGACCGCGTGATCACGCCCGGGCGCATCGCCCTCGCAGTGCTCGTCATCTTCGCCGGCTCCGGCATCGCGCAGGCGCAGTACATCCGCTACTCCGACGAGAACGGCGCCTCGTACTACGTCGACAGCCTCGACCGCATCCCCGAGCGCTATCGCGATTCAGCGGTGATGCTCCGCTATCGCAATGCCCCGACGGTGGAGACCAGGGAGGCCGGCAACAAGGCCGGGGCGCTGCGTGCCCCGACGGTCATTCGCTACACGCCGGGCCAGCCGATCATGGTCAACGTACGGCTCAACGGTTCAGCCTCCGCGCAGTTGATGATGGACACCGGCGCCGATCGCACGCTGATCAGTCCGCGCGCGCTGGCCGCCGCTGGCGTATCGCTCAGCCGGCCGGTCGGCACCGGTCAGATGCACGGAGTCACCGGCAGCGACCGCATGGACTTCGTGATCGTGAACTCGATCGAGATCGGTGACGCGCGCGTGGGCCGCATGCCGGTGGCCTCCTACGAGATGCCGCACGCGCGCGGCGACGGCCTCCTCGGCCGAGATTTCCTCGATCAGTTCAACGTCAGCATCGACGCCGCCCGTGGTGAGGTGACGCTCGCGCCCAAGTAGCCACCCAAGATCGCTGTGATACGATGACCCTCCCGGCCATGGACTACAAGCCCACGCTGAATCTGCCGAAAACCGCGTTTCCGATGAAGGCGAACCTGCCGCAGACCGAGCCGCAGATGCTGGCGTGGTGGTCTCAGATCGGCATCTACAAGCGGCTCCGCGAGGCTGCGACCGATCGCGTGCGGTGGATCCTCCACGACGGCCCCCCCTACGCGAACGGCAACATCCACATGGGCCACGTCCTCAACAAGGTGCTCAAGGACATCGTGGTGAAGTCACGGACGATGCTGGGCTTCAACGCCGTGTACGTGCCGGGCTTCGACTGTCACGGCCTGCCCATCGAGCACCAGGTCGACAAGGAGCTCGGCCTCGATCAGCCGGGCGTCGACGTACGGCGCGCGATGGATCCCGTCGAGAAGATCCGACGCTGCCGCGCGTATGCGCAGAAGTACGTCGACATCCAGAGCGAGGAGTTTCAGCGGCTCGGCGTGTTCGGTGACTGGGAGCACCCGTACCTGACGATGTCGCCCGCCTACGAGGGCGTGATCGCGCGCGAGTTCGCGCGGCTGGTGGGCCGCGGCCTCGTCTACAAGGGCCTGAAGCCGGTTCACTGGTGCATGTACTGCAAGACCGCGCTCGCCCAGGCGGAGGTCGAGTACGAGGAGCAGCGGACCCCGTCGGTGTACGTGAAGTTCCCGCTGGTGGCGCCGCTTCCGGCCGCCGCCGGAGCGCCGGCGTCGCTGGTGATCTGGACGACCACTCCGTGGACGCTTCCGGCCAATCTCGCCATCGCCGTGCATCCCACGGAAGAATACGTGGCGCTGCGCGCGGGCAACGACGTGCTGATCGTCGCCGCCAAGCTCGCCGATGAGTTCGTCAGGACGGCGAAGCTGACCGGGACTCAGGTCGTCGGCCGCATGCCCGGGCGCGCGCTGGACGGCCTCGAGTACCGCCATCCGTGGATCGAGCGCACCGGAAAGGTCGCCGTCGCCGACTTCGTCGCGATGGACACGGGCACCGGCCTCGTGCACGTCGCGCCGGGCCACGGCGAGGAAGACTACGATCTCGGCCGCGCGCTCGGCCTGCGCATCTACAACCCCGTGGACGACGACGGCCGCTTCGTGCGCGAGGTGGCGCACTTCGCTGGCATGACGGTGTGGGAGGCGAACCCGAAGATCGTCGAGCACCTGCGGCGGATCGGCGCCCTCCTGGCCGAGGTGACGCTGACGCACACGTATCCGCACTGCTGGCGCTGCAAGAACCCGACGCTGTTCCGCGCGACCGAGCAGTGGTTCGTCGCCCTCGACCGGCAGGGACTACGCGCGCGGACGCTCGACGCGATCCGGCGCGACGTGCGCTGGATCCCGACGTGGGGTGAGGACCGGATCTTCAACATGGTGGCCCACCGCCCGGACTGGACGCTGTCGCGGCAGCGCGTCTGGGGCGTGCCGATCGTCGCCTTCTACTGCGATGGCTGCGACGCGCTCCTGCTGGAGGAGCCCGTCATCGAGCACGTCGCGCGTCTCTTCGGCGACGGGCGGGGGATCGAGGAGTGGTACCTCCGAGCGGTGCCCGACCTGCTCCCGCCGGGCACGAGGTGCCGGAAGTGCGGAGGCACCACGTTCCGCAAGGGGACCGACACCCTCGACGTCTGGTTCGATTCCGGCTGCAGTCACGCCGCCGTGCTGGAGACGCGACCCGAGCTCACGTGGCCCGCCGAGCTCTATCTCGAGGGCTCGGATCAGCACCGCGGCTGGTTCCACTCCTCGCTGCTCGAGGCGATGGCCACGCGGGAGGCGCCGCCGTATCGCGCGGTGTTGACGTGCGGCTTCGTCGTGGACGGTGACGGACGGAAGATGTCGAAGTCCGTCGGCAACGTCGTCAGCCCACAGGATCTGCTGCCGAAGTACGGCGCCGAGATCCTCCGCCTCTGGGTCGCCGCCGAGGACTACACCGAGGACATCCGGCTCTCGTCACTGATCCTCGACCGACTCGCCGACGCCTACCGGCGGATTCGGAACACGTTCCGCTTCCTGCTCGGGAACCTCAGCGACTTCGATCCCGCGCGCGACCGTCAGCCGTACGCCCGGCTCGACGAGGTGGACCGCTTCGTCCTCGACCGGCTGGCCCGCCTGATCGACCGCGTCCGGCGCGCGTACGAGGAGTACCAGTTCCACACGGTCTTCCACGCCGTCCACAATTTCTGCGCGGTGGACCTCTCGGCGCTCTATCTGGACGTGATCAAGGACCGGCTCTACACGTCCGCGCCGACCGATCCACGCCGGCGCGCCGCCCAGACGACGTGCCACGACATCTTCCGCGCGCTGGCCCGAATGATGGCGCCGATCCTGACGTTCACTTCCGAGGAGGCGTGGCGGTACGTGCCGGGGGCGCGGGCGGAGAGCGTGCACCTCGAGCGCTTCCCCGAGGTTCCAGTCGAGTGGCTCGACGATACGCTCGACGCCGAGTGGAGCCGATTGCTCGAGGTCCGGCGCGAGATCGCGAAAGCGCTCGAGACCGCGCGGGCCCGGGGCCTGATCGGCAGCGGCCTCGAGGCGGCCGTGACGATCGTCGCCGCGCCGGAGGATCTCCCCGAGCTGCTGCGGCGTAAGCGCGACCTGCTGCCGACGCTCCTGATCGTCTCCCAAGTGGGCTTCGACCGTCCGGCGTCGACGCCCGCCGTCGTCCACGAGAGCCAGGAGATCCCGGGTCTCGTCATCGGGATCGATCGCGCCCGCGGCCGCAAGTGCGAGCGCTGCTGGATGTGGACGGAGCGGGTCGGCGAGAGCGCGGCGCATCCCGGCCTCTGCGAGCGCTGCCTGCCCATCGTGACCGCGAGGTCATGACCGCGGTTCTCGCGGTCGCCGCCGTCGTCGTCGCCCTCGACCAGATCGTCAAGGTCATCGTCCTCGACCGGCTCGCAGTCGGGGTGCCGATCCCGATCATCGACGGGTTCCTCTCCTTCACGCTCGTGATGAATCCCGGCCTCGCCTTCGGCTTGCTCGGAGGCCTGCCGACCGCGTGGCGGTGGCTGGTGGCCCTGCTGTCGATCGTCGCGCTCCTCATCCTCGCGCGGGTGGCCGTGCGCGTGCTGGCCGAGGGCGGCCGCGTGGACACGGTCGCTATTGGGCTGGTCTTCGGTGGCGCCGTCGGCAACCTCATCGATCGCGCTCGCTTCGGGGCGGTCGTGGACTTCGTCGACGTCTATTTCCGCGGCTTCCACTGGTGGGCGTTCAACGTCGCAGACTCGGCCATCACGGTCGGAGTCGCGTTGCTCGCCCTGCGTCTCATCGTGAGGCCATCGCCCGAGGCCACGAGCCGGGCGTGACCTCGAGCCGGCTCACCGTGGGCCGGACAGCGGCGGGCGCGCGGCTCGATCGCTGGCTCGCCGAGTTGCTGCCCGATCTCTCGCGCTCTCGCATCCAGCACCTGATCGCCGGCCAACACGTCACCGTGAACGGCGCGGCCACCAAGGCGTCGCACCGGCTGCACGGTGGCGAGACGATCGAGA
>Ga0209470_1000930_pt1 | contig 22595 bp, 22 predicted proteins | sample GraSoiAngelo_125_FD_185882 | JGI IMG/M metagenome (GOLD analysis project Ga0209470, IMG submission 185882) | Grasslands soil microbial communities from the Angelo Coastal Reserve, California, USA - 14_0927_05_40cm (SPAdes) (version 2) | ecosystem: Environmental > Terrestrial > Soil > Grasslands ... | reverse complement strand
CTGGCTGAAGGCGACGAGTTCAGGACGGCGCCGCTGTGGGGCCTCGGCCAGCGCATCTTCCTCCTGCACGATGGGCGCACGACCGATCTGCTGGACGCGATCTTCGCGCACAAGAGCTTCCGCAACCTCAAGTACCGGTCGTCCGAGGCCAACGGCGTGGTCGATCGTTTCCGGAGGCTCGGTGAAGAGCCGCAACGGGACCTGCTGAACTTCCTCCGATCGCTGTAGCCCGCGGGGGGTGACCCGCGGCGTTGACGCCCTCCGCCGGTGCGCGGTAGAGCTAGCGCATCGCCGAAGGGAGGACACCGCGATGACGAAGACCGTGCTGAGCCTTGCCGCCGCGCTGCTCGTGAGCGTCGGGGCCGCCGCCCAGGCCGCCGATTATCTCGAGAAGACCGACTTCCAGAAGAGCCGCGCATTCTCGCCGGCCGTGGTGACCGATGGTGGCCGCGTCGTGTGGATGGCGGGGCAGACCGCGACGACGGACGGTGACGGCAAGGACATCAGCGGCAACTTCGAGGCGCAGGCCCGGCGCGTCTTCGCGCTGATGGACCAGACGCTGCGGCGCACCGGCGGCACGCTGGCCAGCCTCGTCACCATGACGGTCTTCATCAAGGACGCGCGCTACGGTGATCGCTTCGTGCAGATCCGTCGAGAGATGTTCCCCGACGGCAACTTCCCGGGGAGCGCGCTCATCACCGCGTCGAACTTCGCCCGGCCCGGGATGGAGATCGAGATCCAGGGCATCGCGGTGGTCGGCGACAAGTGCACGAACGGGAGCTGCTCGACGAAGTAGGGATAAGGCGGGCGAGGCCGCCGCCGCGTAGTAGACTCGATCGACCCGTGATCCGAGCCTCTGGTCCGCCCGCCGCGCGCTTCGCGGCGCTGCACGTTCCCGATTATCGTCGCTTCTTCTTCTTTGCCCTCCTGGCCGCGACGGCCGACAACGTCGAGCACGTCATCAGTTACTGGGTCATCTTCCAGAAGTTCCACTCGCCGACGCTCGGCGGCTTCGCCGTTATCAGCCACTGGGTGCCCTTCCTGCTCTTCTCGGTCTACACGGGGGCGCTGGCCGATCGCTACGACTGCCGGCGGCTCATCCAGATGGGCCAGGGCCTGTTCGTGCTCGCGTCGATCTCGTGGGGTGTCCTCTTCCTCACCGACTCGCTTCGCGTCTGGCACGCCGTCGTCATCCTCCTCATCCACGGCGCGGCCGGCGTCGTCGGCATCTCGGCGGTCCAGCTCATCCTGCACGACATGGTCGGCGCCGGGCAGCTCCACAGCGCGATCCGGCTCAACGCCAGCAGCCGGAACCTCGCGATCCTGCTCGGCCCGGCCGTGGGTGGCGGGCTCATGCTGTGGCTGGGACCGGCGTGGGGCATCCTGGCCAACGTGCTGATCTACCTTCCGTTGACGATCTTCCTCATCCGCGTGCCCTACACCGGCCACGGCCGGCGCACCGAGGCGCCTCGACGGGCGCGCTTCGGGCTCACCGAAGCCTTGCACGTCTTCGGCGAGGCGCGCTCGGATCCGCGCATCGCGACGATGATCATCCTCGGCGGCGCCACGTCGTTCTTCGTCGGCAACGCCTACCAGGCGCTGATGCCGGAGTACGCGCACGACCTGGGGACCGACGCGGCGGGCGTCCGCTACAGCGCGTTGCTCGCCGCCAACGCGGCCGGCGCGGTCCTGGGCGCCGTGCTGCTCGAGAGCACGGGCCTCCTTCGTGCGACGACGCGAACGGTCATCGTCTGCGCCGGTCTGTGGGGGGTGACGATGGGGCTGTTCCCACTGGCCACGACGTACGCGGTCGCGCTCACGATCCTCGTGGTGGCCGGCGTGCTGAACATCACGTTCACGTCGATGGCCCAGGCGATCGTTCAGATCGTCGCGCCGCCGCAGGCTCGCGGCAGCGTCGTCGGCCTGTTCAACACGGCGGTGCTCGGCCTGCGGGCGGGGAGCGGCGTGACGGTAGGCGTGCTCAGGGCGCTCATCAACATCCACTGGTCACTGGCGCTGAGCGCGGCCGCTGTCGTGGTGACCGCCGGCGCTCTGCTCGCGCGCGAGCGCGGGAGCTAGGGACCGAGCGCCTCGGCGATCGCGATGAGCGCCTCGTACTCGTGCATCCAGTACCGGTGGTCGCGAAACGTCGGGAAGGCGACGGGAAACGACGGGTCGTCCCAGCGGCGCGCGATCCACGCCGACATGTAGATGATGCGGAGCGCGCGCATCGGCTCGCAGAGCTCCAGCGTCGACCGGTCGAGCTCGCGGAAGATCTCGTAGCCCTCGACGATCTCCCAGCGCGCGCGGCGCGCCTCTTCGGTGTTCCCGGGCGCCAGGAGCCAGAGATCCTGCGCCGGCGGTCCCGTGATGAAGTCGTCAAAATCGACCAGCACCGGGCCATCCGCCGTCCACAGCACGTTGCTGCGGTGCAGGTCCCCGTGAATCCGCTGGGCCGGCGCGGCCGCCAGGGGCTTGGCAATCGCGTCGGCGATGCGCATCGCGACGTCGCGATAGCGGGGCGCGAGACTCCCCGGGATGAAGTCGCCGGCCATCAGGACCTCGAGCGGCTCGTGGACGTAGCGCTCCACGCTCATCCGCGGACGGTGGGGCGCCGGGCGCGCGGCGCCGACGGCGTGCACGCGCCCGATGGTGCGGCCGATGCGCCGTCGTCCGTCCGCGTCGAGCTCGTCGGTCATGCGGCCGCGGATCTTGGGAAAGGTCGTGTAGAAGATGCCGTCGATCTCGCCCAGCGTGCTGCCCTTGCCGAGATCGAGCGGCGCGACCACCGGCAGCTCGGCTTCGGCCAGGTCGCGCAGGAACGCGTGCTCGTCCAGGATGGCCTCGCGCGACCACCGGCCGGGCCGGTGGAACTTTACGACGAGCCGCCGCTCGTCCTCCAGCTCCACCTCGTACACGCGATTCTCGAACGCGCGCAGGGGCAGGCAGCGGCCGGTGGAGCGCAGGCCGCCGACCTCGACGGCGTCGAGGACACGGTTGGGGGTGAGCGCGAAGAACGACGCGGTGAGATCGCCGGGCACGACAGGACTATAATGCCCCACGGAAAGGAGTGGCACCATGATCTACGAGATCCGTACCTACCGCATCGCACCCGGAAGCCTGGCCGAGGTCGAGAAACGCTTCGGGGAGGGCTACGAGTACCGCAAGAAGTACTCGGAGCTGACCGCCTTCCTGCACACGGAGATCGGGCCACTGAACGAGATCGTCCACATCTGGCCCTACCGGGACCTGGCCGAGCGCGCGCGCATCCGGGGCGAGGCGTCCAAGGATCCGAACTGGCCGCCGAAGATTTCCGAATTCGTCCGAGCCATGAAGTCGGAGATCCTCGTGCCGTTCTCGTTCCTGCCCGACGTGCGGCCCGGCAAGGTGGGACCCGTCTTCGAGCTGCGCTACTACACGCTCAAGCCGGGCACCCTGCCCGACACGGCCAAGGGCTGGGAGGCGAAGGTGCCGGAGCGCACGAAGCTGTCGCCGCTCGTCGTCGCCGGTGGCGTCGAGTTCGGCCAGGCCAACGGCTTCATCCACATCTGGGCGTACTCGAGCATGGACCAGCGCATGAAGATCCGGGACGAAGCGCGGCAGAAGGGCGTCTGGCCGCCGCCGGGCGGCGCCGATCGTCTCCTCACGCAGGAGAACAAGATCCTGCTGCCAGCCTCGTTCTCGCCGCTCCAGTAGGTCTCTGGGGAGGAAGTCTCCAGGGGGCGCCGGCTTCGTCGCCGGCGCCCCTCGTGTATTCCAGATCAGACATTGACCGATCAAGCTCGGCCTGCTTGAATGAAGGCCGTGGGCGTTTACGATCAGATCAAAACGGCGTTCCAGGACATCGTCGCGCCCGAGCTCCACGCGATCCGTGGCGACATTCGCGTCCTGGATCAGCGGATCGTCGGCGTCGACGAGAAGATCTCCGGCGTCGACGCGCGTCTGGGCGCGAAGATCGATAGCGTGGACGCGCGCCTCACCGTGCAGATCTCCGCTCTGGACGAGAAGATCGACGGGCTCGACGACCGTGTCATCACACGGATCGATTCTCTGCGTAACGAAGTCATCTCCGAAATCGGGCGGCTCGACGCCAGGATCGATGGCGTCGATCGTGAGCTGCGCGCCGCGATCGACATTCGAGAGCGGCTGGCGGCGCTCGAGGCCCGCCGCCCGGCCTGACGTCGCTCGTCAGTTCCTGTTCGCCAGCCCCGGCATCGTGAAGTTCTTCTGGTCCAGCTCCGTCACCAGCGCCTTCGCCTGATCCGAGGTCAGCTCGACGAGCGGCGGACGCACGGTGGCCCACGGAGCGTCGTGGCCGTAGTGAGCGATAGCGGCCTTGAGCGCGGGGATCATCGGAAACTTTGCGAACGTCCCGCGGATCTCGTCGAGGCGAGCCTGCTGGGCATCGGCGTCGCCGCGTTGCCACGTCTCGTGGAGCCGCGCGATCGCCGCGGGGTTCACGTTGGCCGTGGCGCTGATGCAGCCGGTGCCGCCGCCGCGCATGTTGCGCAGCAGGAAGGTCTCCGAGCCGGCGAAGACGTCGAAGCCCGACCGGGCGAACGCATCGAGGAACGCCTTCGTGTTGTTCCAGTCGCCGCCGCTGTCTTTCATCCCCGCGGTCTGCTGCGGATAGGCCTTGAGCAGGCGCTCGACCAGGCCGAGCGTGATCGGTACCTGGGCCACGGGCGGAATGTGATAGAGATACACGCGCAGCCGCGCCTCCCCCACCCGCTCGATGATCTCGGCGAAGCTCCTGAACAGGCCGTCGTCGCTCACGCCCTTGTAATAGAACGGCGGCAGCATCAGCGCGCCGCCGCAGCCCAGCTTGACGGCGTGAGCGGTCAGCCGAACGGAATCGGTGAGCGCACAGCAGCCCGTGCCCGGCATCATCCGGGCGGGATCGAGGCCAGCGCCCACCAGCCGCTCGAGCAGCTCGATCTTCTCCTCCACCGACAGCGAGTTGGCTTCGGAGTTCGTTCCGAACACCGCGAGGCCGACGTTCTGGGAGAGCAGCCACCGGCACTGGCGGACGAAGCGATCGGCGTCGGGCGAGAGATCGGCCTTGAACGGGGTGACGACCGGCGAAAGCACGCCGGTGATGCGCTGGGCGTCGTTCACGGTGTGCGCTCCTTGTGCGCCAGAGTCTGTGTCGCGCGCGTCAGAGTCTGCTCCACGTCCACCAGAGTCACTCGTTCGAGGATACCGCGCCGGCCGCTCGTTCAGCGACTCGACTTGGCCCAGTACCCGGCGGCCGCCGGGAAGACGGTCTTGCAGCGCGTCGGCTCGGTCGGCCCGTCCAGCGTGTCGGCGACGGCCTGCCACTTCGCGTAGTGCGGCATCTTGCGATGCGCCTCGAGCGCGGCCTGGTCCTTGTAGACCTCGTAGAAGTAGTAGATGTTCTCGTCCTTCTCGTCTTGCAGGACGTTGAAGCGGAAACAGTCCTTCTCGTCCCGCTCGGAGCCGAGCGCATCGGCCTCGATCGCTTCGAGGAAGCGCTGGCGCCCCTGCGGCTTGACCCGGACCTTCACCCAGATCGCGATCATGGTTATCTCCTGATGTCCGACATGACAAAGCTCGCCTACTGTATCCTGAGCGCGCGGTCACCGCATTCATCGCGCGTCGCCGCCTTTTGACGAGGGCCGGCCGGCGCTGATAGCATCGCGCGAATGATCTTCCGGAGCGTTCACCCCGACGTCGCCATCCCCGAGACGACCGTCACCGCGTACGTGCTGCGGCACGCCGATCGTCTTCGCGACAAGCCCGCCATGATCGACGGCCCCAGCGGGCGCACGCTCACCTACGGGCAGCTCAGCGACGGCATCCGGCGAGTCGCGACCGCGCTCCACCAGCGCGGATTCCGCAAAGGCGACGTCCTCGCCGTCTACAGCCCCAACCTTCCCGAGTACGCGGTGGTCTTCAACGCGGTCGCCTCGCTGGGCGGCATCACCACGACGGTCAATCCGCTCTACACCGCCGGTGAGCTCGCCAACCAGCTCACCGATTCCCGGGCGTGCTGCCTGATCACGGTGCCGATGTTCCTCGACAAGGCGAAAGAAGCGGCGGCCAAAACCGGCTTGCGGGACATCTACGTGTTCGGCACTGCGGAGGGGGCGCGGCCGTTCAGCGAGCTGCTGCAAGCGCCGCCGACGCCGCCGTCAGTGCGCATCGACCCGCGCCAGGACGTCGTGGCCCTCCCGTACTCCAGCGGGACGACGGGCTTGCCCAAGGGCGTCATGCTCACGCACCACAACCTGGTCGCCAACCTCTGTCAGTGCGAGGGCATGCGCAACTGGGAGTGCTTCCGCGAGCCGGACACCGTGATCTCCGTGCTGCCGTTCTTCCACATCTACGGCCTGGTCGTGATCATGAAGCTCGGCCTGGCCAACGGCTCGACGATCGTCAGCATGCCGCGCTTCGACATGCTGGAGTTCCTCGGCGCCGTCCAGAAGTACAGGGTCACGATCCTGCCGCTGGTGCCGCCGATCGTCCTCGGGATGGTCAAGCATCCCGCGGTCGCACAGTTCGATCTCTCGACCGTGCGCATGGTCTTCTCGGGCGCGGCGCCGCTCGGCGAAGCGATCGCGCGCGAGCTGAGCCAGAAACTCGGGTGTCCAGTCGTGCAGGGCTACGGCATGACGGAAGCGAGCCCGGTGACGCACCTGTCGCCGACGAAGGACGCCCCGGTGAAGCCGGGATCGGCCGGCTGCGTGATCCCGAACACCGAGGTGAAGCTCGCCGACGTCACCAGCGGCCGCGAGGTCGCGCAGGGCGAGGAGGGCGAGGTCCTGATCCGCGGGCCCCAGATCATGAAGGGGTACCTCAACCGGCCGGAGGACACCGCCGCCTCGATCGATCCCGAGGGCTGGTACCACACCGGCGACGTCGGCTACGTGGACCCCGACGGCTGGTTCTTCATCGTCGATCGCACGAAGGAGCTGATCAAGTACAAGGGCCTGCAGGTGGCGCCGGCCGAGCTCGAAGCGGTCCTCCTCACGCATCCCGCCATTCTCGACGCCGCCGTGATCCGCAAGGCGGACGAGGAGGCCGGCGAGGTGCCCAAGGCCTTCGTGGTGCTCAAGCCCGACGCCGCCTCGCGCGCGACGACGGCCGAGGCGATCACGGCGTTCGTCACCGAGCGCGTGGCGCCGCACAAGCGCATCCGCCACCTCGAGTTCATCGATCAGATCCCGAAGTCGGCGTCCGGCAAGATCCTGCGCCGGCTGCTCGTGCAGATGGAAAAAGACCGCGACGCGGAGGCCTCGAGACGATGAACCTGCTGCGGCCGATCGAGCGAGACGTCACCGTCAAGGGGCTGCGTCTTCGCGTGCTGGACTGGGGTGGGAGCGGGCGCCCGCCGTTGCTGCTCCTGCACGGCTTCACCGGTCACGCCCACGCGTGGGACACGTTGAGTCTCGCGCTCCAGCCGCACTTCCACGTGTACGCGCTCGACCAGCGTGGCCACGGCGACAGCGATCCGGCCGACGTCTACAACGCCGTCGTCGCCTTCGACGATCTTTCCGGCGTGATCGATCAGCTCGGCCTGCGCTCGCCCATCCTCATCGGCCTGTCGATGGGCGGCCGCAACGCGATGTACTTCACCGCGAAGCGGCCCGACGACGTCGCGCGCCTGGTCATCGTGGACATCGGCCCCGAGATCAGCGCGCGCGCCAGCGCACCGTCGTCCGGACCTCCGGAGCCCGACACGTGGGAGAGCATCGAGCAGGCGGCGCGGCACCTGCTGCACGCCAATCCCTATCCCGGCATCCACTACTACCGCTGGGTCGTCTCCCAGAGCCTCCGCCAGCGCGCCGACGGCGCGCTGGTGTGGAAGTGGCATCCCACGGTGAAGACGCATCGGACGCAGCCGGACGTGGACTGGTGGGGCATCGTGCGCGCGATCAAGCCGCCGACGCTGGTGCTGCGCGGGGCCGAGAGCACCGTCCTCGACCGCGACGTGGCCGAGCGCATGGCCAAGGAGCTCCCGCGAGGGACATTCGTCGAGATCCCGCGGGCGGTCCACACGCTGCACGAGGACAACCCCGAGGCCGTCCTCGCCGCGCTCCGAGAATTCCTCGGGTTCTGACCTGCTATCATCGATGACGGCTTGGTACCGGTCGTTCTGCTCGTCGTCCTGCTCTACGCGGGTTGCTCCGCGGTCCCCGCGTCCGGGCCCGTAGTCCTTCCGACCACACCTCCTCCCCCCTCGACGGTGTCGGTCGCTCCGTCGAAGGCGCCGAGCGAGACGCAGGCCGCCTTCGAGCGCGGGCAGGCGTTGCTGGCCGCCGGCGATATGGCGGGCGCAGCGACATCGCTCCGCGCGGCGCTGCGGTCGGCCCCAGAACGGGTCGACGCCCGGGCCGCGCTGGGGCTCGCGCTCTACAACATGGGCGACCTCGACGGTGCCGTCGAGGAGCTGCGCGCAGCGCTGCGCCAGAACCCCGACGCCGTCGCTCCACGGCTGACTCTGGCCTCCACGCTGATCGCCCGGCGCGAGTGGGAGGCGGCGCGCTTCGAGCTCGAAGCGGTGCTCCGCGCTCACCCCGATCTCGGGCAGGCTCACTACAGCCTCGGCGTCGTGCGCTATGCGCGGGGTGACCTGAACGGCGCGATCGACGCGTACCGCCGCGCCTCCACTGCCGACCCGCACAATCTCGACGCCCGGTACAACATCGGCCTCGTGCTGAAGCTCCAGCGTCGGGACGCCGAGGCGATCCCCGAGCTGCTCGCGGCAGCGGCGGGCGGGCACGCCCGCGCCCAGTATTTCGTCGGCACCGCGTACGCCACGGGCGCCGGCGTCGAGCGCAACCTCAGCCTGGCCGTCCGCTGGTGGTTCAGCGCTGCCGACCAGGGGGTGAGCCAGGCACACGACGCCCTCGGCCAACTCCGAACCGTCGCGCTCGGACGAGGTCGCCGCGGCGCTGCCGATCGCGTCGCCGCCGAACAGGCCTTCCGCGATTACCGAGCAGATCTCTGGAAGCGGTTCCCCGAGCTCACCCCGACCCCGGATGCGTCGGTGGGCGAGGCGCTGCTCGGGCAGGGACGCGTCGCCGACGCCGTGCCGATCCTCATCCTCGAGGCCGCGGCGCTCGGCGAGCCGGCTCAGCGCCTGCTGGAGACGCTGTACGAGCAAGGCGTAGACGGCCAGCTTCCCGCCCACGATGCGCGGATCCTGGGCTATCTCGAGAGCGCGGCCGCCGAGGGCCTACGCCCGCCGATCCGCTAGGAGGATCGTGATCGCGCGCCTCGTCGCGGCGGGCGTGATCGGGCTCATCGCAGCCGTGGCTGCGGTCGGTGCTCTCGTTGTGGCTCGATCTCCGGTCACGGCGTTCGAATGGTCGGTTCGCCCGCGTGAGGTTGCGAGAGTCAGCTCCGCGCTCGTGCTCATCACGCGTGATGGAGCGAGCGACGCCCGCTTCAACGCCGATACGTGGGACCGGGCCGTGCTGGCCCGCGTCGTCACCGCGCTGGCGCGCGCGGGCGCCGCCGCGATCGGAATCGACGTCCCGCTCGGTCTGCCGGGCGCGCCCGGACGCGGCGGCCCGACCGGCGACGCGCTCCTGAGTCAGGCCACCGCGCTGGCCGGCAACGTCGTCTTCGCCATCGTGCCTGGCGAGCCGGTGCCCGCCCTCGCCCAGCACGCGCGGTCGGTCGGGCACACGCTGGCGCCGCCAGACCCCGATGGCGTCGTGCGCCGAATTCCGGTGAGAGCCGGTGTCGTCGACCGTTCGGTGCCGGCGTGGGGCCTGGCGCTCGTGGCCGCAGCGCGCGAAGCCGCGCTCGACGCGATACCGGTCGATCGCGACGGCCGTGCGTTGATGACGTTCGCCCCGCTCCTGCCCACGCTCACCTTCTCCGACGTGTGGACGGCGATCGACCAGGGACAGCGCGACCGTCTCCAGGGCCTCGTCGACGGCAAGATCGTCCTGCTGCTCCTCGATCCAGGTTCCATCGAGCGGCGCACTCCGGTTGGGCTGCTCTCCGAGGGCGCGATCCAGGCCCAGGTCGCCAACGCCGCGCTGACATCATCCTGGCGGCGCGACGTCCCGCTGACGTGGACAGCGCTCGCGGCGCTCGTCGTGGCGACCGCCGTGGCCTGGGCCTTCCTGACGCTTCGCTGGTGGCAGGCGGCCGGCGCGCTCGTGGTCGTGGTCGCCGGTTATCAGGCCGCGCTCCATGTCGTGCCGCAGCGAACGGGTGTGCTGCTGCCGATCTTCGTGCCTCTCGCCGCCGCCGGCGTGGCCGGAGCGGTCGCGGTCGTGTGGCGTCAGATCTGTGCGTTCCGTCGCCTTCGTCTCGTCGAGGGTGACGTCCACGCGATCCGTCAGGCGCTCGTGCGTCAGGAGTCCACCGTCGAGTCGCTCGAGGAGGATCTCGAGGCCGCACGTGCGGCCGTTGCGCGCTCGACCGGCACCGAGCGCGAGCTGCTGCGTGCTGTCGAGGCCTTGCGAGCTCAGGTCGCCGAGGCTCAATCACAGGAAGAGGCAACGCGGCGCCGCCTGCGGGAGCTCGAGGGCGACGGGCGCGTCGAGCCCACCGCGGGCCGGTTGTCCGATGTCGAGCGCCAGCGACTCGTCGAGCGCTGCGCCGAGCTCGGTATCATCACGCGTGATCCGGACGTGCTGGCGCTGTTCGGTGATCTCGAGCGAGCCGCGCCATCGTCGCTGCCGATCCTCATCGGCGGCGAGCCGGGCACGGGCAAGGAGCTGTTCGCCCGGGCGGCGCACACGTTGAGTCCTCGGTGCGATCAGCCGTTCGTCGCCGTCAACATGGCGGCGATTCCTCCCGAGCTCTTCGAGAGCGAGCTCTTCGGTCACGTCAAGGGCAGCTTCACCGGGGCGGTCGGCGAGCGCCGGGGCTACTTCGAGCAGGCCGATCGAGGCACGTTGTTCCTCGACGAGATCGGCGAGCTGCGAGCCGATCATCAGGGCAAGCTGCTGCGCGTGCTCCAGGAGAAGACGTTCTACAAGGTCGGCGCGACGCGTCCGGTGTCGGTGGACGTCCGGATCGTCGCCGCCAGCAATCGCGATCTCGAGCGCGGCGTCGCCGAGGGATGGTTTCGCGAGGACCTCTATTTCCGGCTCAAGGGCCTGGTGCTGCGCCTCCCGCCGCTGCGCGACAGACGCCACGACATCGCCCCGCTCGCCACCCAGCTCCTGGAACAGGCCGGCGCGGAGGCCGGCAGGTCAGTGACGTTGTCCGATGCCGCGGTCCTGGCGCTACAGCGCTATCCATGGCCCGGCAACGTGCGCGAGCTCCGTCACTGCCTCGAGCAGGCTGTCGCCCTGGCTTCCGGACCCATGCTCGGCGTGGAGGATCTCAGGTTGCCGACGAAGAGCGCGGCTGGCACGACGGCCACCGACGACTCCGCGGTCTTGAGCTGCCTTCGCCGGCATGGCTTCGACATGCAGGCGACGGCGCGAGCGCTCGGCTGGGATCGCAGCACGGTGACTCAGCGGCTCAAAGGACTCGGCTTTGCGGCGCTCGTCGACGCTGGCGGCGATCGCGGGAAGGCGGCGCTCGCCTTGGCCGGTGAGGCGCGGCTGGTGCGCGCGGTGGAGGTCAAGCTCGCGGAGTACCACGAGCACCTGCTCCGCGCGGTCGAGGGTTTCGCGTCCGCCGAGGCCGCCGTTGCCGCCTGTCGCCGTCGCTTCAAGAACCTGCCCGACCGCCACTTCCGCTCGCTGGAGTCCCTGGTCCGCAAGAAGTTCGAGTAGCTGACGCGCCCGTCCCCCCAATGCGGGTCCCGCGCGGGGATGCGGGGATCGCCCCGCATCGTGACGATCGCGACGAGACCGAAGACCGCGGAATCATTCGCGCCTGAAAGTGGCTCGCCCGTTGCTCTCCGTTGCCCGCCCAAGGAGGCAACACCTATGGACAACCGAGAGCAGCAGGCGAGCACGAGCAGGAACGGAACAGGTCTGGTGGCGGTGGCGCTGGGGGCGCTGATGATTGCCGCCGCGGGGACGACGGCCGCGTACTGGATCCATTCTCGCGGCGCGGAGGCCTCGTCCAAGCCGGCTGTGGGTACGAGCGAGCCGAAGGGCCGCCCGACCGTGACCGCGCCTTCGCCGACCGGGCCGGAGCCGATTCACACCGACATCTACTTCGACTTCAAGAGTACTCGTCTCACCGCCCAGGCCGTGCACTTGCTCCAGGACAAGGCCGCCCTCATGGAGAAGACCAGCACGTGGGCGGTCCTCGTCCAGGGCTACGCCGACCGTCAGGGCCCGGCCGAGTACAACAAGCTGCTGGCCCGGCAACGCGCCGAGGCGGTCAAACAGTTCCTCGTCGAGCTGGGCGTGCCCGAGCCGAGCGTGAAGGTCGCGGCCGTCGGGCCCGACGGCGCGATCTGCGACGCACCCAGTCGGGAATGCCAGCAGCTCAACCGCCGGGTCCACGTCGAGATCCGGAAGCTCACCCACGCCGCCGCCACGCCCGTACGCGCGGTGAGCGCCGAGGGCCGTGAGAGCGTCCGCGACACGAACGACCAGCCCTGAGGCATCGAGGCGGAGGCGAGCGATGAGCACGATCAGAACTAGTGTCGCGCTGCTCCTGCTGCTCATCGTCGCCTCCGCCCTGCCGGTGCCGGCGGCACCGGCAAAGGGCACCCGCGTCAGTGAGGGCACGCTGTTCTGGCGCACCGCCGAGCACCCCGCGCCTGGGCCGGCGCCCGTCGTCAGGACCGACGTCGAGCTGCGGGTCACCGGCATGGTGGCCCGGGCAACGGTGCGCCAGGAGTTCACGAATCCGAGCGACGAGTGGGCGGAGGCGCTATACGTCTTCCCCTTGCCCAACGACGCCGCCGTCGATCACTTGCGCATGTGGGTCGGGGACCGGGTCATCGACGGTGTCATCCAGGAGCGCGCCGCGGCCAAGGCCACCTACGAGCAGGCCAAGCATGAAGGCAAGCGCACGAGCCTCGTCGAGCAGGAGCGGCCGAACGTCTTTACCACGTCGCTGGCCAACATCCCGCCCGGTGCGGCCATCGCGGTCGAGATCGAGTATCAGCACGCCGTACGGTACGACGCGGGGCGCTTCCGACTCCGCTTCCCGATGGTCGTCGGTCCACGCTACATCCCCGGCGTGCCGTTGCCCGTCTCGAGCGGGCAAGGCTGGGCGGCCGACACCGATGCCGTCCCCGATGCTTCGAGAATCACGCCGCTCGTCGCTCCACCGAGCCGTGGCCCGATCAACCCGGTAAGCCTTCGCATCGAGCTCGATCCCGGCGTGCCGCTCGCGGCACTCGAGTCGCCCTACCATCGCATCCACACCACGCCGCTCAACGGGGGACGCTTCGAGATCCGCCTCGAGCACATCGAGGTGCCGGCCGATCGCGATTTCGAGCTGGTCTGGCAACCCGCCGCGGGCGCCGAACCGACGGCGGCGCTCTTCACCGACCAGACCGGCGATCGCACGTACGCGCTGCTGATGCTGATGCCGCCCCGCGAGCTCGAGCGCCGGCGCGCGCCTCGCGAAGTGATCTTCGTGCTCGACAACTCCGGCTCGATGGCCGGGGCGTCGATCGAGCAGGCGCGCGCTGCGCTCAAGCTCGCGCTGGCACGGCTTCAGCCGGGCGACAGCTTCAACGTCGTGCGCTTCAATCACCGTACCGACAGCCTCTTCGCCGAGGCTCAGCCGGCGAGCCGCCAGAATCTGGAGGCGGCCGAGCGGTACGTCGACGGCATCCGGGCATCCGGCGGCACCGAGATGCTTTCCGCGCTCATGCGGGCGCTCGCCGCGCAGGCCGCGTCCGACCGGCTGCGTCAGGTGATTTTTCTGACCGACGGTGAAGTGGGCAACGAGGAACAGCTCTTTCAGGTCATCCGCCAGCGCCTTGGCGACAGTCGTCTCTTCACGATCGGCATCGGGTCGGCGCCCAACAGCCATTTCATGCGCGAGGCGGCGCGGCTCGGCCGCGGGACGTTCACCTACATCGGCAGCCCGGGCGAAGTACAGGACAAGATGCTGACGCTGTTTCGGAAGCTCGAATCACCGGCGATCACCGATCTCCATCTCGAGCTGCCCGGCGCCGGCGAGGCGAGCATCCTGCCGGCCCGCATCCCCGACCTCTATCTCGGTGAGCCGGTGATGCTCGCGCTCCGCACCGAGCGGCCGCCGTCGCGCGCGGTGCTGCGTGGCCGGGCCGGGTCGGTCAACTGGGAGCAGGAGGTGGCACTGCAACAGAGCGGCGGCGGCTCGGGGCTGTCGGTGCACTGGGCGCGGGCCCAGATCGCCGCGCTGCTCGATGCGCGAGGCGCGGGCGGGGCGGAGGACACGGTCCGCGAGGCGGTGCTCGACATCGCACTGGCGCATCACCTCGTCAGCCCCTACACGAGTCTGGTCGCGGTCGACGTGACCCCGGCCCGGCCGGACGATGCGGGGCTCGCCACCCACGCGCTCGAGACCAATCTCCCTGCTGGTTCGGATTACCAGGCGCTGCTCGGCTTCGGCCAGGGCGCGACGGCTGCACCGGCTCACATCGTCGTGGGAGTGAGTCTGCTCCTGGCGGCGGCTGTCCTGGTCGCGTGTCGGCGATTCGCGGGGCTCGCATCGTGATGCGCCTGCTTCGTCGAACGCTCTACACCACCACGGTGGCCGTGCTCCTCGCCGTCGGGCTGTGGCAGCTCGGCCACGGCGTCGCGATCAACACCAAGGCCACGCTCGCTCAGTATCTGCTCCGTCGCGCATGGGGACGGACGCTGGCGGGCGAGCCGAGGGCAAAGCCGTGGCCGTGGGCGGACACGTGGCCGGTGGCACGGATGCGCGTCCCGAGCCACGGCGTCGATCTCATCGTGCTCGCCGGCGCCACCGGCAGCGCGCTGGCCTTCGGCCCCGGCCTCGTCTCGGGCACGACCATACCCGGTGCGCCGGGAGTCGCGGTCGTCACCGGCCACCGCGACACCCACTTCCGCTTCCTGCAGCATCTGAAGTCGGGAGACGAAATTGTCGTCGAGACGATGGGAGGCCACACCGCGCGCTTCGTGGTGGACGAGGCGTTCGTGATCGACGCGCGCACGGCCGTCATCGGCACGGGCGCCGGCGCGGCCCGTCTCGTGCTGCTGACGTGCTACCCGTTCGACGCGCTACGCCCTGGCGGCCCGCTCCGCTACGCGGTCGTCAGCGTCCCTGGAACTTCGGACGGCGCTTCTCGCCGAACGCCTTGACGCCTTCCTGATAGTCCTGGCTGTTGAAGCAGTCGGCGATCAGCGTGTCGAGCAGGCCGAGGTCACGCTCGCCGGCCGGCCGCAGGAGCTGGTTCACCGTCTCCTTGGCCGAGCGCAGGGTGAGCGGCGCGTTCTGGGCGATCTTCAGCGCGTAGTCACGCGTGAATTTCTCCAGCTCGGCCTTGGGAATGATCTGGTTGATCAGCCCCATGCGGAGCGCATCCTGGGCGCTGAAGTCCGTGCGCCCCGAAAAGAAGATCTCCTTGGTGTAGGCGGGGCCGACCAGAGCCATGAGCTTGTCCATGCCGCGATAGTGATAGCCGAGGCCGAGGCGCGCCGCGGGAATGCCGAAGCGTGCATCATCGGACGCGATGCGGATGTCGCAGGTCAGCGCGACGCCGACCCCACCGCCCACGCAATAGCCGTGGATCATCGCCATCAGCGGCTTCTGCAGCGTGGTGAGCGAGTCCTGGCCACGGGCCGAGATCCGCCGGTACTCCTCCTCGTCGGCCATGTTCTTGCGTTTGTCCTTGAACTGGGAGATGTCGGCGCCCGACACGAACGACTGGTCGCCGCCGCCGCGGAGGATGACCACGCGAATGGCCTCGTCCTTGGCCAGGTCGTTGACGTACTCCGGCATGAGCTCCCACATCTCCTGGCTCACCGCGTTGCGCTTCTCCGGCTGGTTGAACACGATCCAGCCGATCGGGCCATCCTTCTCGAGCAGGAGCTTGTCGCTCATCGCGTCCCCTCGAACACCGGATTGTCCGTCCGGTCCACGAGGGCTTCGGCGCCGGCGGTGGGAAGGTTCTCGACGTAGTTCTGGGCGGCGTCGATGTCGTGCTCCCACACCTCGCGGGGCAGCTCGTAGAGCACCTCGATCCCATGACCATCGGGATCCTCGATGTACACGCTGTGGGTCATCCCGTGGTTGACCCGGCGCAGGAACGGCACGCCCTTTTCCTGCATGAACTCGATCTGGGCGAGCCACGACTCACGATCGGGCCAGGCGATGGCGACGTGGTTCAGACCGACGCCGCGGCCCTGCAGCGTCCACGCCTCGCTCTTGCCGCCGTTGGTGGCGGGCGCCTTGATCTCCATCAGGGCCAGATCGTGATGGGTGACGTCGCCACTCGAATCGACGCCGGAGTAGAAGCGCATCTTGGGGCGTGGGCGGCCGGGCTCCTGCTTCAGCGCGGCGACGCAGCGAAAGCCCATGGTCTCGGTCCAGAAGCGGTGCGAGACCTCGAGGTTGGTCACGTTGAGCACGACGTGATTGATCCCGTGCGGTGTTCGAGCTGAGTTGCCCATCGTGTCCTCCAGTATTGGTCCGCTGATCTCGCGACGCCTTGTACTCTACACGCCGCCTGCCATCCCGGTCCAGACGGGCTCTGCCCACGACGAGTCAGACCCGCGCGGCCCTCCCGCGGGCGAGCTCGGCTTCCAGATCGAGCGGGCGCGTTCCGGCGGGCTGGCCGTTCGGCACCGTCCAGAAGAGCTCGAACTCCAGGCCATCGGGATCCTTGGCGTAGAGCGACAGGCTCGTGCCGTGATCGGACTGGCCGACCAGGGAGCGCGCCGCGATGAGCCGCTCGCGCGCCCGCGCCAGATCCGTCAGCTCGCCGACCTCCCAGGCCGCGTGGTACATGCGCGCAACGTGCTCGTCAGGTCGACCGACACCGGGGTCCTCGAAGAGGCCGAGGTGATGATCGTCGACCGTTCCCGGGATCTTCAGGAACGCCGCCTTCGGATACCTGCGCTGGATCTCGAAGCCGAGCACGTCGACGTAGAACCGCACGCTGCGCTCGACGTCGGCGACGTAGAGGACGAGGTGCTGCAGCCGCCGGAGGCCGAGGCCGGTCACGTCGCCACCATCTTCCTCATCTCCTCCGCGCGCTCAGCACGCCTTGCAGGGCGGCCAGTCCCGTGAGTAGACGGGATTCTTCAGGTACTCGTCCGGCTTGTAGGTCCAGAACTGGGAGACCTTGGGGAACGTGTGGATCACGGTGTTCTGGAGCTTGCCGTCGACGCGCTCCACCCGCCGCACGTAGATGTTCTGGATCGGATGCCCGTAATCGTCGAAGGTGATCGGCCCGCGCGGCGCGTCCGTGATGTTCACCTTGCGGAGCGCGGCCAGGAACTTCGGCACGTCCTCGATCTCGCCCCCCACGGCGTCGAGCGCGGCCTTGAGCGCGCTTCCCGCTGCGTAGGGCCCTTCCGAGTAATACGATGGCATCTGGTTGAAGCGCGCTTCGTAGGCCTTGACGAAGCGCTGGTTGGCGGGCGTGGCCAGCGCCGCCGAGTAGTGCAGCGCGGTCACGATGCCGAGCGCGGTGTCGTCCATGTTGCGGAGCACGTGCTCGTCGGTGAAGTTGCCGCTGCCGATCAGCGGCAGGCGCTCCTTGAGCCCGGCGTCCGCGTACTGGCGCACGAAGCGCAGCGCGTCGGCGCCCGCAGCGGCCGCGTAGACCGCGTCGACGTCACGCCGCAGCCGGGCGAGATACGGCCCGTAGTCGGCGGTGCCGAGCGGCGCGAAGAGCTTTTGCACGATCTGACCGCCCGCCTCCTCGAACGTTCGCTGGAAGGCGGCGCTCGACTCGTGGCCGAACGCGAAGTCCTGGGCGACGATCGCGATCTTCCGATACTTGAGCATCTCGACGACCCACGGACCGAACGGATGCGCGGGCTGGCCCGCCGACCACCCGGTGCGCACGACGTACTGGCTGCGGCGGCGCTGCGTCAGGTCCTCAGCGGCGACGGTGGGCGAGAGCGTCGGGATCTTTCGCGCCTCGATGTAGGGCAGGAGCGCATAGGCTTCGGCCGTACTGAGCGGCCCGACGAGCAGTTGCACGCTCTGGCTCTCGATGAGCGCCCGCGCCTTCGTGAGCGCGGTGGCCGGCTTGGCCTCGGTGTCCTCGACGAACAGCTTGATCTCACGTCCGCCGATGCGCTGGCCCTGCTCCTCGAGGTAGAGCCTGAAGCCGTTCTCCATCTCCCTGCCGTTCGCCGCCAGCGGCCCCGTCTGGGGCACCAGCATCCCGATCCTGATCGGCCCGCGGTCGACCGCGGCGACGGCGCTCGTGGCCAGGATCAGCGCGAGGGCGAGAACCAGCCTGACGGCAATCACCGGGCCTCTCCCTCCTCGATGCCGACGGTGATGGCCACGCACGCGATGATGGTGTCGGAGGCGGGAACGCGCAGCCCGCCCGCCACCGGGCGGATTGTGACCTCCCCGTGAGGCAGTTCGCGCCTGACCTGCTCGATGTCGACCGACGCGGGATCCGGAACCGCGACGGTCACGTCCACGAACATCCGACCGCCCCGCTCGCGAATGTCACGGAAGAAGGGCAGGCTCGAGTGCCGGATCGCATCCGACACCGCGCGACAGGCCGCCTTGGTGGAATCCTGCCCGTGAACGTCGACGCCCATACCGAACTCGAGCACATGTGGTTTCACGCCCGACATTATATTCCGGACGTCTTGCGCTATCCTTCCGGGCCGAGGGAGGCGTCATGACGCAAGCGCGAGGCATCCGGCAGGTCGGGTATTTCGATTGTCCGGGCGGCGGCCAGGTGGTCGTGAGCGGGACGACGGCGTTCGTCGCCCACATGAAGGCGCCGCACGGGACCACCATCGTCGACGTGAGCGATCCGGCGCGGCCGCGAAAGCTCGCCGAGGTGACGATTCCGGCCGGCGTGCATTCGCACAAGGTGCGCGCGGTGGACGGCGTGATGCTGGTCAACCGCGAAGCGCCGCCCCGCACCGAGGTCTCGCCCGACTTTCGTGGCGGCCTCGGTATCTGGGACGTGAGTCACCCCGAGCGCCCACGCGAGATCACCTTCGTCGAGTGGAAGGGCCTCCATCGCTTCACCTTCGACGGACGCTACGCGTATCTCTCCCCCGATCTCGACGGCTATCGCGGCAACATCGTGATGATCCTCGACCTCAAGGACCCGGCGAAGCCTGAAGAAGTCGGGCGCTGGTGGATGCCGGGCCAGTGGATCGCGGGCGGCGAGACGCCGAGCTGGGAGGGCCGCGCCCACCGCTGCCATCACCCGATCCGTCGCGGCAACCGGCTCTACGTCTCGTACTGGCACGGCGGCTTCGTGATCCTCGACATCGAGGACATGGGAAAGCCGCGCTACGTGTCAGGACTCGACTGGAGTCCTCCCTTTCCGTGGCCGACCCACACGACGCTGCCCGTCCCCTTCCCGCTCATGGGACGTCAGATCATGCTGGTCGCCGACGAAGACGTCCTGCGTCTCACCAAGAACGCCACGTCGTCGTTCCTCTGGCTCGTCGACATCACCGACGAGACCCGACCCACACCGTTCGCCAGCTTTCAGGTCGACGGGATCGACGGCTCGCCGCAGCCCGAGTTCACCGGTTGCCACCAGCCCGCCGAAGAAGTGCGCGGCACCGAGATCCCGGTGGCCTGGTTCGCTCACGGCCTCAGGATCGTGGACATCAGCAAGCCCCACGCTCCGCGCGAGGTCGCGTCGTTCGTGCCGCCGGTGCCCGACGGCGCCACTCGCGTCTGCAGCAACGACGTCTGCTACGACAGCCGGGGCCTCATGTACTTGATCGATCGCCAGCGTGGCCTGCACATCGTCGAGAGGGTCTGAGCACGTGTCGCTCATCGTGCGGGGCTGAGAGATGCGTCCAGGCTGACGACGAAGCAGCTTCCGGACGGTTCACGGCCCAGATAGCGCGCGTCGCCACCATGACGGCGCGCGATCTGGCGGACCAGCGCCAGCCCCAATCCGGTGCCCCCGCGGTCCCCGCCGCCTGCGAACCGGTGGAACGGTCGGAACACATCTTCGCGCTCGGCGTCCGGAATGCCTGGTCCGTGGTCGGAGACGCGCAGCTCCGCCATGCCGTCGGCGCGGTTCACGCGCACCTCGATTGGCGGCGCGCCATGGCGCCTGGCGTTCTCCAGCAGGTTTCTCGTCATCCGGCGGAGCAGTCGCGGGTCGCCGCGCACGGTGACCGGCTGGCCCTCGACCTCGGCGTCTTCGTATCGCGAACACTCCTCGGTCGCGAGCGCGAGCAGATCCACGTCCTCCTCCGCTCCGCGCTCGGTCACGACGTCCAGGCGGCTGGCCAGCAGGATCTCGTCGATCAGCGCGTCGAGTTCGGCGATGTCGCGCTCGACGTCACGCTTGCGCCGTGAGTCAGTGCCCTCCCTCATCAGCTCCACCGCCATGCGGATGCGCGTGAGCGGCGTGCGCAGCTCGTGCGAGGCGTTGGCCAGGAGCGACTTGTGCGCGCTGACCAACCCCTCGATGCGGTCGGCGGCCCGGTTGAAGCTCTCGGCCAGCCGCGCCACCTCGTCGTGACCTTCGACCTTCACTCGGGCCGAGAGGTCCCCGGCGCCGAGCGACTCAACGCCTGCCTGCAGACGCTCCAGCCGCGCGGTCAGCCGGCGCACCACGGGATAGGCACCAACCCCGACGGCGAGCGCGAGCACCGCAACCACGAGGAACAGGGGGAAGCCAGGATGCCGGTGGCCACGCGGCACACTCGCGACCAGCCACCTGCCGTCGGGCAGACGGAGCGCACCCGCGGGAGGGCCCCAGCGGCGTAACCAGCCGCCGCGGTCGCCGCCCGTGCCCGGCGCCGGCAGTGGCTCGCCGACGGTCGCGAGCAGTGAGCGATCGGCGGCGAACAGCGCCACGTCAGCCCGCAGATTTTCGGCGAGTCTTTCGAGCGCCGCCTGCTGCTCGGCCTTCGGCGCCCCGGCGGGAGGCAGCACGTTCTGGGCGAGCGTCCCGGCGACGTCGAAGGCGTGGCTCGCCGGGCCGGCGTCGCCGAACTGGCGCCACACGAGTCCCGCGCAAAGCGCGAACACCGCAAGACTGACGAGCACGGCGAGATAGATGCGCAGATAGAGCCGGCGCATCAGTCCTGCTGCTTGGCGAACACGTAGCCAGCCCCACGCACGGTGAGAATGCGACGCGGCCGCTTCGGGTCGTCCTCGATCGCCGCACGGATGCGCGAAATGTGGACGTCGATCGATCGGTCGAAGGCCTCCAGGGCCTCGCCCTTGACGAGATCCATCAGGGCGTTCCTCGACAACACGCGGCCCGCTTTCTCGGCGAGCGCGACGAGCAGCGTGAACTGGTACCCGGTGAGGACGCGTTCTGTGCCCTCGAGTCGCACGATGCGGGCGTCGCGATCGATCTCCAGTCGGCCGAAGCGCAGCACGTTCGCCGGGCCGCCAGACCGCCCGCGACGCAGGATCGCGCGCAGGCGGGCCAACAGCTCTCGAGGCTCGAACGGCTTGGGTAGATAGTCGTCGGCGCCCATCTCCAGGCCGACGACGCGATCCATCGCCTCGCCCCGCGCGGTCAGCATCAGCACCGGGAGGTCGGATTTCGCGCGGAGCTGCCGGCACACGTCGAGCCCGCCCATGTCGGGCAGCATGAGGTCGAGCACCAGCGCATCGAACGGCTCCCGCGTCACCCGCTCCAGCCCGGCCCGGCCTTCCGAGGCGACGGCGACGCGGAAGCCCGCCTTGCCGAGATATTCGGACACCATCTCGGCGAGGCGGGCATCGTCTTCGATGATCAGGATGTGCGGCGTCGTCACATCGTTAGCTTACTCGCGGTGGCCGTGCCGGCGGTTGATGCGTTCGGCGAGCTGCTGTCTCTGTTCTGGTGTGAGCACGTCGGCCACATCGGCGAGCGCCTGAGTGAGGCGCTGCGATGCATTCTCGGCCAGCTTCAGCTGATCTGCCCGAAGGGACTCGAGCGCGGCGCGGTCCACGTGCTGCTGCGACAACAGCTCGACCGCCTGCCGGCGAGCGTCGTGCATCCTGGCCCGCAGCGGCAGCAGATCTTGCGCCGCGGTCTTCACGATCGGGCCGAGCTGTTGCTTCTGCGCGTCAGTGGCATCGATCTCGACATACAGGTGCTTGAGCGCGCGGTCGAGATGCGTATCCAGCGTCGCGGGATCGAGCGTGGCACCCATGAATCCGCCGCGGTGCCATCCGCAATAGCCGCCACCGTGGGCAAACGCCCTGGTACCGATAATAGCCGCCAGGCCGGCAATGACCGTCGCGATGGCCGCGCGCCAGAAGAAACGCCGGCGCGGGTTGTCGCCACCTGAGGTCGAAGGCGGAGAGGTCTGTGTCGTGTCGCTCATGGCTGCTGCTCCTTTCCCCGACGGGGCGTTGGAGAACGTCTCCCGTCGCAGGAAAGTGTGCGGGGCCTTGGTAAACCGCCTTTTTCCGCCAGGTAAAGTTAGGTAAAGTCGATGACCTCGATGCCAGCGCATTCCGACGACGGGCGCGATCACGCGAGCAGGGCCTCGTCTGGGGAGGCTCGCCTGATTGCCGTCGTCGTGCTCATCGCGCTCATCTGGTCGACGTCCGCGCCCGCCGCCGAGAAGATCAAGGTCACGATTCCGGCGGCCGCGGTGACGTTCGCG
>Ga0209470_1000923_pt1 | contig 22673 bp, 18 predicted proteins | sample GraSoiAngelo_125_FD_185882 | JGI IMG/M metagenome (GOLD analysis project Ga0209470, IMG submission 185882) | Grasslands soil microbial communities from the Angelo Coastal Reserve, California, USA - 14_0927_05_40cm (SPAdes) (version 2) | ecosystem: Environmental > Terrestrial > Soil > Grasslands ... | reverse complement strand
TAGTTTTCGCCCGCAGCTTCCGCAAAGGCCACATCGCCGGAACGCAAGTCGAGTTCAGCTTCCGCCGGCGTGCCGAAGACGCGCGCCCGATTATCGTCGAATTCGCCCTCCCACCGCGCAATCACCAGGGTGGCGAGGGCGTTACCAATCAGGTTCACGCACGATCGGCCCATATCCATGATCGCGTCGACGCCGAGGACGATAGCGACGCCGGCCGTCGCGACCGGTGCCGGGATTAGATTCGTCAAAGTCGCGAGGAGCACCAGAATGGACGCGCGCGGAACACCAGCGAGTCCTTTGGATGTAATCATGAAGGCAACCATCATAGAAAGTTGCTGCGCGAAACCAAAGTGTTGCCCCATGCTTGGACCGGCGGCCTGCACAATAAAAATCGAGGTGACGGCGAGGAAAATCATCGAGCCGTCGAGATTAAAGGAATAACCGGTCGGCATCACGAAACCGACGATGCGTTTCGGCACGCCGAGGCGTTCCATCGCCTCCATCGCTCTGGGCATGGCTGATTCGCTGCTCGTGGTTGCGAAAGCGATTGTCGCCGGCTCGCGAATCGCGCTCACAAATTGCCGAATCGGCGCCTGGATTACCACCAGGATGAGTCCGAAAACGAACACAATGAAAATGATCAGTCCGAGGTAGTAGCTGAATATGAGGTTTCCCAAACTAACGAGCACGCCCGGACCCTGGGTGCCGATGGTATGCGCCATGGCCGCGCCGACACCAATGGGTGCAAATTTCATGACGTAGTTCGTCAGCTTGAACATCACCTGCGAGAGACTTTCCATTCCGCGCAAGAGCGGTTTTCCTTTTTCGCCAACCGCCGACACCGCCATCGCGAACAGCACGGCGAAGGCGACAATTTGGAGAATGTCGCCGCGCACCAGCGAATCAATGACGCTCGAGGGGAATACGTGTACGAGCGTTTCGATCAAAGTCTGCGGATGAGTTTCGCCAATTTTCTGGACCGTCTCACTCGCCCCCGCCACAAGCGGGACTCGCGCACCCGGCCTGGTTAAATTAACGACCGCTAATCCAATAAATAATGCGGCGGTGGTGACAACTTCGAAGTAAATGAGCGCTTTCACGCCCATCCGCCCTACCTTCCGTAAATCGCCACCCCCAGCGATACCGACGACCAGAGTCGAAAAAACAAGCGGACCAATGATTGATTTGATCAGATTCAGGAAAATGTCACGAAGAAAATAGACGTTGTTTCCCCACTCCGGCCGTATCCAGCCGACCGCGACGCCGACAACCAGCCCGATCATAATCTGCGTAGTCAGCGATGGACGGTACGAGGGGCGCGATGGGCGGCGCATGGATACGTTTTTAGTCATGCGACGCTTGGATTAACACAATGCGCACGACGGATCGAGTCCTGTGGCGCGCAATGCTAACTGTTTTTAGTCGGTAAAAACTCGGATCAATGCGCCGTGTTTCTCTTCTCCCCGGGGGGAGCGCGTGTGAAAAGCGCCGTCGTCGCTTCGCTTTGCCGGCGCAGTCCAAAAAAGGTCTTGTGGAGTGCGGTGGGAAGCGGAGCGCCACACCGCTTTTCTTTCGCGAACAATACCCTGGGGATCACTTTTAGCATTTCTTGGCGTGTTAGCGGTTTAGCGGTACGAGTCTCATCTTATCGCGGCTCCTGCTCGCCGGTCTGAGCGACTTCGCTAAACAAATGGCAGCGATGCCACATCATGTTAGCATCGCCCCGGGCCGCTCCATCTCATGTTTCTAACGCATCTGAGCTGCACATCATGCGGGTTGAATCACGACTGGGGGAAGCTGCAAAACTTATGCACGGCGTGCCGCAAACCGCTGTTCGCTGTTTATGACTTGGAACGAGCAGGACGCGCTCTCAAACGCGATGCGCTGTTAACCCGTGCAGAGAAATCGCTTTGGCGTTATCGCGAATTGTTGCCGGTGCCAATCGAGACCTCACTCGTCTCACTCAGTGAAGGGGGAACGCCTTTGCTTCGCGCCGGAAGATTCGGCGTCTCCCTGCAAATGCAGGATCTCCGGATCAAAGACGAATCACAGAATCCCACTCAAAGTTTCAAAGCGCGCGGGATGTCAGTCGCCGTTTCGATGGCGAAATATCTTGGCGCCTCCAAACTCGTTGCACCAAGCGCCGGCAATGCCGGCGGCGCCCTCGCCGCCTACGCCGCGCGGGCCGGACTCGAAGCCCACGTCTTCATGCCACGCGACACACCACGGTCCAATATTATCGAATGCCGCGAGTTCGGTGCCTGCGTCACCTTGATCGACGGCCTTATTACCGATTGCGCAGCTGAGATTGCGAGGCGCAAAGAGGACTGGTTTGATGTCTCAACGCTCAAGGAGCCATACCGAATCGAGGGAAAGAAAACGCTCGGTTACGAATTGGCGGAGCAGCTCGAATGGGACTTACCAGACGTTATTATTTATCCCACTGGAGGCGGGACTGGCCTTATCGGAATGTGGAAAGCGTTCGATGAAATGGAGACGCTCGGTTGGATTGGCCAAAAACGCCCACGGATGTTTTCGGTGCAGGCCGAGGGCTGCGCGCCCATCGTTCGCGCATTCGAAGCCGGAGAAAACTGTGCCGCCGAATTCCCCAATGCGCACACGCTTGCTTCTGGATTACGCGTTCCCAAAGCGATAGGCGATTTTCTTATCCTCAACATTCTTCGCCAGTCGAACGGCGGCGCCATAGCAGTTAACGACGACGAGATGATTCGCGCTGCCGCAGAAGTTGCTTCGAGCGAAGGACTCTTCGTCGCTCCGGAAGGTGCAGCATGCTTTGCCGCGCTAAGGTCGCTACTCTCGTCGGGCAAAATTTCGCCTGACGAAAGCCTGGTGATTTTCAACACTGGCTCCGGCATCAAGTACCTGGATTGCTACGATTCTTAACAGCAAAAATATCGTTCTCAGCGGGGCGTTCCTCCTAGCCGTTCATTCTCCTTATGAGTAGTTGCAAAAAGTCTGAAACCCTCACCCCAACCTCTCCCAAAGGGGAGAGGTAGTTCCTTCTTCTGGTGGGAGAAGGTTAGGATGAGGGCATTCTACGGGAATTTGCATTGCCAATTTCACTTTTGAAACCGCTTGTAATCTCGTGAACAACAACGGCCGGCTGCTAGTTCGTAATTATTCGCTGCCAGCTAAGCCGTGCACAATTTTTCCGGAGGTTCAGGTTAAGACGTAACGGCCCGTCTTTCTCGTTCCGATGCGCCGCACCAATCCGGCTTTGACCAGCGGTCGCAACAAATCAAGTGCGCCCTGTTTTGAGACGCCAATTCCATCCCAAATTTCGCGTGGCGTCAGCGCCTTTTCCTCGCGCAGCAAATGAAGCAGTTGTTCCTGTTTCGGTCGCAAGACGAGCTTCGTTTTACCGGCATGAGCAGATAGTTTTTGGATGCGTGTCCAGACGCGTTCGAGAGTCAGGCGCAACCCTTCGGCGCTGTATTCGAGCCAGCCGGTCAGATCGTTATTTTCCTTCCGCACTTGGTCGAGCGCCGCGTAATAGCGCGGGCGATTCTCCCAATAAAATTCATCGATCGAAAAGATATGATGATTGTCAAAACCGCGCCGGTACAATTCCCACAGACTAAGCATGCGACCAGCGCGTCCATTGCCGTCGGCGAACGGATGAATCACTTCAAAACGATGATGCAAAATAGCGGAACTGAGGATCGACGAAATCCTGGCCGCGCGTTTGTTCCACCAGCCCAACAGATCAGACATCATCGGTTGTAACTTCTCGGGCGGCGGGGCGATATAATCCCCCACTCGCACGCGAATCTTCCTATACCGGCCTGCCGTACCCTGATCCATCACGCCGCCGGCCATAATCCGGTGTAACTTCAACACTTCCTCATGCGTGACGGCACTACGTTGGGCATTTTTCTCCACGAAGCGCAAGCCGGCGAAGTAATTCGCTACTTCCCGACGCGAGCGCGGTCCCGTCGCCGGAATTTCCCGTCCCTCTTCAATGGCGCGTACCTGTTCGAGTGTAAGCGGATTGCCTTCGATCGCGGTCGAACAATGGGCGTTGCGAATTCGGGTATCCTTCTGGAGTGCCGGGATCCAAGGCACCTGGACCGCCGCTGCCAAAATCCGCTCGCGCAAGGCCGCAACCTGCTCCACCTGTGAGAGCAGCATTGGAGTAATGGTAAAAAGTGGCTCGTAACTCACCGGTGCTTTAGTCAAGCATAAGTCAAGTTATTAGTCAAGTTATATTGCTGAAGCCACGCAAGCAGTCAGCCCAGTGTAAGTCAAGTTTTCAGTCAACCGGCGCGCCGTTCCGCCGTTGCTCCCTTTAGCAATATAACGGCGAGGAGATTTTCGAGCAACCAATCGCTGCGATCGAGCGGATGGATCGCCAGTGCAATCCAGAACGCAACATAACAGACAACCGCAATGGGCAGAAAATGCTTCGCGATATCGCGTGCGTTCGAATGAGCGAATATGTTTCGCTCTGCGTCCTCCTCTCCCCAACCCACTCCTGTGCCCTCACTGCCGCTCGCGCGTGCGTCTCTCCCGGCGGGAGAGACGGGAACAGAATGGAAGCGAGGGCGAGCCTCCGTCCGTTGCAGCAACGCAACGACACCCACCATAAGCAACGAACCAACGAGCGCCGAGACCATATCGTTCTGGGCGTCCCATTCATCGCCCTGCCCACCGAGCCATTGCACTCCTTTTCCCGGCGCGACTATTTCCGCAACGATGCTTTCGATGATTTCAAAACAACCGCTGACTGCGAGAATGATCGCCACCGGTAACGCGAAACTCCAGACTCCGCGCCGAATTCCGCTAAACCGCAAAAGCAATTCCCGAATCGGAAACGCCAGTAGAAATCCAAACGCACCGTGGGCAAAAACGGTCGTAATGATTGCGCGAGAGATGGAAAAAATCTTTCGCCCAAATTCCGAGCGGCATTTTCTCATAGGGTTAATCGCCGCGATGATCCAGATCGCCGCGCAAATCGCGATTAATGCAACGACGAGTTTGTTCGATTGGTTCAACTAATCCGAGAGGTAGTGATAATGCGCGTCGGTTGCGCCGATTTTTACACAATTTCCATTGAAGACTACGCGGGACGACCGCAGCGTAATCCTTCCCATGTCTCGCCAATACACTCTGCAACGCGCGCATTCATCCTTTAGCGGTGCGATCGATTATGCGGCGGAATTGAATGAGCAGCAGTTGGCGGCGGTGACGGCGCCACCGGGTCCGTTGCTGGTGATCGCGGGCGCTGGATCGGGAAAAACGCGCACCCTAACCTATCGCGTCGCCTATTTGCTCGAGAACGGTGTGGACGCGCGCAACATCTTGTTGCTTACCTTTACCAACAAAGCCGCGCGGCAAATGCTCGATCGCGTCTCGAATTTGTTGCCGGTCGACGCAGCCGGGATTTGGGGCGGCACCTTTCATTCCATCGGCAATCGGATGCTGCGGCGGCACGGGAGCGCCCTCGGCTATTCCTCCGGCTTCACCATCATGGATCGCGAAGATCAGAAAGATTTGATCGCCACCGTGGTGGCAAGTTCGGGAATTGATCCCAAGGAAATGCGGTTTCCGAAGGCGGACGTGCTCGCGGACATTTTTAGTTTCGTCGTCAATACCGAGCGGCCAATGGAGGAATTGCTCGCGGAAAAATTCCCCTATTTCCTGCCGCTGCTCGAGCAAATCAAAGATGTGCGGTCGCGTTACGAGCGAAAGAAGAAAGCGACAAACTCACTCGACTTCGACGATCTGCTCGAGAAAACGCTGCGAATGCTACTCCAGCACGAGCACATCGCGCGAGTTTACCGGCGGCAATTTCAATTCATTCTGGTAGACGAATATCAGGACACGAACAAGATCCAGGCCGACTTCATCGACATCTTGGCGCGCGAACACCAGAACGTGATGGTGGTCGGCGATGACGCGCAATCGATCTATTCCTGGCGCGGCGCAAATTTCCAAAACATTCTCGAATTTCCGAAGCGCTATCCAAAGGTGCAGGTGTTCAGGATTGAGCTGAACTACCGCAGTGTGCCGGAAATTCTTGAAGTCGCGAATAGCGCGATCGTGGCCAACGTGAAGCAGTTCAAGAAGAATTTGAGCGCGACTCGCGATTCGAAAGCGATGAAGCCGGCGCTGATTGCGCTCAATGATGGAAGCGAACAGGCGCAATTCGTGGCCCAACGAGTTTTGGAATTGCGCGACGAAGGAGTGCAATTGAACGAAATTGCCGTGCTCTACCGCGCCCATTATCACGCGGTGGAGTTGCAGCTCGAATTTTCGCGACGGGGAATTCCGTATCAAATCACCAGCGGGATTCGCTTTTTCGAGCAGGCGCACATTAAAGACGTGGCCTCCTTCATTCGTTTTGTCGCCAATCCGCGCGACGAAGTCGCATTCAAACGCATGGTGCGATTATTACCCGGAATCGGCGGTAAGATTGCCGAAAATCTGTGGAGCGGCTGGGAGAAATCGCTCGATTCTGCACCTGTAGCCGCGGTCGCTGACCGCGGCCCGGGGTCAACGCCCCCAGCTACAGAAGAGGCCGCGGCCGGCGACTACGGCTACAGCATCGGCGAACGCTTGCTCAAATTAAACGTCAACACCCGCTCCAAGAAAATGTGGGAGCAACTCGCGCAAACGCTGGACGAGATCGCGCCCCACGGGAAACCAAACCCGCCGAGCGCGATGATCGTATCGGTGGTGGAAGCGATCTATGACGATTACGCGAAGGCGAATTTCACCAACTACGAACTGCGCCGCGAAGATCTAAATCAACTGGCATCCTTCGCCCGCCAATTCAGCAATGCGCAGGAATTTCTGTCGCAATTGGCCTTGATCAGCAACGTCGATGCCGAACCGACGCCAAACACGGCGGCGGACAATGAAGCGGTTAATCTGTCATCGGTGCATCAAGCGAAAGGCTTGGAATTTCACACCGTATTCGTGATCTGGTTGACCGACGGCATGTTTCCGAGCTCGCGTTCGCTCGAAACGCGCGATGCCGTTGAAGAAGAACGCCGGCTCTTTTACGTGGCGATCACCCGCGCGCGCGACGAACTTTACCTGAGCTATCCGCACATGCGATTGAATGCGGGATTCGGTGATGTTTTCCAGCGGCCGTCACGATTTCTGAAAGAAATCCCAAACGAACTCCTGGAAGATTGGGAAGTGAAGCGGAGCTGATGCTCCGAAATGACGAAGCACGAATGACGAATGACGAAATTAGGGGTTGCTTAACCACCCCTGTCATTCCGAGCGTAGTCGAGGAATCTCTAGCTTTTTGTGCTTCAAATAATCAGAGATGTCTCGACTACGCTCGACATGACAACACTCACTGGTGGAGGACTGGCAGATGAATAGGGCCGGTCGTTAAAAGGTTAAAACAGTTACAAAGCTACAACAGCAGTCATTTTAACTTTTCAACGCTTTTAACTTTTTAACTGTCGAGGCATTCGTAGGTGAACCTATCCCCGGAAAATAAGATTGCGGGTATTCTGACTCCCCTCTTCGCGTTGCGAAGCGAGAAAGGTCTCGGCATCGGCGATGTAGCGACCTTACGCGAGTTCATCGTGTGGGCGCGCGAGACTGGATTTGGTGTGGTGCAACTCCTGCCGATTAATGAAGCCGGGCGCGATAATTCGCCTTACAACGCGATCAGCGCGATGGCGATTGAGCCGATGACATTGCATCTCGCTCCGGGTTCGCCGGCCGAACTGATGCACGAGACATTCGAGAGCGTGACGGCTAACGAGAATCTCACCACCCTGCGACGAGGGCCGGTGAAATACGAACGCGTTCGGAGGTTGAAACGCGAGTTACTCGAGCATGCGTTTAAGAATTTCCAACTCAACGCGACTGCAGATCGGCAGACGGCGTTCGAGCAGTTTTGCGAACGCGAATCGAGCTGGCTGAAACCATATTCATTTTTTCGCGTGCTCATGGAATTGAACAGCGAGAGCGAAACGTGGGATGAATGGAAGCGGGAACATCGCGATCCGCAAGCAGCACGCTCCTGGCTGGCGGAACAGTCAACAGAGATGCGGGCACGGTTTTCTGCGCGCGAAAAATTCTTTTCCTACGTGCAATGGATCGCGGACGAGCAATGGCGTGAGCTGAGGAAATTTGCCGAGGAACACGGGGTCGCGCTTATGGGCGATGTTCCCTTCGGCATCAGTTATTACAGCGCGGATGTTTTCATTGAGCGGAACATCTTCCATCTCGATTGGTCGGGGGGCGCGCCGCCGGAACCATATTTCAAAGATGACCAGTTCACGATCAAGTGGGGACAAAACTGGGGGATCCCGGTTTATAACTGGCCGGCGATGCGCGCGCAGGATTTCGCCTGGTGGCGACAGCGGGTGCGCGGCGTAAGGCGAATCTTCCACATTTTCCGCATCGATCACGTGCTCGGATTTTATCGGATCTACGCATTCCCGTGGCGACCAAAGAGGAACGCGGAATTTCTCCCGCTGACCCACGCACAAATGCTGGAAAAAACTGCCGGACGATCCCCTCATTTCGCGCCGCGCGACGATGAGACAGCGGAAAACTGTGAAGCCAACAGACGCGAGGGCGAAGAATATCTGCGCATGGTATTGGCCGAGAGCGGAGCGACGCGGGTGGTCGGGGAAGACCTCGGCACGGTCCCGAGATATGTGCGACCAAGCTTGCAATCGCTCGGCATCGCCGGATTCAAGATTCCGCAGTGGGAATTTTGGGACGGTCAAATGACGCCCGGAAACGAGTTTGAGCGGTTATCGGTCACGACTTACGCGACTCACGATCACAAACCGATCCGCGAGTTGTGGCATGAAATGTTCGATGAAGAGTCACCGACGCGCGAACAAGCACGGGAAGATTTGCTCAAGATCGCGCAGTTTGCCGGGATCGCACTGCAGGAAGGCCTCGAATACGAGCGCGACGTTTATCCGGCAATAATGAGCGCGCTGTTCAACAGCAATTCGTGGATTGCGATTGTGATGATCACCGATCTTCTCGCGCGAAAGGATCGATTCAACGTTCCCGGGACGGCTGCAACCACAAACTGGACGCGGCGTTTGCCGAAAACGATTTCACAAATGCGCGAGAGCCGCAGTGTTCGGCGAAGAATGAGATTGATTAGGGAGCTGCTGGAGAAAAGCGGACGAATATAATGACGAAGCACGAGTGACGAATGACGAAGCATTGGCGAATGAACTAATGCCGGAAAGACGAGGCTTTTTTTGTCATTTGGATTTCGTCATTGTTTCGTGCTTCGACATTCGTCATTCGTCATTTCATCCTGTTGCTCAGTGCTGTGTCTTTGGATAAGAGATAAAGCATGACTTCTCCTATCAAAGTCGCCGTTACCGGCGCGGCCGGGCAAATCGGTTACTCGCTTGTTTTCAGAATTGCCTCCGGGGCAATGTTTGGCCCGGAGCAACTAGTCGCATTGTCGCTCATCGAAATCCCAAACGCGCTCGGCGCGCTCGAGGGCGTGGTCATGGAATTGCACGACTGCGCATTTCCCTTGCTGAAATCGATCACGCCGACGGCGGATCTGGACGAAGGATTTCGCGAGGTGAATTGGGCGCTGCTGGTCGGGAGTGTGCCGCGCAAGGCCGGGATGGAACGAAAAGATCTGCTCGGAATTAACGGCAAGATTTTTATTGGCCAGGGTCAGGCAATTGAAAAGAACGCGTCGGCCGATGTGCGGAATCTGGTCATTGGCAATCCGTGCAACACCAATTGTTTGATTGCGATGAGTAACGCGAAACAAATTCCGCGCGATCGCTGGTTCTCCATGACCCGGCTCGACGAAAATCGAGCCAAGGCGCAGCTCGCGCATAAGGCCGGCGTTGAGGTGACAGCGGTAACGAACATGACGATCTGGGGAAATCATTCCGCCACCCAATATCCGGACTTCTATAACGCAAAAATTAACCGCCGATCCGCAAATGAAGTGATCCGTGACGAAGCGTGGCTAAAGGGAAATTTCATCACGACTGTGCAACAACGCGGCGCCGCGATCATCAAGGCGCGCGGCCTCTCGTCCGCGGCGTCGGCCGCTAACGCGGTGGTCGATACGGTCCGTTCATTGATAACCGATACGCCGAGGGAGGATTGGCACAGCGTGGCATTGTGTTCCACCGGCGAATACGGAGTTGAGAAGGGTTTGATTTGCTCGTTTCCAGTCCGGGTGAAAGATGGAAGGCCAGAAGTAGTGCAGAACGTGCCAATGAACGAATTCAGTCGCGGGAAAATTGAAGCGAGCGTAAATGAACTAAAGGAAGAAAAATCGCTCGTCACCGAATTGTTGGGCGCATGATTCTCACTTTCGGTCATCCTGAACCGCGAAGACGGTGAGGGATCTCACAAGCATAGATCGTCGTCCCATCTACCTCGCGTGACACAACCGAATAGGTGAGGTCCCTCGCTTGCGCTCGGGATGACGGAACAAGAGCAAAGGATCCGCGGCTCCGCAGTATCAGTCCTCGGCTGGGGCATTACCGGCATCATGCCGCTATCTTGCAACCGGCTGGAACCCCGTTGGCCCCACAGGCAAGATGCCTGTGTTACTCTAGTTTCCCACCGGTAAGACGCGAAAAAGCTTCGCGGTATTTTGCGCTCGTTTTCTCCACGATCTCCCGCGGCAAATGGGGCGCGGGCGGCGTTTTGTCCCAATCGAGCGTCTCCAGATAATCGCGCACAAATTGTTTGTCGAAACTCGGCGGGCTGGTGCCAACGCGATATTCATCAACCGGCCAGAAACGGGAGGAATCGGGCGTGAGACATTCGTCGATCAGCAGCAGCTCATCCTCTAATTTTCCGAATTCGAATTTGGTGTCGGCGATAATGATTCCGTGAGCGGCGGCGTATTCGCTTCCCGCCTGATAAAGTTCCAGGCTGAGATCGCGCGCCAACTCGGTCAATTCCGCGCCCACCATGCGACCTGCCCGGTCGAGATCGATATTAAGGTCGTGACCGACGTCGCTCTTGGTTGACGGAGTGAAAATCGGGCCCGGTAATTTCGATGCCAGTTGCAGACCGTCCGGCAATTTCACGCCGCAGACCGACCCGTTTTGCTGGTAGTCCTTCCAGCCAGAGCCAGCGAGGTAACCGCGCACCACACACTCGATCGTGAGTGGCTCCGTTTTTTTTACGAGCATAGAGCGGCCCGCAAGCTGATCTCGAAATCCACGCAACGATTGCGGGAACTCATCGAAATTCGCAGTGATGAAATGGTTCTTGGCGAAGTCGAGTTTCTGAAACCAGAAAGCAGAGATTTGATTCAGGACCGCTCCCTTATACGGAATGGGATCGGGCAGAATGACATCGAAAGCGGAGAGACGATCGCTGACGACGAAGAGTAAGGTATCGCCGAGATCGAACACTTCGCGCACTTTGCCACTGCGCAGTTTTTTGATTCCGGGAAGCTCGATTGAGGATTGCGGCGTCGTTTGCATGGATCGAATTGTAAGAGGTGATTAGTGAGGCGTGAGAAGTGGATGATAATACTTCTCACCTTTCACCTCCCACTTCTCACGTCAAACCATGGCTGGAATAGTCATTCGACCGCGGGCGCGAATTTTGCACGGACACGATTGGGTTTTCTCGAGCGAGCTGCTGAAGGTCTTCGGTAATCCCGCCGATGGCGACGTTATTTCGATCAAGGATGGGCGAGATCGAATGCTGGGGAGCGCGATCTGGAATTCGAAGTCGCAGATTGTGGCGCGCCGTTTTTCTCACCGCCGCCAAGAGCTCGATCTCGATTTTTTCAAGCGGCGAATTGCGCAGGCGGCGGAATATCGGGAGCGGCGAAAAGTAAATCCCCAACTGCATCGCGTTGTCTGGAGCGAGAGCGACTGCCTGCCGGGCGTAATTCTCGATCGATACGGCGAGCAATTTGTCCTGCAACTAACGACTCTTGGGATGGATCAACGTAAAGAAATGTTAGTCGATGCCATCCGCGAAGTTCTGGGAGGCAGAAATATTATCGAGCGGAGCGACGCGGCCGTGCGACGCGCGGAAGGTTTACCCCAAACAAGTGGCGTTTTAGGCGGGGAGGCAGCGGAAGCCGAATTCGAAATCTGCGGAGTGAAATTTTCTATCGATCTTTTGAGCGCGCAGAAAACCGGATTTTATCTCGATCAAATTTCACATTATCCGGTGGTCACCGAGTTCGCCGCGGGCCGACGCGTCCTTGATTGTTTCTCCAATGAGGGAGCGTTCGCGCTCATCTGCGCGCAGGCGGGAGCAAGCGAAGTCATCGGGGTGGAATTGCAAACGAACGCAATCGCGGCAGCGCGGGAAAATGCAAAACGCAATCAGCTGGCAGTGCGATGGGTGGAGCAGGATGTCTTTGTCTATTTACGAGCAGCCGAAAAAGCGGGAGCGCAATTTGATTTGATCGTCCTCGATCCGCCCTCATTCACGAAAACCAAGAGCAGCGTGCGCGATGCCGTTCGCGGTTACCGCGAGCTGCATATGCGCGCCTTCAAGATGCTTTCGCGCGACGGAATTCTGGCAACGTTTTCTTGTTCGCACCACATCACTGACGCAATTTTGTCCGAAACAATTTCGGCGGCACTGGTGGATGCGCGTCGATCGGCACGACAGCTGCGGCGGTTCGAGCAAGCGCTCGATCACCCCGTTTTACCGACGATGCCGGAAACGGAATATTTCAAAGGCATGTTGTTGGAAATGAAGCCGTCGATTTGAAGGGAAAGTTTGTATGTCTTTTAGAGATGCTTGCTATCAGTGAAGTTCGTCTCCTCTCCTCCTCGAACGAGGATAGGATTAAGGTGAGGAGTCGAAGGTCTGCATCCCATCGGTTCGAGAGAGACAATATAGGCAAAGGAAAAATCCCTCACCTCCATCCTCTCCCTTTGGCAAAAGGGAGAGGCAAACGATCACACGGCCGACGCTAACAGATACGAAAATTTCGAGCGCGGGAAGAAAAATTGCGCCGGTGACGATGAAAAGTCTGGAAATTCCAACTTGACTCTTTAATGTCCGATTTAATTGGAGCGGGCAAAACGCGCTGCTCCGCCAAATCATGCCAGAACGGACTCGTGCGATGGAACAGATGCTTGAACTAAGCGACGAAGATGCAGTCACACCGGAGCTGCTCGATTCGCAGGTGCAAAAAGCGCAGGAGCAATTGCTGCAATTGCGCCGGCAACAAGAGCAGATCGAAAAACAAAAACGCGAGTTGGAGGAACTAAGCCGGCGGCAAGAGGAGCTGGAGCGTGGCCGGGCGGAGATGACGGATAAGTTGACGCGTTCGCTGGTGGTGCTGGAGCGGGAAGCGTACGAGACGCAGAACAAACTCGAGCAACTGCGGGCCACGCGCGAGAGCTTTGGGCAGCATCTCGAGATCCTGGAAGGGATTGATCCGAAAGGTTGGAATCCGTCGGATTTGCACCGGGAATTGAGCCGTGCCCTCAGTACGGTGGACGATGCGCGCGCGGAATTCAGCCAGCAACGAAGTCGTTTACAGGCGATCGCGACACAGGATTCGGAAGACGTGTCGTTGCCGGAAGCGGCGCCCGAGGTGGCGGGGACACGGGGCGAGCGCTCGTTTGGGCAATGGGTTTTGATCGGATTCGCGCTTTCGCTGCCGCTAATGACGCTCGGATTAGTCGGATTGGTCATCTTCTGGTGGATGAAGGGTTAAGATCTGCGGAATGATTCGTCGTTCGCCTAAATCCGGCTCGGCGGTTGATCAGCAACAAGAAGAACTGGCGCGCCGCGAGAATGAGTTGCGCGACCAGATGCAGAAGTTGCAGCAAATGATCGAAGACGCGCCGCGTCTGGCGCAGGAAACAACGCGGCGGCAACGGGAGGAGTTATTGGATCGGGCCAATCAGCGCGGGAGCCGGCTCGACGCCTCGCTGTCATTGCGCGATAAACGCTGGGGCGACGAAGAATGGGGCGGACGCCGGCCGGGTTCGCTGCGCAAAGCACGCCGGGAAGGCCGGATCATTTTCTTGGTCCTGGTGATCGCGCTGGCGGTAGCGGTGACGTGGCTGATGACGCGCTTCCATTTTTAAAATGGCAAGCGAACTCGACGTTGCGTATGTCGCGCAATTAGCCCGACTGTATTTGACCGCCGATGAGACGAAGCTTTTTCAAAAGCAACTCGGCGACGTCTTAAAGTACGCGGAAAAATTAAATGAAGTGAACGTCGAGGGCGTGGAAGCAGCGGCGCATGCTGTTCCGATTTTCAATGTCTTTCGTGCGGACGAAGCGCGTGATTGGTTCACGGCCGGGCAGGCGTTAAGCAATGCACCGCGAAAGGCCAATAATCTTTTCATCGTCACCAAAGTTGTGGAATGACGAAGCTGTCCAGTATTCGCGACACGACGCGCGGAGCGCTTTGTGTTGGGGTGACCACCCCGCGACACCTCTTTTCCGGGGAGCGCGCGCGCCCTCGCGTGCCGTCGTTGGCGCCTCGCCAACGACTTTCTTTGGTTGAACAAGAGAAGCATTTCGGCGAGGCGCCGAAATGGGCACGCGAGGCGCGCGCGATCCCCGGAACTGAATCGCAACGATCGCAACCAACTCGTGGTTTGAGCGACTCCGTTAAGCACTTAATGGAATGACGAAGCGCGATTTGCCGGCGCTCAGCATCATCGAGCTTCGGGATTTCCTCCGGCGAAGAGAAATTTCGCCAGGTGAGGCGTTGCAGGCTCTGGAGGACCGAATCAATACCGTTGACCCCAAAATCGGCGCGTATCTGGTGCACGACCTTGCCGCGGCGACGGCGGAAGCAGAAAAAGCGGACGTGAGTTTATCGTTGGGCGGGATTCCGATCGCCATCAAGGACCTAATCAATGTCGAAGGCCAGCAATGCACCTGTGGTTCCAGGATCTTGCGCGGCTATCGTGCACCCTACAGCGCAACCGTGATCGAGAGATTGCGCGCGCATGGGGCGATTCCCTTCGGCCGGATGAACATGGATGAATTCGCCATGGGTTCCTCCACGGAAAATTCCAGTGCCCAGGTAACGCGTAATCCCTGGGACCTTTCGCGTGTGCCGGGCGGATCAAGCGGTGGCTCAGCCGCAGCTATCGCCGCGGACATTGCTTTCGGGGCGCTTGGAAGCGACACCGGCGGATCGATTCGTCAGCCCGCCGCGCTCTCCGGAATAGTCGGGTTCAAACCAAGCTATGGCCGAGTCTCGCGCTTCGGTCTCGTTGCCTTCGCTTCTTCCCTCGATCAAATCGGGCCGCTAACGAAAACTGTACAGGACTCCGCCTTGCTGATGAATGCAATTGCCGGTCACGATTCGCGCGATTCCACCTCGCTCGATGGGCCGGTCCCGGATTATGCACAAAACCTTGGTCGCGATCTGAAAGGCATCCGTATTGGGTTGCCCAAAGAATATATGATTGAAGGCGTCGATCCGGTGGTGAAAAGCGCGGTCATGACAGCAGTCAAACAACTGAGCTCACTCGGCGCGGAAATCGCTGAGGTCTCGCTTCCGCATACGGACTACGCCATTAGTGTTTACTACATTCTGGCGACGGCGGAAGCCTCGGCCAACCTCGCGCGTTTTGATGGTGTGCGCTACGGGCATCGGGCAGAGAATGTGAGCAGTTTGTTTGATCATTACGCCCGCACGCGTGCGGAAGGATTCGGTGCGGAAGTGAAACGGCGAATTATTCTCGGCACCTACGTTCTCAGTTCCGGTTATTACGACGCCTATTATTTGCGTGCGCAAAAGGTGCGCGAGCTCATCCGCCAGGATTTCGTGCGCGCGTTTGAGAAAGTAGAAGCCCTCGTTTCGCCGACGTCGCCGACTCCGGCGTTCAAGCTAGGCGAGAAAACGACCGATCCCTTGCAGATGTATCTGGCAGATATTTTTACCAACGCCGCAAATCTGGCGGGAATTTGCGGGATCAGTGTTCCCTGTGGATTTGCCCAATCGGAGAACGGAAAAAAGTTGCCGATCGGGCTACAGCTCCTCGGAAAAGCGCTGGACGAAGCGCGCATTTTTCAAATTGCCCATGCTTACGAACAGAGCACCGACTGGCACAAGGTGCGCCCGGGGATTGAGTCGATTGTCGCGTGATCGCTCGGCTTCGCGTTTTGACTGAGCGATTGGAAAGTCCGCGCCCGCGGCTCCTATTCCGCGTTCTCTTCATCGTAACGGCAATAACCTTCACCCTTCTCCCATTCGTCCGCTTTTTGCACAGCGGCACGGACATGGATTACCGGACCTGGTTTCAAGCCGGACAAACGGTGCTGCAAGGCGGCGAGATTTATCCACACGCGCAAATTTTTCCGTTCATGTATCCGCCCACTTGCGCGCTGCTGTTAGCCCTGCCCGCGTTCTTCGGCAAGGCCGCGATGATTTTGATCTTGTCTTCGCTTAACACGGTGGCGTGGATTCTGTGCATCAGGTTTTCAAGCGCGTTGATGTCGGAGCAGCGCGCTCAGAACACGCCCATTGTCGTCGCCACCTTCATCGTTATGCCTTTTGTCTGGTCGAGTTATCATCTCGGCCAACCGAGCCTGGTTTTGCTCGCGCTCATGCTCGGTGCCTTTCTCAGCTTGCGCCACGGCCGCGAAACCTTAGCCGGGGCCCTGGTCGCGCTCGCGGTCGCGATCAAAGCGTTTCCGTTGCTCGCAATTTTTTATTTTATTTATCGCCGTTATTGGATGGCCGCGATCTCGCTGGTGATCGCACTGGTTATCTTGCTTTTCCTTCTGCCAATTCCATTTCGCGGATGGCACCAGAGCTTGAACGACGCTCGCGACTGGCAACGCGGGATGTTGCATTATGAGCAAGGTGGGATCGCGCAACGGCCGGCGCGTGGTTATACCTGGAAAAATCAATCGATTTTCGGTCTGGCCAATCGTTTGCTCAGACGAGTCAGCGTTGATGAGGAACCTGATCCACTAGCTTACGCGAATCTCGCCGATCTTGATTTCAGGACGGTAAACATCGTCATCATGGGGAGCGCGCTTCTCCTTGGATTGTCCTTTGTTGTGGCAATGCCGCGCCAACGTGCGCCGGAAGGAGACGCCCGGGAATTCGCCGCGCTTTTAAGCCTGATCCTGATTTTTACGCCGCTCGCCTTCGGTTACTTATTTGTCTGGCTAATGTTTCCGCTCGCGCTCCTGATCAAACGGAGCTTGGAAGTGCCGGCATCGCTGATCTGGGTGTTGATCGCGCTCGCGCTTTTAACCGCGACGGCGATCGCGCCGCGGTTCGCGCAAATTTATGGCAGCCTGTTTTTCGCCGCGCTCATGCTTTATCTCGCGCTCGCGATCGATCTTCGACGCGCGCAAAATTTAATCGCGAAATAATCTTTGTGCAGGCAAGGGAGGCGCCGAAGCCTTGCCTTCGGTTATGCGCCGCCCAATTGCTCGGAGCCAAGCCAAGGCAAAGCGCATCGCCTGAGCGAACGACATTTTGGACATCCCCCGGGCGCGATCCCGGAACACGATCGGGACTTCCCGCACCCGCAGCGCTCGTCCACGCGCAATTGTTTCGAAGACGATCTTGAACCCAGCCGCCTGATTAGCGAATCGCAACAAACACTCGCGCCGGATCGCGAAAAATCCGCCCATGGAATCGTGCACGCCGGTGAGCGGGTAGGCCAGCGCGGATGCTACGCGGGAGAGAAACCGGCGCCAGACTGGCCAACCCGGGGTTGCGCCACCCAGGATATAGCGGCTGCCGATGACGAGGTCGGCTTCGTTCATCAGAATCGGGTGTAACAAGGCCGGGATTTTTTCTGGCGGATGACTAAGGTCGGCATCCATCGCCACAAAAACATCGGCCGATGATGCATTCGCGGCGGTGATAATGGCGCCCGCCAATCCGCGTTCAGCTCCGTCGCGTTCGATCAGCCGCACCCGATGCGCCGTGGTCAGCGCGCGAATTTTTTCGCGAGTGCCGTCAGTGGATCCATCATCAACGAAGATGATTTCGCCGAAGGGAACCTTCGTTTGCTCGATCTGTTCAACCAGTGGCATAATGTTGTCCACTTCCTGCAAGGTCGGGACGATGATCGCGGTTGGCATGGAGCTGGAGCCGACGACGGGATTCGAACCCGTGACCTGCTGATTACGAATCAGCTGCTCTACCAGCTGAGCTACGTCGGCGCGTTTTGCGTCGGAAAGTAGCCGTTAAATGCATCTTCCGCGAGCCTCTTTCTTGTTCTAACGACGGTTGATTTGATGTAGCACCGCGATCGCCGTCGCACTTTTACTAAAAGCGCATCGAATGTGGCGCAGCGGGGTCAATCCCCGATTGGAATCCCCGATTGGGGTCAGGTAGCATGAAAGCAGCGACTCTGGCTGAGTAAGCTAGAGGGAAAGGAGGAGCTGTTTTCATGCTACCTGAGACCCAACGCATACCCAACGCACCCGTACGCGTTGTGACGAAATTATACCAAAAGCGGCGGCATCGCGGATAATGCATGTTCGCCGCGAAAGTGCAAAGTCTCGGGTCTCGCGATTTTGCACGACCCGATGAACTCCAGCACTTCTGATGGACAGGCCAGCGCTCCTAAAACGGACGTCGCTTGGTCGCTCGTCTACTACATTTCGTTGGCGTTAATCGTTCTCCTGGCGGCATATGAACGCTTTCACCTGCCTCCGTCGCCTCTCGCTGATCCCGACTCGTGGGGCTACTTGGGCCCTGCAGTCTTGAAACTCGGCGGAGAAGGATTCCAACACACCTACAGCCGCAACTTCCTTTACCCAGGTTTTCTGCTGCTCATTCTGGGCCTTACCAACAACTTCGGGGCGATTACTATTATTCAACATCTTCTTGGCCTCGGCACCGGCGGATTAATGATCGGCTGTTGGGCGAAAACGAGACGGTTTGTTCGGCATATCTCGCCGCGAATGCACGACGCGCTGGGTCTCGCAGTAGGCGCGATTTACCTCCTCTCCCGTCAGCCAATCGAATACGAGCACCTGCTCCGGCCGCAAGCGATTACGCCTTTTTTTGCCATCTTAAGCATCCTGCTGACGCTGCACTTTTTCGATATACGGCGTCGCGAAGGACCCTCATTGTCAAGCGCAACTATCGCCACACTAGTTCTTGTTAACTCAATATTACTCGTGACTCTCAGGGCCAGCTTCGCCCTGACAATGCTCTTCAGCGGTCTTCCCGTGCTGATCGCGGTGTTTGATCGCCGGGAAACCTGGCCGCGGCGCGCTCTGGTGATTTTTATCACGTTGATCACCGCAGCTGCTGTCCTGCGAACCGAGCAGATACTTGCGGAATCGGATCCTCTCGCCAAGTGGTGGCTGCCGACTACCCTTTTCACCATTCACGCAAATCTCATCGCCCAGCAGATGGGTGAAGACATCGCTCGCGGAGACTGCGGGCCGCACGGGTGCGAGTGGTTGCACGAGGTGAGCGCCAGTCTGCAGGAAGAAATTGAAAAATCGCGTCACTTGCCCAAATTTTGGCGTTCGCTCAGATTCGATCCCGATTATCTCATGTACGGGGATTCCCTTCGACGCTGGCGCGATCGTTTCTTCGAGGGCGACACGGACAAGCAGCTCCATTTCGAAATGTCTTACTACCTACGGACGGTGCGAATGCACCCGGGCCGAATAGCGGCAAAAGTGATGCAGCAAATGGCGCAGTTCTACCTTGGGTACAAACAGAGTTTTCTTGCGACTCCACGGGTGAAGCTTGCTCGCCGTTATGCTCGCGCTCTGGACGTTCTTCAGCCCAACCTGCTGCCATCATATCCGCCCTTCACTCATTATGTCGAAGAATTGAAGAACCTCTCGTTCACCAAAGCCACTCTTGATCAACCGGTGCTCGTTACTGTTGCTGGCGCACTGCTGTGTTTTCTGTTTCCGCCCATCTTCTTTGCCACGCTGGGCATAGTCTGTTTTCTCAGCTCGGATCTGCGTCGGCTTTATGGCTCTTTTGCCGTGGTCGTGCTGTTTGCGTTCTCCTACAGCTTCGGGAACTGCCTTATCACGGCCATTGTGCATTCGCTCGATGTTACTGGTTACATCATCGTGCAGTATTCATTCGTACTTTTATCTGAATGGATGGCCATCCTCTTTCTCGTCGAAATCGGCATGGAAACACGGCGACCTCGAACCGAGGTGTGCGCTAACCACAAAGGATGTTGAAGAGAAACCGCGACACAACCGGCTTCAAATCCTCATTTCCAATCCTCTCGACCGGGTACGCGGCAGCGGGGTGGAGCGCTTTCACAATGGCTGGCCGACGTGGCGATATCTACTCGATCAGACGACGATCACGCTCGGCGTCAACAACATTTTCGACCATGATCCGCCTCGGTCTAATGACAACTTCCCGCGGTTCATTTATGATCCTACCGGTCGTTTTATCTACGCTAGCCTGAAGAAGAACTTCTAGGCAATCAGGCTGGGGTTGCCCCCCCGTTCCACGCGCGCACGCGCGAGGATTCGTTCATGGTCGTTTTCTACGGCTCAAAAAATTTTTGATGTTAAAACGGCGCAATTCTGCGTAACGCAGCGCGAATCGGAAATGGCTGAAACATCCGCGTCGGCAACGGTGCGCAAGCCGATGAAAAGCCGCGCAAAAACCCTCTCTTGAATTACGAATCAGCTGCTCTACGAGCTGAGCTACGTCGGCGCGTTTGGCCTCGGAAAATAGCCGAATTCCATCTTGCGCGAGCCTTTTGCGCACTTGCGTGAGATTTTCACGCGTACGAAATGACGCAGCGCAACAAGCCACTCCAGGGCTCCAACGCTTCTGCCGCTGCAATTAAAACTGCGGCGGAAGGACGATTACCGGTGCGTCATCGTCCAGCGGAATTGGCCGTATGACACGGCGGACGCGGCGATGCGAAATCACCGGGACATCTTCGATGTTGGGCAAGGGCGGCGTGACAATTGTTTCCCCGGAAGGTAATCGTAGAACCCAGTTTCCATTGGGGGTCGTACCGACAACCTTGGCCGACTCGGAGCCAACCCGAAGCGGCGGTAGCGGACGCGCGGATTTGGCGAGGCGGGGACGACGGGTTTTCGTTTTAGATGCGCTTGAATCGTCACGCTTTCTGGTGCTAGCAACGCGGTCGGGAGAGTTTGGCGGCTCACTGGCGGCGGCGACCGCCGGAACAGAATCTTTTGCTGCCGTCGCGGTCCGATCGGGCAGGTCATCTGCAGGCGACTCGCTTTTTCCTGCAGGCGGCGGCTCCGCGCTGATTGGTGCCTGGCTGGTTTCGGATGGACCCTCTGCCGGGACAGGCGGTTCGGCCATACGATTGTTGGCTGCTAATTGCGGTGAGGAGGAAAGTTTGTCCGCGGCCACCGACGTTGTCGGCGGTGATGCTGTTTGCGTCGGAGATTGCTGAGACACGAGGCCAGATTGTTCGGCGGCTTGATTTATAACGGGCGACGGCGGAGACGATGCAGCAACAGGTAGCGACGAGGCTTCGGCCGTTTCCGGGACACCGATGATGACGCCCAACGGCTTCGATTCGCGTTGCGATCGCACGAAATAGAATGCGCCGAGTGAAGCAAGAACCGCAATTGCTGCGGCGAGAGCAAGAGCCGGGGCGACACGCTTCTTTTCTCGTATCGGAATTGTTGTGATCGCGGGCGGCGGTCCAAAGCTACGAGTAAAGGCAGTCCGCCGTTCCGCCTTTTGCAAGCACGCGTGAATTTTTTCCGCAAACGCGGCCGGATCCTGCGGACGTTCCTCGGAATTCGTGCGAAGCATTTGGCTAACGAGATTTCGCACAAATCGTGGGACCGCAACGGCTGATGCGGAGAGACGCGGCTCTGATTCGGCGGCGGCAGAGGGCGCGGCACCGGTGAGCAGAAACCACATCGCTGCCCCGAGAGAAAAAATGTCCGAACGAAAATCGACACGCCTGTTTTCCAATTGTTCGGGGCTAGCGAATTGCGACGGCATCGAAGGTACAAGTTCGTGCATCTCGCCGCTATCCGAACGCACTTTCAGGCCGGCCAAACCAAAATTGACCAGCTTAACCCGAGGCCAGCCGCCGTCAGACGCCGCTCCGGGAAGGATCATCAAATTCGCCGGCTGGATGGAGCGATGAGTCAGGCTGTGAGTGGCTGCTGCCGCGAGCGCGTTCATAACTTGATGGCCGATGCGCAAAACCGCGTCCGCCGGCATGGGGCCATGCGCGTCAATCCAGGCTTTAGCGGTTTCACCCTCCAAATATTCGGTCACGAAAACGAGGTGATCATCCTCGATGCCGACATCAAAAACTCTGGCGATATTACTGTCCTCGAGCTTTTGCGCCGCCCGCGCGCTCTCTTCGAATCGGACGCGATCCACTTCATCAATACTGGTGAGGGGAATGAGCTGCATCGCCACCGCCCGACCGCTGTCGTACCCGATCGCTTTATAGGTAACGACGGGGCCGTTGCGCTCGAGCGCGCGCGCCGAACCATCGTCGTTCAAACAGACAGAATAGTTTTCGGAAAACATCTCTCCCCCTCATCCCGGTTTACCGCGCAACTACTCTTCGAGCAAACACGCCATCCCGGACGTAAATATTCAGGCAGCGGCCGCGCCGAATCAACCGCGTAAAAGGCTTCGCCTCACGCGGCTGGAATGGTTTAACCAGGGCGGAGTCCGGGCCGGTCTTCTTTGGTCATGTCGAGCGTAGTCGAGACATCTCTAATCATTATCGTCAGAAGTAGATCTAGAGATTCCTCGACTCCGCTTCGCGGCGCTCGGA
>Ga0209470_1000920_pt1 | contig 22710 bp, 18 predicted proteins | sample GraSoiAngelo_125_FD_185882 | JGI IMG/M metagenome (GOLD analysis project Ga0209470, IMG submission 185882) | Grasslands soil microbial communities from the Angelo Coastal Reserve, California, USA - 14_0927_05_40cm (SPAdes) (version 2) | ecosystem: Environmental > Terrestrial > Soil > Grasslands ... | reverse complement strand
TGATATCCGCGGGATTGATGGATACGGTCTGTACATTCTCCGTTTTTCGCAGAGAGTTGTTCCGAGGAGGTCTAGTTTATGGTGCGCTGACTAATGCGTTGATCAGGTTTCCCGCTTGGGGGCTGCCCAAACCGGTTACGAAATCGTAGCCTTTGGTCGCGGAACACAGTGAGCCGCACTGTCCGTTCGTGTTTGTTCCCGAAACGATGTCATGGTATCTGGCATCGTAGGAAGGACCGCTTGCTGCGCCGTACAGATACGGATTACTTCCCGTCAGCGTTTCCTTGCCGGCGGTGCTTCGGATAGAGTTGACAATTGCTATCAATCCCGCCCATTGGGGAGCGCCGGCACTAGTCCCACCGATCTCCAGCCATCCGGCGGAACCTTGAAACACATTCGAATTGTAGACTGCAAAACCGTTATTCGGATTGGCGTTATAGGACACGTCGGGTACGCCGCGTTTTCCGAAAGTGTTGAATGGCAACTGATAAGCCGGCACATCTTCGTTAATACTTAAGCCACCGCCGCTGCCACTGACGATTCCGGGCGTTGAGTCGGTGCCTGTGCCTTTCCAGGCGTTTTCAGCTGTGTAGTTTCCTCGAGAGTCGAGGTGAAGCATCGTGCCACCAACTGATGTGACGTAGGGCGAACTGCCCGGCCAGCATAATGAAGCAATACCGTGGCAAGAATAATTGCCGCTGTCGCCTGCTGATGCAACGAAGGCCACCTTCGATTTAATGAAATGCTGGTCCAAGAAGTGTTGTCTGGCCGGTCGGAAGATGCTCTCTTGGACGCCCCAACTCATCGATATGACGTTTGCTTCTCCAGCAGTGACCGCTACATCAACCGCCTGCATGAGATCATCAACCAGGTCGGTCGTTTCTACTAATACGATTCGCGCACGGGGAGCGATTGCGTGGGCCCATTCCACATCGAGAGCGCTTTCCAATTGAAATAAGGCCAAAATACTTGGCGATGCCGGAGGAACCGGAATTATTCCATCCGGATAGAAACGCCTCTCAAACCACGCACAGTTATTGACTGTGCAACGCGGCAAGCCGAATTTTTGACTAAACACGTCCAGATCGTTTTCAAGATTCGGATTATGGAACGGGATGACGATTCCGATCGTCTGTTCTTCTCCCTGATTGACGATCTGATCAAAACCGTATGCGTGTCGAACTTCACTGGGACTGAGACCCACAACCTTGTTTTTGCCCGTCGCGTTCACGTAAAGCGAGGCAGGAGCCACACTCGTGCTCTGCGCAATGCTTTGGAATGGTAGGGAAAACAGCAGAACTGACAAGAGTACGGGCTCTGAAAAACGCCGCGCACACCACTTCCCTCCCAAACTCAAGCGCGCCTTTGCGTGTTGCCGGTCGGTTCGGGATAGCGTCATAAATTTAAACATCGAAAGAATTCCTTCCTGTCCGCCCCCTCATAACATTATAAGGACGTTGTGTTACGCAGGCCGATTTGTCAAGATCGCGATAGAACCGCCGGCGGATAGATCCTGCTTGCTAGTCTTATGCTTATCTGGTTGCTTCAGCACAAGCACGCTGCGTTGTGTTTGCTTTGGTAGCGAATCGCAAGGCATGGTGCCTTGCTGAAGCAACCAGATAAGCACATGCTGTCTAGCATCCGCTGTTGCTGTACTGCAAACGGTTTTGCTGTCTAGCATCCGGCGTTGCTGTCTAGCAAACGCTTTTGCTGTCCAGCAAACGGTTTTGCTGTCTAGCAAACCGTTTTGCTGTCTAGCATCAGCGGTTGCTAGACAGCACCCTGTGAAGCCCGCACAACCTTTCTGTTAACTATGGCGTTTATTCATCAGAGATCCTTTCTGGTGGACCGTCCGTCTAGTATGTTTCTCACAGTAGCGCGCATAGTATAGTCGGAACTCGTGCGCATGTAAGAGGAATTACTCCACTGATAATGCTGCCGACCTTCATACACGTCACCTTTTATTTGTGAAATGTAAATCCAACGGATCGTGTGGCGGGCTACGCCGCATTGTTGCGTTGCAGAATCGTTCCTTGGCCGCCACGACTTTAAACGGAACGGGGTGATACAGACAAGCAAAAGCTGCCGCCTGTCGAACGTGTGGGTCGAACTACGCGCTTACAGCATATTTCCGCTACAATACGGCAATCTCTTTGAATCGTCATGAGGTGCCGTATGAAAAAGACGCACGTATTCGCGCTAGGTATCGTTGTCTGGTTGTTCCTATTAGGGAACCTTGAAGCGAGAGCAGCCGGTTGTGATCCGATCGGCAATGTTCGGTTCGTATGCGACCAGATTGGACCTGAAGATCTGGTGGCGGTCTCCGGATCGGAGTGGGTGCTCTCGTCGGGTATGGCCGCCAATGGCGCCATCCGTCTGATCAATCTGCGCGACAAGACCACGACCGTGCTTTTTCCGTCGGCGGCATCGAAAGAGCGGCCGAATAAGAAAATCTACGATTCATGTCCCGGCCCGATCGGTTCCGAAGGCGATAAGTTCAGAGCGCACGGCCTATATCTGCGCCCCGGACCGAATGCCGTTCATACGCTGTATGTCGTTCACCATGGCGACAGGGAATCGATCGAAGTCTTCGAATTTGACGCTCGGCCCAAGCCACCCACGTTGAACTGGATTGGATGCGCGGTTGCGCCCGATCCAATCGGCTTGAACTCGGTGGTCGGTCTACCCGACGGCGGATTCATTACCAGCAACTTTTCGCCCCGGAACGGCGATGCGGCGGCGCGCGCACGAATGATGGCGGGCGAAAACAACGGCGAAGTCTGGGAATGGCACACGACGACCGGATGGAAGATCGTGCCGGGTAGCGAATCGGCCGGGCCGAATGGCCTGGAGATCTCCAAAGACGGGAAGTGGCTGTACATCGGGGGGTGGGGTAACCAATCTTTCATTCGCCTGTCGCGGGGGCAGACCCCGGTCAAGAAGGATAGCGTTCCCGTCGGCTTTCGCGTGGACAATCTGCGGTGGGCGCCCGACGGCACGCTCCTCGCTGCCGGTCAGGGAGGAGTCGCGCCGTCGCAGACATCGAACGTCGTGAAGGTCGATCCGGCCACGCTAAAATTCCAGGAACTGGTTCGCCATCCCTCTATCGACGGGTTTGGCGTTACGACCGTTGCCATTCAGATCGGCAAAGAACTCTGGCTCGGTTCGGTACGCGGTGATCGGATCGCAATCTTTCCGCTTCTGACAAGATAGCCGGATTTTAGAAACTGGTTGTCTTATGACCGGACACGATCTCGACCGGCGTTTAACCAAATGGCAGCCTGTGAAGATGCCCTTCAATGCTTCCGGCCTCAACCCGCGCGAACTCCGGATGGTTGAAAAACTGGTCGAGGCATCGCAGTGGCTCGATTGCATCTTCTGGCGTCAGAGTGATCTCGAAGCACTTGCGCTTTTCAAATCTTCGACCGATCCGAAACTCAGGCGGTTGCTGATGATTCACGGAAGCCGCTTCGATCTGATCGACGAACATCGGCCGTTCACGGGAACAGAGCCCATGCCGCCGGGCCGTGGCTTGTATCCAAAGGGACTGACGCGCGGGCAAATCGAGGAATATGTCAAGCAGCATCCCGGGAAGAAGGAAGAACTCTACAGTACTCACACAGTCATCGAACGCCGCGGCGATGAACTCGTGGGACGGCCTTATCACGAGGTTTACAAGGCTTTCCTCGAGCCGATGACGAAGGCGCTTTGCGAAGCGGCAGCACTAAGCGACGACAAGGCGTTTGCCGAATTCCTGCGGAAACGAGCCGACGCCCTGCTCGTCGATGACTACTACCAGAGCGACCTGCTCTGGATCGATCTGAAGGCCCCAAAGTTCGATGTCGTTTTTGCGCCGTACGAAACCTACCTTGATGATGTGCTAGGTGTGAAAGCGTCCTATGGCGCGGCTGTTCTCATCCGCAACGATACGGAAAGCAAACGGCTCGCCGAATACCAGCAATATGTTCCTGACATTCAGGATGCGCTGCCGTTGCCCTCGGAAGACCGTCCGTCCAAGCGCGGTCATGTTACGCCGATGGAAGTCATGGATGCGCCGTTCCGGGCCGGTGACTTGCGGCACGGCTATCAAGCAGTGGCGTGCAACTTGCCGAACGATCCACGAATCCATCAAGAAAAAGGTTCGAAGAAAATATTCTTCAAGAACTTTATGGATGCGCGGGTCGAGTACGTGGTCCTGCCGATCGCAAAGAAATTGTTGCGCGGGGATCAGGCGGCCAAAGCTTCCGGAGAGGGCTATCTTGCGGATGTGCTGTTGCATGAAATCTCGCACGGGCTTGGGCCGGCATTCGCGCGGCAGGGAGGGCGGCAACTGGACATCCGAGAAGCTATCGGGCCGCTGTATTCGGGATTGGAGGAGGCGAAGGCCGACGTCGTCGGAATGTTCGGCCTGAAGTGGTTGGTCGATCGCGGAGTCCTGCCAAGCAATCGCTTAGAAGAGTATTACGCTTCTTACGTCGCCGGCATTTTCCGCACGCTGCGTTTCGGTACCGGTGAAGCCCATGGCCGCGCACAGATGATGGAGTTCAACTACCTTTCGCAGGAACGAGCGATTATCCGAGATCCGGCAACAGGGCGCTACGTGATCGACTACGTGCGAATGCCGGCAGCCCTTGAGCGAGTCGCAAAAGAATTGCTGGAAATCGAAGCCGCAGGCGATCGTGGACGTGCCGAAAACTGGTTCAAGCGATACGAATCAATGCCGGAGCACGTGAAATCCGCATTAGAAGACACTCGAGATATTCCCGTCGACATCGACCCCATATTTTCATTTCCCGATCGGGTGGAGTAATCGTGTAGGGGCGGTCTGTGACGTCTGTGACCGCCCGCGATGTCCGAGACATCGCGGGCGGTCCGCGAAGCGCAAGCGCGGTAGCGCGCAGCCTCAAGAAATAGACCGCCCCTACAATTATTCCGCTTTCTTGGCCGCCGTGAAGCGCGCACGTAACGCAGCGCGGTCGACTTGACCTCCGCGGAGGTAGACGGTGCTGATACGACGCGTATTCGTGATGTCGTCGAGCGGATTTGCGTCCAGAACGACGAAGTCCGCGCTCTTGCCCACCGCTATGGTGCCGGCGTCTGCGAGTTTCATCAGTTCCGCCGCGTTGCGCGTCGCGGCCACGATGACCTGAGCCGGAGTCATTCCGCACGCCGCCATGTCCGCCATCTCTTCGTGCGCCGCCCACGGGATGGGTCCGTCCGAGCCTAAGGAGATCTTGATGCCCTCCTTGTTCAGCCTCCCTAGGTTTCGGCACTGGATGCTGAAGAACTGCTGAGCTTTGGGATCGTCTTTCGTGTCTGCCTGGACTTTCTCAAACTCCGCGGCGGTCATACTGTCGCGGAGCCAGCTCCTGTCCGCCTTGACACCGCGATCAGGAAGGTTCGGGTCCACAATGAAATTCGCTTTGGCCTTCACCAGTTTGATGTACTCATCGTCGACGTCCTTGTCCCGGACGCTGTGCGCGAAGTTATCGAGGCCCGCCCGCAGGACTCCCTTCGCATCCTCCAGCGTAAAGATATGAGCGATCGTCCGGAGGCCTTTCTTGTGGGCCTCGTCGATACCGGCGCGATATAGCTCCGGGCTCAGCTTAGTCACCGTATGATCCCGGTCGTCCACCCAGAACTTTATGATGTCTACTTTCTTGGCGGCCATCTCGTCGACGTCCTTCCGCACCTCGGCCTCGGTGGTTACCCAGAAAGGAGCCTGCGAGCGCCCCGGCTCCGGCCCGGTAATGCCGCGTCCCGCAGTGCGGTATCGCGCGGCATTGGGAATCGTTTCTTCCCGCACCCGGTACACCTCATCGCCCGTATCTTGGCCGAGGCTCATTGTCGCTCCGACGCCGTAGTACGCGAAATGCTGCAATTGATCGACAAGAACATCTCTAGTGATCGCCAGATGTTTGTGCGCATCAATGATCGCCGGAATGACGGTCTTGCCCGTCAGGTCGACGCGAGCGGCGCCCGCCGGAACGGTGATCTGTCCTTTTCGGCCGACGGCGGTAAACCGCCCGTTGTCGACTACGAATGCCGCATCCATGATAGGAGCGCTGCCATCGCCCGTGATGAGGCGCGCCCCTTCAAACACGGTGGCAGTTGCCCCCCGCTGAGCGGCAACTATCGACAAAACTATCGATAAAAGCCCTATGGAAAACATGATCGTCAGGAAGTTCCATTTGGGCCATTTAGCATTTACAAAGCGCATAGAATCCTCCTACAAACAAAGTCTTATTGACGGGTGAAGGGAAGCTTACATGAAAATGAGGCCATGTTGAAAGTGTCCTTAGTTTCACATCGCACAACAGACATTGGACATTGGACAAGTAAATGGGAAGAATCTAAACCCATGAAACTCCCCTACGAACGCTTCGGTTTCTCGCCGATCTCCCAACGTCCGAAGTGGAAGTTACCACGTGGAGCCCGCGTGGCCGTGTACACAATAGTAAATGTCGAGGAGTGGGATATCCAGAAGCCGGTCGCGCGCGAATACGTGACGTCGCCGGCCGGTGTTGTGACGGTACCAAACGTGCCGAACTGGGCGTGGCACGAATACGGAATGCGAGTCGGGATCTGGCGGTTGATGGAATCACTCGCTAAACGTAAACTGCGCGCGAGCGTTGCCATCAACGGCAGAGTGTGTGAAGGCCCCGGCGAACCGGTGGCCCGCGCGATGCGCGACGGGGGTTGGGAATTCGTTGGGCACGGTTATGCGCAGGCCGCGCTTCATACGGTAGCGGATCAGCGCGCAACGATTCAGCAAACGTTCGAGGTTCTGCACAAATATACAGGCAAGCCGCCGCGAGGCTGGCTGGGTCCGGGCTTGCAGGAAACGTTAGACACGCTGGATTACCTTGCCGAAGCGGGGTTCAAGTATGTCTTCGACTGGCCGATGGATGAGCAACCCGTCATGATACGTACGGCTGCCGGCCCCATTGTCGCCCTTCCCTATTCATTCGAGCTGAGCGACCTGCCCATGATGGTCGTACATCATCATGAATCGTCAGCGTGGTTGACGCGAGTCAAGGATCAATTCGATCGCCTCTATGCCGAAGGCGCAAAGCAGCCGCGTGTCATGGTGATGAGTATTCATCCCTACATCACCGGCGTTCCGCATCGCATCAAATACTTCGAAGCGGCCTGCGATTACATCCGCAAGCAAAAAGGCGTCTGGTTAACGACGTCGGGAGAGATCTACGACTGGTTCGCCAACCCGGCGGGATAATCAGCCCTCACTTAGTACTGCTTTTCGTAATCGAGGTGACGTATGGGTGGAGCGCATTCCCCTCAGCTTGAATAGAAGCTGGCGCGCCGGGCGCCAAGCGTAAGCCCGCGCGAAGCGCAAGCGCGGCAGCGCGCAGCCTCAAGAGAAGGGCGAAGCCTCAATTAATCGTCAGTTCGGCGATATCGAGGGGATGCCGGTCTGACCACTATTACGGCTTCGCGCTATCGCACTCGCGCTTCGCGCCCGTCTGCGGCGCTTTGGGTGGCTTCGGTGTGCCAGGACAAGCCTGGTTCATCTTGTAAACTGAAAGGAGTTTACCGTTGAAATAACCCGTTCATCAACGTAGCCGCGCAAGCGTGTGGAACTGGAGTAATCCGCGTCACGAAGCCTTGTAAGGCAAAACTCGCGAGCCGCAGCGCAAGCGAACTCGATTCAGGCTCGTTAACCTACTCTACCGGCATTTTCTTAACGGACGGTTCCGTCGTCCTGAATCAGGGCGGGAATCGATTTGAAACAAAACCGGCTGCTAGTCATCTCCCGCAGCCCGGCAGTTCCTCGATCTGTCGATCCGGAAAAACCTTCTTCATCTGCCGCTCAAACTGTGCCCACTGATGCAGTCCCCAGAAGTCGTCAACATGCCACAAGCCGCCCCGAAGCAGGTATTCGCGCAGACGAGCCGCCTCTTGTGCATTCAACTCCATCTGTCCGACCTCGACAGCATATATATTAAGGATATTTGAAGAGGTCCGGGTCCGTGATGGCGAGGGGGTGGGGATCCCGCGACAGGTTGACGTTCGTCATCCGCTGAATGCGCCACATGTATTTATTGTCCGCGTCCCACGCGCCGGTCGTCCACGCCCCGCGACGAAACCCGCGAAAATCGGCCAGGCCACCGGGCCCGCGGCCGTAGATATCGGTGTATGCCAGCCTCGTGAAATAGAATTCAAGCTCCTCCGATTTGGGACCACTGCCGAATCCAGGTACGACCATTAGTACAAGGCCGGACAGCACAGCGGCGCGTATGGCGATCATGCTGGTGAATGTTACTTCGTCCCGGCCTGCCGGAGCTCCGTGTATACAGCTTCGATAAACATTTCCTTTGTCCAGGAGGTGGTTGGTGCTCCGTATCGGCCGTCGTAGTCAAGGGTAGGCTGCGCAGCGAGGATTTCCTGGAGCGTCTTGCCCTGCGCGATCAGATCGGCAATTCGGTCTCGGATAATCGTGACCATCTCGCGGTACTCGACCACGTCGGCCTGATCGCAGATCCGCCCCTCACCGGGAATGATATACGTGCCGCCTTCCTGTTTGTTCTTAGGGATACTCAGTTTGATGATCTCATTGAGTCCCGCCAGAATACCCTTCAAACTGCCGCCGTTTTGCCGGTCGATGACGGGATATGTCACTGTCGAGAACAAGTCGCCCGTGGCAATGACGTCGGACCGGCGGAAGAATACCAGGCTGTCGCCATCGGTGTGGGCTGCGGGAATATGGACGATCTGGATACCCTCTCCGTTGAACAGCCGGTATTCATTCGTTGCAAAAGTCTCTGTCGGCCATGCGTCAAATGGCGCTGGGGCCTCACGGCCTGTTGGCGCACTCATTTTCCTCAGTACGTTCTCATGCGCGACGATGGCCGCCGTTTCCGCCAAACTGCTCGTAAAGACATCCGGGAATTGCACAGGAACCGAATCGCCGGCTTTGCCGATCGCCACGTTTCCGCCAGTGTGATCCGTATGGAAATGCGTATTAATGATGTATCGAATGGGTTTGTTGGTGATCCGTCGGATCGCGGCAACGAGCTTTGCACCGAGTTGGGCGTACTGCGTATCGACGACGAGCACAGAATGCTCGTCGACTTGTATTGTCGTGTTGCCTCCGGCCCCAACCAACATATAGACGTTTCCCTGGACCGGCAGCGCGGAAATTTCCACCTTGGCGAAGTCAGGCGGTTGCGGCCTCGCCGGCGGCGGGGAATTCGGGAGAGTAGAATTGGCAGGCTGAGAGGCGGCCGTGTTGGGATTCCTGAGCTTCGCCAGGAATTCCGGATACATCGTCTCCGGCCCTCCTGGAAGAGCGATCGGCGGAACTCCATAGCGAACATTGCCATTCAAAAGAAACGGATTCTTTCCGGGGAGGTAGTGAGGAACGTAGCCTTCTTGCCGGTTCGCGATCTCTGCAGCCGGTGTGCAGGTGTAGCCTTTCATCTTTTGGTCCGGATCCAGCACATATTGCCTGGTGCGGACAAGGGGCTCGGCCAGATACACGGGATCGCTGATGATCACCATAATGGTCAGGTAATTCCCGTGACGAATCCAGTGTTCGGTGAGCGTTCCCAAGTCGCTGCGATAGGTACCTACACGCTCGTAGGGGGCGGTCTTCAGATGAGTTGTAGTAATCGTCAACTGGTTGCGTTCCCATTTTCCCGTGGAAAAGCCCTGCCACGTATGGGGCGCATACGGGGACGGATGGGGCCGGCCATCCATCCAGATGACACGCTCCTGAGCTTGCCATTCCGTATATTCATGCCATGCAATGACCCGCTGAGTAACCGGATCGATTTCTTTCCAAATCCGGATATTTCCGAAATCGGTGAAGTCATCGGCCGGTAACGGAATGCATTGATGTTCCGGCAGAGTGTTTATGGAAGCATTCCAGGCGGAAGCCCGCATACGGGCTGCGGCATTGATCGGAAGGCCTTCATATTCGCCCAGTTCAGGACCGGAGCCCCGCCATGGTTGATCTTCGTGAATCAATAGTGCCCAGTCGCCGGTCAGATCCATCTGCGCGAATAACGACGGGCTCTGCAGCATGATTACGAAACCGAGCACGATGAGTCTGCTCATCATTCCTCCCATCCTAGCGAGCGGAGCACGGAGTTGGATTCCAGCGAGATTGATCATTCTCTTTTCTGAAATGAGCGCTCGTGACGAACGGCTGGTTCAAGTACGTCGGATCATCGACGATGCTGGTAACCACGAGCCAGCTTTCGCCATTCGCTTCGTTAGTGCGATCGTAAAACTCTGTCATCACAGCCTTATCGCTATAAGGTACGCCGTTCCTGCGAAGATACCCTGGCCTCATTTTGGTCGTGACAACTTTGAGGGCGCTGGAAAATGCCGGGTTTCGGCGGCCGGGTCCCGTGATGATCGACATGAAGTCCAGCCCGCTGGTCATCTCCCACGATGCTTCCGACACGCCCTGCCAGCTGCCCGGCGGAGTGCGGGGTTCTTTGAAGTGAAACAAACGCGTCTGCATTCCGGCGTCGGTTTCCAGCTTCAGCGTGTCGTCATCCGCCCACGAAATTCGAATGCGTCCCGGAACCCGCATGATATTTGCAGCCCCATACGTCTTGCACTGCGCGCCTGCGGCTTCGTCTTTGGCGGCATCCCAGTTGTCGGCGATCTTTCGAGCCGCATCATTCAATGGAACGCCGGCGTAGTTCCCCTTGGGTGGAGTGATCATCCGGTAACGCCAATCCTCGGTCACTACAGACACCCACTGCCCAATAAAGTCGATGGGGGCCGCCGCTTTCGCATTCGGCGGAGGTGGCGGAGCCGCGGGCGCACCTTGAAGGAAAAAGACGAATGACATCAGCCATCGCGCGCTTGTTTGTCTCGTGCGAACGCCCATCATGATCTCCTTCCGGCGGTCGGGAAGTTTTCGTCTGGTTGACACAATTCGAGCCGAATCTAGCACCACGGGCAAGTGCGGTCAAGTGTGAAACCTGAGTATGCTCATTTGAATTTTGTTGTCCGGCGGCTTTGAATGAAGTATTAAAGTCACCCAACTCTCACTTCGCAAGGAGATCTGATGGTCAAGTTTCTCGCGAGGTCGTTTGCAAGCGGGTACACCTTCCTGGAGGGGCCGCGATGGCATCAGGGGCACCTGTGGGTTTCCGATTTTTTCACACGCCGCGTTCTGAAGTTCGATCTGCAGGGGAATGCCGAAGTGATGGCGGTAGTGGATGGAATGCCTTCTGGATTAGGGTTCATGCCGGACGGTACACCGCTCGTCGTATCGCAAATGACACATCAGATCTTTCGTATCCGTTCCGGCGGGAAGCTGGAATTGCATGCAGACCTTCGTGGAATCTCAGCGGTTGCGACAAACGACATGATCGTCGACGCCCGAGGTTACGCATGCGTTGGCAATTGGGGATTCCGGCTTGGCATCGAGACGCCGCGGCCCACTAAGCTCGCATTGGTGACCCCGGAAGGCAAGGTCCGCGTTGCCGCCGACGATCTGATATTTCCTAATGGATGCGCTATCACGCCGGATGGCCGCAGGCTCATCCTCGCGGAGAGTTTCGCAAGCCGCCTTACCGTATTCGATATTGCGGCCGACGGCAGCCTCGTCAACAGGCGAGTGTGGGCGCAATTAGACAAGCGGTACACGCCCGACGATATTTGCCTGGATGCACGCGGCATGTTGTGGGTCGCCAATCCACTGGTGTCCGAATTCATTCACGTTCGCGAGGGCGGCCAAATCGTCGATGTCTTACCGACGCCACAGAGATGGGCTGTGGCTTGCGTCCTTGGCGGAGCTGATCGGCGCGCGCTGTTTGCGCTAACCGCGGAGACATCGATGGAGGAACACCACAACGGTATTTCGAAGGCTTTCATCGAAGCGATAAACGTGGATACCGAGGGTGCGGGCATTCCTTAAAGCCGGAGATAGTACCGAATGTTTGACCAATATCAGGAGTAGAATAAAATGAGTCCACTCAATATTAGATTCATCAGAGTTTACGTCGCGTTCGCCAGCGCATTACTCCTGGTCACGTCCCTGGAACAGGCGTGGGCGCAGGGATCGACGGCCACTGTGGTCGGGACGGTAAATGATACGTCCGGCGCGGCAATACCAGGCGCTAGTGTCGATGTCAAGAATACTGGGACGGGCGCGGTCCGGAAGACCGTTACCGACGAGCAAGGGCGCTTCCGCGTCGTCGACCTTCTGATCGGCGAATACGAGGTGCAGGCGTCTCATCCCGGATTTCAAACCATCCTGCGGAAAGGAATTCTTCTGACGGTCGGCAGCGACCCCGTCGTTGATTTCTCTCTACCCGTCGGGCAGGCGCAGGAGACCGTCACGGTGCAGGGCGAAGTTTCCCAGATCGAAACGCAATCGGTGTCGCTTGGCGCTCTGGTGGAAAGCACGCAAATGCGCGAGTTGCCGCTGAACGGGCGCAGCTACACGCAATTGATGGCGCTAAACCCGGGTGTAACGCAGATTACTGAGGGCGCCCCCGGAGCGGCCGGAGGGTTCGCCGGCCAGGGAACCCGTTATTCGATATCCGGATCGCGTCCCAACGGCCAAGCCTGGATACTGGATGGCCAGGACCAATTAGGCTACTTCCGGAAGGTGCCGGGCTCGGGTGCCACAGGGAACGCATTGGGCGTGGAGGCGATCGCGGAATTTCAACTCCTGACGAATACTTACAGCGCGCAGTTCGGTGGCAACGGTTCGGTCGTCAATGCCTCCAGCCGTTCTGGAACCAACCAGTTTCATGGTTCGATCTACGAGTTCATGCGTAACGACGCGTTGGAAGCACGCAACTTTTTTGATGGGAACAAGCCGCCGGCCTTACGCCGGAATCAATATGGCGCCAGCGCTGGTGGCCCGATCAGAAACGACAAGTTATTCTTCTTTGGCAACTGGGAGGGTTTCCGCTCCAGGCAGACGGTCACGCGCCTGTTCAGTGTTCCCGACGACTGTTCGCGTCAAGTGCTGCAGAGCACCAGTACGCCAGGAGTTTGCGGCTCGCCGATCTCGAATGTGGATTTCCTCGGCAGACCCACGCCGTACTCGACCGATCCCGCGACTCGCCAGCGCATACTCGACACCATCGCTCTTTACCCCAAGCCGTTCAACCGCTTTGGTGGAGGCATCGGGCAGGCATTCGTTCCCAACACCACCAACATTGATGAGGATTATTTTCTCGGGCGCATCGATTCCAATGTGAGCGACAAGGATGCCGTGTTCTTCCGGTACGTCTACGATCGTGGCGCCCGCAATGAGCGCGTCGGCATTCCTCTCTGGCCGGTGCAGAGCAAAACGCGGGCGCATTACTTCCTGACCGAGTGGCAGCGCGTGATTTCGCCCACGGTCGTCAACCACGCCCGGGCCGGATTCACGCGGCCCTATGAGGATGCCTTCCCAACTGGGTCTCCAGTCGTCAGTAACGGAGTTGCGTCCATCGGCGCGATCGGCAGCCCGGGTGTTCACCCGCTTCAGTTTTTCCCGACCGAGCCCAGCCGCATGGACGGCACCGTCAACGTGATCGGACTCCAGTACCTGAATCAACTGAATGGAGCTGTCTCTCTCCCCTACATTTTCGCTACCAATACGTTCCACTTTGGAGACGACGTGTTCTGGACCGCGGGCGCTCACAGCTTCAAGGCCGGTGGTTCTGTTGTCCGGCATCGTGAGAACACGTGGTCCCCAATTTTTACCGGCGTCATGTGGGTTTTCCCTAACATCACAAGCTTCTTGCAGGGTGTCGCGGTTGCGTCGGTAGGACAGCCTGCCCTGGCGGTGGATCCACAGTCCGATCCTCATCGAGACTACCGCTACTGGGTTTACGGCTTTTATTTCGAAGATCAATGGAAGCTCAACAGCAAGCTGAGCGTGAACCTCGGGCTGCGGTATGCTCCCACCTCGGTCGTGAAACACGCGCGGCGCGATTTGTACGTGCTGAAGAATCCGTATGCCGATGGCGAGCCTTGGGTGCCCACCCGGCAATCGACAGCGACGAATCTTTCTCTCAGGAACTGGGATCCGCGCATCGGGATCGCGTGGGACCCCTTCGCCGATCACAAGACATCCATTCGGGCCGGCGTCGGCGTATTTCACGATGTGGCCCACACGCATGTTCTGATCAGCTGGCTGCAGCCTCCGTATCTCGTGGCGGCCCAAAATATCCCCTCTGTACGATATCCAACGCCGTTCACGGATCTTCCGCCCAATCCGAACCCGTCGAAACCGTATATCCCCACGAATGGCACGCTCAGCGCGCAGGGCACTGCGCAATTCTACGGAATGCAATCCACTCCGTATCAATACCAGTGGAACCTGAGTATCCAGCGTGAGGTGATGGCCAACACCATCGCCACGGTCGCCTACTCGGGTGCGGCGGGCATACACCTGTGGGCGCAGCGCGATTTCAACAGTCCACGTCCTTGTGTGAAATCGCCGTCCGAGGTGGCCAGCTGGGTCCCCTATCTTCTACAAAGCACGACCGGCTGCTTCTATAACGGCGCTCCCACTTTTAGCAACGCGCAGGGCGCTCCCAATCAGCGCGTAAACACGCTTTACAGCCAGTTGCCCATGGTCGATGCTCTGGGCCATTCCACTTATCACGCTTGGCAAGCCAGCCTCAATCGCCGGTTCTCAAGCGGGCTGCAGACACAACTGTCCTATACCTTCTCGAAATCCATTGACAACAACTCGGGCGCGTACCCGTTCGACGGCGCCAACAGTGTGACTCTCGATTCCTTCAACTCCAGCGCGGAGCGGGGCCTTTCAAATTTCAGCCGCAAGCACAATTTCCGTCTGAGCTGGGTGTACCAACTCCCATCTGCATTTCACGGGCCCGCCGGCGCGCTGTTGAATGGCTGGGAGTTCACCGGGATCTACAGCTATTTGTCTGGCTACCCCGAAGACATTCTGTCTCCTCAGGGACGTCAGTACGCCACTACCGGCATCGGCAACATCGGGGCCGCGCGACCGAATGTCGTGCCCGGTTGCGATCCGAACGCGGGCGCCAAAACGATCGCGCGGTGGTTCAATCCGAACTGCTTCCAGAGCGCGCCGCTTGGGACTCATGGCAATTCGGGAAGGAACACCATCATTGGTCCCCCTCTCTGGAGTATGGACAATTCGCTGAACAAGGACTTCCGGGTTCCCCAGATTTCGGAGCAGTTCAAGATTCAGTTCCGGGCTGAATTTTTCAATAGCTTGAACCACCCGACGTTCCGGAACCCCGACGGCCGATTTCTATATGTCAACTGCACCAACGCGACGTGTCCGGCCGATCCACGCGCAGGCCAACTGTTGGCCACCAACAGCCAGCCGCGGCAGGTTCAGTTTGGACTAAAGTTTCTGTTTTGATGTGGAGGGGCTTTGCCCAACAAAGGGGGAATGAACCACAAAAGGCACAAAAGGGGAACACAAAAAGCACAGAAAAAGTTTGTGCCTTTGTGTCCCCCTTTTGTGCCTTTTGTGTACCTTCCCCGATTTCTCGAATTTCGGAAAAGGAGTCCCCAATGCGTCGTTTCGTACTTCGCATGATTTCGGTGCTCATCTGCCTTGTTGTGGCGGGAAGCACGGTATATACACAAACCAAAGCCCCCGATGTGATCATTGTCAATGCCAAGATCTACACCGTCGATTCCAAGTTCTCGACGGCCGAAGGGGTGGCCATCACGGACGGAAAATTTACGGCCGTGGGTACAACCGCACAGATTCGAAAGTTGAGCGGGCCCTCCACCAGAATCCTCGATGCCGGCGGAAAGACCATCGTGCCTGGGCTTCAGGATAATCACCTGCATAACGCCGGCGGCGGTCCGGGCGTGGACCTGTTCAATGCGCGTACGCTCGACGATGTGCTGGATCGCATCGGGGCACGCGCGAAGGAAGCCAAACCCGGCGATGTTGTGGTCACCAATCCGGACTGGCATGAAGCCCAGTTGAAAGACCAACGTCTCCCCTACCGCAAGGATCTCGATAAGATCGCGCCGAAAGTTCCCGTGGTTGTGGTGCGCGGCGGACACGAATATATTCTGAATTCGGCAGCCCTCGAGAAGTGGCATATCGACAAGTCCACGCCGCAGCCCGCAGGGGGCCGTATTTCGCGCGATGACAAAGGCGAGCTGAATGGCGAATTAGTCGACCGCGCCAAAGCCTTGGTCACTTTGCCTCCGGAACCGAAGCCAGGTCCTGCTTATTTTCTCGAAGAGCACAAGAAACTCAATGCAGCAGGTCTCACTGCGATTCGCTACCCTGGCGCCAGCATTGAGCAGTACCGCGCCCTGCAGGAGCTGGAGAAAAAGGGTCTCTTGACGATTCGCGTGAACCAGTTGTTGCGGCCGCCCGCAACCGATGCCGCAACGATGGCGAAAATGCTTGCCTCCTATAACGTGAAACCAGACGAAGGAAACGAGTGGTTGCGCCTCGGCGGCGTCAAGCTGGGCGTCGACGGCGGTTTCGAGGGCGGCTGGATGACGGAGCTTTATGCGAAGCCGTACGATGAAGGCGGAAAATATTACGGTATCAATACACTCAAGCAGGAACCCTATACGGCGATCGTCAAGGAGCTGAACCGCCTGGGTTGGCGCGTGGCCACTCATGCAGTCGGCGATGCCGCCATCGATGAGGTTCTGGCGGCCTACGAAGCAGCCGATGGCGAAAAATCCATCGCCGGACGCCGTTGGACAATCGAGCACGCCTTCATTCCGCGTCCGGACCATTTCCCGCGCATGAAACGGCTCGGCTTGATCATTTCGGCCCAGGATCATCTATATATGGCGGGACCCAGCATCGTGAAGATGTGGGGTCCGAAACGCGCCGCGTGGACGACGCCTTTGCGCACCTATATTGACCAGGGCCTCATGGTGTCACTGGGCACGGATGCCTCAGTGATTCCGTATCCGCCGTTGTGGGTTTTCTATCACTTCGTGACCCGCGACACCATCAGCGGCGGCGTCCTCGGGGCGGACCAGAAAATCACGCGGCAGGAGGCGTTGAAGGCCCAAACGATCAACAACGCCTACACAACCTTTGACGAGAAGACCAAAGGCTCGATCGAGCCGGGAAAATTCGCCGACCTCGTGGTGCTTGAACAGGACATTATGACCGCGCCGGAAAAATCCATTGAGTCGATGAGAGTGCTTGCGACAATGGTGGGCGGAAAAATCGTTTACGAGCGCCAGGGCTTCAATCTCTTGGCACGATAGGTTATGAATTGCGCAACTCCCCTCCTAAGTTAGGGAAACAATGTACTTGAGCAAATCCGACCCCAACAGGGAGGAGATTTTTGAAATTGGACGAAGCGAAATCTCAAATCCGAAATCCGAAATTGCAAATTGGACCGGTCCAATCTGAGATTTCGAAATGTCGGATTTGAGATTTCGCTTCGTCCAATTTCAAATCTGGCAGCCAGCGCGCTTGATTCGTCAAGTATGTTGATGCCACTTAGGAGGGGGAGTGGGAGACTCACACAATGCAGATCCTCCAACCACCCGGATGGGCGCCTCCGAAGGGCTACTCGAACGGCATCGCCGCAAATGGGCGTTTCATTTTCGTCGCAGGTCAGGTTGGCACGGATGCCCAGATGCAACTGGTTGGCCCCGGATTCGTCGAGCAGGCCGGACAGGCGCTACGGAATATTGTGGCTGTCCTGAAGCAAGGTGGCGCAGGCCCTGAACATCTGGTCCGGCTGACATGGTATGTGACGGACATGATGACATACCTGATCAGTCTCAAGGAATTGGGCCGTGTCTGCCGCGGAGTGATAGGCAATCACTATCCGGTGCGGGTGGCCTTCGGGGACTTGATCACGGCCGTGGGCCGCGGCCAGGCCGGGATCGTCATCAGCTAGGAGATCCGTCTCTTCCCGTTTTTACCGGGTCAAATCCGCGTTTCGTTCAAAATCTTTGAGAAATCCGGGCCAGGTTTACCATGCTATCCTTGTTGAACTTGAGGCATTTGTAAGCGACGACACGGCCTTGACAAGATAGGGCAATCCATTGGCACTTGAAGACAAGTACACCGACGGGGTGCAGAAACTAATCGATATCGGCAACGAAAAAGGGTACCTCCTCTATGACGAGGTGCGCGACCTTCTGCCCTCTGAAATCACTGCCTCTGCAGAAGGTTTGGATGATCTGATTTCCGCTTTCGGTACGGCGGGCATCGAAGTCATCGATGCCGCAGATCAACGTGTTGCTCGGTTGGACAACATTCCAAGTGAAAAGGAATTTAAGGAGATTCCCGAAGGCGAGCTTGAACTAGACCTCGCGCCGAGCGCGCTTGAGAAAAACAGTGATCCCGTCCGGATTTATCTCCGCGAGATGGGAACGGTTCCGTTGCTTACCCGCGCCGGAGAAGTCGTGATCGCCAAATGTATCGAGCGCGGCCACCGTACGGTATTGAAGTCGCTGTCGCGGTCTCCGGTCATCGTCCGCGAAATCATCTCGCTGGGAGACCAATTGAAAAAAGATCCCGACATCATCAAAGATATTCTGCGGTTTCGCGATGAGGAATTGACCGACGACAGAATTGAAGAGAAGCTCCAGGAATGCGTGGACATTATCGGCCGGATCGGCACGACGAATAAAAAGGTAGATACGCTTCGCATGAAATTGGGCGGAATGGGATCGAAGGCGAAAAAGGCGTCGCTTCGAAGTGCCCGTTGGAACCTCGGCCGCAGGCGAGTCGAGTTGTCGAAGCTCATCCGGACTCTCGAATTCTCGCCTGGCGAGGAACGGCACTTGATGGCAGTGATGAAAGAGACCGCCGATAAAATTCGCCCGCTCGAACAGCAACTCGGCCGACTCGAACGCAAAGCCGATCGTAGCAAGAAGGAATACCGCAAGAATGTTGAGAAAGAGATCAAGATCGTAAAGGCCCACATCGGAGAAATCGAAACCGAAGCCCGTGCAACGGCTCTCGAACTTCGACGCGCGGCCCAAACGATGATACAGGGGCAACTTCGGGCCGAAATCGCGAAAAGGGAACTCATTGAAGCGAACCTTCGGTTGGTTGTTTCCATTGCGAAGAAATATAGCAACCGCGGTCTTCAATTCCTCGACCTCATTCAAGAAGGCAATATCGGATTAATGAGGGCCGTCGACAAGTTTGACTATCGGCGCGGCTACAAGTTCTCGACCTACGCGACTTGGTGGATTCGGCAGGCAATCACCCGTGCTATATCCGATCAGGCGAGAACCATCCGCCTTCCGGTGCACATCATGGAGATGGTCAACAAAGTGATTCGCACGTCGCGAGCTCTGGTCCAGGAACTTGGACGGGAGCCCACCAGCGAGGAGATCGCAAAGCGTCTGGACATTCCGGTGTCCAAAGTGCGCAAGATTCGCAAGGTCACTCAGGAACCAATCTCGCTGGAAACGCCGATTGGCCAAGAGGAAGATTCCCACCTTGGTGATTTCATCGAGGATCGTGGCGCGGTTTCACCCGCCGATGCCGTCATCAATATCAATTTAAAGGAGATGACGGAGCAGGTGCTGAACACACTCACGCCTCGTGAAGAGCGCATCATCAAGATGCGGTTCGGATTCGAGGACGGCACCGAACACACGCTTGAAGAGGTCGGCCAAACCTTCGGTGTGACGAGAGAGCGCATACGGCAGATCGAAGCAAAGGCTCTTCGCAAACTCCGTCATCCCGGCCGCAACCGTTCCCTGCGCGCATTCCTAGACGGAACGGGCTGATATTAGTAACCGTATGATTTACTGGGTGTTCGTGGCGCTGCCTTGGAGTCCGTTTCAGCCGGTTGTCGTCGCACCTTCTTGCGTTTGAGTTTCTGCGCCAGTTTACTCTTGAGGCGCTTCTTTTCGCCGGGCTTCAAAAAAAAGGAGTGCCTCTTCACCTCCTTGATAATGCCCTCCTGCTGAACCTGTCGCTTGAAACGCCGAAGGGCGCTCTCGAGGGATTCGCCGTCGTAAATTCGCACTTCTGCCAAAACATGCCTCCCCGACATCTGCGATCGAGCCGTGAGTATGATTGCCGTCTGCCTCATAAAGCAAGGTGTCTTTCCGAGACGCTCGGTGACAGGAAATAGGCTCGCACCTTTCAATGTCAAGGCAGGAGGGGCGGTGGTAATGATCCACGTAGTTTAAAGTGATATCGTCCAGCCCTTAACCACTCAAGGTAAATATTCTATAGCAATCAATCCGTTGATAGCATATAATTGGACTGATTTTAGTTAAGCCATGGACGTATCTCTACTGATTCAGCAGAAATTGACGGAGCGGGGTATGGGTCAGCGGGACTTGGCCGACGCTGCGCAGGTCACGGAGTCCTATATTTCTCAATTATTGGGCCGGAAGAAAATGCCTCCTGCTCCGGCGCGAACCGACATTTACGAGAAGCTCGAAAGATTTCTAAAGCTGCCAGCCGGCAAACTGGCCGGTTTAGCCGATCTCCAGCGGACACAGGAGTTGAAAAAGAAAATACAGAGTCCGCCGGTGCCGCTGTTCAAAGAGGTTCGGGAACTACTTCTCGAAAAGTGCAAGCGTACGAAGCGGCGCGAGATACGCGCGATTTTCGAGAAGGAACCTTTTGGCGAGCTCGAACGCCTGATCACCCAGAAGCTTCTGGATGTTGTCAAGGCATTGGCCAGGGAGGAATTGAACCGTGAAAGCTGGTTGCGGCTCGCGGCTCAGGAGAGTGGCCGAAGCTATAAGCAGGTGCGCGTTGCCGTTCTGGAATTTCTGGATACGGACATGTTCAACATCACTCCGGACAATTGCATCGCTTTCTTCAATCCCCTGATCGTATCGTGGGATATCGATCTCGCTTCATTTGGATTGGAGATCGTCTTGAATCGCAGAATCGTTCCGGCCTACTTCAAGACATTTGAATTTGTTGAGAAAGAATCCAGCGCATCGTCTGTTGAGGAACCGGGCTTGCGGAAATTCCTCAAAGATCGATCTCTATGCGGAAATGCGACACCGGAAGAAGTTGAGTTTCTCCGGCAGTTGCGCTTCAAAAACGGACGCAGGCCCACTCCGCTGTATTACTACCGCGAACTGCAAAATTTACGAGACCCTCTTCATTTCCGTCGAAAATAGGTAAAAGGAGCGCTGATCCTCATTATGGCTTGTGATCCAATGACCAAGGTAGATAAAGCTGGAATCAAAAGCACAGGATTGAAAGTGTGGTGTGAACGCTGCAGCATTCGGATTGCTCCAAATGAAGAACAGATCGTTGTTAGTGAAAAAGCATATCACGTACGTTGTTACTTGAAACTGCCCGCGATTCCAAAGCCGGAAGCATGAGGTTTGGCAGCCGTTGGGCGCTCGGGGGGTTCAGTTTGATTAACCAATTCGATGCAGAGTTCAGCAATGCCTTTCTCGGATTCAACCGTGAGGCGCTTCTTTATTGTCAGGGTATTTCCGACACGGTTGCACGTGATTATGCGATGGACTACGCAAGAATGATTCAGAACCGCGCGAAAGGAGCCGAGGTTTCACTTCCGCGAATTCCAACTGGACTATTCGAGCCAAACCGCAACCTTATCCGGGCAACGCTGGAACGAATGTCTGAGAAATATTTTCAGTCGAAATGAAACCGCGCAGCTGAGGTGTGATGTCATATGTCCTATTGGATAAGGCTGCAAGGCCCTCAGGCCCAGGTTAACTATCAATGATTAATATCAGCACTTCACGACAAACCGGCCCACAAAAATATACTTAACTGGAAACGGTAAACATCTGGCATAATACTTTCTATACTGCTTCGCAGGCTTTCCGAGCTGTTCAGCAGGAAGGAGCAGAAATCAGTGTCGCAGAAAGGGCCGACGTACTGGGTCCGCTCAAAGCAAATTAACGAAATCGGTGGGTTTGGCAGGCGACCTGTACCCGCGAAGTTCAATACGTTCGAAAAGGCCCAAAAGTATCGCTTGCAACTTAACTTGCACAGGGGAGCCTTTCATCCGGGCTACTTCATCGAAGTAGAAGAAGACAGTCCTACTCCTTCTATCGCCGGAACCGGAAGCTCGTGATCATTGGAACTTTCCGGTCAGAGCCATTTCGGGAGGAATGCCGTAACAGTTGTAGTCAGGTCTCGCGTCGAATGTAACAATTTTACTGTCACTCTAGGGATCTCCTGCCTCTTGCCCGATAAGCCTTCACGCATCTCGCAAGCTCAGTAGCTCCTTTCAGAGCAAAAGGTGATCACATGAATAAAAAGCTCTATGTTGGTAATCTGTCGTTTCAAACGACTGAAACTGAACTGAAGGAACTGTTCGGACAATCCGGTCCGGTTGAGACAGTTCATATCATCACCGATCGCGAAACCGGCCGATCGAAGGGTTTTGGCTTTGTCGAGATGCAGGAGGGCGCCGATCATGCGATGGCCCAACTCAACGGCAAAGAGTTCAATGGCCGTACCCTCACCGTGAACGAAGCCAAACCGGTGGGCTCCCGGGGTTCCGGCGGCGGGTTCAAGAGATACTGAATCATTTTCTTTCCTTCACCATAAGCGGCTGCAGGCGAAGTGCAAAGCCGGCAGTCTACAGCGTAAATAAGGAGAGCACATATGGACCGGACTTTCGCCGTTGCGATAGGAGGAGCCGCGGGTCAAGGTGTGGCTACACCGGGAGACGTCTTCGCCAAGATCTTCGCGCGGCGTGGTCTCCACCTGAATGCGTACAACGCCTATCAGTCGATCATTCGTGGCGGGCACACTTTTCTTACAATTCGCGCGGGAATTGAGGAAGTGACGTGCTTCGG
>Ga0209470_1000915_pt1 | contig 22779 bp, 28 predicted proteins | sample GraSoiAngelo_125_FD_185882 | JGI IMG/M metagenome (GOLD analysis project Ga0209470, IMG submission 185882) | Grasslands soil microbial communities from the Angelo Coastal Reserve, California, USA - 14_0927_05_40cm (SPAdes) (version 2) | ecosystem: Environmental > Terrestrial > Soil > Grasslands ... | reverse complement strand
CGAACCTCGGCGCGGAGAAGCAAGTCGGCGGCGGAGGCGCGTACAACCTCGTGGAGGTCTTCGGCGGAGAGCGCATCGCGCAAACCGGCTTCGCCCTCGGCGTCGACCGTCTCGTCATGGCCGCGGAGGCGGAGAAGGCGACCGAGCCGCCGCGCTCGCTCGATGCGTACGTCGTGCCGATCGGAGAGGGTGCCCAGAGGAAGTCGATCGAGGTCCTCACGTCCCTTCGGGCCGCAGGCCTCGCCGCGGACATCGACCTCGTCGGGCGGGGACCGTCGAAGAACCTCGACTACGCGAACGCGATCGGAACCCGCTATGCCGTGCTCCTCGGGGAGAAAGAGCTGAAGGCCGGAAAGGCCGCCTTGCGGGACATGGCATCCGGCGTGCAGCGGGAGGTCGCCTTGGCCGATCTCGTCGACGCGATCCGGAGCCCGCCGGTCACCCGAGGTCCCGAATCCGCGAAACCCAAGCGGCGAGCCGCGGGAACTCGCGCGGCACGCGCTCGCCGACGGTGAGGAGCGGCGACATCGAGCCGTAGACCCCGAAGTCCGCGAGGCTCGGCTCCCCGAGGATCCAGTCTCGGCCGTCGAGCATCGCGTCGACCATGGCCAGATGTTTGTTCATGTCCTGACGGAACTCCTCGCGCCGCATCTCGAGGACATGCCACGGTCCGCGGGCCCGGGTCTGCATTTCCTCGAACACCCATCGTTCCTCGTCGCTCTTCAGGACCGGCGGGACCTTCGTGACGACGTACCGCCAGACGCGCTCCTCAAGCACTTGGTGGCCCCAGTGCTCCAGCGTGACCGCGAGGCCTTGGTTGCCATCGGGATACAGGGTCGGCTTCGGCCGGACCTTTTCCAGGAAGTCCGAGATGTCGTACCACATCACGGGTCTCCCCTCCCAGATCAACGTCGGCACATAGTCTTGGCCCGTCGCCTTGAGCACCTCTTGGCGGTCGTGGTAGGGCGCGTATCGCGTGTCGAAGTCGACGCCTTTGAAGGCGAGCGTGCGATCCGCGGCGACGCAATAGTGGCTGATATCCATCGAGTACAGGAGGGGACGGGAGACCATGGAACCGGGAGTCCACGAAGGGCCTTGAGGTTTGTCGCGTCGCTTGCCGGCCTACTCAAGTCTCCTTGACCAAACGGTACTGACATCCTCCCTCGCTTGGACGCCTAGGACGGACTGACTCGGATGCTTGACCTCGTGACCCTTCTCCTCGTGCCGGCCGCGGCCGTCATGCTCGCGCTGCCGTTCGGCATGCATTCGCGCGGTCCCAGCAAAGCCTGCCACATCCGGGCGGTATACCTATTCCACCGGACCGGCGAGCCCATCGCGATGGTCGCGCCGGACCACGCTCCCCCGATCGCGGCGGAGCAGCTCGAGCCGATCATCTGGACGGTCCGCGACTTCGTCGAGACGAGCGTGCCGAAGAGTCAGGGCTACGACGTGACGAGCATGCGCTTTGATAAGGAAGCGTTCGTCGCGGTCCGAGGGGCTCATGTGAGCGTCTGCGCGGTCTTCCGGAGCGCGAACGTCGCGGCGATCCGCCGCGACCTCGTTCGGTTCATCCGTGACTTCGAAGGTCGGAAGCAAGGCCGATTGCAAACCTGGGAAGACGCGTGCCGTTTCGCCGGGGAAGCCGCCGAAGCGATGTCTCCCTTGATCACAGCCGGGTAGCTGGCCTCGACCTCCGACGGTCGTCAGAACCTCGCAGTCGGCGGACTCTGCGTGCCGATCCGAGAGCGGCCCTGAATGAAGAGCGAGGGCCGTTCGGGCGGCGTTTCACTTGCCTTGCGCTCGGAACGCCATAATGGCCAGGCCGTTGAGCACGACGCCGAACGCGAGGATCGCGAGGAACGCGTTCCCCAGGGCCGTCCAATCGTAGCCCGTCAGGATGAGCGCACGGGCTGCGTCGGCCATGTAGCTGACCGGGTTTACCGTCGAGAACGTCTGGATCCACGGGGGCAGGGACCCCTTGGGGAGCAGCGCCGTACTCAGGAACAGTAGCGGGAAGGTGAGAGAGAAGCTCACCATCATGGTAGCCTCCGTGTTCTTCGTCCTCAGTGCGACGGTGTTCGAGAGGCCCGAGAAGGCGACGCCAAAGGTCGACGCGAGGAGCATGATCAGGACGACGCCCACGACGCCCGTGGCGAACGGAATCCGCCAGCCCACGAGCGTCAGGAGGGCCGCGATGCCCAGGATGATCCCGGCCTGGGCGGCCATCCGCAGGCCGTCGGCGAGGAGCTTGCCCGCGAGTACACTGCCCCGCCGGATCGGCGCGACGAAGAACTTATCCATGAATCCGGACTCGAGGTCGGACACCATTGCGAAGCCCGATTGCGAGGCGCTCTGAATGGCGGTCATGACCGTGATACCTGGAAGGAGCACGGCGACGTAGTCGTAGGGGAGCGTTGGGGCGGCGAAAGAGAATAGCGTGCCGAACGCCTGGCTGAACATGATGAGCCAAATCAAAGGCATGAACAGACTGAAGAACAGCAGGACCGGCGTCCTCGTGAGCTTCACCAGGCTCCGCCACGTGACGAGGCCCACCTCGGTGAGGACCCCGCCGCTCGATTCCACATCTCGTGTCCCGATAATCACCCGCTGTGCGTGTCCAACGTCCGTGACCATGCTATCGCCTCCGCCTTCCGAATGAGCGCGACATCGGCTTCACTTCCTCGACGCGCATCTGCCGCCCGGTGTGCTGCAGGAAGACCTCGTCGAGCGTGGGATGTGCGAGCGCGACCTGATGAACGGGGACCTTCTCCGCGTCAAGTCGGCGCAGGACTTCGAGGAGCGTCCCGCCGCCGTCCGCGGTGTGCGCGCTCACGCCTTCGTCGAAGATCGTAGCGCGAGTGACACCGGGGATCGAGCGGGCGATTTCGAGAGCCCGGGTCCGACTTTGTTGGAACGCCTCGTCGCGGGTAATCCGGACCGTGATGATGTCCGCGCCGATCGCGGCCTTCAACTCCGCGGGACTTCCTTCGGCGACGATCTTGCCCAGGTCGATAATCGCGATGCGCTGGCAGAGCTGGTCCGCCTCTTCCATGTACTGGGTCGTGAGGAAGATCGTCATCTTCTCTTCCCGGTGGAGGCGACGCAGGTACTCCCACACCGCGGCCCGCGTCTGCGGGTCGAGGCCCGTCGTGGGCTCGTCCAGGAACAGAACTCGAGGGTGGTGCACGAGCCCGGCACCCAGGTCGAGCCTCCGCCGCATCCCGCCCGAGTACGTGTACGCGCGGCGGTCCGCAGCATCTTTCAACTGCAAGACATCGAGGAGCTCCTCGACGCGCTCGTCCACAAGCGAGCTGGGCATGTGATAAAGCCGACCGATCAACCAGAGGTTCTCCCGTCCGGTGAGTTCTCCATCGACCCCGATTGATTGTCCAGTGTAGCCGATGATGCGCCGGATGTCCAGCCCATCACGCTCGACATCGAGGCCCGCGACGCGGACGGAGCCGCTCGTCTTCGCGAGAAGCGTCGTGATGATCCGGATGACCGTCGTCTTGCCGGCCCCGTTGGGCCCGAGGAAACCGAAGAACTCGCCCTCGCCCACGGAGAAACTGACGTCGTTGACGGCCTTGATCTCCTCCTGGCCGCGGCCTCCGTAGACCTTCACGAGGTGACGGACATCGATGACGGAATCCTTCGATGCGCGCGGTACCGCGACCTTCTTCCTAGCCTCAGGCCGGAGTGTGACGGCTTCCGACATGGCGCGTCCCCAAGTGGCTGTCGGCTAAAAAGCTTGGCTTCAGGACACGCGTGAACCATGTCGAAGCGCCGAGAGAAATACTCAAACGATTCGTCATGAGCCGGACGTTGCGAGATAAGGTCGGACCCCCCGCGGCCATCACCTTAACGCGATTGGCACCGTTCGGGTGCGGGGGCATCCTGACGAAATATTTCTACACGGGAATCCGGGTCCGAGACCTTGAGCGCTCCATTCAATTCTACCGCAAGGTGATGGGAATGAAGGTCACGCGCCGAGGGCGGATGCACCACGGCGGCGTGTGGGTCGAACTCAAGAGTCCGGACTCACCGCAACGACTCGAGCTCAACTGGTATCCTGCGGGGAGCAAGTACTTCACGCCATACCGCCGAGGGGAAGAGCTGGACCACCTCTCGTTCCGGGTCTCCGACGTCAACCGCGCGTTCAAGGAAATCATCGCGAAGGGGGCACGGCCGGAGATCGAGCCGTTCCGCGAAGAGCGCTACGAGTTCGCGTTCGCGAGCGATCCGGACGGCATCTGGATCGAATTGCTCGGACGCATCAAGGCGTGATTCGAGACCCCTTTCCAATCCGGGAAAACTGGCCGAACATCCGGTAGAAGAGATCGATTCGATCGAAGTACTCGACGTCTTCTTCCGTCAAGTTGCGAAGGGCCTCGACGAAGGAGACGCGGAGGCCGATGCCGATGAGACGCGCCTGCCTCGAGCGCGACGAACCGTTGAGGTCCACGATGGGGCCACCCGGGATCATGAGACGACGGTAGATCCGGGGCTCCCGCAGGATCAGATGAGCCCGGCACATCGGACATCGTTTGCCGGCTCCGCCGTTCACCCGGGATCCGAGCAGGTCGGACGGCATCGTCCACTCGAGGGCAGAGGACGAACGGACAAACTCATCGATGGCAGCGAGTGTGTCCGCGATTTTCTCGGGAGAAAGGCCGTCGCTCAACGCCCTGACCTCCGAGAACAAGTTGTGATTACGGCCCATATATATTCGACGGTTTACTCGAAGACCGCGGCGATTCGGCGGCAACTCCGAGGACCGACGGGCGATCGGACGTCGGCGGCCGAAACGATCTCGGGTCAACCATTAAGGGTCCCAAGCCGCTGCCGGCCCTCGGTGGCGAAGAAGGCGTCGAGCGGCCCCGTGCCCGCGGACGGTCCGGGCCGGCCTATGCAGGACGACCTTTTGGACAAGATGGTCGGGACGTGGAAAGTCACCGGGACGATCGCCCGACGTTCGATCGAGCAAGCTTGCGACGTCGGGTGGGTTTTGAACCACCAATTCCTCCGCATCCACTTCCTGGGCGCGAAGCCGAAGCCGGTGACCCGGGCGGAGAGCAACGCCGGCGTGCGATACGAGGCCCTGGTGTTCGTGGGATACAGCAACATGTTCGAGCACTACGTGGTCCACTGGATCGACGTCTTCGGAGGCCATTTCTCGCAGACCCTCGGATTCGGCACGCGCCTCGCGGGAGGCCGCTCGATCCGCTTCGTCTTCGAGGCGGACACCCCGTTGCACAACACGATCGCCTGGGACCCCGGGACCGGGACTTGGTCGATGCGGATTCGACAAAAGAACCAAGAGGGAAAATGGACCGCGTTCGCAGAAACGCGCTTCGTGAAGGCCTCGTCGGCTCTTCGAAACGTCGGCGAGGGAGCGCGGCGCTCCCGACCGGCCTCCTCTGAGTTCTAGTCAAGCCGCGTCGGTCTGGATGCCTGCCTCGAAGCGACCCCGCGGCCTGGCTGGCCGAGGCGTCGCAAACTCTTTGTCCGGAGATGGGGTCTGGGGGAACCGGGGACGAGATGAAGCCGAAACAGCTCATCGAGCTCATGCAGACGCTGGACGATGCGTGGAACAAGCAGGACTGGCCGGTCTTCCGGAAGCGCCATGCCGAGGACACCGCGGTGTACTGGCCAGGACAACCGGATCCAACGCGGGGACGACACAATCACGAAGCGGAGGCAAAGGAGTTCTTCAAGATCTTCCCGGACAACCATCTGATCAACCGGCCGTACAAGATCCTGTTCGCGGAGGGCAATCACACCTGCTCCGTCGCAGACTTCTACGGGACGATGAAGGGACCCATGAAGACGGCCGAAGGCAAAGTCATCCCACCGACCAACAAGGGCTTCCACGTCGAGTTCTGCACCGTCGCCACGTGGAATGAGGCCGGGGAAATCACCGAGGAAAGGCTGTTCTACGACCTCGTGGGACTCATGAAGCAAGTCGGCACTGCCTGAGCGCCCCGGGGCGACCGCTCCGGCGTTCGGTCCGACGACACCCGCAACGGGAGCGAAGGACCGGTCGGATTTCCAATTGGGTGGACGGCTGGTCCGGAGAGACTCACTCAGTTTGAGTTTCACGAACCGCGAACTCCGCGAGGCTTGGTTCGGCCCGTTCCGACGTCGAATTGTTGCTGCGTTCGGCTTCCGCGGGAACATCTAACAAGGATTGCGGAGAGATTTGGGAACGTTTCCGGAAAACCGACTATGACCGCCGAAACCTGGGCCTCCCCGAGGCATGGGTCCTCAGGAGAAACGAAACGGATGAAAACGATTGGTGCAGTCGCCGGAGCGACGGGCGTTCTGGCAGCCGTGGGCGGAGAATTCCTTGCGACGGCGACCACCGTCAGCATCGGACTGGCCGGCGTCCTCGCCGTATTGCTGCTGGTCCTCGCCATCGGGAGTTGGGACGAGCTCAACACGATGAGCACGGCGGCGGAGGTGATCTGAGCCCGCGAGATCGCCCGACCGTGGGCCAACTGTTTCTTAGAATGGCGCCTGATTGGGTTCAATAGAACAGTAAGAATTCAAATCACGCCAGCAGATACATCGGGCGAAAGCAATGACATACAAAGCGTACATCGACAACATCAAGGCCAAGACCGGCAAGGATCCGGAATACTTCCAAGCATTGGCGAAGGAGAAGGGTCTTGCAAAACACGGCGAGCTACTCACGTGGCTCAAGACGGACTGTGGGCTGGGACATGGGCACGCCAACGCGATCATTTTGTACATCCAGAACCCGGAACTCGCAAGGAAGAAAATCCTGGACGATACGAGGAAAGAAAAGGCCAAGAAGTAATGGCTAGAACGCCCCGGATCCGGGGGCTCTATCACCGCGGGCATGGGCGGCGGGACCGGGACGAGCTCCGCGCAGTCCCTCAGGGGATGATTTAGGCATCGCGCCAGAGCACCTGGGCGGCCCTCGCTAATAGAGCCAATCCTTCTTCTCAAAGGGGACCGAACGCAGCCTCGTAACCTCAGGAATTGCGCGGATCAGACGTTCGAGTTCCTCCAGCTTAACCTGGTAATCGAACCCTGTCACCCGGATCGACTCGAGGTCGGTCCTCGCGATGAAGCGGATGTAGGCGTTATCCCCCCGCAGGCCCGGGGGCGACGTTCTCCTTTTCCCATGCCACTTCATGAGACCGTACTCGATTTTCTCCACTCGATTCCACTGGAGGGTCTTGGTCAAACGGGTTCCGTTGAGGAATCGGATCCCGGCGTCGTCTACTTCGAGCCTCCTTGGTGTGCGCCGATGAAACGGAGGGCTAAGTACCCCGATCAGTGTCAACCCGATGAAAAGGAGAGCCCAAGCGAAAGGGTTGGAAGGCTGGGCCAAGCCAACCGGAATGCCTAGAATGATCATGGAAAGCGTCCCGCCGACCCATATCCATCCGACGACCGGAAATGGAACCGGTTTGAGTTCTAGTGAAACGACGCTGGGTTCGCCCTCTCGCGGGACCATCAGGCGATTGCAATCAATGCTCGAGGTCAAAAAGAAGAGCCCAGCGGATACGCCGGGCCAGACGGATTTCGGCCAAGTTCAGAAACCCACGGGGGGTATCCGACCGTCCCCTTCATGAAAACGCCCCGGTCGGGATTCGAACCCGAGCACCCGGCTCGACAGGCCGGGATCATAGACCGCTAGACCACCGGGGCAGCGGCCGTCGCACAGTTCGGAGCCTAATTATCCTTTCCTATCATGGATGTGAGCGTTCGTCTCATCTCATCCCGCGACCGACTCCCCGCTCCCGCGCCTCGATGGAAGGGCCAATGCGTCCAGCTGGCGATCGCGGTCGAGAACCCCTTTCCCCTTTTATCCGCGCGAAGTCATCTGGCGGACACTGACAATGATTCCGTTCAGAGCCGCAGACTTGATTCGACCCGAGACGAAGAATCGAGAGGTCGCTGCATGAGACTCTTCGGGCGTCGAGCCGCCGAACGGGCCGAGCGGAACGTCTTGAAGGCACACCTCCTCCGATCCAACGATCGGCAGGCGGAAATCGAGACGCTCCAATTCCTCTTGACCTCGATCAAGAAACGCCACACGTGGGACCGAATCAAGTGCACGATCGCCACCGGAATCCCCGCGTTCTGGATCCTGATGATCGCCCTCCGGCCGTATCTCCCGACCTGGCTCCACCCGCTTCTCGAAAACGTCCCGGCGATCTGGACGATTGCCGTCTCCCTCGCCATCGCGGGCTTTCAGTGGCGCAACCTCCTCGATTACCAACGTCAGGTCATCCCGCTCGTTCAGGAGATGTACGAGAGGGCGATGGCGAAGCACGATCGGGAACTCCTCACGGTCCTGAGCAATGTCCTTCGGATCGGGAAGCTGAAGGGGTTCTTCCGAAGCCTGTTCCCAAGGTCCCGATAGCATTTCGGGCGGCCGATTCACACGGCCGGACGCTTGAGCGAGGGCAGCAGCGCGAGAAGGGCGACGACCGCCACCAATGCCCCCGCCAAAGCGATCGCGGTCGGGATCGTCGTCGCCGGGACGATGCCCGCCACCGCGAGATCCGCCGCAAGGATCGGCACGACGACCGAGAGGACCGCGGAGATGATCAGCCGAAGGATGGCGCGGCCGAGGGCGCTGTGGATTCTAGTCCGTTCGTCCAGACCGAGGCCGGCCTCATAGATCGGGGCGAATCGCTCCGACAAGATTCGAAGCTCCACTTGGGAAATCAGGATAGCGAGAAACACGAGCGCGGGCACGAGCTGGACACCGAGCACGAGTGCATGGGCGCCGACGTAGCCGCCGCCGATCGCAATCAGACCGATGGCCCGAATCCCTCGCCAATGCAGGACGACGGAGAGGGTCACGGCCACAACGCCGATCGAGAGGACGGTGAACAACGCGGCGCTCCATCGGGGTTCTCCGATCGCGTACACATCGAGGGTTGCCCATCCGACCAGGAGGGCCAGCGTCACGCCGGGTGCGGCTCGCAGGGCGACCGGGATCAGGCGGGTCGAGGCCACGTGCCGATCCTCCGTAGGGCGAGCGCCAGCGGCGTCGCGGGATCCCAGTCGACGACTTGCGAGACGCGTCGCAGCTGCGAGATCAGGTTGTCTCGCTCCATCCGCAGGATCCGGTATGCGGTCTGGTCCTCCGGGCGCTGCTCCCCGAGCCTCCACTCGATCGCGAGGGGCGAAGGCGAGACAATCGCGACGTCGTATCCGCGCGCCTCCATCGCGATGACCGCGTTGAGGGCCGCGCGGTCTTGGAGGGGCGAGATCAGCACGATGAGGCAGTCGCGCGGAAAGAACCGAGACAGGACCCAGGCGACGTGCGCGAACGGCCATTCCCCGCCCGGTCGCACATGGGTCAGGTGGTCCAGGATCCGGTACAATTGCTTCCGCCCGAACGCGGGCGGCACCCAATCGAGGACCTCGCGCTGCACGATCAGGCCGACCCGGTTCTTCGATGCGAGGACATGTTCCGCAATGCCGAGCGCCGCCCGCACGCCATGCTCGATCGGGTTGTCCGTCTCCGTGCCGATGAACGATTCGCGGCGCGCGTCGACGACGATCACGACGTCCCCGGACCGCTCCCCTTCGTATTCGTTCGTGAAGAGACGGTCGAGCCGAGCGGACGCCTTCCAGTTGATCCGACGCACCTCGTCGCCCGCCGTGTACTCCCGAACGCCCCAGAAGTCCGTCCCGGCGCCGATCTGCCTCGAGGCGACCTGCCCGTACCACGGACGCGTGCGGCGCGGCTGGAGCTTGGTCCTCCGGAGGTCTTCCATCGCCGGCGCGACGACGAGACGGGCCTCGATCGGAAGGGTCGCATCCTCCGCCCCGAGGGCGAGCGGATCCAGGGACCGCGCGCGCACCGGTCCGATCCGGAAATCGCCTTTCACCGGCGACCGCGCGGTGTACGAGAGCGGGATCGTGCCGCCTCGCTCCAGCGACACGACCGCATGGTTCGTCCCGTGGATGACCGCGAACTCCCGCGGCAAGACGTCGACAATCTCGACGAGATCCAAGGGAGGGCCCTCGTTCCGGACGACGAGCTTCACCTCGACATCCCGGCCGGCCTCGGCTCGGTCGCGAGAGAGGGTCCGGACGGCGACGAGACGCGGCCTCGCCGGCGGGAACAGAGAGCCCAAGGCCAGGACGATCACCGGCGGCAATGCGAGCAGGATGACCTGCCAGCTCCGGACCGCGAGCCCCGCGATCAAGAGCCCGAGGGATGCCGCGGCGAGGCCACTCGACAGGGGCGTGCGCATGTCACGGCACCTTGGGCACGGGGACCTGCCCGAGCACGTCCGCCAGGATCGAGGCGGTCCGGACGCCTCGAATCCAGGGATCCGGTTTCAGGATGATCCGATGGGCGAGCGCCGGCATCGCGACCGCCTTGACGTCGTCGGGCGTCACGAAATCCCGTCCGGCGATCGCGGCGCGAGCGCGCGACACCTTGAGCAAGGCGAGCGACCCCCGTGGGCTCGCGCCGACGTCGACCTGGCTGTGGGCCCGGGTCGCTGCCACGATGTCGACCATGTATCCTTCGACCGCCGGTTCCACGTGGACGTCCTCGATCGCGGCCTGCAGGGCACGCACCTCGTTCGGTGTCGTCACCGCCTCGAGTGTGGCGTCGTCCGCGCGACGCCTCCGCCGCCGCTCGAGGACCTCGATCTCGCCCTCCCGCGTCGGATAGCCGACGTCGATCTTCAGGAGGAAGCGATCGACCTGGGCCTCGGGGAGCGGGTACGTGCCCTCGTGCTCGATCGGATTCTGCGTCGCGATCACGAAGAACGGCCGGTCCAGATGGAACGTCTCCCCCTCCAGGGTCGCCTGGCGTTCCTGCATCGCCTCGAGGAGCGCGCTCTGCGTCTTCGGCGGCGCCCGGTTGATTTCGTCCGCGAGGAGCACGTTCGTGAAGACCGGACCCCGTCGAAGGACGAAGTCGCCGGTCTTGCGGTCGAACACGTATGTCCCCGTGATGTCCGCGGGGAGCAGGTCCGGCGTGAATTGGATGCGGCGAAACGAGAGGCCCAGGCCCGCGGCGAACGACTTCGCGATCAGCGTCTTCGCCAACCCGGGGACGTCTTCGATCAGGAGATGACCGTCGCCGAGGATCGCCCAGAGGACGCGTTCCAGGACCCCGCGTTTGCCGACGATCACGGTCTCGACCGCGTCGAGGAGATCGCCCCCGACCTCCCGGACGGACGCGATGTTCACCGCCACGCCTCCATCCGCGCGAGGACGTCGCGGAACTCGCGGTCGAAACTGCCTCGGGCGCGAGCCCGTTGGACCCAGGCGAACCGATCGTCGAGGTCGCCCGCCTCGAGATACAGGAAGTCCACGAGGGCGTCGTCGCCGAACAGCCGCCGGAGCGCGCCCGGGTCCCGCTGCGCGTCGCGGATCGTCTCGGGCGGGAGGCCGAGGGCGAGCCGGGCCCGCTCGAGGAACGCCGACCGCGCGCGGGATGCGACGAGCACCTGGCTGTAGGGCAGGCCGCGGGACGCCCGTCGCACGGCGGCCGCGAACAAATCGAGCTCGCCATCGCGGCTCGCCTCGGGGGACCGCGGGCCGACGAGCGGCGCCGGTTCCGCCGTCCGCCGCCGGATCTGACCCCACGCGATCCCCGCGAGGGCCGCCAAGGCGAGGACCCCGAGCAGCCACCGGATGGCTCCGCTGAATTGCGCGTAGTACAGGAGCATCCCGAGGAGCACCGCGAACGCGAGGATGAGGCCGACCGCGGGGAGCGGGATCCGCGGCCGCGGCTCGAGCCCAGGGGGATGGCCCGTGGTGGCCGGAATCCCCCGCCGGAACATCCTACGCCCCCAACGCGACCCGGATGCCCGCGAGGCTCTCGATCGCCCGTTGGCGGTCCGCCTCGCCCAGCGGATGCTCGCTGTAGCGGGCCTCCTCGAAGAGGGAGGTCAGGGTCTCCGAAGCGTCCCGAGAGACCCGGAGGCGCTCGACCGCGAGGCCCTCGAGCTCCCTCGGGGTGAGGGCGCCCTGCGCCGTGATTCCGCGAGCGCCGAGGAGCGCGCAGAACCGGTGGAAGCACGCGAGGATCACGGACCGGACGTCTCCGCCGACCTCGAGCTCCTCGATCGCGTCCTGCACCGCGTCGGCCGCGGCATGTCGCGCCATCGGATCGTCTCCCGGCGGCTCGTCTTCGATCTCGACGACGCCAGCGCCGCGTCGGAGCAAGGCGAACAAGATGACAATCGTCGCGAAGACCGTCAGGCCGAGGAACAAGCCGAGGGGCGCGCCCGCCGCGACGGGCCATCCGGCGCCACTCGCCGCCCCCGCATCACCCGTCGTCGGAGCGGTCTGGCCGACGCGGAGCGCGTGAATCATCCGGGGCCAGACGAGCAGGAGCGCGAAGACCAACACGAGCCCGATCGCGGACGAGACGACCTGCCACCATGAGAACGGCTTCGTGGGCGCCTTCGGGCGGACCCGCCGGCGGAGCAACGCGAACACGAGGATCGCGACGACGGAACTCGCGAAGAGGACGAGGAAGACGTCGCCGAGGAGCGGGTCGAGGAAGCCGAGGGCGGTCGGCTCCGTGCCGCCGGCAACACTCCCTCCCGGGATCGCCTCTCCCCCGGTGTCGAGGTTCGCGACGTTGAACGCGAGCGCCGCGACGAGGACGATCGCGAGGAACAGGAGCAGAGGGACCGCCCACTCGGTCCGCCCCCGCCATGGCCGGATCACGACTGTGCGAAGGCGCCGTGCGCTCATAACGATTTCCCGGACTGCCGCGGGAGACGGGACGTCACGCGACGCCGAGCTGCTCGAAGAACTGCTTCCGCCGCTTCTGGCCGACGAGCCGCAAGGCGAGGGCGACCAGGCCGGAGACGACGGAGAGGACGAACGCGATGCCCGCGAAGGCGACCGGTCCGCCGAACGTGCTGGGTGCCTGGGCCGCAGGCGCGGAAGCGTTGTACGCCGGGGCAGCGACAAGACCGCCGGAGCTGGCCGAAATCACGAGGAACGCGCCGATCGCGGCGAGGGCCACCGCGAGGCCGAGGACGAGGGTGATCGCGACGCGCTCCGGATGCAGGATCTTGCGGCCCTTGTCCGAGAGTTCGTAGTAGATCCACTTCCGCCCCTCGTCCACTCGCTTCACGAGGCCGGCGGACTGGAGTTTCTCGAGGTGCTCGAGGAGGGTCGGCTTGCTCAGACTCAGGAGGTTGCTCAGGTCCGTGACCGTCTCCCGCCGCGTGTCGAGGCGCTTCAGGATCCCGACGCGGACGTCCGAGGCGAGCGCCTTGAAGCTCTCCTGGTCCAACGTGATCTTCGCGCCGCCGGAGTCCATGGCCTGGAATCCGATGCCGCCATGGGCTCTTGAAGGATTCCCTCCCGTTCGGTCGCGGCCTAACGTTCGGTTTGCAGAGTTGATAGGCTGATAATCGTCCCGGAGGGCTTTTGAGGCCGGCAACGGACTCGCCGAGGCCTTGCGAATCCGACGCCTGAAGCTCAAGATCAACGTCGTCGGCGAGCGTGCCGTTGGCAAGACGAGCCTCATTCAGCGCTATGTCGAGGCCCGCCACAACCCGGAATACAAGGGCACCCTCGGCGTCCACATGCACCGGGTCGACGTCGAGCTGCCCGGCGACGAGGAAGGGGACGTCATCCAGGCGAACATCGCGATCTTCGACCAGATGGGGGAGCACGCGATCCGGGAGAATTTCCGGGACGCGCTGTTCTACGGCACCCAGGGGGCCCTGGCCGTGTGCGACATCGAGCGTCCGGATACCTTGCGCACCCTCTCGGAGTGGATCCGGGCCATATCGGCCGTGACGGGGGGCGTGCCATTCCGGATCGTCTTCAACAAGGTCGATCGAGCAAAGGTCTCCAAGATCGGGCCGGAGGAGTCCACCTGGCTCCGAGGGAATTTTCCCGGGGCGCCGACCTCCCTGACGAGCGCGGCGACCGGTGAGGGCGTCGAAGAAGCGTTCGCCGGGATCATCGGTCAGGCCGTGGACGCGATGATGGCCGGAGAGAAGAACCGGAAGGTACGGAAACTCCTCCGTCAGCGGATCCTCGTCTTCGCGGCCCGCCGCGAAGGCAACGGGATCACGAAGAGCGAGCTGTTCGCGAACATGCAGGATGTGAAGCCGGACGAGGTCATGGAGGAACTCGACAACCTCGTGCGACTGGAGCTCCTCGTCCAGTACAATGCCGGTCCGAAGACGTTCCTGAAATCGAGCACCTTGCCCGCGACATTCCGCTATCAGATCACGCCGCTCGGTCGCAAGGTCGCGGCGAGCCCCGCGATCGAGGACCTCGTCGTCGAGTAGGCCGCGTGAACCAGACCGGTCGGCGGGTTCGGGTCGAGGCGTCCGCTACTTCGGGACCTTCGCCCAGTCGTCCAAGAATCGTTTCAGCCCGACGTCCGTGAGCGCGTGCTGGGTCATCTTCTTCAGGACATCGAACGGCATCGTGACGATGTCGGCGCCCAGCTTCGCGGCTTCGATCACGTGCAAGGGATGGCGGATCGACGCGACGAGGACCTCGCATTCCCAATCGTAGTTCCGGAAGATCTCGACGATCTCCCGAATCACTTGCATGCCTTCCTGGCCCATGTCGTCCAGTCGGCCGATGAACGGGCTCACGTATTTCGCGCCGGCCTTCGCCGCCAGGATCGCTTGGTTCGACGAGAAGATGAGGGTCGTGTTGATTCGCACGCCCTCCGAGGAAAGCGCCTTGATCGCCTTGAGGCCCTCCGTCGTCATCTGGATCTTCACGACGACGTTCTGGTGGAGCTTCGCGAGTTGCCGGCCCTGCTTGATCATCTCGTCGGCCTGGGTCGTGGTGACTTCCAAGGAGATCGGGCCGTCGACGAGGGCGAGGATGTCCTGGATGACCTCGGACCACTTCCGGCCGGTCTTCGCGACGAGCGTCGGGTTCGTCGTGACGCCGTCGAGGACGCCCCATGATGCCGCCTCGCGGATCTCGTCGATGTCCGCGGTGTCCAAGAAGATCTTGACCATGGCCGTCCGGGCGGGCCGATACCCCTGCCGGGTTAAGAACGTTGACAGCCCTTCAGGTGGCTATCTCTTTGCGCGGCGAAGAATCGCCTGATCGAATGCAAGGGGCGTGGCGCGTCGTTCCCGGCACCAGGCGAGAACCACGGCGTCGGGGTAGCTGAGCCGTCCGCGTGCCTCGCGGAAGATCCCCCAGCACCCATTCAACACGGAGCGAGGGGACGCGGCGACCTCCATTCGTTTCTGCGCACGCATCCAGCCTCCCGCCGATTTCGCGGCGGCGAGTCCCACGCGGCAATGTATGAGTGACACCGTTTCCGAGTAAATCTCGCTCGGCACAAGAATCGCATCGGCGGAGATTGCGGCTCGGCGGGCTTTGCTGTGGAAGACGTCGGATTTCGAGAACAGTGCGTAGAGGAAGCTGGTGTCCGCGACCTGCAAGGGCTCACCCGTACAGGTACCGGTCGTGCCGCACGCTCGCCCGGGGATCCTCGTCCTCGAAGACCGGAAGGGACCGCAGGTCCAAGCGTCCACTCTCGCGTAGTCGGATCAGCTCGACTTGCACGACGTCTCCCTCGCCGACCCCCGCAGACTCGAGGTCTTTCTTGTGAACCCGGAGGGCGAGGCCATTCCCCCAGCGTCGGACTTTGGCGTACATGTAGACACATAATGTAGACACGCGTCCCCCTTAATCTTTGTGGCGGGGTCCGTGAACTTACCTTCGGCGGCTCATCGAAGGGGCGAACGTACTTATGGGAACGGACCATGCGGGCTGCCCATCATGGCCCCGGCGGCCTCCCTATGGCGACACCGCGACTTTCTCCTGTTGTGGCTTGGGCAATCCGTCTCTCGGCTGGGAGACCAGTTCACCGGCCTCGCAATCCCCGTCATCGCGGTCTACGTTCTCGCCGCCAAGCCGCTCGAGATGGGGTTCCTCGGATTTGCCGGCACCCTGCCGTTTCTTCTCTTCGGACTCCTCGTGGGCGTGTGGGTCGATCGAAGGGGGCGACGAGCCGTGCTGATCCGTGCCGACCTGGGCCGCGGCCTCATGATCGCGACGATCGCGGCGCTCGGCCTCGTCGGGCTCCTGCACATGGCCTATCTGTACGTCTTCTCGTTCCTAATCGGAATCCTGACCGTCTTCTTCGATGTCGCCTACCAGGCATACCTTCCAGCGCTCGTGGAGCGCAACCAGCTGGTCGACGCGAACAGCAAGCTGGAGACGAGCAACTCGGTCGCCAACACCGGAGGCCCGGCGCTCGCGGGTGCGGTCATCGAGCTGTTCAAGGCGCCGTTCGCCATGATCTTCGACGCCGCCTCCTTCTTCTTCTCCGCCGCGACCTTGATCGCGATCATCAAGCGGGAGCCAACCCCCGATCCGGGGCAGCGCCGGTCCGTCCTCTTGGAGGTCAAGGAAGGGCTTCAAGTCGTGCTCCGAGAACCGCGGCTGCGGCATATCGCCGCATGCACGGCATGGTCGAACTTCTTCTCCAGCGCCGTCTTCGCCGCCCTCCTGATCCTCTACCTGAAGGACGAGCTTGGTTTCACCCCGCTCACCCTCGGCCTCATGTTCGCCGTTGGATCCATCGGTGGGATCGTGGGAGCCGTCTCCGCGGGTGCGGTCGCGAAGCGAATCGGCGTGGGCGGCGCGATCATCCTCGGGGCCGTCCTGTTCGGACCTGTCATGCTGCCGTTCCCGTTCGTGTCGGGCCCGTTCGCCTTCTTCGCAATCGCGGGGATGTTCTTCGTTTCCTTGATCGGCAACCTGTACTACAATATCAATCAGGTCAGCTTCCGCCAAGCGATCGTGCCGGTCCGGCTCCAAGGGCGCCTGAACGCGACGATGCGGACAATCGTCTGGGGGACCTTGCCCCTCGGTGCGATTGCCGGTGGCGTCTTGGGCGACGCGATTGGGGTTCGGCCTGCCATCATCGTCGGCCTCCTGGGCGGCGCATTCTCGTTCCTCTGGGTTCTCTTCTCGCCGGTCCGTCAGATTAAGGAAATGCCGGAGTCGGCGGCGTAACGCGCAGGTCCCTTCGGGTCAGGGGCTGTCGACCCGACTGTTGTGGTCCAGCACTACATCGCGATAAACACACGTACGCCAGCAAGAGTGCCGAAAGCGACGAGGAGGGCGCCGATCGCTCGGGACAGGAGAAGGGTCCGGTCCCCGAGCTTCTCCGCAAAGATCACGACCGAGATCCCGCCCATCCAGAGGAGGCTCATCGACCCGGAGATGAAGAGGACGAGCATGAAGAGCCAGCAGCATCCGACGCAATACAGGGAGTGGCGAAGGCCCATGCGGATTGCGCCGATTCGGCCGGACCGCCAGTGCCGCATGACGAACGACATCGGCGACGTGCAGTGCGTCAGGCAGACTTCTTTCGTCCGCGTGACTTGCCAGAGGCCTGCCGCCACGAGCGTCACCGCCGACGCGAAGACGAACGGGCCGCTCGTCGTGCCTATGGCGCCGATGAGCCCGAGGCCAATCAAGCCCAGGATTGCTGCGACACCAAACGCGCCCCAGACGAGGAAATACGGCATGACGAACAGGACAGTCGCGGTGTTGTCCGCGGGCTTTGTCGGCCGACCCGCCTCGAGCCGCGTCATCCCTCGGAAGGCGAGGATCATCGGCATCGCCGAGGGCAACATCATCGCGACCATCATGACGACCAGGAGGGCAAAGAAAAGGACGAGGTCGGACGATACGATCGTCGATGGAGCCATCAGAGCCATCAGGAAGCCCGAGGACGTCCACGTCGCATACCAAGCCGCGGCGACGACGAGGGCCACCGCGGCGGCAACCGGAATCGTGACTCGTCGGAGCAGAATCGCGGGGCCTTGGCCGGTCGCCTCTCCCATTCGACCGCGGGTAACGATCGTCGTGGCATGAATGTAAGGAACGGACGGGCCGAGTCGGAAACCATTCCGAGAACGGTTAAGTATCGGTCTTCGGATGCCCATCTCCGGGCCGGAGGTCTGGTCGATGCCAACGAAATGGAATATTGAGGCGGAGTACATCCAGAGTTGCAACTGCGCATGGGGATGCCCATGCAATTTCAACGCGCTGCCGACGACGGGCAGTTGCGAAGCACTCGTGTCGTGGCACATCCGGAAGGGGACGTTCGGGACGACCAAGCTGGACGGCACGACGTTCGCGTGGGGCCTCCGGTGGCCCCGGGCGATCCACATGGGAAACGGGACGGGCCGGGTGTACATCGATCCGAAGGCAAAGCCCGACCAGCGCGAGGCGATCGAGAAGATCACCGGAGGGAAGGAGGGCGGCGGCGTGTTCGCAATCTTCCCCAGCACGTTCACGAAGACGCTGCCGACGAAGGCCACGAAAATCGATTTCAAATTCAAGGGAGTCGACAGCTCGTTCGCGGTCGAAGGGATCGGCGAAGTGCAGAGCGAGCACATCCGCAATCCGGTCACGGGCACCCCATTCGAAGGCTACATCCTCTTGCCCGACGGGATCAACATGAGGAAGTCGACCGTGACGAACATCCGGCGGTGGTCTCTCCGGGACGACGCCGCGGGCTGGGACATCGCCCATGAGAACGTCGCGGGCTTCGTGACGGTCCAGCGGTACAACGAAAAGGGACCGATCAAGACTGCGGCGTGAGCCAACCCCACCGAATCGGAATCGGCCGGTCTATTCGGATCGAGCCCGGCGCTTCATCACGCCATGGGCCGCATCCACGATGTTCTCTGTCGTCAGCCCGTACTTATGAAGGAGCTCGTCCGCTTCTCCGCTCTCGCCGAACACATCCTGAACGCCGATGTATGCCATCGGGACGGGATGGTTCGCCGCGATGGCGGTCGCGATCGCGCCACCGATCCCATGGACGACCGTGTGTTCTTCGGCCGTCACGATCCCCCCGGTCTCCCGCGCCGCGCGGTCGATCGTCGCGACATCGAGCGGCTTGACGGTCGACAGGTTGATCACCCGCGCCTTGATCCCGGCCCGCTTGAGCGCCTCCGCAGCCTCGAGACAACGGGCCACCATGAGGCCGCAACCGATCAGCGCGATGTCGGATCCGTCCCGCAGGACGCGCGCCTTTCCGATCACGAACTCGTCCTCCATCGACGTAATGGTCGGCACATTCGTGCGCGAGAAACGGCAGTAGACCGGCCCCTTCATCGCCGCGGCGGCCGCAACGCACTTCCCCGTCTCGGGACCGTCCGCGGGGACGAGCACCGTCATGCGCGGGATGCCGCGCATCAGGCCGAGGTCCTCGTTGATCTGGTGTGTCGCCCCATCCGGGCCGACCGTGAGACCGGCATGGGAGCAGAACACCTTCACGTTCAAGTTCGTGTACGCGACGTTCTGGCGGATGATGTTGTACGTATGCGCGGAACCGAACACGGAATACGTCGTCGCGAAGGGGATTTTCCCCGCGGCGGCGAGGCCGGCGGCCACGGAGATCATGTTCGGCTCGGCGATCCCGAGCTGGAAGAAGCGGTCCGGGAAGGCTTTCCCGAATTCGATCGACTTCAGGGACTCCGTCGTGTCCGCGCCCACCACGACGACGCTGGGGTTCCGCCGTCCGAGTTCCATCAGAGCTCGCCCGAAGTACGTCCGCTGGCTCTCCATCTTCCAGGGGCCTGCGGTCACGGCCAGATCGACGCCTCCTGGGCCTCGAGCTCCGCGAGGGCGAGCTTCAACTCCTCATCGCTCGTCGCGGCGCCGTGATACTTGATCTTGTTCTCCATGAAGGACACGCCTTTGCCTTTCACGGTACGGGAGATGACCGCCGTGGGCCGGCCTCTCGTGCGGTGGGCCTCCTCGATCGCCGCGAGGATCTGGCGGAAGTCGTGTCCGTCGATCGTCAGGACGTGCCAGTTGAACGCCTCCCATTTCTCCGCGAGCGGCTCGAGGGGCATGATGTCCTCCGTGCGGCCCTCTTGCTGGATCCCGTTCCGATCGATGAACGCGGTGAGGTTATCGAGGCCGTACTTCGACGAGGCCATCGCGGCCTCCCACGTCTGCCCGACATCCTGTTCCCCGTCCCCGAGGATGCAGTACACCCGCCACGGCTTGTGATCCATCCGGGCCGCGAGGGCGAGCCCGACGGAGAAGGAGAGGCCTTGGCCCTCCGCGCCCGCGGCGTTCTCGACGCCCGGCGTCGTCCCGAGTTCCGGATGCCCCTGGAGGCGGCTGTTCAGCTTGCGGAAGGTCAGCAGCTCGTCGACGGGGAAGAAGCCGCGCTCCGCCAAGGCCGCGTACCACACGGGACACGCGTGGCCCTTGCTCAGGACGAATCGATCCCGGTCGGGCCACGTCGGATTCTTCGGATCGACGCGGAGCACATGAAAGTACAAGGCCGTGACGATGTCCGCGGCGGACATGGAGCCGCCCGGATGGCCGCTTTGCGCGTTGTGTGTCATCCGGATGATGTGCTTCCGGAGGGTCACGGCCTTCTTCTTGAGGGTCGCGATGAGCTCCTCGGAAACGTCGACCGTGGCCTGCCCCGCCCCGTCTCTGGCCTGAGACGGCGGGGACATGCCGGGCGCATCTTAAGGGCTTTGTCGCGGGTCAACGCGGGTTCTTCGCGGCCCGCACCCGAGACCATGCAATCGCAACCGCAGCCCATAGCAAGACCACCACGACAACCGCGAGCGCGGTCCCCAACCCATACACCGCGAAGCTCACGAAAAGAAGTACACCACCGAAGGTGAGGATCCACGACCAGCTCAGGATCAGCGGCTCCAGGGTCCATCGATTCATCTTCCACGGCGTCCGGACCTCGCGGGGTGAGCGGGATGCCATTCAGCGCCACATGGCTCGTGACAGGATGAAGCCTTGTGGCTCGCAAAAGCGGCCGCCTAATCGAAAATCGTCCTCGCCGTCTCGCTGGGCTACAATATGACTATCCGGATGAAGAGCGATTGAATTCGAAAGTCATCGCCTGAGTAATTCGTCCGAATGCTACTCACTCAAATCCGCCGCGGGATGTTATCAGTTCTAAACATGTTCGATGAACTAACGCGGATGTTCTACGTCCGTCTAACAATTCCCTTATACTCTGGGCGTTCTTCGCGGGCTTCGCTACAGGAGGAACAGGATGCGCATCAGACCTCTTGGCTTGGTCGCCATCACCGTCGCACTGGTTGGCATTGCAATCGCGGCGGTTGCCTTCGGCCCGGCGGACCTCGCAAAGTTGGGCTCTCCATCGGGCCCGAAGACGCCGCAGACACCGCAAGCCACGTCGATCAATACGCCGACGTGGCACGTCGGAGACAGCTGGACGTACAACGTGAACTCGACCCCGCCGGACGTCTTTGTCACCGGTCCGACGTGGGGAAGCCCGTCCCTCACCGGAGCGCTGACCCGAACGGTCGTGTCCGCGGACAACTCCGAATACAACGTCACGATGCAGGGCTCGTTCCACCTCGGGAGCGTGTTCGATGCGGCCCGAGATGCGGGAGAGACGAACTCGTCGACCTTGATGCTGTTTCGACCGGTGATGGAGAATGCGACCGTGGACGGGTATGCATTGTACCGCGCTTCCGATCTCGCGGAGCTGAAAGAGGTCCGGACGGTCCATCTGAAGAGTTCGCTCTGGACGGACCGCGGTTGGTTCAATACGTCGTACACCGCGACCGTCGAGACGACCTACGAGCCCGCGCTCGACATCTGGGCGTTCCCGATCGCCGAGAACGAGACCTGGAACGTCTCGAGCAACGCAACGATCCACGCTATGATCGAGTGGCGCTTCGACGGACCGAACGAATCGTTCGGGTTCAAACACATGTTCAACGCCACGGCGCCGATCCGGCTGATGCTTCACTCCGGCGAGCTGGAGAAGGTGACGACACCCGCGGGAATGTTCTCTTCGATCCCGGTCCGCGTCGCCCTGCCGACGATCGACCGACTCGCGACGGATGATCGCGAGGGACCCGTGGTGGGCCTTGGAGGCGATGAATGCGGCCGGCCTCGCCTCGCGGCGGAAGCGTGGTTCAGCGGCGATGTCGGAAACGTCGTGAGAGCGGTCAACTTCTTCGGTGGCATGAAGATCGTCGCGGAACTGGCGTCGTTCCATCGAGCCTAGACGCTCCCGCCGACGTCGTCCTCCATGCGGCGGTCGCCGCGGGGAGGGAAATCTTATTCCACGCGCGTCCGTTGCGCCGCTCGATGCCCATCAAGATCGCACCCTCGATCCTGTCCGCGCGGTTCGACCGCCTGGGGGACCAAGTGCGCGAAGCCGCCGAGGCCGGGGCGGACATGCTCCACATCGACGTCATGGATGGCCACTTCGTCCCCAACCTGACGATGGGCCCTGCGATCGTCAAGTCGATCCGGGCACTGACCAAGGTCCCCTTCGACGCGCATCTGATGGTCACGCATCCGCAAGACTTCGTGCAGGCCTTTGCCGACGCCGGTGTCGACGATCTCACGGTCCACGTCGAGAGCGACCATGATGTCCGCGCGACCCTCCGAAAGATCCGCGATGCGGGAATCAGCCCGGGGGTCGTCCTGAATCCCGCCACGCCATTCGAAAAAGCGCGTCCGTTCCTGAGGGACGTCGATCTGCTCCTCATCATGACAGTCCACCCCGGATTCTCGGGGCAGGCGTTTCGTGCGGATGTCGTGCCGAAAATCCACGAGGCCCGTCTGTATGTCGACAAGGAAGGTCTCGCGACGGAAATCCAAGTGGATGGCGGGATCAAAGTCGACACGGGGGCAATCGCCGCAGAGGCCGGGGCGGACATCCTCGTATCGGGCAGCGGCATCTTCCCCGACCGGATTCGTGAGAACCTGATGGCCATCCGGCAGGCGGCGGAGAAAGGGCGCGCCCGTTCGAAGCGC
>Ga0209470_1000910_pt1 | contig 22839 bp, 21 predicted proteins | sample GraSoiAngelo_125_FD_185882 | JGI IMG/M metagenome (GOLD analysis project Ga0209470, IMG submission 185882) | Grasslands soil microbial communities from the Angelo Coastal Reserve, California, USA - 14_0927_05_40cm (SPAdes) (version 2) | ecosystem: Environmental > Terrestrial > Soil > Grasslands ... | reverse complement strand
CGAGCTCTCGCGGAGGCGAATCCTGCTCGTGTTCTTCGCCCTGGGCGCGGCGGGCACGCTGCTGCTCGGCGTCGGTCTCAAGGTGCTGTACTCCCTCAGCGGCAACATCACCACGAACCAGGACCCGGCGAAGCTCCAGAAGTTTCTCGAGCTCTCTTTCCTGTCGGACCTGTACGGTGCGCTTGGCATCTTCGCGCTTCTGATCGCGTACGCGATCGGCATGACGGCCATCTACCACGACCTCGAGTCCGGCGCCGCGGTGAGCATCTTCTCGAAGCCTGTGTCGCGGCTCGCCTTCAGCGCGGGCAAAGTCGTTGCCGCGGTGGCGGCGTTGATCGTCATCGTTGGCCTTCTGGCGCTCGAGGCCCGCCTCGTGATGCTGCTGTTCGACGGCGGGCTGGCGGGATCGCTGACGGGCGAGATCCTCGCGACGATGGCTAACTCCGTCGTCGTGATGCTGCTCGTGCTCGCGCTCAGCACGTGGATGAACAACATCGTGGCGGCGATCGTCGCCTTCGTGTATTACAACGTGATCACGGGCGTGATCAGCGCCGTCCACGGGCTCGCCGACAGCGGCGCGTTCAACAACGACCTGGTCAAGGGAGTGTTCGACGTTCTCTACTGGACGGTGCCCCATGCGCTCGTGAGCAGCGCCCCCGGCGATCTGGTCCGCGCGCAGGTTCAACTATCGAACACGCCCAGGGGTTCTCAGACTTTCGTTTTCATCCCGGCGGCCTCCGGATTCGGAGACATCGCCTGGTGGTTGTTCTTCATCGTGCTTTTCGCCGGCCTCGTCTATCTCGCGGTCCGCCGCCGTCAGGTCTAGAGCAGACCGAGCCTCCGCAGGAGGAAGGGGCCCGGGCCGAGGAAGCCGCACGTCGCCGCGATGTGGGCGAGCGAGACGCCGAGCAGCGACGGCGGCCCAGGCAGAAGCCAGAACGCAAGACCCAGGGGCACGCCGACGAGCGCCGTCGCGAACGTCTCCTCCCACGACCACCTCCCGAGACGGTGGTAGAGGACGTACGCGGCGGTGCCCACCACGAAGCCTGCCGGTGCGCTCCAGATCACACCCAACCCTCCCTGGACGAGGCCGCGGAAGAACGCCTCCTCGACCGGGCCGTTGACCATGTAAAACCCCGCCTGGAACGCCGCGTCCGAGATGTCCGCGGGCACGGCCAGAGCGCCGCGACGGCGAGTGAGCCACAGCTGGACAGCCGTGGCGGCGACGAACATGAGGGGGACGCCGGCCAGGGCGAACACGAGCTGGACCCTGAGGTCACCGAGCTGCAGGCCCAGCCAACCCGCCCTCCCGGAGACCCCGTACGCGAGCGCATAGGCGGCGGTGAAGGGGATCAGCCGGATCACGACATCCGTGCGCACCCAGGCCCAGCTGTCGGGAATACGCGTCAGCACCAGGCGCGTTCGAGTCTGCGAGATGGGTGGCGGAGAGAGCATCAAGTTCGACGTCTACTTCGACTACACGTGCCCGTTCGTCTACCGCGCGGCTGGCCTGATCGAGGCGGTCCGCGGCTCGGGCGTCCGCGACATCGAGGTCCGGTGGCGGTATTTCTCGCTCACGCAGGTGAACTCCAAGGATGACGGCTGGACGGTGTGGGATGCGCCCCCGACCGAGCGGGTGCGGGGCAGGCTTGCCTTCCAGGCGGCCGAGGCGGCGCGGCGGCAGGGCCGGTTTGACCAGATGCACCGCGCGCTCCTCGACGCCCGGCATCGCGACCGGCTGGACCTGGACGACGACGCGGTCATCGAGAGGGTCGCCACGGGCCTGGACCTCGAGCGCTTCCGCCGCGACCTCGCAGACCCCTCGCTGCTCGACGCCCTCGCCTCCGACCACCTTGGCGGAGTGACCGAGCACGGCGTGTTCGGGACGCCCACCTTCGTCTTCGCGGACGGCGCGGCGGCGTACGTGCGTCTGGGCGAGGCCGCGACCGAGAAGGAAGGCGCCGTGGAGGTCTTCGACCGCCTCGTCGCCGTCGCCGCGTCCGAGCCGCGAATCCTGGAGATCAAGCGGCCTTACAAGCGTTAACCGGCGACTCGGGTGCTTTCGGGGCATCCGGAGTTCTTCTCTGGGAGCGGAGCAACAGGTCATGCCCGAGATCGACAAGCACGCCGTACCAACTGAGCCGAAGGTCGTGCCGGAGATCGACAACGACGCTGCGCCGGCGGAGCAAGGGGTCGCGCCGGAGGTCGACAACCACACCGTTCCCCTCGCGATCCACGAGAGCTGGCGTGCCTGGCTGATGACCGGAGCCCGGCGCACCCCCGTCGACAAGCGGCGGATGCGCGGAGCGCACAAGGGCTTGAAGAAGATCCTCCTCGAGGGGCTGACGGGCGGCGCGGACACTCACGCGTGGAAGGACTTCTCCGGGGCGATGGTCCGGCACGCGGTCGACGACGCGATGCGCGAGCTGCCGCCAGAAGACACGCGCGTGGTCAAGCTCGCCTACTTCGGCGGCTACTCGAACCGGGAGATCGCGCGAGAGGTCGGTCTCACGGAAGGGACCGTGGAGCGGCGCTTGCGCCGGGCGCTGGCCGCGATCAGCGACCACATCCAGCACGGTCGCGCGATCGGCCGGCGGGTGCTCTACGGCGCGGGACTGATCCTGTCCGGCAAGTGGCTGCACGACGCGGGCCAGCACGCCTTGACCGCGGCCGCCGTGGTGGGCGCGGCGACGGTCATCATCGCCACCCAGCCAGGCGCCGGTCCATTCTCCGACGCCTCGCGGACGAGCCCGAGGCACGAGTCCGCGCCGGCGCGCACCGTGGTGCCGCCGGTTCCGTCGCCGACCGCGCCGGTGGGGGTTCCCACCCCAGCGATCGACCAGGTGACCGTGCCGCCGGTTCAGCTGCCCGCGGTCCCGCTCCCGGTGACTTTGCCCACGCCTTCGATTCCCCCGGTGCCCGTGCCCACGCCTACGATCCCGCCGCTGCCGGTCAAGCCCTAGCCGCCGTTCCGGGCGTAGATAACCACCCCGTCCACGACCGCGGCCTGGTGGTACCCGCCGGCCACGAAGGCCGCGAGCGTGGGGTAGTCGCCCATCGGATATCTCGCGAAGTCGCTCCAGTCCGCGGGCGACGTGTCGACGATCAGCGCCGGCGGGTGGGCGTCGAGGTCTGAGCGCAGCACCGGCCACACGTCGGGCGCCACGTCCCAGCTGTCCGGCGGCGCGCTGGAGCCACGCGCGAAGCCGCGCAGGAACCCCGGAAAGCGGCAAGCCATGACCCGGTCCGACTCCACGTAAAGCGCCGGCCAGTCGCCCCAGACGAAGACGCGGTCGGTTGGCGACGTATGGGAGGCGATGTACGCCGCGACCGCCTCGTGCTTCGGCACAGGCGCGGCGAAGTCGTAGGTCAGCGGGTCGGCGGTGAGGTCGAACGCCCACCACGCCGCGGCCGGGATGACGATGCCCGCGACGGCCGCGGCCGCGATCATCCGGCGCGGATGGAAGCGGACGAAGGCAAGCGCGCCGACAACGGCGAGCGGGCCCATGGCCTGGATGAAGTAGTGCCACGAGAGGTGCCCGCCCGCGACCGACCCCGTCATCCCGACCGCGAGCCACAGCACCATCAGTCGCGCCTTCACGTCGAGGAGGCGCCACCGCGTGGCCAGCGCGAGGGCAGCGATCCAGAGCACCGCCATGTCGAGGACGAAGGGCACGATGCTGTCCTGGGCGCGCGGCCAGAGGACCGCCGGCGTCCAGTTGAGCGAGGCGTATCCCGTCAGGGTCTGCACCGTCCAGCGCCAGAAGCCCGTCAAGGAGCTGGTGAGCTCGATGGCCAGCCCGCCGGCGACAAGCGCCATCGCGAGTCCTCCCGCGCACAGGTACGCGGCCCGGAGCCGTCGCTCCGCGGGCTCGAGCCACAACACCCCCACCGCGAGCACGACGACGTTCGCGGCCGCCGACTGGCGAAAAGCGCCGGCCGCGACCAGCAGCGCGCCCGCCCACAGCCAGCGCCGCCGCAGCGTGAGTAGGACCGAGGCGCTGAGCGGCAGCATCATCAGCAGCTCGGTGTTCGTCGCCAGCAGGCGCGGGTTGCCGGCCGCGGTGAGGACTCCGTAGAAGAGCGCCGCGAGGAGCCCGGCGCCGCGCCCCGCGACGTCGCGGGCGATGAAGTAGATCAGGATGCTGGTGGCGGCCATGGCGGCAAAGCCCGCGGCGTGGATCGCCGTCATCTGGTAGGCGCCGAACACGCGAAAGGCCAGCGCGTACAGCCAGAAGATCCCCGGCGGCTTGTTGTCCACGCCGCCCGAGCCGTAGAGGTCGCCACCCATGTTCATGAGCACCGCGATCGACCCGTAGATCGCCTCGTCGCCGTCGAGCAGGCGATGCGCGAACTCCGGGATGTGCGCCACGGCGACGACCGCCCCGACCGCCAACGGCCACACGCCGCGCCGCGCGCGTTCCAATTGGTAGGAGGCGCTCATCGTGGGCTGCGCTACGCTGAGACCCGGGGGGAGAACTTGTTAGGACGTGTAAACATGGCCGCCGAGCGGGGGCTCGTCGTGGCGGCGCTCGGACTAGTGGCGTGGGCTCTGTACCTCGACGTCGCCATCCGCAATGACCCTATCAGCGTCGACTTCCACACCTACCTCGCGGCCGCCCAGGTCGGCCTGCAGCATGGTTGGTCGCACATCTACGACCAGGGCATCGTCGCGCTGCAGCAGGCGCGGATCGCGCCAGGCGAACGCACGCAGCCCTTCATCAGCCCGCCGGCGGTGGCGCTTCTCGTCGCACCACTGTCCTTGTTCCCGTTCGACAGTGCGTACGTCATCTGGGCCGTGGTCACGTTGAGCGCTTTCGCGGTCGCGATGGCGCTGTGCGCGACCAGCACGGGACTTGGTCGCTGGGTTGGGGTCATCGGTGCGCTCGGGCCCTGGTGGGTCATGCACGCGGTCAACGTCGGGCAGGTCGTGCCCCTGGTCGCAGCCGGCATGGTCGTGGGCTGGCGACTCTTGCGCGATAGGCGCGACGTCCTCGCGGGCATCGCCTTCGCGTCCCTCCTGCTCAAGCCGAACACGGCGATGCTCGTTCCTCTGGCGCTGCTCTTCGCGACGCGCTATCGAGCCCTCGCCGCGTGGGCGGGGACCACCGCGCTCTTGACCCTCGTCGCGGTCGCCGTCATCGGCCCTCACGGCGTCTCCGCCTACCTTGACCAGATGAGGGGTCCGTGGCCGAGCGGAGCCGACAACGTCACCCTGCACGGCGCGCTCGGGGCCAGCGGTCTATACGCTGCGGCACTGCGCATCCTGATCGTCGCCGCCGTGATGGGCGCGTCGTTCCGCCTCCGGCGGTCGCCAGGCTTGGCGGTCCCGGTGGCGCTCATCGGCTCGCTGCTCGTCTCGCCTTACCTGCACGGTTCGGACCTCTGCGTGCTCGCCGCCGCGGGGTGGATGGTCTGGGAGGAGCGCCCCACATTCGCGTGGCGCGCGCTCCTCGCGGCCTCATGGTTCCTGGCGAGCCCGTTCCTCTATCTGGACGGCGACAGCCCGTACCTGACGCAGTGGCCCTGGCTCGAGGGCGTTCTTTTCGTGGCCCTGCTCATGGTGGCCATCGGGCCCTTAACGGCCTGGGCTGACTCGAGGAGACGAGCCCCCGCATAATCAGGTCGCCCGCGCCACCCTGGGAGACCCTGTGCCCCTCGACGTCAAAGAAGTAGATGGACCACTACGTGTTCTGGCCGGGCCGGGCACGGGAAAGACTCACGCGCTGGTCGACCTCTACGAGCAGGCCGTCCGCGAAGGCCTCGCCGGTCGCGACCGCATCCTGGTCCTGACGTTCTCCAACAGCGCCGCGGGCGAGATCGCTCGGCGCATCGATGAGCGGCTACGTGACGACTACGGCGAAGCCTGGATCTCCACCTTTCACAGCTTCTGCCACCGCCTCCTTCGCGACCACGCGCCAGACCGCGAGCGCCTGCTCGTGAACGGCTTCCAGGAATGGATCGTGATGCGCAAGGTGCTGGCGGACATCGACCCCGAGCGCCTCGGGGCGCTCGGCGACCTGCGCCGCTCGGAGGCTTTCGCGCACGACCTCCTCGGGTTCGTCGCCCTGATGAAGCAGAACCTGGTCCACCCAGCGTCGCTGCTGCTGGCGGCGGAGGCGAGCGCGAGCGACCGGCTGCGGGTGCTCGCCGCGGTCTACCAGGCCCACCAGCAGCGGATGCAGTCGGCGAAGCTGGTCGACTTCCGCGACCTGGTGTCCGGCGCCATCGAGCTGCTGCAGTCGAACCCAGTGCTGCGCGAGCGTTTGCGGGCCAAGTTTTCGCTGGTGCTCGTGGATGAGTTCCAGGACGTGGACCCGGCTCAGTTCGAGCTCGTGCGGCTGATCGCCCCGCCGGACACCCGCCCCCGCCTCGTCGTGGTCGGCGACCCGGACCAGTCCATCTACGGGTTTCGCGGCACGGTGCCCCGGCTGCTCAGCCAGGACTTCGTCGCCGCCTACGGCGCGGCGACGCGCCAGCTCGAGTCGTGCCGGCGCTGCTCCCAGGAGGCGCTCGACGCAGGCGAGCGCCTGCTCGTGGCCACGCAGCCCGGGCGTGCGCCACGCGCTCTCCTTGCCGAAGGTCCGCATGACGCGCCCGCCGTCGTGGTGGCGCGCGAGGCGGACCCTGTCGATGAGGCCTTCTTCGTTGCGCGCGAGATCAAGCGCCTGCGCTCCGAGCGACCCGGGCTGCGGTTCTCTGACTTCGCGATCGTGCTTCGCAGCACCACCGCGCTCGGAGCGCCGTTCGAGGAGGCGCTGCGCGCCCTCGGCCTTCCCTACGAGGTGCGCGGCTGGGGCGCCACCGCGCGCAACGAGGTCGTCCGGTTCCTGGTCGGCTACCTCGAATCCCTGCGCGATCCCGACGACGAGGACGCGTTCGAGAGCGCGCTCGCCTCGAGCCTTGGTGGGGTCGGCCCGCGCACGGTCAGCCGGCTGCGTGCGCACGCGACCCAGCGCGGCCGTCCGCTGACCAAGGTGGTTCGCCGCTTGATGTACGTGCTGGCGTCGCGCAACCCGCTGCTCTACCCGCTGCCGTGGGCAGGCGAAGTTGCCGGCGATGAGCCTTCCACGCCCGACTACATGCCTTTCCTGACCGAGGAGGAGCTCCAGAAGCTGCACGGCGCGATGGTCATCCGCCAGCGTCTGCTGCGCCGCGCCGCCAGGCTTCCGCTGGCGGGCCTCGCCTACTCGGTCCTGCTCGAGGACGGCGCGATGGCCAGGCTCCTGGACCTCGACCTCGCCGCCGGAGAGCGGGCGGAGGCCCTGGCGGACCTGCGCGCCGCGATCGAGGGTCTCGAGTCCATCGAGCTTGTGCACGAGCGGCTGCACGGCGCCAAGCCGTTGCTGGCGGACATCACCGGCTCGCTCGAGAGCCTGCTGGCGGCCGCCGCCGACGACACCGACGCGGCGGCAGGCCACCGCGACGCCGTCCAGGTGATGACCGTGCACCAGGCCAAGGGGCTGGAGTTCGAGGTCGTCTTCTGCGCCGGATTCGCTCACGGCCTGTTCCCGCTCGCAGCTCGCCCGCATCCGCTGCTCGACCCCGACGACCGTGAGTGGCTCGAGCGCTTCAAGGTGGGGTTCATGCCGTCGTGGCCGTCCGACCCCGACGGGCACATCGCCGAGGAGGCGCGGCTCGCGTACGTCGCGATGACGCGCGCCCGCGGTCGCGTCTACCTCACGTACGCCGACGCCTACCTGCGCCAGGCGGGACGGTCGGTTTTCCTCGACATGGCCGACCCCGAGGCCGAGGCGCGCGAGCTCACGCGCGCCTCGTCGCGGCTTGAGCCCGGCGACGTGCTGCTGGAACGCGAGGCCGAGGTTCTGCTGGCCGCCCATCCCCGCGCGCTCAACGCCCCTGCACTCGCGCGCGCGGGTGCGCTGGGGCTGGACGTCGCCTTCCTCACCGACCCGGTCTCGGGAGAGCCGTTCGAGCCCTATGGCGAAGGCAAGAACCCCGAGTCGGTAGAGATCGACCACTTCAGCCCGACGACACTGAACGACTACCTCAAATGCCCGCGCCTCTACTGGTACAACCACCACCCGGGCCTGGTCGAGGAACCGCGCTCGGTGGCGATGGAGCGTGGCGGCTTCCTGCACGAGGTTCTCCAGGACTTCCATGAGCATGAGGCGGACTGGCGGCAGCTCGAGACTGAGCAGCAGCGCGCGTGGTTCGAGGACCTGCTGTCGCGGCACATCGACGGCTACCTGTCGCGGATGGAGGCGGTGCTCGACCGCAAGCGGGAAGAGAAGCAGGTGCGCTCGCTGCTCGCGAACTACATCCGGTCCATCACCGGCATGCAGTTCATCCGTCGCCTCGGCACGCTGGCCGTCGAGAAGCGCTTCCATCTGGAGCTGGACGGGGTCGAGGTCGTGGGCAAGATCGACCGGGTCAACGACGTGGGCGACGGCGAGGTCGAGGTGGTCGACTACAAGACCGGCGCCGGCAAGAACATGCGCATCGCCTACGAGATGTACTTCGGCCCCGAGCTGCACGACGTCCAGCTCGCCCTCTACTACCTGGCGTGCAGGTACGGCTTCGACGACGAAGGCAGGCCCCTCGGCTTCCAGCCCCGGTTCCTTTCCCTGTGGTACCCGAAGGACTGGGTGTGGGGCGGGATGCGCCAGGACATCTTCAGCGTCGGCCGGCCCGCGGGTTTGAAGGAATATCGCGAGCGGCCGCTGACGGAGGAGGACCTCGAGCGCAGCCGCGCGGTCGTGATGACCGCCATCGAACGCATCAAGACTGGGCATTTCGAGCCCGCGCCGCGGGAGATCGCGGGCACGTGCGTGACCCGTTTCGGGAGCTGCCCGCACGCCGCCATCTGCTCCTACGGGGGCGCGCCGCCGGAGTGAGCGCGACTCGAGTCCGCGGACCCCTCATGAGTCCCGAGCAGTCGGCCGCCGCGCACGCCGGACCGCAGGGAGCGTTCCTGATCGCCGCGGGTCCGGGCACGGGGAAGACGTTCACCGCCACCGAGCGCTTCTGCTGGCTGGTCGAGCAGGGTGTGGCGCCGGAGCAGATCCTCACCGTCACCTTCAGCGACCGCGCCGCGGAGGAGCTGCGCACACGCATCACCACCGAGCTCGGCGCACGCCGGCCCGACATCGGCCCGCGTGCCGCCGGGCGCGCGCAGGGCGCACAACAGCTCGACGGGGCCTGGATCGGGACGTTTCACGGCGTCTGCGCGCGCCTGCTCGACGAGTACGCCTACCTGGTCGGCGCAGCGCGCGAGCTGCGCGTCCTCGACGAGACAGGCCAGCGGTTGTTCGAGCAGGAGCTGTTGGCGAAGCTGCGCAGCGGGGCCACGGCGCCGTTCGACCCGGACTCCTTTGCGGCCCTGACGGTCGACGACCTCGACGACCTCCTTCGCTCCGGCCTGCGTTTCCTGCTCAAGCTCAAAGGCAGGGGCATCAACCCCGAGCGCTTTCGGGCGCGCGCGCACGAGATGCACGAGCGGCACTGGAGCGGAAAGCCGTCCGCCAACGGCTCAGGGGGACCCGACCCGGCGCGCGCCGAGCTGGAGGCGATCGAGGTCCTGTTCACGATCTACCGCGCCTACGAGGACGGACTCCACACCCAGGCGCTGCGCGATTTCGATGACCTCCTGCTCGAGGTCATCGACGCGCTCGAGAGAGTTCCCGAGTTTCGGCGCCGGTGCCGGGAGCGATTCCGCTACCTGATCGTCGACGAGTTCCAGGACACCAACCGAATCCAGCTCGACTTCATCCGGCTCGCCGCCGCGGTCGACTTCGGCAACGTCACGGCCGTCGGCGACGCCAAGCAGTCCATCTACGGCTGGCGCGACGCCGAGATCGAGAACATCCGCTCCCGGTTCCCGGGCCGGCGGCTGCCGCTGACCCACAACCGGCGCTCCTACCAGGGCATCCTCGACGTCGCGACCGACTTCATCCGCCGCGACTCCGACTTCGCGGACGAGCCCGAGCTGGTCGCGACCCGCGGCGCGGGCGACGGACCGCCGGTCAGCGTCCTGATGGCGCCGGACTCACGCACCGAGGCGCGCTCGGTCGGGGAGACGATCCGGAGATTGCACGTCTCCGGCGTTCCGTTCCGGCACATCGCGGTTTTGTCGCACTCCGTGCGCATGCTCCCCCGCGAGTTCGAGGACGAGCTCCGTCGCCAGGGCATTCCGTACGTCACGAGCGGCGGCTCGGGCTTCTTCGACCGGCAAGAGATCAAGGACGTGCTGGCGCTCCTGCGCCTGGCGGAGAACCCGATGGACGACGGCGCGCTGGTCCGCATCCTGCAGGGACCGATCGTGCGCCTGCCCGACGCGGGCATGTACCGGCTCGCGTCGCGGCGCGCCAAGCGCGACGGCATGCGGCTGCGCGACTGCTTCGACGAGTCGGCGCGCGAGGGCTTCCCGGAGATGGATGCGAAGGTCGCCCACGAGGCCGTGCGTCTGATCGAGCTGACCGACCGCATCGGCCGCCTGCGGGACGCGCTCACCGTCGCCGACATCCTCAACCGCCTGCTCGAGGAGAGCGGCTACCTGCGCTGGGCGGAGCTGCGCGCGCAGCGTGACGGCAGCCCGCGCGCGCTCCTGAACCTGCGCAAGGTGTTTCAGCTCGCCGGGCGCTTCGAGCGCGACCTGGCGCTGGCCGGCGTCGGCGACTTCGTCCGCCATCTGGACCAGGTGATCGACGCTGAGCTCCCGGTCGGCGAGGCGGCCGAGGAGGCGGCCGGCGCCGAGGCGGTGTCGCTGCTCACCATCCACGCCGCCAAGGGTCTCGAGTTCCCGGTCGTGTTCCTGGTCAACCTGCGGCCGCCGCGACCGCGCGACACCGAGCGGCTCTTCTTCGACCCCGATGGGCTCGGCTTCGTGATGAAGAACTGGCGGGGCGAGAAGCACCCGCGCTACGTCGAGACTTCGCCGGGCGCGCCGGCGGTGGCGCTGGCGATCGGCGAGCGGAGGCGGATCGTGTACGTCGGCCTGACGCGGGCCAAGGACGCGCTGTACGTCACGGCCACGCGCGAGGAGCAGACCGCGCACGAGGTCGGGGCAAACGGACTCGAGGACCACGATCACTTTGCCGAGATCTTGAGCTGGGCGCTGGCGAACCCGGAGTCGGCGACGGTGGTCGAGGCGGAGCAGCTCGAGCTGCCGGTGCCGCGAAGCGCGAACGGGCAGGCCGGCGACGACCCTGCGGTAGTGGAAGCGGTTCTCGACCGCCTCGAGAAGATCCAGCCATCCGGCGCGGCCGAGTTGACGGCGCCGGAGCGTGGGGTCGAGTTGAGCTTCTCCCAGCTGCACGACTTCGAGCTCTGCCCTGTGCGCTACCGGTTCGCGCACGTCTGGCATGTGCCCGCGCCGCCGGACGAGCTGCAGCCGGCCTACATCCGAGCGATCGGCTCCAGCGAGCTCGGTTCTGCCGTGCACGAGGCGCTGGCGGCGTGGCACAACACCGGCGGCGAGCTGCTTTCGCTCTACAACGGCCCGGAGGCGGGCCGCGAGATGCTGCAGCGCTACCTCGGCCATCCGCTGGCGGCGGCGAAGACGCTGGCGGTGGAGGCCGGCTTCAACATGGCGATCGGCGACACCCGGGTGCGGGGCGTCGTCGACCGGGTGTGCGAGGTCGACGGCCGGCCGGCGCTCATCGATTTCAAGACCAACGCGACCCTGGACGACTCGCTGCTCGCGGCGTACTCGCTGCAGCTCCGGATCTACGGTGTCGCCGCGCGCCGCGGCCTGCTGCCCGGCGGTCGCGATCCGCGGCTGATCCTCTTCGACATGCGGCGTGGTGTCGTGCACGACGTCGCGCCGGACGACGCGGCGGTCGAGCAGCGTGTGCGCGCGGCGGCGGAGCGTGTCACGGCCGCTGACTTCGCGCTGCGCCCGGAGCACGCCCAGCGCCCGTGCAAGCTGTGCGCCTACCGTCCAATCTGCCCGGACGCGCGGCCGTCCTCCTGATGCTCGAGAAGTACTTTGAGCGGCGGGAGATCAAGGAGGCGATTGCTTTCGCCGAGGCGGGTGGGATCGCAATCCATCGCAACTTCGACTCCTACCACGGCTCGACGATCCGGGGATTTCGCCGCGAAAAGCCGTTCCTCCACGTCATCGGCCTGCGGCCGAACCTGGAGGCGTGGGGAAGGCTCCACGGGCTGCGGCCGGAGTGGATCCAGCCGGAGAGGCGGCGCCGCGTCGCCCACTACGACATCTTCGGCCCAGCTGCGGAAGCACTCATCGACCGCCTGAAGCCCGGGGCTTGACGGCGATTGACGCATTGCGTTATACTGCGTCAAGAAACTGCAGAGGAGAAGGAAAATGAGCACCGAGTTCGCCGACACCGCCACCGCCGTAGAGGAGTTCGCCGTGGGCGCGGCCAAGACCGCAGCCGAGGTCGCGAGCGACCCCGTCGGCGCCGTCCGCAAGCAGGCGCGCAGCTTCGAGCGCAAGGGCACCCCGGCCGTCCGCCGGATCAACCGCCGCCTGAACGCGCTGATCCCCGAACGGGTCACCGTGTTCGGAGTCGAGGTCAACGACAGGCTGCCCGAGAAGCTCGCGATCAAGGGACTGCACATGGTCAAACTGCAGGCGCGCCGCCACGACGTCATGGGCGACGTCGCCAAGCGGACGCTGAAGATCTTCAACGGGTCTTTCAAGACGATCGCCCGGACCGCCACGCGGCTGGAGCAGGCGAGCGATCTGACGCCGCAGCGCCCGGCCGAGCGCAAACCGGTTCGCCGGCGCGCGTCCCGCGGCCGCGCCGCGTAAGCACGAGATCCTCGAGGGCGCCCCGCTCGCGGGGCGCTCTTCCTTTTTCCGCTAGCCTCTTTGCGCGATGGTCCTCTGCACGGGTTCGATCGCGTACGACTACATCCTGACCTTCAAGGGTCGTTTCAAGGACCACATCCTTCTCGACAAGACGCACATCCTGAACCTGAGCTTTCTGGTCGACGACCTCCAGAAGCGAAGGGGAGGCGTCGCCGGCAACTACGCCTACAACCTCGCGCTGCTCGGGCAGCCGGCCGCGGTGCTCGCCACCGCCGGGACGGACGCCACCGAGTACCGCGACTGGCTGGAGGCCAAAGGCGTCGACTGTCGCGGCTTGCGCTTGCTCGAGGGCGAGATGAGCGCCACGGGATTCACCACCACCGACATGGACGACAACCAGCTCACCGGCTACTACGGCGGCGCGATGTGGAAGGCGGCGATGCTCGGCCTCGACGACGGCCCGCCCGACCTGGAGGCCGTGATCATCGGCCCCAACGACCCCGGCGCGATGAAGCGCCTGGTGGGGGAGTGCCGCGACCGCGGCGTGCCGTTCGTCTTCGACCCGGCGCACCAGCTGCCGATGATGGACGGGTCGGACGTGACCGACAGCACGACCGGCGCGTGGATCGTGATCGGCAACGACTACGAGCTCGAGCTCATCCAGGAGCGCACGAAGCGCACCACCAAAGGCTTGCTCGAGCTCTCGCAGATCGTGGTCACGACGCTCGGCCGGCATGGCTCGCGCATCACCACCCTGGAAGAGTCGGTGGACGTGCCGGCCGCCCCGGCCGGGCGCGAGGCCGACCCGACAGGCGCCGGCGACGCGTACCGCGCGGGGCTGGTGGCTGGACTTCTGCGCGGGCTGGACCTGGGCGAGGCGGGGTGCATCGCGTCCCTGGCGGCGACGTACGCGGTCGAGCAGGTCGGGACCATCGAGCACGCGTACACGCGAGAGGATTTCTGCGCCCGGCATAAGGACGCCTTCGGGTTCGATGTCTCGGAGAAGCTCTGGGTTAGTTGAACTTTTTGCCCTGGTCGCGCCTGTAAGCCCAGAGCGCGAGCAGGAAGAAAGCGACTGTGTAGCCGGCCATGTACAGCCAGTCGGCGGAGATGTCGTCATAGGACACGCCAACTGAGTTCCAGACGAGGTGCGCCGCGCGGTACAGCGGCAGGTAGGGCGCGATGTCGCGGAGGAACTGCGGCAGCAGCTGCAGGGGGAAGAACAGCCCGGACGCGAAGGCGGTCGGCAGGTAGATGAGGTTGGTGACCGCCGGCGCCGAGTTGGGCCCGGCCAGGTAACCCAGCGCAAAGCCGAGGCCGATGAACGGGATCGAGCACAGCATCGCGCGGGCTCCCAGGGTCAGCCACTGCGAGGCGCCCAGGTGCACCCCGCCCGCGGCCGCCGCAAAGAAGCTCAAGACGACGATGGACATGAGCGCGATCGCCAGCGCCGACAGCGCCTTGGCGAAGAAGTAGACGGCGGCCGGCAGCGGCGTCGACTTCATCAACAGGTCCTGCTTCTGCCCGCGCTCGTTGGCGAGCGAGATCCCGAAGCCGAGCACCATCACGTTGGCGACGCCGTACAGCGCCATGGATGCGAGGAAGTACTGGCCGAACAGGACGTCCGACCCCTTGAACAGCGGTTCTTTCGCGTTCCCGAGCCCGATGAACGCAAAGAACATCGAGGGCAGAACGATGCTTGTGACGCTGAAGGCGGGGACGCGAAGCAGCTTCAAGAACTCCGCGTATGCCTGCCGCCCCAGCATCGGCAGGACCGGCGCGGTCCGCATCCGTGCGGCGACCGCGCTCACACCCGCACCTCGCGCTGCGTCATGGCGATGAACGCCTCCTCGAGGTCGGCGCCGGCGACCTCGAGCTCATGAAGCTCGACACCGCGCCGAAACAGCTCCCGGAGAACCTGCTCCGGCTCGCTGGTGAGGAGCCGGACGCGATGGTCGTCGACGACCTTCGAGTTCAGGGGAAGACCGTCGAACTGGCTCTCGTCGCGTGGGCTCGGGGTCGTGAACGTGATCCGCTTGCCGGCGACCTGGGACTTGATGGCAGCCGGACTTGCGTCGGCGATAACCCTGCCCTGGTTGATCACGATCACGCGCTGGGCGAGCTGGTCGGCCTCCTCGAGGTAGTGGGTCGTCAGGACGACGGTTCGTCCCCTTGCCGCCAGCGCGGCCACCTCCTCGATGAAGCGCCGGCGTCCCTCCACGTCCATGCCGACCGTGGGCTCGTCGAGGAACAGCGTGTCGGGGTTGCCGCACACCGCCAGGGCCAGGTACAGGCGCTGGTGCTGGCCGCCGCTAAGGTCCTTGACCAGGCTTCGCGCCTTCTCCTCGAGACCCGCCATCGCGATGGCCTCGGCTGCCGGCAATGGCGCCGGGTAGTAGGAGCGGAACAGGTCGACGATCTCGGTCACACGCAGCATCCCGGGAACGCCTGACTCCTGGAGCATGACGCCGATCCGGCTGCGGGCCTTGAGGTCCTTCGGATCGAGACCGAACAGCCGCGCCGTGCCTGAGGTCGGGTTGCGCAGGCCCAGCATGAGGTTGATCGAGGTCGTCTTGCCTGCGCCGTTCGGGCCGAGCATGGCGACGATCTCGCCCGCGTCGATCTGGAAGCTGACGTCGCGCACGGCCTCCACATCCCCGTAGCGCTTGGTGACGTGGGTCAGCTCGACGACCGGCTGAGGCATCGGCTAAAGGCTAGAGTTTTCGGGTGACGACGATCTTCACCCAGATCATCGAAGGCCGGCTGCCGGCGCGCTTCGTCTGGAAGGATGACCGGTGCGTGGTCTTCCTCTCCAACCGGCCGCTGCGCCCCGGCCACTCGCTGGTGGTGCCGCGGGAGGAGATCGACCACTGGCTCGACCTCGAGCCCACGCTGCTTGATCACCTGGCCGAGACCGCGCAGGCCGTCGGCCGCGCGCAGATGGCGGGGTTCAAGCCGGAGCGGATCGGCGTGATGCTCGCGGGGCTGGAGGTGCCGCACTGCCATTTCCACGTGGTCCCGATCCGCGGCCTGCACGATCTCGACTTCGGCAACCAGGACCCGGACCCTGACCCCGCGATGATGGACGAGGCCGCGGAGACGGTCCGGCGCGAGCTGCGCCGGCTCGGCTACCCGCAGGTGAGCGACTAACCAGGCGCCAGCAGCTTCTCCAGCTGCTTGATGTGCAGCTCCAGGTGGCTGACCAGAGGCAGGCGCGCGATCTCCTCGGCCGTCATGGTGATCCCCTCACCGAGGTCGGCTGACCGGCGAAGCGCTTCGGGCTCGGTCTCGCGCAAGGTCTTGATTGTTCGCGCGTGGTCGGCGAGGGTCATGCGCACCAGATCGGCCGGTTCGAGCTGTGACATCTGGTGGCCGACCGTGTCGCGGAGGTGCACCGCCTCGAGAAGGTCCATGTTCGGCTGCTGGCCGCTGGACACCCGGTGCACGAGCACGCCGTAGAACTTGGAGAGGACGGCGATGTGCGCGAGCAGCTCATGAGCGTTCCAGTCGCTCTCGCCTCCATGCTCGGCCTTGACTCGCGGCGCCAGCGCGGCCAACCGGTCTGAGGCGTCCTGCAGGCGGTCGGCGAGCAGGTTGCGTTCCCTGTCGAGGTATGTGGCCATGAACGACCTGACGTCGTCGAGGGTGAAGGCTGGGCTCTCGATTTTCACCGCGCCCTCAGCCTAAGGGAGAATCGAAGCATGTGCTACAGCGATGACGCCCGAGTGCCTCTGCCGCCGGTGGGCGGCGCCGCCGCCGACCAGGGTGACCTGACCCTCACCTCCTCCGACGACACGAAGTTCATGGCCTACTTCGCGCGGGCCTCGCGCCCGGGCGGAGCCGGGATGGTCGTACTCCCCGACGTCCGCGGGCTGCACCATTTCTTCAAAGAGCTCGCGCAGCGATTCGCCGAGGCGGGCATCGACTCGGTGGCCATCGACTACTTCGCGCGCACGGCGGAGTCCGACGACCGCAGCGACTCGTTCGACTACATGCCGCAGGTGCAGAAGACGACCCCGGAGAACATCGCCGCCGACGTCGGCGCGGCGATCGCGTACTTGAAGTCGAAGGAAGGAGGCGCAGTGAAGTCGGTGTTCACGGTCGGGTTCTGCTTCGGCGGCTCCAACTCCTGGAACCAATCGGCGGCCCAGCGCGACCTTGCCGGAGCCATCGGTTTCTACGGTCGCCCCGTGCGCAGCGAGCCCAACATCCCGAAGATGAAGGCTCCCCTGCTGCTGATGATCGCGGGCGCGGACGCGGCAACCACGCCGGAGCAGAACGCCGAGTTCCAGTCCGCGCTCAAGGCGGCAGGCGTGCCCTTCGAGGCCCACGTCTACAAGGACGCTCCCCACAGCTTTTTCGACCGGTCCTTCGCGCAGTGGAAGGACGCCTGCGACGACGCCTGGAGGCGGATGCTCGACTTCGTGGGCAAACACAGCTAGTCGCGCAACAGCGAGGTGGATGCGACCTCGACGATGAACTCGCCGATCTCGTCCGCGTCCATGCCCCACGTTGTATGCAGGCCCGCGAACGTCTCGGAGTCGGTGAGCAGCCACAGCAGCCTGGCGGCGTGCTCGGCGGTCACCCCGGGTCGAAGCTTGCCCTGTTCCGCCAGCCGTCCGGCCTGGTACCTCATCCCGCCGGCGCGCATCTCCTCGCCGATGACCTCGCCCTCCATCACGGTGGGCTCGAGGCGGGCGAGCACGCGGACACGCCGCGCCAGCTCGTAATCGGTGGCGTACATCCGCGCGCCCTCCGGCAGCGCTCGGCGCATCGCTTCTGCGGCGTCCGCCAGGTTGAAGAGCGCCAGCACGCGATCGAAGCCGCCGCGCATCTGGGCGTCCACCATCACGGCGCCGACCAGGCCTCCCAGCGACCCGTACGTCGAGTAAAGGGTGGAGCGGGCGACTCCCGCCCTGCGGGCGACGTCTCCCATGGTGATGACGGGCGACGGCCCGTCGAGGATTGCCTGCCGCGCCGACTCGAGCACCTTGCGCCTGGTCTCCTCGACGCTTTCGGCGCGGGCCTTCATGCGATAGGTTCGAGGCATTGTCCGCATCCTACTTGACAAGACACCCTGTCGTCCTAATAATTGACCGGACAGTGAGTCCTGTCAAAAAAGGAGATAGACGATGGCGATGCTGGCTGTACCCGTCCGGCTGAGCGAGGCGAAGATCGTGGACCTGGTGACCTACCGGAGGGACGGCACGCCGGTGCACACACCGGTGCTGTCGACCCCGCGCGATGGGGTGCTTCTGATTCGCACCCACCACACCGCCGGCAAGTTGAAGCGGCTGCGCCACAACTCCAGGGTGGAGGTGACGCCGTGCGACGGCAGGCGGCGAGTGATCGGGGGCACCAGCTCGGGCAGGGCCCGCGTCCTGGCCGCCGAAGAGACCTCAGCGTGCCTCGAGCTGCTGCACCGACGCCACGGCCTCGTCGGCTACGCCTCCACCTGGCTTCGGCACCGTTACGGGCGCGACGTCTTCATCGCCGTGCAGCCCGACTAGGGCCTTTCTCGACGCTGCGTCCAGCGCTGGGCGGCAACGTATAGTCGGGGTCGATGGCCAGGTTGGCCCCGACGTCCAAGCCGCCCAGGACGGCGCCCCGCCTGCCGCAGGGTCTGATCGACGAGCTCGAGCGCCGCCACGCGGGCATGGCCCGGCACATGGCCAGAGCCGTGGTCACGCTCGTCCGCTGGGACGCGTCGACCGGGTTGCCTCCGCAGCGGGACGCGATCGTCCGCGCTTGCGAGGCCGGTCTCGACCTCTTCATGGCCACGGCCCGTGAGGCGCGGCCGGCGACCCAGGAGGAGCTGCGGCGCGTCGCCCAGCTGGGCATCCTCCAGGCCCGCAGCAGCCAGTCGGTCGAGCCGATCCTCTCGGCCTACCGGATGGCGGCGCGCGTCGCGTGGGACGAGATCCTGCGCGCGTGGCGCGGCCACCCCGAGGCGACTCCCGAGGCCCTCATGCTCGTCGCCAACTACGTCTTCGCCGCGCTCGACCAGGTCGCGGCGGAGGTGACCAAGACCTACCTCCATGCGCGCGAGCAGCATATGCAGCGTGGCACGCGCGCGCATGCGCGCCTGTTCCACGCCCTGATCAGCGACAACTTCGACTCCGAGCTCGAGCTGCAGCGGCAGGCGCTGGCCCTCAACACGCCGCTCGCCGCGAGCGGCTACGTCGCCATCGTCTGCAAGCTCGTGGTCGGCAACCGCGACGGCGAGCGAGGCGGGCAGGCGCTGGCCGAGGTGACGGCCTCGCTGGACATGCCGCGCGGCGCGCTCGTCCACGCGACCGACCCCAGCACGCTCGTGATCCTCTGGCCTGCCGAGTCGCTCTCCGACGTGGAGCTGGCGAAGCAGTTCCTCGTGAGGCTCCAGGAGGAGGCCGGGCAGCGCTCGGGCACCCTGCGCGCGCGCGTCCGCGCCGGCGTCGGCAGCTACCACCCAGGCCTGCACGGCATCTCGCGCTCCTTCCTCGAGGCGCAGCAGGCGATCGAGGCGGGGCGCAAGCTTCGCCCGGATTCCCTGGTGCACGGCCACGACGAGGTCATCCCGCACCTCGTCCTGGCCCAGAACCCGCGGCTGGCCGAGCGGTTCGTCAACCACAGCCTCGGCCGGCTGATGGACCCCAAGGTCCGCAACCGCGGCCAGCTGCTGGAGACGCTCGACGCTTACCTGGCCAAGGGTTCGGTCAAGGGCGCGGCGACCGCCCTCGGCCTGCACCGTCACACCGTGCTGTACCGGCTGGAGAAGCTGAAGGAGCTGCTGGGCGGCGATCTCGATGCGCCGGCCACGCGGCTGCGCCTCCAGCTGGCCCTGGATCTGCAGAAGCTTCTCTAGGCCCAGAAGAGGGCCCTGTGGGGTCCCGCCAACTTCGACTTTCTACCCAATGTCCAAATACTGAGCGGCGTTTTGCTACTCGGCGCGGCTGCCGATTGGCCCCTGCGTCCGTATGCTGTTTCTATGACGGAAGAGTCAAAATCCAACGGACGACGCGTGGCCGTCACAGGCATGGGTTTCATCACCCCGATCGGCATCGACATGGAGACCGTCTGGTCCAACCTCGTCGAGGGCGTCTCCGGCGTCGGCCGGATCACCCGCTTCGACACCACGAACTTCGACACCAAGATCGCGGCCGAGGTCAAGACGTTCAACCCCGAGGAGTACATGGACCGCAAGACGGCCCGGCACATCGGCCGTTACTGCCAGTTCGCGCTGGCCGCCTCCAAGCAGGCCCTGGCCCACGCGGGACTGGACCCGGCGCAGATGAACCCCGACGACGTCGGCGTCATCGTGAGCTCAGGCATCGGCGGCATGGAGGAGATCGAGAAGAGCCACACCGCCCTGATGGAGCGAGGCCCCAAGCGCATCAGCCCCTTCACCGTGCCGATGATGATCGCCGACATGGCGGCGGGCATCGTCGCCATCCACACCCAGGCCGGCGGCCCGAACTACGCCATCGTCAGCGCCTGCGCGTCCAGCGCGCACGGCATCGGTGAGGCGTCGGAGATCATCAAGCGCGGCGACGCCGTGGCCATGCTCGCGGGCGGGTCCGAGGCGACGATCACACCCCTCACGATGGGCGCTTTCTGCCAGATCAAGGCGACGAGCGAGCGCAACGACGAGCCGGAGAAGGCGTGCCGTCCCTTCGACCTCGGGCGTGACGGCTTCGTCATGGGCGAGGGCTCGGTGATGTTCGTGCTCGAGGACATGGACCACGCGCGCAAGCGCGGGGCCCGGGTCCTTGCCGAGATCGCCGGCTACGGCGCGAGCGCCGACATGTACCACTTCACCGCGCCGCAGCCGGAGGGCAAGGGCGCGGCCCGGGCGATGCGTCAGGCGCTGGATTCGAGCCGGGTCGACCCGAAGCAGGTCGGCTACGTCAACGCCCACGGCACGTCGACCAAGCTCGGCGATGTGGCCGAGACCAAGGCGATCAAGTCGGTCTTTGGCGACCACGCGTACGAGCTCGCGGTCAGCTCCACCAAGTCGGTGCACGGCCACCTTCTCGGCGCTGCCGGGGCGATCGAGGCCGCGGCCTGCGTGCTCGCGCTCGAGCGCGGACTGCTCCCGCCGACCATCAACCTCGACGACCCCGACCCGGACTGCGATCTCGACTACGTGCCCAACAAGGCGCGCAAGGCAGAGGTCGAGGTCGCGATCTCGAACTCGTTCGGGTTCGGCGGCCACAACGCGACCCTCGTCATCAAGAAAGCCCCCGCGGGCGGGAACTAGGAGTAAGGGAATGGCAAGCCAGCTCGACTTCAAGGAACTGCAGGAGCTCTCGGCCGAGATCCTCGGTATCGACCCCGGCCAGGTGCAGATGGACAAGAGCTTTCAGCGCGACCTGGCCGCAGACTCGCTCGACCTGGTCGAGCTGATCGCGGCGATCGAGGACAAGTACGACGTCGAGCTGCCCGACGAGGAGCTCGAGAAGATGAAGGTCATCGCCGACCTGTGGAAGTACCTGGAGCAGAAGACCGCCGAGCGGCTGGAGGCCTAGCGGCGATGGCGATCACCACCAGCTACCGCACACGCTCGGACGCGGTGCCGCTCCGCTCCTTCAAGGCCAAAGGCCGGCAGTCGGCGATCGCCGGCATCGGCGTCTACGCGCCGGACAAGGTGCTGTCCAACTTCGACCTCGAGAAGATGATGGACACCTCGGACAAGTGGATCACCGAGCGCACTGGAATCCACCGCCGGCACATCGCCGAGCCGGGAACGACCACGTTCGAGCTCGCGACCAACGCCGCCCGCGCCGCCCTCGAGGCCGCCGAGGTGAGTGCCCGCGATCTCGACATGATCCTGGTCGGCACCTCGTCGCCAGACGGACCGTTTCCGTCCGTCGCGTGCCGCGTGCAGAACGAGCTGGACGCGCCAGGCGCGGTGGCGTGGGACACGCTCGCCGCCTGCACGAGCTTCGTCTACGCGCTCTCCATCGCCGACTCCTACATCGCGACCGAGCGTGCCGACAACGTGCTCGTGATCGGCGCCGAGGTCCTCTCCCGCATGCTCGACTACTCGGACCGCGGCACCGCCGTCATCTTCGGCGACGGCGCGGGCGCGGCGGTGGTGCGCCCAGCGCCCAAGGGCGCCGGCTTCCTGAGCTGGTGCCTGGGCTCCGACGGTCGCGGTTACGCCCAGGTCACGTGCGGCAACATCGAGAAGGGCGCATACGCGAACAAAGACACGACGCCGTTCATCGACATGGTCGGGCCCGACGTCTTCAAGTTCGCGGTCGACATCTTCATCCGCCAGGCGACCGAGGTCTGCAACACGGCGGGCGTGGGCCTGGACGAGATCGACCTGTGGGTCCCGCACCAGGCGAACTTCCGCATCATCGACGCCGCCGCGCGCCGCATCGGCCTGCCCATCGAGCGCGTGGCGGTCAACATCGACGAGTACGGCAACACCTCGAGCGCTTCGATCCCGCTGGCCCTGGAGGAGGCGGTGCGCAAAGGCCGCGTCAAGTCGGGCGACCACGTGCTGCTCGCGGGCTTTGGTTCTGGACTGACCTGGGGCGCCACGCTCCTGCAGTGGGCGTAGCGCGCATGACCTGGTGATCGACCTATCGGGCCCGATCGCGCTTCTCTTCCCCGGGCAGGGGGTGCAGAAGCCGGGGATGGGCAAGAGCCTCTACGACCGCTACCCCGCCGCGCGACGGGTGTTCGAGCGCGCCGAGGAGGTGCTCGAGATGCCCGTGCGCAAGCTCTGCTTCGAGGGCCCGCTCGAGGAGCTGAACCGGACCGACGTGATCCAGCCGTGCGTGATGACGGTCTGCTGGGCCGCGTACGAGGTCTGGCGCGAGAGCTACGGCCTCGAGAACGTCAGCGTCACCGCCGGCCACAGTCTCGGCGAGATCGCCTCGCTCGCGGCCGCCGGCTCCATCTCCTGGGAGACCGCGCTGCTGCTCGTCAAGGAGCGTGGCCGCGTCATGGCGCGGGCCGCCGGCGAGCACGTAGGGATGATCGCCATCGTCGGCCTCGACGAGGCGAAGGTCGAGGAGATCCGGGTCGACGCTTCGCGGCGCGGCCGGCTGTGGATCGCCAACCGCAACGCCGACGTTCAATTCGTGCTCTCGGGTGAGATGCCCGCG
>Ga0209470_1000908_pt1 | contig 22847 bp, 22 predicted proteins | sample GraSoiAngelo_125_FD_185882 | JGI IMG/M metagenome (GOLD analysis project Ga0209470, IMG submission 185882) | Grasslands soil microbial communities from the Angelo Coastal Reserve, California, USA - 14_0927_05_40cm (SPAdes) (version 2) | ecosystem: Environmental > Terrestrial > Soil > Grasslands ... | reverse complement strand
GAGCATGAGGGGGATCACCGACGCATAGAGCGCCGCGGCTTGTCGGTGACTGAGACGGTAGCTCCGCCAGCGCTGGAAGACGAGCACCGCACGACCAGCAGCAGCCCGACGAGCGCGATGAACCCAGGCCATTCCACGCGGGCGACCTTCTAGATCGCTACGAAGTAGGTCTCGCAGGCGAGCTGCACCAACTCCGGCGTAAGCTCCGCCGGTTTCCCGAGGAACCGCGCCGCGGCGCCGAGGTGCTGCATGAGGTCACGCGGATGGCACGACCGCAGGGAGATGTTCCGCTCGAGGCAGTACTTCGCGATCCACTCGGCCGCCTTCGGATAGAAGGTGATCTTCTGCTGCGCGCAGACGCGGCGAAGGATCTCCATGAACTCCTCCGGCGTCGGCGGCTTGATCTCGATCTTGTACTGGATACGTCGCAGGAATGCTTCATCCACCAGCGAAGAGGGCGTTCGGTTCGTCGCGAAGACCAGGAGGACGTCGAACGGCACCTCGATCTTGCGGCCGTCGCTCGTCGTCAGGAAGTCGACGTCGCGGTCGAGAGGGACGATCCAGCGGTTGAGGAGCTGATCCGGCGACGCGCGCTGACGACCGAAGTCGTCGATGAGCAGCACGCCACCGCTCGCCTTCATCTGGAACGGCGCCTCGTGGACCTTCGAGTTGGGGTCGAAAACGAGATCGAGGTCCTCGAGCGTCAGCTCACCACCGACCTCGACGAACGGACGCGACACCGGGACCCACCGGCGGTCGTAGCGGGCGTCGAGCTCGATCAGCGGACGGTGACGCGACGCGTCGTAGACGCGGATGATCTGCTGGCCGACGAGGATCGCGTACGGCACGACGATGCTGCCCTGGAGCATCGTGGCGAGCGCTTTCGAGATCGTCGACTTGCCGGTGCCGGGTGGCCCGAAGAGGAAGATCGACTGCGCGCTGTTGATGGCCGGGCCAAGCTGACGGAGTGTGAGGTCGGGAAGCACGAGATGCGCGAGCGCCTTGCGGAGGCCTTCGAGAGTGACCTGCACCGCGCCGACGGACTGCGCGCGCACACGCGTGACGTACGCCGCGAGCGGCACGGGCGCCGCGCCGACATACCCGTTGCGGGCCATCGCTTCCTTCGCGCGAGTCGCACCCTTCTCGGTGATCATGTAGACGTAGGTGGACGCCGTGACGCCGGCCCCGCCCTTCACCTCGACGAGGTGTTCGGTCTTGCAGAAGTCGAGGACGGGCTGGAGGATCTTGAGCGGCAGGCACAGGACCTGAACGAGCTCGGCAGCCGTCGTCGCGCGCTGGTAGAGGAGCTTCAGCGTCAGATCAGCGACGAACGCTGAGGTGAGTCCGGTCTCCTCGATCGTCGCCGGTGCGAGCGGCGCGGACGCCTCGGCCGGCCGTGGGGCCGCCGCTGCGGGCGTTGGTGCTGCTGCCGTCGGTACTGCGGTTGCCATCTGCTCCCTACCCTCCGAGACGCTGGTCTGGGGAGTTTAGAGGGGATGTATTCCCCATAGAGAGGGAAACGGGTCGGTGCGGTACCAGTGACGAGTCGCGTAGCTCGGCGCGGCACCGAAACCCTCTCAACGCGCGAAACCCCGTCCCTGCGGGACGGGGACCCCTCGCGCCGCGGGGCCCTTGGTGCCGCGCCTCCACTCCTTAGCGAACCGTGTTCCGCGTCGCCTCGGCCCGCGACCGCTCCCTCTCTACGTCTGAGCGGAGAAGATCACGAGCGCGCGCAGCGCGAGCACGCCCAGCAATGCGAGGATCGGGGCGGTCACCGGCGCCCAGCGGCGCGCGGTGTCGAGGCGCGAGAACGCGAATGGCGCGGCCAGGCCGAGGATCACGACCAGCCACAGCAGCAGCCAGACGCCCGACATCTTGCCAATGGTCCCGGCGACGGCGACCGTCACGAGGAACACCGCGATCAGCACGACCTCGAGGATGACGAAGTTCCGGTCGGCCAGCTCGAGCCGGACCGCGGTGCCGGCGTCGACGTCGCGCCGCGAGCGCGCGAGGAGCAAGAGCAACGCCACCGCACCGGTGAGCGAGGACGCCAAGAACACGCCGCCCAGCGGCCAGCCGTCACTCCAAACCGGCTGATTCGACACGGCGAGCAGCACGCCGGTGTAGCCGCAGATAAAGAACCCGAGACCGGTGCCGATGACATTCCACACCGCGCCGATCGTGCCGCGCAGGATGCGCGCGATCGGATCGGCCGCGTGCCATCCGCTGTCAGCCACGGCGCCGAGGAACGACACGAACGAGAAGAGCCCGAAGCCGAGCAGGGCCCACGAGCCGAGCGACATCGGCGACCAGGGCTTGAACGAGAGCCCGCCGCCGCTCGCGTCCAGCAGCATGTTGACGAAGCGGAGCGGCTGGCCCAGGTCGGCGATGAGGAACAGCGGGCACGGCAGGAGCGCGACGAAGCTCGTGATGAATGCGAGGCGCGCGGCACGCTGATCGGCCGGCGTGCCGACGAGCCGGAGCAGCGTGCCGATCGCGTACGAGCCGCCGGAGATGCCGCCGAAGAAGAAGTACGCGAGGATCCACCACTCCCAATTCGGCGGCGCGGCGAAATGTTCAGCGGGCGGCATCGGTCTTCTCATTCATCCGCTGCGAGCGGAACGCGAGCACACCGGCGACGAGGCCGAGGACCGCGGTGACGAAGCCGCCCGCGTACCCCGCGAAGTTGTTGCGGCTGGGCAGCGTGGCGTTCTGCGCGCTCGGCAGCTTGTAGACCTCGGGCTCGTCCATCAGCAGGAAGAAAGCGTTGAGTCCCCCATAGACCTTCGCGTCGCGGCCGTAGAGCTGGGCCTTCTTGTAGCCCGCCGTCTGCAGCGCGGCGAGTCGCGAGTCGGCGGCCTTCTGCAGGTCGTCGAGATAGCCGAACTTTATCGATTCGGTCGGGCACGCCTTCGCGCACGCCGGCTGCAGCCCGTTCTGCAGGCGGTCGTAGCAGAGCGTGCACTTGTGGGCGGTCCCCGTCTTCTCGTTGAAGCCGATGACGCCGTAGGGGCAGGCCGAGATGCAGTCGCGGCAACCGTTGCAAACGTCCTGCTGGATGAAGACCGAGTCGTACTCGGTGCGCACGATCGCGTTCGTGGGACACACCTCGAGGCAGCTCGCGTTCTGACAGTGCTTGCAGACGTCGCTCATCATCAGCCACGCCTGTCCGCCGGCGATCGGCGTGGGTGTCATGACCACGCCGTTGTTGTCGGGGATCTGCTCGATGAACTCGACGTGGCGCCAGTTCTGCGCGTCGAGCTGCCCGGTGTTGTCGAAGCTGTCGAGAAGCAGCTCGGGCTTGTTGCCCTCGAGCTGGTTCCATTCCTTGCACGCGACCTCGCAGGCCTTGCAGCCGATGCAGATCGACGTGTCGGTGAAGAACCCCACGGGACGCTCTTGGAACGCTGCCATCAGAACCCCATCAGATTCGGCGTGACCTTCGTGAAGCCCCGCTCCGCGGCGACGATGTCGAGCGGGATGGCCACGATCTCGTCGACGATCGGGACGGCATGGCTTTCGAGGCGCGCGTCGACGCTGACGATGTAACGCTTGCATCGTTCGCACGCGTCGATGCGCAGGTGTGGCAGCTGATCTGGATCGGCGAGGACGACGAGCTTGCCCGAGTCAGTCTCGCCGCAGGCGACGCAGGTCATGCGAGGGTAAACCCACTCGTTCGCGCACCGAGCGCAGACGAGCCTTCGCTGGCCGGTGACGAGGGCTTCGCCGCTGTCGACGAAGACGCTCACCTGCGGCGACCCGCCGCACTGCGGGCAGAAGCGCTCCTCACCCGCGATCGGGAGGGCGCGCGCGATCTCAGGAAGGGCCTCCAGCACCGGCGAGGTCGCTGCGCGCGCCAGAAACACGTCGGTCCCCTTCTGCGTTTCTCCCCGCAGCCAGGACGTGACCATGCGCTCGAGGTCGCCCTCGTGGAAACGCAGCAGGACGGCTTCGCGCAGCGTCTCTGTGCCCGCGTTCATGACAGCGCCCACGACCTCGGGAAGCGCCGCGCGCACGACGTACGCCGCGAGCTCGTCGACGCTCGGACGATCCGCGCGGGCGCGCTCGAGGGCGCGCTCCTGCGATCCGGCGAGCGCGCCGTACAGCGCGAGCGGCTCACGCGCGAAGTCGTAGCGCTCGGCGAGCTCAGCCGCACGCTTTCGCCGATCGGCGTAGGTGGTGGTCCGTTCTGCGACGGCGCTCAATCGATCTTCTCGATGTTCACGAGGAACGCCTTGAACTCCGGCGTCCTCGCGCCGACGTCGCCGACGAACGGCGTGAGCGCGTTCGCGAGCCAGTACTTGCTCTTGTCGGGATTCTGCTCGGCCGACACGCCGACGAAGCCCCAGTGGATCGGGATACCGATGTGGTAAATGGGCTTGTCGCTGCCGGCGAGCTTGATCGGACCAAGACGCTTCGTGACAGCCGCCGCCACTTCGATCTTTCCGCGCTCGCTCCACACGCGGACGCGGTCGCCGTTGCGGATTCCCTTTTCCTTCGCGAGCTCTTCGGGCAGCTCGACGAATGCCTGCGGCTGGAGGCCGACCAGCAGCGGCACGTGTTGTGTCACGTAGTGCTCGTGCTCGGTGAGGCGATAGCTCGTCGCGATGTACGGGTATTTGTCGACCTTGCCGAAGCGGTTCGGCCGTCCCGCCGCCTGGTCGTAGAGGAACGCGACGGGATCCTCGGACTGGCCTGGGTGGAGCGGGTTCGGGATCGGCGCCTCGACCGGCTCGTAGTGCTCGGGGATCGGGCCGTCGAGCATCGAGTTCGAGAAGAGCCGCCCGACACCCTCGCCGTTCATGATGAATGGCAGCCACGCCGCAGGATCCTTCGGGTTCATCGTGGCCGGGTAGTCCGGCACGTCGCCGGTCCAGGTCGAGCCGTTCCACTGGATCCCGGGACGCTTGAGGTCCCACGGCTTGCCGTCGAGATCGGCGGACGCGCGGTTGTACATGACGCGGCGGTTCAGCGGCCAGCTCCACGCCCACTGCGGGTAGAAGCCCATCCCCGTCGGGTCGTTCTTGGTCGGGTCCTGGATGCCGTTTCGCCGCTTGGAGAGATTACCGTCGTCGGTGTAGCTCCCGACATAGATCCAGTCGCCGGCGGTCGTCGTCCCGTCCGCCTTCAGGTTCGCGAAGCTCGTCATCTGCTTGCCGGTGGCGAGATCCTTCCCGTTGATCTCCTTCGCGATCTCGTCGAGCTCCGGCTTCTTCGGATCCTTGTACATGTCGAGCGTCATCGCGTTGATCGCGTCAGGGAACTTGCCGCCCTGCTGCCGGTACAGCGTCTTCACTCGGTCGAAGAGCTCGGCGAGGATCCAGTGGTCGTGCCGCGCCTCGCCCTCGGGCGGAATGACCTGATCCTTCCACTGCATCCAGCGGCCACTGTTGACGAATGACCCGTCCTTCTCGATCCAGTGCGTGGTCGGCAGCATGAAGACCTCGGTCTGGATCGACGCGGGATCCGCGCCCGGAGCGCGCCAGAACTCCGAGCTCGTCGTCGGCAGCGGGTCCATCACCACGAGCCACTTGAGGTTCGCGAGCGCCTTCATGACCTGGTTCGAGTCGGGGCCGATGCTCGTCGCGGTCATGCCCGAGAGCATCACACCCTCCATCTTCCCCTTGAGTGCTTGGTCGTAGATCGACATCCACGACGAGTTCGCTGCCGGCTTGGGGATGAAGTTGAAGGCGTACTCGTTGTCCTTCGTCGCGGCCGCGCCGTACCAACCCTTGAGCAGGCTGACCATGAAGTTGCGGTAGTTCGTGCCGAAGAAGTTCCAGGAGTTCGGATCGCTCTTCTTCGCCGCGCTCGCAGCGACGTAGTCGTCGAGGCTCTTCTGCCCCGGCGCCGGGATGCGAAGGTAGCCGGGCAGGATCTCCCACGAGATGGCGTGATCGGTGTTGCCTTGGATGTTCGCGTGGCCGCGCTCGGCGTTCATCCCACCGCCGGGGCGGCCCATGTTCCCGAGGAGGAGCTGGAGCACCGCCCCCGAGCGGATGAGCTGCCCGCCCGTCGTGTGATGCGTGAGCCCGACCGCGTAGACGATGGTCATGACCTTGTCCGGCCGGCCCATCTCGCCGACGATCTTCGCGACGTCGTTGAACTGCTGCACCGGGATGCCCGTGATGCTCGAGACCATCTCCGGCGTGTAGCGGGAGTAGAACTTCTTCAGCAGCTGGAAGACCGAGCGCGGGTTCTGCAGCGTCATGTCGCGTTTGGCCCGTGCCTGCGTCGTACCCGGCGGCCCGTCGAGCGGCGCGCCCTCGGTCTCGTAGCCCCACGTCGTGGTGTCATACGCGCGCGTCTGGGCGTTGTAGCCCGTGAACAGACCGTCCTTGAAGTCGAAGCCTTCGCGCACGATCCAGGACGCGTTCGTGTAGTTCTTCACGTACTCGTCGTGGTAGAGGTTGTTCTGCAAGACGTAGTTGATGAGACCGCCGAAGTACGCGACGTCCGTGCCGGTCCGGATGCGCAGGTAGGTGTCGGCGAGCGCCGAGGTGCGTGTGTACCGCGGATCGGCATGGATGATCTTGGCGCCGCCGCCCTGCCCCGGACCTTTGGTCGGATCGAGCTTCGCCTTCACGAACCACTGGAAGCCGACCGGGTGTGCCTCCGCCGGGTTCGCGCCGTTGATGAGAATGACGTCGGCGTGCTTGATGTCACGCCAGTGGTTCGTCATCGCTCCTCGTCCGAATGTGGCGGCCAAACTGACCACCGTGGGACCGTGTCAGACCCGAGCTTGCTGCTCGATATGCACGATGCCGAGCGTGCGCATCATCTTCGTAGCGAAGTAGCCCTCTTCGCTGCTGAAGGCGGCGCCGCCGGCAAACGCGATCCCCTCGGTACGATTCACCGTGTTTCCGTTGCTGTCCTGGGCGACGAACGTGTTGTCGCGCGAGGCCTTCAGGTTCTGCGCGAGCTTGTCGAGCATGAAGTCCCACGACTTCTCTTCCCACCTCGCGCTGCCCGGCGCGCGATAGAGGGGTTTCGGGACGCGCCGGGAGCTCGTCGCGAGCTGCATCGCCGTCGCCCCTTTCGGGCAGAGGCGGCCCTCGTTGACCGGGCTGTCGGGGTCGCCCTCGATCTGCAGCAGCTGCGTCTTGCCGTCGGCTCCCTGCTTCGTGTACGCGATGAGCGCGCAGCCGACCGCGCAGTACGGGCACAACGAATGGACTTCCTTGGCGCCCGCGATGCGGAACGAGAGCTCGCGCTTTTTCGCAAGGCGCAGGTCGAAGCCGAGCGGGTTGGCGAGCGGTGTGAGTGCGGTCGCTCCGGCGCCGGCGGCGCCGAGCTTGAGGAGCTGACGACGGGTGAGGTCGCTCACGTCCTTAGTCGCGTTCTATTCCACGCATCGGTCTGCGTCAAGTCGTACGCGTCGCTATCGTCGGCCAGATGAACGCCTTTTTTTCATCGCTCGCGAGGCGCTGGAGCGAGGCGGCGCGAGGTCGCGGAGCGAAGATCGACGACCCTACGCTCGACGCCGACGTCGCGGAGGAGATCCTCGAGCTCGCGCGCGTTGTGGCTCACACGACAGAGCGTCGGTTCGCTCCGCTCGCCACCTTTACCGCGGGAGTTGCGGCGGAACGTTTGCGCGCTTCGAAAGGCGCGCTCGATCCTGGCGCCGCGGCCGCGTACGTGCGCGAGGTACGCGAGGCGCTGGAGCGTGAGGCGCCGACACCATGACCGAAGAGACGCCAAGCGCCACCGCCGCGGCTGCGATCCCGCTGCGCATCGGCGTCCGATTCTCGCTCGCCGGTGACATCGCCGAGATCTTCGCGGACGCCAAGGCGGTCGAGGCCGCCGGCGCGGATTCGCTGTGGTTCGATGGCGCCGACGGCGATCCCTACGTCGCCCTCGCTGCCCTCGCCGCGGTGACCTGGCGGGTGCGCCTCGTTGCACGCGGCGCGTCGATCGGAGCAGCGGCCCGCGAGACCTGCGCACGGCTCGCCCGCGGGCGCCTCGTCGTCGCGGAAGAATCGCAGGAGCGCTGGACCGAGTCGCCGTTCCCTGCGAGCCGCGTCGCATGGGACGAGCTGCGCGCCGCGAGCACGGCGGCGGGCCTGACGGGGGTCGTGCTACCGAACGACCCGCGGCTCATCGACCTGCTGCGCAACCCCGACATCATCGAAGACCGCAGCGACCTCAAGCTCTCATTCGGCTAGTCAGGGCTCGCCGTCAGTAGCTGGGACCTCCTGAGGCCTTCGGGCCGTTCGACGGTCCGTAGCATGCCGGTGCGACGGTCACCACGCTCAGCGCGAGCAGCAGCGCGAATGCGAGCGGGCCGAGTCGCGAGATCCGTCTTCTCATGATCGACTCGCCTGCAGTCCTCATGCCTCGCCTCGGCTGTGCGACGATCACGCCGCGCGCCCCTCGCGCAGCTGCGTGCGCACCGCGCGCGGGCCGGCGCTCGGCGCGATGAAGAGCGTGAGCATGATCCCGTAGTACGGCAGGTGGCCGAGCAGCTCGAGCCAGCCGAATACGGGCAAGGTGACGGTGAAGAGCACGGCGCCGATCGCCATGACCGGACGCGTGAGCTGGCCGGAGACGATGACCACACCGATGACGAGCTCGGTCAGCCCGGCGAGGTACGCGAACTGGTCGTTCGAGACGCCGAGCGCCGCGACGACGTTGAGGTACGGCCGCTCGGCGAGCAGCGCGTTCGCGAGCCCGGGGTCGAGCAGCTTCTCGGTGAGCGCCCCGAACGCGATGCCGACGCCCATGCAAACGCGCAGCAGCGTCAGCGCCGCCGCCGGCGCCTCCGTCACGGGCAGCGCGCGGCGCTGCCCGAAGACGCGGTCGATCGACACCGCGCCGCGGCCGATGATGAAGAGGAAGATCGCCGCGCCGAGGATGTGGACCTGCTCGAGGATCGACTCGAAATTGAACGGCGCCATCGCCACGACGCCGAGCAGCGCCAGTGTCACGGCCGCCGGCCGCGTCGCGAACCCCAGCAGGAGGAAGATCCCGCACACGACCTCGACCACGAGGAGCCCGAAGCCGAACGCGTCGCGCTCGACGCGGAGCGACGGCACGAACAACATCCCGAGGATCGCCGCAACGATGAGCGCGATGCCGAGATGCACGCCGAGCACGAGCGGGCCGAGCCACGCGAAACGCTCGAGCGCCCGGAAGATGCGCGGCTCGGGCACCTTGCGCTGCACGAACGCGGCGACGGCCGTCGCGAGCGCGGCGATCGCGAACGCGGCGATGACCGGGAATGTCACGAGCAGCGAGTAATCGGTGGGGTGCTGCGACGGGTCGGTGAACCACTTGACGTGACGCGCTAGCGAGACGAACACGCTCCGTTACGCGACGGGCGCCTGAAGACCGACCAGTCGCTCCTGCCCCGAGTACACGTTGAAGCGGTCGTCGCGGAGAAATCCGACGAGCGTGAGCCCGAACCGCAGCGCGGTCGCCACCGCGAGACTCGACGGCGCGCCGACCGCGACCAGGATCGGGATCCCTGCGGCAACCGCCTTCTGCACGACCTCGTAGCCGGCGCGCCCGCTCACCGCGAGCACCGAGGTCGAAAGCGGCAGCCGACCGTCGAGGAGCGCGCGCCCGGCCACCTTGTCGACCGCGTTGTGCCGGCCGATGTCCTCGCGCAGCGTCACGAGCTCTCCGGCGGTCGTGAACAGACCCGCGGCATGCAGACCACCGGTCGCGTCGAAAACACGCTGGCCGCCGCGAAGCTGGTGCGCGAGCGGCGGCAGCATCGCGGCTTCGACGCGCGGACCATCCGCGAGCGGTGCGTGGTCATGCGCGAGCGACTCGACCGTTGTCGCGCCGCAGACGCCGCACGCGGAGCTCGAGAGGAAGGAGCGCTCCGGCCGCCGACCTGCGCCGTCCCGCACGTGGATGTCGATCTGATTCGATTCGACGATGTCGTCGACGACGGGCACGCGGTCCTCGCGCTCGCCCGACTCCGCGCTGATGCGTATGCCGGTCACATCTCTCAGCGAGCCGATGACGTGCTCGGCGGAGAGCAGCCCGAGCGCGAGCTCGATGTCGTGCCCGGGCGTACGCATCACGATGCTGAGCGGCTCGCCGTTCAACAGGAGCTGAAGCGGTTCCTCCGCGGCGACCGCGTCATCGACGTGCTCCCACGCGCGGCCGCGCCAGCGCGAGATCGGGATGCGGGGCGCCTGGGGACGCGCCATGCGCCGATCGTACCGTCAGCGGTACGACGCGGGCGCGTGACGCCAGGTCGCCCAGCTGTCCGCGTCGTGACTCGTGAAGACACGCGTGAGATCGCCGTTCGCCAACGTTCGGATCAGCACCAGCGATTCGCGCGCCTCGTCCTCGTCCATCGCCGTCGTCTGGCGGCGCACGACGTTCTCGCGCGTGAACGCCGCGTCGCCGGTGAGCACGACGCGTCCGCTCTCGGCGAGGTCGACGACCAGCGACTGATGACCGGGCGCGTGACCGGGCGTGGGCACGACCTCGACGCCGGTCGCGACGCGGGTGCGGCCGGTCACCGGGAGATAGCGCAGCTCGGCGATGTCCCAGTACACACCAGGGAAGTTCGGCTTGCCCTTCGCGAACGCGAGGTGCTCCGCCTGCACGACGAAGGTCGCGTGTGGGAACGCCCCGTTGTTGCCGGCGTGGTCAAAATGGAGGTGGCTGTTCACGACGATCGCGACGTCGTCGGGTTTCACGCCGAGCGATGCGAGGCGCGCGACGATCGCGTCCTCCTCCTTCATCACGATGCGCATCGCCAGCCCTTCCCGATCCGGCGGCGGCTTGCCGAACGTCGCGTAAGGATTCGACACGTGCACGGGATGAAGGCCCGTGTCGAAGACGATGTTGCCCTCGGGCGTGCGGATGAGCGCCGACCACACGGGAGCGACGACGCGCTCGATGGCAACGCTGGCGTCGAGCCACGGCGCGAACGCGCCGCGGGTGATGTCGACCGCGCCGGTTCGGAACAGGAGGAGCTCGATCACGAGTGCGCTCCGTGCGCGAGAGCGTGGCCGCGCCCGCGCGCGATGAGCCAGCGGTTCACCGGGAACGCGACGGCGAACGCGAGGACGAGGCCGACGAGGAGGCTGCCCCAGAAAAGCGCGTCGGTCAGGCCCGCGGCCATCGCACCCGGTACGAACACAACGATGAGGTTGTCGACGGTCTCCATCACGACGATCGAGATCGTGTCGGCGGCCGCCGTCACACCGATGGCCTGACCGAGGGCCATACCACCGCGCAACAGCGGGACGAACGTGAGCGAGTAGCCGAACACGAACGCGAGCACGATGCCGGCGACGACCGACGCTTCCGTGGTGAGCCCGAGAGCGCCGGAGACGACCAGCCCGACGATCTCGCCTATCGCGCAGCCGGTCAGGCAGTGGCGCGTCGCGTCGGGCGCGATGCGCGTCACACTCGGCTCGGCCGCGTGCTGGGCGTGGTTCATTCGCGCAGCAACTCGTCCACCGCCGCGTATGGGTCGATCGCGCGGTCGGCGACGCGCGCGATGGCGCGTTCGACGCGCTCCTGCCCGAGGCGATCGCGAAGGCGACGCACCAGCGAGTCGCGCAACAGATCCTCGACCTCCGCACGCGCGGCCGCCCGCCGGCGTGCGTCGCGCTCGCCGCTCTCGGCCGCCCACGCGCGATGCTTCGCAATAGCGGCGATCAGCTGATCGGTGCCCTCTCCTGTCGCGGCGACGGTGCGAATGATCGGCGCCTTCCAAGCCGTCCGAGGCGCGCCGAGCGTCAGCATCTGCGCGAGGTCGCGCGCGGTCTCGTCAGCGCCGGGACGGTCAGCCTTATTCACGACGAGCACGTCGGCGATCTCGAGCACGCCGGCTTTGATCGCTTGGATGTCGTCACCGAGCCCGGGGACCGTGACGAGGCAGACCGTGTCGGCGACGCGCACCACCTCGACCTCCTCCTGCCCCACTCCGACCGTCTCGACGAGCACGACGCCGTACCCGAGCGCGTCGAGGACGTTGACGATGCGCGAGGTCGCGCGCGCGAGACCGCCGGAGTGACCACGGCTCGCCATGCTGCGGATGAACAGGCCCTCGTCGAGGAAACGCTCGCGCATCCGAATGCGGTCGCCGAGGATGGCCCCGCCGCTGAAGGGCGACGACGGGTCGACGGCGACGACCGCGACGCGGTCGGTCGTCGCGCGGTACGCACCGGTGAGCCGGTTCACGAGCGTGCTCTTGCCGCCACCGGGCGGGCCGGTGATGCCGACGATCTCCGCGTGACCGGTGAGCGGATACAGCGTGCGCAGCGCGTCCGCAGCGCCGGGCTCGTCGTTCTCGACGACGGAGAGAAGCCGCGCGGTCGCTCGTTTGTCGCCGGCCCGAGCGCGCCCCAGCAGATCGGACGGGGCGACGGTCACGAGGCCGATCGCGCCAGGTCCCTCGCGATAACGATGCGCTGCACCTCGCTGGTGCCTTCGCCGATCTCCATGAGGCGCGCGTCGCGCACGATGCGCTCGACCGGATAGTCGCGCAGGTATCCGTACCCACCGAGGATCTGCAGGCAGTCGTTCGCCGCGCGGCTGGCGGCCTCGGTCGCGTAGAGCTTCGCCTTCGACGCGGCGACGCTGAACGGCTTGCCGCAGTCGGCGAGCGCCGCAGCGCGGTGGACGAGAAGACGTCCGGCATCGAGCTGCGTCCGCGCGCGCACGAGCTTCCACTGGATCATCTCGAACTCAGCGATCGGCCGGCCGAACTGCCGACGTCCTTTCGCGTAGCCGATCGCAGTGTCGAGCGCGGCGCGTCCGAGCCCCAGCGCGAGCGCGCCGATGCCGATGCGGCCCCGGTCGAGCACCTTCTTCACATCGTTGAACGCCTCGCCGTCCGCTCCGATGCGATCGCGCTCCCCGACGCGGCAGTCTTCGAGCACGAGCTGCGAGGTATCCGACGCGTGCAGACCCATCTTCTTCTCGGTCTTTCCGGGACGGAATCCCCGCGTCCCGCGTAACACCCCGAACGCCGACAGCTTTCGCTCGCCGGCACCGGCGGTCACCACGGCGAACCCGGCGACCCCGCCATTGGTGATGAACTGTTTCGTCCCGTTCAGGACATAGCCGTTGCCCTCCCGCACCACGCGGCTCTGCACCGCGATCGCGTCCGATCCGGACGACGGCTCGGTGAGCGCCCACGCCCCGAGGTAGTCGCCACGCGCGAGCGGTGGAAGCCAGCGGCGCTTCTGCTCGTCGTTCGCCGCGACGAGCAGATGGCCGATGCAGAGGCTGTTGTGCGCCGCGATCGTGAGCGCGATCGATCCGTCGGCCGCGCCGAGCTCCTCCATGACCAGCGCGATGGTGAGCGCGTCGAGCCCGGCGCCACCGAGATCCGCGGGCACCGCCAGACCCAGCAGCCCGAGCTGAGCGAGCTCGGGCAGCAGCTCGAGCGGGAACGCGCCGTTCTCGCTCCACTTCTCGGCGCTCGGGGCGATACGTCCGCGCCCGAAGTCACGCACGGCGTCGCGAACGGCGAGCTGATCGTCGCGGTAGTCGAACTGCACTAGCTCTGTGGGTACGCCGAGCGCACCGACGAGTCCAGGGTCGGCAGCAGCTCGTCGACCAGCTTTTGGTCGGCCTCCATCACCCGTCGGTCGACGTCGAACGCCTTCCGTCGCGCGGCCGCGATGAGTTGGCGCTGCTCCGGCGCGAGCTTTGCGAACGCGATTAGCCGCGCCTTGGTGAGGCGCTTGCGCTCCTCGAGGTTGTCGATGCGGGTCAGCTCGCGCATCTGCGGCGTGAGCGCACCGACGCGAGCGATGTCGTTGGGCACCGCGGCGGTCAGCTCGAACCGCTTCTTCCAGAACTCGATCGCGGTCGCCTCGTCGCTCCCCACGAGCGATGCCAGCCCGACGTCGATAGGTCGTTTGTCCTTCTTACTTCCGAACAGTCCTGCCATCTTCTGACTCCTTTGCGCCGTCTTGAAATCCTTTGCGAGCTCTTTCTCTCGTTGCGTGCCTGAAGGTTGTTCCACCGGTTGGCGATTTAGAGGGCCACCGTCGTACATGGTCATTTCGCGACCTTCTTCGCTGGGACCGCTTCGCGGACATATTTCGCAATGTCGTCCAGCGACGCGCCCGGCGGAAAGATGCGGCCGACGCCGTGTTTCTGAAGACCCGGCACGTCCGCCTCGGGGATGATCCCTCCGCCGAAGAGCAGCACGTCGTCCATGCCCTTTTCGCGCATGAGCTCGGCGATGCGCGGGAACAGATAGTTGTGCGCGCCGGAGAGGAGCGACAGCCCGATCACGTCGGCGTCTTCCTGCAGGGCGGTCTCGACGACCTGCTCCGGTGTCTGATGTACGCCGGTGTAGATCACCTCCATGCCCGCGTCGCGCAGGGCACGTGCCACGACCTTCGCGCCGCGGTCGTGTCCATCGAGCCCGGCCTTCGCGACGACGACGCGGATCGGGCGTTTCAGAGCGTCACCCCCAAGTCTTCGTGCAGGTGTTCTTCCCAGTGGAGGTAGGTGTAGAAGCCGATGACGTCGCCGACCTTGAGATCCGGCGTGCCGTCGCCGCTGGCCACAATGGCTTCGCGCAGACGACGGTGAGAGGTGTCGAGCTCGTCGAGCATCGCTTCGGGTCCAACGAGCCGGTGCGCCTCCACGGCGCGATCGTTCTCGGCCTGGATCGTCTCCGCGCTCCACCTGCCGAATTTGCCGGCCTCGAGCTCGTTCGTTGCGACCTGCATCCAGTTCGCGACGTGCGCGCACATGTCGCGGAAGGACCACCCCGACGGCGTCGCGGCCATCAGGCCGGCGCGGCCGCGGTCGCGGACGGCGGCGCGGAACGCGGCCCAGCCGTCGTCGTAGCGGCGGAGCGTCGCCTCGTTCGACGCGGGAACCCAGGCGGCGATCTCCGGAAGGTGCTCTGCGAGGTGGCCGTAGCTCCGCACCGCGAGGCCGGCGATCGCGAAGAAATGGACATCCTCATCGGGCGGCAACGCCGACACGGTCTCGACGACCTTCCGGTACGCGTCGTCGAGACGCTTGACGACGTCATGGGCCGGACGAGCGTCGGCCGCTGCGATCTCGCGATCGTTCTCGGCCTGATTGTTCCGGATCGGCCCGCGACGCCCCGCAAGGCGCTCCGGCAGCATGTCCTCGAGGGCCTCGAGCCAGAACGCAAGGTGCGAGAGAAGTGCCTTTCCGGTCCATCCGGCCGTCGTCTTGTCGCGCAGGGGCCGAAGGCCGACACGCGCGAGCGCGCGACGGAACGGACGCCAGCCCTCGCGCATCTGTTCGAGGAGCTGCGCTGGACGCCGCGGGACCGCGGCGAACAGCTCGGTGTGGTGCTCGCCGTAGTGTCCATAGCTGTCGCCCGCGGTGACCGCGATGGCCCAGCCGTCATTCGCGCGGATGTGCTCCGGCGTGAGCTTCTCGACCTCGGCAACGAGCCTCGTGTGCGCGGCGTCGAGATCCGCGAGGACCTCGGCTCCCGATCGCGCCCTCGCGCGCTCGGCCATCTCGGCATTGAACGCGTCGGTCGTGACGCCATTCGCTACGAACTCGCCGGTCTCGCGAAGGCGCGCCAGGCGTCTCGCGGCGAGATCCTCCCAGCCCGCGACGTGCTGCGCCAGTGCCTTGTACGTCCACCCCGTCGATGTCGTCGCTTCGAGGCCGGCCGTGCCGAGCGACATCAGCGCGAGCCGGAAGTTGATCCAGCCGGCGTTCACCGCCATAGCCAGATCCTTCGCGGTCTTGATCGACGCGTCGATGTCGGCGAAGTGATCGGGGTAGTGACCGCTGGTGTTCCATTCGACGATGTCGGTCGCGAGCTTCGGGACGTCGCGACCCTCGAAGGAGCGGAGGATCTCCACCACCTTCGCGTGAGCGGCCGTCCAGCGCGCGAGCACATCCGCGACGCTCATGTCCTTCACGTCAGCGGCGGCCCGGCGGTTGAAGTCATCCACGCTCCCTTCCCACTTCGGATCGACGCCGTCACCGTGCAGCACGCGTTCGATCCGCGCGGGGACGGTCCCCTCCCATGCCGCGTGGTGGGCGACGACCTCTTTCAGCGACCAGCCGGAAGCCAGCTGCTCGTCGAATCGTTCCGGCGGCAACGCGTCGACGACTGCACGTGAGGCGACGTACCCATGGTCGACCTTCGCGAGCAGGTCGCTCTTAGAAATAGCCGGGGTCGTGGTAGACACCGAACACCTCCTTGAGCACCTGTACCTGCTCGCCGACGCTCGCGTTCGCGCGCGCGCATTCGAGGAACTCAGGCATGAGCTCGCCGCGTGCCTTCGCCGCGACCCGCAAGCGATCCATCGCCTCGCGCCACCGTCCGGCGTCGCGCTTCGCGCGCACGTCCTTCAGGCGCTCGACCTGCTTGCGCTCGACCTCGGGATCGAGCTCGAGCGTCGGGATCGCCGGCTCGGCCTCGGTCGCGTACTTGTTGATCCCGACGATCGTCCGCTCGCCCTTCTCGACCTCCTCCTGGAAGCGGAACGACGCCTCGGTGATCTCGCGCTGCGGGTAGCCGCGCTCGACCGCCTCGACCATGCCGCCCAGCTTCTCGATCTCGCCGAGGTAGCGGTCGAAGCCCTCCTCCATCACGTTCGTGAGGTGCTCGAGGTAATAGGAGCCGGCGAGTGGGTCCGCCGTGTCGGCCACGCCCGACTCATGTGCGATCACCTGCTGCGTGCGCAGCGCGAGCGTCACGGCTTCCTTCGTCGGAAGCGCATACGTCTCGTCGAGCGAGTTCGTGTGGAGCGACTGCGTGCCCCCGAGCACCGCGGCGAGCGCCTGCAGCGCGACGCGGACGACGTTGTTGTACGGCTGCTGCGCCGTGAGCGACACGCCCGCGGTCTGCGCGTGCGTGCGCAGCTGAAGCGCCCGCGGATTCGTCGGGTGGTAGCGGCGCTCGATCTCGCGTGCCCAGATCCGCCGCGCCGCCCGGAACTTCGCGATCTCCTCGAAGAAGTCGTTGTGGACGTCGAAGAAGAACGACATCCGCGGCACGAAGTCGTTCACATCGAGGCCCGCGGCGACGCCCCACTTCACGTACTCGAGACCGTCGATGAGGGTGAACGCCAGCTCCTGGATCGCCGTCGAGCCCGCCTCGCGAATGTGGTAACCGGAGACCGAGATCGTGTTCCACTTCGGCACCTCGCGCGATCCGAAGCGGAAGGTGTCGATGACCAGATCCATGGCGGGCCGCTCGGGCACGATCCACTCGCGCTGCGCGATGTATTCCTTGAGAGCGTCGTTCTGGATCGTTCCACCGAGCGAGGTGAGCGGATAGCCGCGCTTCTCCGCGGCCGCGAGGTACATCGCCCACACGATCGAGGCCGGGCCGTTGATCGTCATCGACGTCGTGACCTTGTCGACCGGGATCCCCTCGAAGAGGATCTCCATGTCGCGGATCGTGTCGACCGCGACGCCCTCGCGCCCGACCTCGCCGCGCGAGAGCGGATCGTCGGAATCGCGGCCCATCAGCGTCGGCATGTCGAACGCCGTCGAGAGCCCGGTCACGCCGTGCGCGAGCAGGTAGTGGAAGCGCTCGTTGGTGTCCTCCGCTGAGCCGAAGCCGGCGAACTGCCGCATCGTCCAGAGGCGCGAGCGGTACATCGTCGGGTGGATGCCGCGCGTGTACGGGAACTCGCCGGGCGCCGCGAGGTCGCGCTCCGGATCGAAGTTCGCGAGATCGTCGGCCGTGTACAGCGGCTCGATCGGGACTTCCGAGAGCGTCGTGAACTTGTCCTTGCGCTCCGCGCGCTTCTTCACCGCGGGCGTGTACTGCTCGTCCAGCCAGGCCTGCTTCGCAGTCCTTGCCTTTGAAGGGGGCCCGGCCGGCGCCGGCATAGCCGGGGCCGGCCGCACGATTCTGCTCATGCCGCGACCAGCGAGCGCGCGATCACCATGCGCTGCACCTCGCTCGTGCCTTCGTAGAGCGTCGTCGCGCGTGCGTCGCGCGCATAGCGCTCGACCTCGTATTCGCGCATGTACCCGTAGCCGCCGAAGACCTGCAGCGCCTGATAGGTCACGCGCTGGGCCGTCTCGCTCGCGAACAGCTTGGCCATCGACGCCTCGCGCGTAAATGGGCAGCCGCGGTCCCGGAGCCACGCGGCGCGTAGCGCGAGCATCCGCGCTGCGTCGAGGTCCGTGCGCGCCCGCGCGAGCGAGAAACGGATCGCCTCGAACTCGACGATCGGCGTTCCGAACTGCCGCCGCTCGCGCGCGTACGCGATCGCGCGCTCGATGACGGCGCGCGCGATGCCGATCGACTGCGCCGCGATGCCGATGCGCCCGCCGTCGAGACCCGCAAGCGCGATGCCGAAGCCGCGGCCGATCTCGCCGAGCACGGCATCGGCGCCGACCTGCGCGTCCTCGAGCACGAGCGCGCTCGTGTCCGAGGCGCGCAGACCCATCTTCTGCTCCGACGGACCCAGGCTCACACCGGGCGCGTCGGTCGGAACGATGAACGCGGTGACCCCGGCGTGTGGCCTCTGCTGTTCGGCCGCGCCGACGCGCGCGAAGGTGATGACGAACGGCGCGTACTTCGCGTTGGTGATGAACTGCTTGCGCCCGTTCAGCACCCAGCCGTCGCCGTCACGGTGCGCGGTGGCCCGAAGCGATGCGGCGTCGCTGCCGCTGGTCGCCTCGGTGAGCGCGAAGGCACCGAGCCCTGACCCATCCATCAGGCGCGGCAGCAAACGCGCGCGCTGCTCGCGTGTGCCGTGGCGCACGATCGAGCCCGCGACGATGCCGCTGTTGACCGACACGCCGACCGCGAGCGAAGGCCACGCCGCCGCGAGCTCCTCGAGGACGAGCGCAAAGACGACGGTGGACGCACCGAGGCCGCCGTCCGACTCGGGGATTCCCATGCCGAGGACGCCGAGCTCACCGAGATCGTGGATGACGTCGGCGGGGAGCGCGCCCTGACGCTCGGCGTCCGCGATACGCGGCGCGAGCTCGGCGGACCAGTCGCGCACGGCGCCGGCCAGCTCGCGCTCCGTCTGCCCCGCCTCGGGTCGCATCAGGCTCCCGCTTTCGTCTTCTTCACGGCTTCGGTGAACGCGGGCAGGAATTCGAAGAGGTCGCCGACAACGCCGTAGTCCGCGATCTTGAAGATGTCGGCGTCGGGATCCTTGTTCACCGCGACGATCACCTTGCTCGACGTCATGCCCGCGAGGTGCTGGATCGCGCCGGAGATGCCGAGCGCGATGTAGAGATCGGGCGTCACGGTCTTGCCCGTTTGGCCGACCTGCTCTTCGTTCGGACGCCAGCCCGCGTCGGTCACCGCGCGCGATGCGCCGGTCGCCGCGCCGAGCGCATCGGCGAGGTCCTCGAGCATCTTCCAGTTCTCCGGACCCTTGAGGCCGCGGCCTCCGGAAACGATGACGCGCGCCTCGCTGAGCGAGACGCGCTTGCCGGACGTCGCGGTGGGCTCGAAGCGCACGAACTTCAGCTTCTCCGCGCTCGCGTCGGCCGCGATCGCCGCCGGCTTCACCGCCTCCGTGCCGGCCGGCAGCGTCCACGCACCGGGACGGATCGAGAGCACGGCTGGCGTCGGCACCCGCAGCGTCGCGCGCACCTTCCCCGCGTACATCGGACGCTTCACCTGGAACGCGCCGTCCTTGACCGACGCGTCGGTGCAGTCCGCGGCGTAGGCCCACCCGAGCTTCGCCGCGACGCGCGCGGCGAGATCGCGCCCGTTCAGCGTCGCGCCGGTGAGGACGACGTCGGCGCCGCTCGACTTCGCGCGCGCCACGACAGCGTTCGCGTGCGCGACCGGGTGATAGCGATCGGTCCCGGTCACCTCGACGACCTCGGTATCACCGAACGCCTTCGCCTTCGCGGCGATCTCCGCGGTGACGCGGCGGAGCTCGCCGTCCCGTCGCTCGGCGACGATCAGGATCTTCATAGGACCTTCGCCTCTTCGTGCAGCAGCCGCGCGAGCTCGACCGCGAGCGCCTTCACGTCGCCGTCGGCCTTGAGGATCTTCCCCCCACCGCGCTGCGGCGGCGGCTCCATCGCGATGACCTCAGCGCGCGGCGCGCCGGGCGTGACACCAAGAGCGGCCAGATCCTTCTCCGGGATCTCCTTCTTCTTCGCCTTCATGATCCCGGGCAGGCTCGGGTACCGCGGCTCCTTCGCGCTCTTGTGGACCAGACCGACGACCGCCAGCGTCGAGCTCCACACCTCGTGGCCGCCCTCGATCTCGCGCCAGAGCTCGACCCCGTCGCCGGCCGCCGCGATCTTCGTGAGCATCCCGACGTGTGGCCAGCCGAGCGCCTCGGCGAGCGCGGGTCCGACGAGTCCCTGGTCGTCGTCCGACGCCTGCTTCCCGCAGAGCACGAGGTCCGGCTTCGCCCCCTTGACGACGGCGGCGATCGCCTTTGCGACGTCGAGTCCGCTGGCCTTGTCGTCCGCGATCACCAGCGTCGCGTCATCGCAGCCCATCGCAAGCGCCTGCCGCAGCGCGTCGCGCGATCGCGCGGGGCCGACCGTGACGACGCTCACCGTCGTTGAGGGATCGCCGTCCTTGTGCTCGAGCGCAAGCTCGATCGCGTACTCGTCGTATGGCGAGATCGACCAGGTGATGCCGTCGGTCGCGATGGACTTCCCATCGGCGGCGACCTTCACGCGCACGGTGGAATCCGGCACCTGCTTCAGGCATACGAGGAACTTCACGTCAGACGCCGCCATCCGTGAGATCCATCAATTCGTCTCCAAGCGCGCCGCGACGAGCTCGAGCACGTCGACCGGCTTGATGGACTCTTGCACGCCTTTCGCCCCCACGCCCTCCTCGAGCATGATCAGGCAGTAGGGGCAACCGCTCGCCACCTTGGTCGCGCCCGACTTGGTGGCGAGCAGCTGATCGACGCGGCGATGGTTCACGCGCTGGCCCATCTTCTCCTCCATCCACATGCGCCCGCCGCCGGCGCCGCAGCAGAACCCGCGCTCGCGGTTGTGCGGCGCGATCTCCGCTCGCGTGACGCCCGGGACCGCATCGAGTACGTCGCGCGGCGCGTCGTAGATCCCGTTGTGCCGCCCCAGATAGCAGGGATCGTGGTACGCGACGATCTCGGCCGCCGCGCCGTCGGTCATCGTGATCTTTTTCTCGTCGAGCAGCTTCTTCACGAGCGGCAGCGCATGCACGACCTCGTAGTTACCGCCGAGCTGCGGGTACTCGTTCGCGATCGTGTTGAAGCAGTGCGGGCAGGAGGTGATCACCTTCTTCACCGCCGCCGCGTTCAGGGTCTCGATGTTCTGCTGGGCTTGCAGCTGGAACAGGTACTCGTTGCCCATGCGCCGCGCGGGGTCGCCATTGCACGTCTCCGCCGCGCCGAGGATCGCGAATGAGACGCCGGCCGACTTCAGGATGGCCGCGAGCGCCCGGGCGACGCGCTGATTGCGGCGGTCGTACGACGCCGCGCAGCCGACGAAATACAGGTATTCGGCGTCGGGCTTCTCGGCGAAAGTAGGGATCTCGAGCCCCTGCGCCCAGTCGCCGCGCGTCTCGCGCGGCTCGCCCCACGGATTCCCGGCGCGCTCGATGTTCGTCATCGCGCGCTGCGCTTCCGGCGGCGCGGCCCCTTCCATCAGCGTGAGCGAGCGCCGCATGTCGACGATCTTGTCGATGTGCTCGATCGTCACCGGGCACGCTTCGACGCACGCCGCGCAGGTGGTGCAGGCCCACAGCTCGTCGGGCTTCGTCTCGACCCAGTGCGCGGGCGCCGTCGTTTCCGCCTTCGCGTCGCCGAGCAGCTTCGGACCCTCGCGCAGCAGCTGGTCGCGGATGTCGAGGACGATCTTCTGCGGGTCGAGCGTCTTGCCGGTCGCGAGCGCGGGGCAGTTGTCCGAGCAGCGCCCGCATTCGGTGCAGGTGTACCCGTCGAGGAGCTGCTTCCACGAGAAGTCGCGGATGTTCGCGGCGCCGAAGGTCTCCTTGTTCTCGATATCGTCGATCAGGTCGAGCGCGCCACGAGGCGTCTGCTTGCGGAAGCCGACGTTGAAGAGTGTCGTGACGATGTGCAGGTGTTTCGTTCGCGGCAGGTACACCGCGAACGCCAGGATCGTCCCCACATGCGCCCACCAGGCGCCCACGAAGAGGGTGCGCTCGGCGCCTGGCGGTACGAGGGACGCCAGCATCTCGGCGGGCGTCTTCGTCCGGAACAGGTCGCCACCGAGATTGAGGAGGGAATCTCTCTCGGCGGACGCGAACCAGGCTGCCTCGAACGTGAGCAGCGTGAGCATGAGGAATCCGATCAGCGTCAGGATCACGTAGCCCTCGGTCACGATGTGCATGCGCGGCGGCCGCACGAACGCCCGGCGCATCCACGCAATAACGACCGCTGCAAGGACCGCGACCGCGAAGACGTCGAGAATCCACGCGTAGGCCACGGTCTCGGTGAGCGGCATCTGCCAGCCCACGATCCCGCGCAAGAACAGGTCTGCGCTCCCGTACGTGATGACGAGGAAGCCCCAGAAGATCAGCGCGTGTCCGACGCCTCGGATGTAATAAGGGCGCTTGATCAGCTTGCGCTGCCCGAGGTAGACAACGAGCTCATCGCGCAGACGACGCCAAGGGTGATCGATGCGCGCTTCGTCGCGACCGAGTCGAAGGAGGCGATACAGGCCGAGCACGCGATAGCCGAACACGGCCGCCGCCCCGAGCGTGAGCACGAGTAGCACAATCGCCCACAGACCCTGGGTCGGGGGGATCACTCCTTCAGGATCTCTTCGGCGATGACGAGATTCATGATCTCGCTCGTGCCCTCGTAGATCTCGGTGATCTTCGCGTCACGGTAGTGACGCTCCGCTGGGAAGTCCGTGAGGTAGCCGTAGCCGCCGAAGATCTGAACGCATTCGCGCGCCGCGCGGACCGCGACGTCGCTCGCGAACAGCTTCGCCTGCGCCGC